>Ga0326727_10011804_pt1 | contig 20151 bp, 16 predicted proteins | sample MB2enrmetagenome_FD_207643 | JGI IMG/M metagenome (GOLD analysis project Ga0326727, IMG submission 207643) | Lab enriched peat soil microbial communities from McLean, Ithaca, NY, United States - MB29MY | ecosystem: Environmental > Terrestrial > Soil > Wetlands > Peat | place: USA: New York...
TCCGATAAAATGCTGCATGGCTTCGGCTCCTTTCCCGGCTCGCCTTGGTCGTTGAGCACTTCCAAGTCTACCGGACTGGAGCCGATGCCGTTATTCAATCAGACCTGCTCTGTAGGTCCGCGGCTTTCCGCTTCAAATCCGCGCCTTCTCATCGGCCGGCCAACACACGCGATCCATGGTCAGCCCGCACCGGCTCTCCTCCCGCAGACGGCCCTGAGCCCCTCAGAAATCCCCTTCAGGGTGAATTCCGCGGAAGTAGAATCACGGTGCTTGCATGAGAATGAGCAGAGTGAGATCCTTCGCGAGGCTCAGGATGACCGCGCGGGCGGAGCCGAACTCCGCTCGGGATCTCGGATTACAGATTCCGGGTTCTGGATTCGACATGGGAAAGGGCGAGGGGTGCTCGCCCCATGTTGAGAAACCCCGGTCAATTGACTTACCGCACCAGGGTGAAAACGCAGCCCGTCGTAGCGCTTACCGCACGGGCTGGGTGGCGAGCCTTTTGGGCCCGGCCTCCAGCACGTGTTCGGGGCACTCACGCATCATGAGTTTGAAGTTCTCGATGAAGCGCGCGGCCAACGCGTCGTACTTCTTGTAGTACTCCTCGCGGCTCGGCCAGGTGTTGGCGGGGTCGAGGATTTCCGTGGGCACGCCTTCACAGGTCTTGGGGACGTCAAACCCGAAAATGGGGTCCTTGTGGTATTCGACTTTCAGGAGCTTCCCGCTCAGCGCGGCGTTCAGCAGCGCGCGCGTGTGCTGGATGCTGATGCGTTTGCCCACGCCGAACGGCCCGCCCGTCCAACCGGTATTCACCAGCCACACGGCGGCCTGGTGCTTGACGATCTTCTTCTTCAACAGTTCGGCGTAAGCGTAGGGATGGTGCACCATGAACGGCCCGCCGAAGCAGGTGCTGAAGGTGATTTGCGGCTCGATGCCCAAGCCGATTTCCGTTCCCGCGATCTTGCTCGTATAGCCGGAGATGAAGTGGTAGATGGCCTGGTCGGGGGTCAGCCGCGCGATGGGCGGCATCACGCCAGAGGCGTCGCAAGTGAGGAAGATGACATTCTGCGGATGGCCTGCGCGCTTCTCCGGCAGATGATTTTCAATGTATTCGAGCGGATAAGCGGCGCGCGTGTTCTCCGTGATCTTGTCGTCGTTCAAATCCACGTGGCGCGAGACGGGATCGTAAACGACATTCTCCAGGATAGATCCGAAGCGGCGGGTGACCTCGTAGATTTGCGGCTCGGCATCCTCGGAAAGCCGGATGACCTTGGCGTAACAGCCGTCCTCGAAATTGAAGACGCCGTTGTCGCTCCAGCCGTGCTCGTCGTCGCCAATCAGGTGGCGCTTGGGGTCGGCGGAAAGCGTGGTTTTACCGGTGCCGGAAAGGCCGAAGAAGATCGCCACGTCGCCGTCGTTGCCGACGTTGGCGGAGCAATGCATGGACAGGACGCCCTCGAGCGGCAGCAGGAAGTTGAGCACGGTGAAGATCGTCTTCTTGATTTCCCCGGCGTAATTCGAGCCCCCAATAATCGCCACGCGCTCGCGGAAATTGAGGATGATGAACGTGTCGGTGCGCGTGCTGTCCACCATGGGCGAAGCCAGAAAACCCGGCACGGCGATCACAGTGAATTCCGGCACGTGCTTCTTCAGCTTGTCCTGATTGCGGATTTTCAGGAACATGGTGCGCGCGAAGAGGCTGTGCCAAGCCTTCTGCGTGATAATGCGGATGGGCATGGAGTATTCGGGATCGGCCCCGGCATAGCAGTCCTGCACAAAGACGTCGCGGCCCTGCAAGTACCCTTGCAGGCGCGTCAGCAGCGAGCCGAAGTTTTCTCCCGTGAAAGGACGATTGTAGGTACCCCACCAGACGCGGTCTTCGGTGGATTGCTCGCGGACCACAAACTTGTCAGCCGCCGCCCGCGCCGTGTGCTTGCCAGTGTTCACCAGCACGGGTCCCAGGTGGGTCAGGGTGCCCTCGGAGCGAAACACAATTTCTTCGTAGAGCGCCGCGGTGCTCAGGTTCCAGTACACGCGCCGCAGATTCACCAAGCCGTGGTTCTGCAACCCGTAGTCACTCGCCAAAGCTCCGGCTTCTTTGGAAGCCGGAGAAACGATGTCAAGGTAAATGTTCATATGCAGTCCTTTTAGGAGTCAGGAGCCAGGAGTTAGAAGTCAGAATGGATCGACGCATCCATCGTTTCCGTAATTTGTGATTTAGCGATTGATGATTTGCGATTTTCAATCACTCAGTCACCAATCTTCTGACTTCTGACTCCTGACTCATGCTCTTTACAGCCAATCTCTCACCAGCTTCCGGTCGCCGAGGTAGAGCTCGTTGGCCGAGTTGGGATCGATCGCCCATTGAACGCGCTCAAGCCCTTCCGTGATGTCCTTCATGGTGCCGCAAAAGCTGAGGCGCAAGTGGCCCTCGAAGCCGAATTCCTTGCCCGGCACCGCCACCACCCGCACCTTCTGGAGCAGGAAATTCGCCAGCTTCTGCGAATCCTTCATGTAGGCGCTGAAATCCGGGAAGCAGTAGAACGTGCCATCGGGTTTCACGACTTTCACGCCGGGGATGGCCTCCAGACGGTCGAGCATGACGTTGCGATTGTTCTCGAGCGTCATGCGCAGGGCTTCCACCGAGGATTGCACACCGTTCAGCGCTCCCACCGCGGCCCATTGCGAGGGCGCTGCGGGGCCCGAGGTTTGCTGCGATTGGATATTCCCCATCGCTTCCGTCAACTCGCGATTGGCGATGGCCCAGCCGATGCGGAATCCCGTCATGGCATAAGTCTTCGAGACGCCGTTAATCACCACAAGCTTGGATTGCTCGAGCGGGACCTTCATGGAGTCGTAGCAGATCGGCGCGCTCTTGCCATTAAACACCAGGCGATTGTAAATATCGTCCATGATCAGGTAGAGGCTCTTCTTTTCGCAGAATTCCACCATCTCCGCCACGAACTCGCGCGAATACATGGCCCCGGAGGGATTGTTGGGGCTGTTCAGAATGATCGCCTTGGTGTAGGAACCCACGGCGTCGGCCATTTCGCGGACGGTGGGGTAAAACGTGCCGTCCTCGGCCGTCACCGCCACCGGCACGCCCCCGGCAAGCTTCACCATCTCCGGGTAGCTCACCCAGTAGGGCGCAGGAAATATCACTTCTTCCTTCGGGTCCAGAATCGCATGCAGCAAAACCATGAGGGCTTGTTTGGCCCCACCCGAAACCAAAACGTTGTCTGCCGAGATAAGCTTGTGATAGTGCTCCTCGGTGTAACGAATGACCGCCTTCTTCAAAGCGGGAATTCCGTCGGGCGGCGTATAACGGACTTCGCCGGTGTTCAGCAGTGAGGTGCAATTAATGACGGCATCGATCGGAGCCTTGCTCTTCGGCTCCCCCCCGCCGAGGTGAATCACCGGTTCGCCCTTTTCCCTGAGCAATGCGGCGGTTTCATTCAGTTTCAGGGTGGGCGACTCGCTGATGGATCTGGCTAGTTGGCTGAGGCTCATAGTGGCTCATTCCTTCTCATAAGGTATTCCTGGCTGGTCCCATAAGTGCGGAAGGCACTTACGGTCGCCAGCCCCGCTTTTTTATAGGAAGAGTGACCCTTCCGCAAGAAGAAAAAGAATCCGTCTTCATGCGGCATAATTTTTGAGGGGAAGGTTTGCGAAAAATGCCCCGCGACCTTTCAAGCCAGCAGCTTAGGTAGGCGCTTCGGCTGAAAGGCTCATAAGAACCTAACGAACGGTTTGGGGACAACTGCGTCATTTTGTTCCAGCGCACAAATGTTTTGCAATTGTGTTGCCGAAAATCTTGCCGATCTACTCCTTGCTCTCGCGCCGCTATGCACGGGGTTGAGACCATTTCGGTCACGGAGGATGAGAATCGTCGCGACATCTTCAAAGGGCAGATTCTCATCTTCCTTTGCCCTTTGACTTTGGCAATTTGCGTTTCGATTTTCCATTGCGGTTTTGCCGAAGCAACCGCCGTATGCGACGGCTACACTTTATCACCCTTTGAGATTGGACTGAAGCAAGCTTTCCGTCCCTGGCGCGAAGGGGACATTTTGCACATACTTCCGAGTATGGCACCGTAAGTGCTTTGATACCTTAATTGTACCAGCGAATCGGGGAACCCACGGATGGCTTACGACGCGACACACACGCAGGACTGGCAGATTTCCGAGGCAGCGGAACAGCACATGCCGAGTCCTCGCGAATGGCAGGAACGATTAGGGCTGCAACAAGAGGAAGTTATCCCCATGGGCAGGCTGGCCAAGCTGGATTTCCTCAAAATCATTGAGCGCTTGAATAGCCGCCCGGACGGGAAATACATTGAAGTTACGGCTATCACGCCCACCCCCCTAGGTGAGGGAAAAAGCACAACTTCCCTGGGTTTAATGGAGGGTTTGGGCAAACGGGGCAAGAATGTGGGGGGCTGCCTGCGTCAACCCTCCGGCGGGCCCACCATGAATGTGAAGGGGACGGCGGCGGGCGGGGGGAACGCGCTGCTGATCCCCATGACGGAATTCTCGCTTGGCCTCACCGGCGACATCAACGATATTGCCAACGCCCACAACTTGGCCATGGTGGCACTCACCGCCCGCATGCAGCACGAACGAAATTATGGCGACGAGCAACTGGCGAAGCTCAGCAAAATGCGCCGCCTGGACGTTGACCCCACGCGTGTGGAAATGGGTTGGGTGTTGGATTTCTGCGCCCAAGCGCTGCGCAACGTCATCATCGGGATGGGCGGCAGGCAGGATGGCTTCATGATGCAGTCCAAGTTCGCCATCACCGTTAGCTCCGAATTGATGGCGATTCTGGCCATCGTCACGGACTTGGCCGACCTGCGGAAGCGCTTGAGTGAGATTACCGTCGCCTACGACAAGCAAGGCAAACCCATTACCACCGGCGACCTGGAAGTTGCCGGCGCCATGACCGCCTGGATGCGCAATACCATCAACCCCACCCTGTGCAGCACGGCGGAATATCAGCCCTGCATGGTGCATGCCGGGCCTTTCGCCAACATCGCTGTAGGGCAGTCCTCGATCATCGGCGACCGGCTGGGTCTGAAGATGTTCGATTACCACGTCACCGAAAGCGGCTTTGCGGCCGACATCGGCTTCGAGAAATTCTGGAACGTCAAGTGCCGTTGCAGTGGGCTCAAGCCCAATGTCTCGGTGCTCACCACCACCATTCGCGCGCTCAAGATGCACGGCGGCGGTCCACGGGTCGCGCCCGGCTTGCCGCTCGCCGAGGAGTACACAAAAGAGAATTTGCACCTTCTCGAGCAAGGTCTTCCCAACCTGCTGCACCACCTCGGCATCATTCGCCGGTCGGGAATCAATCCGGTGGTCTGCATTAACTGTTTTCATACCGACACGAAGGAAGAAATTGCGCTGGTGCGGCGGGCGGTGGAAGCCGAGGGGGCGCGGTGTGCATCTTCCCAACACTGGGCCCAAGGCGGCGAAGGGGCGTTGGAGTTGGCGGAAGCAGTGCTCGATGCGTGCAAAGAAGAAATCCACTTCCAGTACCTGTACCCGTTCGAAATGAAATTGCGCGACCGCGTGGAACTGATCGCCAAAGAGGTGTATGGCGCCGATGGCGTGGCTTGGACTCCCGAGGCGGAAGCCAAGTCCAAGCAACTGGAGGCGGACCCGAAGTTTGCCGACTACGCCACGATGATGGTGAAGACTCACTTGAGCTTGAGCCACGACCCGGCGCTCAAGGGAGTTCCCAAGGGCTGGGTGCTGCCCATTCGCGATGTCCTGGTGTATTCGGGAGCGAAGTTTCTTTGCCCGTGCGCCGGCACCATCAGCTTGATGCCCGGGACGTCTTCCAACCCCGGTTTCCGCCGCGTGGATGTGGATGTGAAAACCGGAAAAGTGAGCGGACTGTTTTGAGGCAGGAGCCGAGAATGCAAGCTTACATCTTTCAGGGAATCACGGAAATGACTCGCCGGCGGATATTGGAAAGCGCTCGCGAGGAATCGTACGCGCAGGGAGATTTCATATTTCGGCAGGCGGACCCCGCCCGCCATTTTTTTATTCTGGAGGCGGGGCGCGTAAGGATGAGTGTGGGCCAGGGGGGGCTCTTAGCTTATGTGGCTAGCGACCCCGGCGATCTCATCGGCTGGTCGAGTCTGGTGGAGAACGAAACGTATACGGCCTCGGCGGAATGCTTGGTCCCCGTCAAGCTCCTGCGGGTTGAGAAACAGCGGTTGGACGAGATCCTGCTTCAAGATCCCGTTAGCGGAATGGTCTTGTTCAAGAACCTGGCCGCGCTCGTCGGCCGCCGCCTGGTCAATAGTTACCAGGCAACTGTCTCGGTACATGGAGAACGGGGGCCCAGCCCGGGGGGATAAGAAGATCGGCGATTTTCGATTGCCGATTGACCATCGACGATTGGTCAAATTGACAATCGGCAATCGGCAATGGTCACACTTGTCACTGGTAAGGAGAATTGGATGGCGGAGAACAATCAAGCCGGAGCAGAGAATCACCTGCGGGTGGCGCTGGAGCAAAAGCAGTTCTTTTGCACCGCGGAACTGGTGCTGGGCCGGGACCATAACGTTAAAGAGGCGGAGGCCTTCGTCAATGAAGCCGCCGCCGAACCGAGCGGCATCAAGGTGATCAGCGTGACGGACCTGCCGGGCGGCAATCCCGCGCTGCCACCGGAGGCGTTCGTTGAGGCCATCAAGGAAAGAGGCCTTACGCCGATTGCGCACCTTACCGGCAAGGACGGAAACCGTTCCTCCCTGGAAAGCCGCTTGCATGCTCTGGCGCGTATGGGCGTGGAAAACATCCTGGCTTTGACAGGAGACGCGCAGAAAGAGGGATTCGCCGGCAGGTCGAAACCCGTTTACGATTTGGATTCCGTGCTGATCATCTGGTTGCTCGAAGCCATGCGCAAGGGGATTGAGTACAACCTGGGGCCGCGCACCGTCCACAGCACGCCTTTCGATTTCTTCGCCGGCGCCGTGGTGAACCCTTACAAGGTCCACGAGGCCGACCAGATGATGCAGTTCTACAAAATGCAACTGAAGATCGCTGTGGGAGCGAAGTTCATCATTACGCAATTGGGATACAACCTGCGCAAGCTCTACGAACTGAAACAATACATGGACCGTGAAGGGCTGGGACACTTTCCGGTGCTCGCCAACGTTTACGTCCCCACAGCGAAGATCGCGCGGATGATGCAGGCGGGGGAAGTGGCAGGCTGCGTGATTCCCGAAGAACTTATCCAGCGGCTGGAAAAAGAAAAGAAACCTGAGCGCCTGGAGCGGGCGGCCCTGATGGTGGCGGCGGTGAAGGATCTGGGTTTTGCCGGAGCGCACATCGGCGGCTTCAACCTTTCGCATCGGGATTTCATGAGCATTGGCGAGCGCGCCGCGGCGATCGGCAGCGACTGGCGAAACCGCATGGATGAGTTGGTCTTGCCCATGGCCCAGGAGTTCCACCTGTTCCCGCCGGGCAAAGAGGGTTTGAGCGACGGCAACGGCAAATACCAACTCGCGAGCTCCAAGCCGCACGCCACGGTTTCGCAGTGGCTCTCCAAGCAGGTACACCGCCACTTCATCGCCGACGGTTCCTGGGGCGCTCGCTTCTTCGGCGCCCACCTGAAGACCAATGGCAAATCCAATTCCAGGCGTCATGGCCTGTGGTACTGGCTGCTGGGGCCGTCCAGCCTCTACCGCCAAGCCACGCTGGGTTGCAAGAATTGCGGCGACTGCCTCCAGGACCACTTGGATTATGCTGGATGCTCCATGCGCTGGTGTTACAAGGAACTGCGCAACGGTCCCTGCGGCGGCTCGCAAATCGACGGGACCTGCGAGGCTCGCCCGGAACAGGAATGCATTTGGAACGTGATCTACCGCGGCGCGCTGGCCATGGGAGACGATCCCAGAAAGTTCGCCCACACCCTGATCCCGCCGCGCGACTGGTGCCTGGACGGCACCAACGCCCTGGCCAATCGCTTCGCAGGGCTGGACAACCTCGGAAAGCGAATCGAGCTGCAGCCTGCGGCTCAAAGTGAAACTAAAGGGAGTTAATACCTATGCTTATCATCGGTGAATTGATTAATTGCACTCGAAAGAAAGTTGGAGCCGCGGCGGCGGCTCGCGATGTGGAATTCTTCAAGGAAATCGCCCGCAAACAGGTGAACGCCGGCGCGGACATGCTCGACGTGAATGGCGGCTTGCCCGGGCAGGAGTTGGAAGTCCTGCCGTGGCTGGTGGACATCGTGCAGGAAACCGTTTCCGTGCCTCTTTGTCTCGATAGCGCCGACCCGGAAGCCCTGCGTCGGGCGCTGCCGCTCTGCAAGCAGCGCGCCATGATTAATTCCATCACCGACGAGCCGGCGCGCATCGCCGCGCTGCTGCCGGTGTTGAAAGAATTTCGCCCCAAGGTCATTGCCCTGTGCATGGGCGAGGCGGGTCCCCCCAATACCGCCCAGGAGCGTGTGACGCACGCCAGCCACTTAGTGGATCTGTTGACCACGGGAGGATTCGTGCTCGATGACATCTATGTGGATGGCTGCGTACTGCCGGTCAGCACCAGTCCCGAGCATGGCAAGGGATTGCTGGACGCGATCGGCGAGATCACGGCGCGTTACCCCGGCGTACATGCCAGCGCCGGCGTCAGCAACGTGTCGTTTGGCCTTCCCCTGCGCAAACTCTTGAATGAGACCTTCGCTGTCCTGCTGATGGCGCGTGGCCTGGACGCCGGCATTGTGGACCCCTGCGACCAGCAGTTGATGTCCAATATCCGCGCCGCGGAAGCCTTGCTGGGACGCGACGAGTATTGCGCCAACTACCTGCGCGCCTTCAGAGAAGGCAAGCTGGAGATGCCCGCGGCGGCGTAGAATTGCCGATTTTCGATTGATGATGGACGATTGATCGACGGAATTCGCCCCTCTTCAATCGTCAATCGGCAATCGGCAAGAGGAAATCGCCAATGATGCACACCTTGATGCAACAACTCGTTTCGCAAGGACCCATCCTCACCGACGGCGCCTGGGGGACGGAATTCCAGGCGCGCGGTCTGGAAGCCGGCGAATGCCCCGACCACTGGAATCTGACGCACCCGGACCGCGTGGAAGAAGTTGCGCGCGCTTATGTGGAGGCGGGTAGTCAGGTCATCCTGACCAACACGTTTCGCGCCAATCGTCTCGCACTGGAGCGCCACGGACTGGCTGAGCACCTGCGGGAAATCAACCGCCTGGGCGTCGAAATTTCCCTGCGCGCCGCGGCGGGACGCGCTCGCGTTTTCGCCTCACTGGGTCCGAGCGGCAAGCTGCTGATGATGGGAGAGGTCAGCGAAGAGGAGCTGCTTGCGGCATTTGCCGAGCAAGCACAAGCCCTGGCCGAATGCGGCGCGGACGCTCTGCTCTTCGAAACCATGAGCGACCTGGCGGAAGCGAAAGTCGGCGTAAAGGCAGCCCAAGCCACGGGATTGCCGGTGATCGTCTCCATGGCATTCGATTCCGGCAAAAACCTTGACCGCACCATGATGGGAACCACCCCGGAGATGGCCGCCGCCGAACTTAACGCCGTGGGTGCCGATGTGATCGGGGCCAATTGTGGCCAAGGCATTGAGAGTTATGCCGCCCTCTGCCAGCGCCTGCACCGCTCCACCCCGCTGCCTATTTGGATCAAGCCCAACGCGGGCCTGCCCCAATTGGTGGAGGGTGGAACTCGCTACCAGACGGCGCCGGAGGCCTTCGTTCGGCATGCGCCGGCCTTGCTTGCGGCCGGGGCGAACTTCCTGGGCGGCTGCTGCGGGACCAGCCCGGAGTTTATTCGAGCATTGGCCGTCACGATGAAAAGCAGGCAGTAGGCCGAAAGCAGTGGGCAGAAGGCGATGTGAAAAAAGTCTTCACCGCAGAGGCGCGGAGACGCAGAGAGAATGGACTTTTTTCAAAGCTCAGCGCCTCCGCGCCTCTGCGATGAGAATGAAGTCGTTGGTTGCAGAAAACTTATGCGTCTTAAGCTTATCAGTTGCGAAATCTTCTTCCGCGAGTTTTGTGCCTGCGTGGCGGGCTCACCCCACACCGTGGATATCGAGTTTCTCCCCAAGGGCCTGCACGACATCGGGTGCGAAGAGATGCGGTCGCGCTTGCAGGCCGTCGTTGATCGAGTGGAGGAGCGCCAGTACGATGCCTTGCTGCTGGGCTACGGGCTTTGCAACAACGGCATTGTGGGGCTGACCACCAAGTCCATTCCCCTGGTGGTTCCGCGCGGGCATGATTGCATCACAGTTTTCATGGGCAGCGCGGCGCGCTACATGGACTATTTCAATAGCCACCCCGGCGTGTATTTCAAGACCACCGGCTGGATTGAGCGCGGCGAGGCGGACGGCGAGTTGGGCCAACTGGCCCTGGGCAAAAAGCTGGGATTGCAGCAGAGCTACGAAGAAATGGTGGCCAAGTATGGGGAGGAGAACGCCCGCTACCTGTGGGAAGAGTTCGGCAAAAACCTGGCCCGGCACTATGGCCAAATGACTTTTATCGAGATGGGCATCGAACCTGACGGCAGCTTCGAGCAGCGCGCGCGCGACGACGCCACCCAGCGCGGCTGGATTTTCGAAAAGATCGCCGGTGATATCAGCCTGATCCAGCGCCTGGTAAACGGCGAATGGGACCCAAAGGAATTCTTGGTGGTTCCACCCGGCCACCGCATCATGGCGAGCTACGACGACGGCGTCATTTCCTCGGAGGCGACGGCATGAACTCTCTCCAGCGTGTGCGGACGGTCCTGGCGGGCGGAATCCCCGATCGCGTGCCCGTGTGCCTGCACAATTTCATGCTGGCCGCGCGCGAGGCGGGTGTCCGCATAGAAGAGTACCGCGTCAACCCTAAAGCCATTGCCTGCGTACATCTCCATGCGGTGGAAACGTACGGGCACGACTGCATTCTGGTGGATACCGACACTACGATGCTGGCCGAAGCCATGGGAGCCCGCTCGGAATGCGCCCCCAACGAGCCGGGCCGCATCGTGCAGCCTGCCATCCGCAGCCTCGATGAAGTTGACCGCTTGAAGGTGATTAACCCCGAAACTGACGGTCGCATTCCCGCTCTGCTCGAGGCTGTGCGCCTGATGTCTAAACAAGTGGGCAGTGAGATTGCCATTCGGGGCAACGCCGACCAAGCCGCTTTCGATCTCGCTTGCCTGGTGCGCGGCATCGAGGAATTCCTGATGGAGCTGATCGAGCAGCCCGATAATCCCCGCATCGCCCAGCTCATGGAGATTTGCTACCAAAGCCATCTCGCCGTGCATCGGGCGCTGGCCAAGGCCGGGGCGCACTTCACCTCGCTGGGCGATAGCCTGGCAGGCCCGGACGTCACGTCCCCCCGCATGTTCGACCGCTTTGCGCGACCTTACGAGGAACGCCTGGTGAAGGACCTTGCGGCCGATGGCATCTTTGTGGTGATTCACATTTGCGGCGACACCAGCCGCATTCTCGACATGCTGGCAGAATACGAGCCCTGCGGTTTCGAGCTCGACTACAAGACCGACGCTGTGAAAGCCAAACAAACCGCCGGGAAGCACCACGTGCTGTTTGGAAACATCGACCCCAGCGGTGTCATACCCCGGGGGACGGTGGAACAGGTTCGGGAAGCAACCCGGCAGCTCATTGATGTCTGGAAGCCGGGAGGCCGATTCATCCTCAACGCGGGCTGCGCCATCCCCCCCACGACGCCGTCGGAAAACATTCGTGCGATGGTGGACGCGGCCAAAGAGTATGGCACTTATAACTAAGTGACGAGTGACAAGTGATGAGTGACAAGCAAGCGAAAGACGAAACTCGAGATTCGAAACTCGCCGCGATTTTCGAGCTTCGATTTTCGAATTTCGGTCCTGGCTGGCTCGCAACTCGTCATTTGTCCCTGAGAGGTTTTTCACATGACTGGTCGCGAACGCATTCTCGCTCGGCTCGATGGCAAGCCCGTGGATAGCTTGCCCTTCATGCCCATGACCATGATGTTTGCGTGCGATCGCATTGGCGCGCAGTACCGCGATTACGCCACGGACTGCCAGGTGCTGGTGGAAGGGCAGACCCGCACCGCCGCCGAGTTCGATTTCGATTATGTCAACATCATGTCAGACCCCGCGTGCGAAGCGGCGGACTGCGGTGCGCCCGTCAAGTTCTTCCCCAACCAACCGGCAGCCCTCGACGAAACAAATTCCTTGCTGGCGGACAAACGCAAGCTGCGCGGGCTCGAAGTGCCGGACCCTTGCACTAGCCCCCGTATGGGCAACCGCTTGCGGGCGCTGGCGCTCTACCGGCAGCGCGTCCGCAAGGAAAAGCTGATTGAAGGCTGGATCGAAGGCCCGATTGCCGAGGGCGCCGACCTGCGCGGCATCAACACCCTAATGATGGATTTCTTCGACGACCCGGGGTTCGTCGCCGAGCTATTTGAATTCGTCCTGGAGCTCGAACTCACTTTTGCCAGGGCGCAGGTGGCCAGCGGCGCGGAGTTGATCGGTGTGGGCGACGCGGCAGCCTCGCTGGTGGGCCCCAAGATTTACCAGGAGTTTGTGTGGCCTTACGAAAAGCGCATGATGGACGGCCTGCGTGCCATGGGGGCGCGAACACGCTTGCACGTGTGCGGCAATACGCGGCCGATTCTGGGCTTACTGGGCCAGTTGGGTTGTGACATCGTCGATCTGGATTCGCTGGCTCCCCTGGAAGAGGGGCGCGCGGCCATGGGGCCGCGTCAAGTGCTGCTGGGGAATATCGATCCCGTGCGGGTGCTGCGCAACGGAACGCCGGAGGAGGTTTACGCCGCCGTGGCCGAATGCCACCGCCAGACCGGGGACCGATTCATCGTGAGCGCCGGCTGCGAAGTGGTGCGCGATACCCCCCCGGAAAACCTTCGCGCCATGCGGCGGTATGCGAGGGAACATGGGGTGGCGTGAGAAGGTGTCAGGTGTCAGGTGTCAGGTGCCTGGTACCAGAAGTTAGAAGCTAGAAGTTAGGAGTTAGAATGTCTTTGAACTTACCGCCGGCGAGAAGTTTCAAGGATCTTATTGTGTGGCAGAAGGCTTCTAAATTCTAAGACCATGCCTGAGAAACCGACACACCGCATTGTTCTAAGGCCCGTGCAGACGGAGTTGACCGCTCCCGCGGGAACCGACTTGCGCGACCTGCTTTTCGCCCAGGGTGTAGAATTCCCCTGCGGGGGGCAAGGCCGTTGCCGCGGCTGCCGCGTGCACGTGCTGCAAGGCGAGGCGTCCGTCAATGACGCCCAGCGCGAGCGCCTGAGCACGGAGGAACTTGCCACCGGCTGGCGCCTGGCCTGCCAGTGCACGCTCGAGGATGATCTGGTTATCGAGCTGCGCCAATGGGATGCAGCCATCCTGGTGGATGAGACGCCCTTTGCTTTCGAGCCGCGCCCCGGCCTGGGCGTGGCGGTGGACCTGGGAACCACCACGCTGGTCACACAGTTGCTTGACCTCCGCACCGGCCACGTGCTGGCAGTGCGCACGGCGCTGAACGCTCAGGCCCGCTTTGGGGCGGACGTCATGAGCCGCGTGCGGTTTGCCATGGCAGAAGGCGGCGAGCCGCAGCTCCGCGAGCTGATTCGCCAGCAGATCGGGAGCTTGATCGAGCAATTGGTGTTTGCCGCCCAGGTTCCGTACAGGGAAATCACGGATGTCGTGGTGGTGGGTAACACCGTGATGCACCACCTTTTCTGCGGGCTGGATGTTGAGCCTTTATCGCGGTACCCTTTCGAGTCGGACCAGCTCGGCCTCCAGACTTTCCGCGGTCAAGATTTGGGGTGGAAGCTCTCCGGCGGGGCGCGCCTGCGTTTTCTCCCTTGCCTGGGCGGGTTCGTGGGCAGCGATATTCTGGCCGGCATTCTGGCCACGAACCTCAGTGAACGCGAGGACCTGAACGGGCTGGTGGATTTGGGCACAAATGGAGAGATCGTGATGGGCAATCGCCAACACTTGCTGTGCGCCTCGACGGCGGCCGGGCCGGCTTTCGAGGGGGCGCGGATTTCCATGGGCATGCGTGCCGCCACGGGCGCGATCTCCGAGGTGAAGGTGGAAGACCACGCGATTAATTGCCACGTACTGGGCAACGTTCCGCCCTTGGGTTTGTGTGGAAGCGGTTTGGTGGATGCGGTGGCAGCGGGGTTGGAGCTGGGGCGGATTCAGCCCTCCGGACGTTTCACCGACGGCGCGGGCGCATGGGAACTGGCGGCGCCCGTGGTGCTGACGCAAAGTGACATCCGCGAGCTGCAACTCGCCAAGGGCGCCATCGCCGCCGGCATACGCATTCTTCTGGACCGGTTCGGCGCCTCCGCCGGTGACCTAAAAAAACTCTATCTTGCGGGGGCCTTTGGCAATTATATTAACCGCGCCAGCGCGCAGCGCATCGGCCTGATCAGCTTCCCGTCGGAAAAGGTCGAGGCGGCCGGGAACACCGCCCTTCTGGGAGCGAAGCTGGCGCTCTTTCGCCCGGAGGGAGAGGACGGCTCCTTTGCCCGCCTTCGCCATCAAACCGAGCACGTTGCGCTGAACGCCGATCAAAGTTTTCAAGAAACCTTTGTGGAGGAAATGGCATTTCCACAAAGCACCTATGCCTAAAGTGAAAGGGAGACGTGTATGACTCAATTCGAAGAACTTCAACAGGCCATCATTGATGGAAAAGCTCCGGTAGCCAAAGAACTGACGGAAAAGATGCTGAAGGAGGGAGTTCGCCCTGGCGAGTTTTTTCCGAAGGCGATCATCCCCGCCATGGATGAGGTGGGACGCCGCATGCGGGAATGCGAATTCTTCATTCCCGAAGTGCTGATTGCGGCGCGCGCAGCACGCGCTTCCAGTGACATTCTCCGGCCGCTATTGGTTGGCGAGGACGCGATGAGCTCCGCCGGCATCGTCGTGTGTGGCACCGTAAAAGGCGATCTGCATGACATCGGCAAGAACATCGTGGCCATGATGCTGGAAAGCGCGGGCTTCAAAATTGTTGACCTGGGCGTCGATGTCAGCGCCGAGAAGGTTGTCAATGCGGTTCGACAGAACCAAGCCAATCTCGTGGCCATGTCGGCGCTGCTCACCACCACCATGGTGAATATGAAAGGTGTGGTTGAAGCACTGGCCGCCGCCGGCTTGCGCGACAAGGTAAAAATCATGGTAGGCGGAGCGCCTGTCACCGACGCCTGGGCCCATTCGATCGGCGCCGACGGCTACGGCAAGGACGCTCCGGCAGCCGTGGAGTTGGCGCGGCAACTGGTGGCAGCCTAAACGGCCCGCCAACCCCATAAACTCTGTAGCGCGCCGCGGCCCCTGGGGCTGCGGTGCGGAGGCAGGGATTTAACTATGATGAGCTCACGCGAGCGAGTTCGCCTCGCCTTGGAGCACCGGGAACCAGACTGCGTTCCCCTCGACCTGGGCGCCACCACGGTGACGGGTATGCACGTCGACACCGTTTACCGTTTGCGCCAGGCGCTCAACTTGGATGCGCCAGGCACTCCCGTCAAAGTCATCGAGCCCTTCCAGATGCTCGGCGAAATCAAGCCCGATCTCCTTCGCGCTTTGGCCATTGACACCGCCCAACTAAGCGGCACGGGGACGGCGTTCGGCTTCCCGCTGGTGGGATGGAAAGAGTGGAAAACCTTCGGCGGCACGCCGGCGTTGGTGCCGGCCGGGTTTAATACCCAACCTGAGCCGAACGGCGACTTGCTTCTTTACCCGCAAGGCGATCACTCCGCGCCGGCCTCCGGCCGCATGCCGCAGGGGGGGTTCTACTTCGATGTCATCGTCCGGCAGGAGCCTTTCAAGGATGAGGACCTCCGGGTCGAAGACAATCTGGAAGAATTCAGTGTCTTCTCCGACCTGGAGATAGAACATTATCGCCGCCGCGCGGAGGAACTCTATACGCAAACGGATAAGGCCCTCGTGCTGAACCTGGGGGCGCTATCGCTCGGCAACATCTCACGCATCCCGGGGCCGGGACTGAAGCGTCCACGGGGAATTCGCGATGTCGAGGAGTGGTACATCAGCTTGAGCACCCGGCGCGCCCACGTCTACAAGATTTTCGAGCGCCAGACTGAAATCAACCTGGCGAATCTCGAAAAAATCCATGCGGCGGTCGGCAACCGGGCAACGGTTGCATACCTGACGGGCACGGATTTCGGCGCCCAGAATGGGCCGTTTGTTTCTCCCCAGACTTACCGCACTCTCTTTATGCCTTTCCACAAACAGGTCAACGATTGGGTGCACCGCAATACAACTTGGAAGACCTTCATTCACAGTTGCGGTTCCGTTTGGGCTCTACTGGAGGATTTCATCGCGGCAGGCTTTGACATCCTCAATCCCGTCCAGTGCTCCGCCGCCCGTATGAATCCTTTTGACCTGAAGAAAAAATTCGGAGGCCGGGTCACTTTCTGGGGAGGAGGCGTGGACACTCAGAGCACCCTTCCCTTCGGCTCACCCCAAGAGGTCCGCGAGGAAGTTCGCGAACGGATTAGAGCCTTCGGCCCCGGGGGAGGCTTCGTCTTTAACGCCGTTCACAACATTCAGGCGCTCGTGCCGGTGGAAAACGTGTTGGCCATGTACCGAACCGCACGCGAGTACGGCAGCTATCCGTTGCGCCTGGACAGCGCGGCCTGAAGAAGTGACGAGTGACCAGAACAAATAACGCCGCTCCGCAGTTCGCTTTTTTGGGGGATTGCTCGTCACATGTCACACGTCACTTTTTATCATCGGAGACTCTCATCATGACATCACGCCAACGCGTCAATCGCGCGTTGAATCATCAGGAATCCGACCGCGTGCCAGTGGACCTTGGCGCGAGCCCGGTGACGGGGATGCAGGTCGACACGGTTTACAAACTTCGTCAGGCGCTGGGCCTGGACGCGCCCGGCACTGCGGTGAAAGTGGTGGAACCCTACCAGATGCTGGGGGAAATCAAACCCGATCTGATGGACGCCCTCGGCATCGACGTGATCGGCCTGGCAAAACCTTCCACGATGTTTGGTTTCAAAAACGAAGGATGGAAGCCCTGGACCACCTTTGGCGGTACGCCGGTGCTCGTGCCGGAAGGCTTCAACACCGACCCGGACGAGAACGGCGACATCCTGATGTATCCCGAGGGTGACAAGTCCGTGCCCCCCAGCGGCCGCATGCCCAAGGGCGGGTTCTATTTTGACTCGGTTCCCCGCCAACTTCCCCTGGATGACTACCACCTGAAGATCGAAGACAACTTGGAGGAATTTACTCCCATTTCCGACGAGGACTTGGCGTATCTGGGGCGCGAGGCGGAAAGGTTCTGGACCGAAACCGACAAAGCCGTGCTGGCGAACTTCGGAGGCACGGCTTTCGGCGACATTGCGCTGGTTCCCGGCCCCTGGTTGAAACATCCCAAGGGCATCCGCGACGTTGCGGAGTGGTACATCAGCACCGTGGCGCGCCGCGACTTCGTCTACAAGGTTTTCGAGCGCCAATGTGAAATCGGCATCAAGAATCTCGAGAAGATTCACCAAGTCGTGGGGGAGCGCGTTACAGTGGTGATGCTTTCGGGAACCGACTTCGGCCAACAGAACGGTCCGTTTATCTCGCCCAAGGCCTATCGGGACCTCTTTCAGCCTTTCAATAAGGCCGTGAACGACTGGGTGCACAAGAACACCACCTGGAAGACCTTTATTCACTCATGCGGATCAGTCCGCGCCCTGCTCCCCGACTTTATTGCCGCGGGTTTTGACATTCTCAACCCCGTGCAGTGCTCCGCCGCGTGCATGGCGCCGGAGGAACTGAAGCAGGAGTTCGGAGATCGAGTGACCTTCTGGGGCGGCGGCGTAGACACCCAGAAAACCCTGCCTTTCGGCACGGTCGAAGATGTTCGCCATGAGGTGAGTTCACGCCTGAAGACCTTCGGGAAGGGCGGAGGGTACGTCTTCAATTCGATCCATAACGTGCAGGCGCGCGTGCCGGTTGAGAACGTCTTGGCGATGTACGAAACCGTGCGCGACTGCGGCCGGTACTGAGCCCGATAATTCTGTTGCCATGTACGACAAAACGCGCGTTGAAAATCGAACCTTCGAACCTGCCTACCTCACCCTCCATCGCCGCGGCGAACTCCCGGGCCGCGTCGAGCGCGCCTTGGAGTTGCTGCGAAGCTGTCGAGCCTGCCCGCGCCATTGCCGCGTCAACCGGCTTGATGACAAGTTCGCGGTCTGCCGAACGGGGCGCTACGCCACCGTCTCCAGTTATTCTCCCCATCACGGTGAGGAAGACTGCCTGCGCGGCTGGCGAGGGTCGGGAACGATTTTCCTTTCCGGCTGCAATTTGCGCTGCGTGTTCTGCCAGAATTTCGACATCAGTTGGCAAGTGCGCGGCTCGCCGGCCCCGCCTCGCAAGCTCGCGGCCATGATGCTGGAACTTCAGGCCTGCGGGTGTCACAACATTAATTTCGTGACCCCCGAACACGTTGTCCCGCAAATTATTGAAGCCCTGCCTATCGCGATCGAAGGGGGTCTGCGGCTGCCCCTCGTCTATAACACCAGCGGATACGATTCGATGGAGAGTCTGGAGTTGCTCGATGGCATCGTGGATATTTACATGCCCGACTTCAAGTATTGGGACTCCGAGATGGCGCGCAAGTATTCTCGCGCTCCCGATTATCCGCAGGTGGCCCGCTGCGTCCTCAAGGAGATGTACCGGCAGGTCGGCGACCTGGTGATGGACGAAGACGGCTTGGCGAAACGCGGCCTGCTGATTCGCCACTTGATGATGCCCGAGGACATCGCGGGAACAGGGGAGATTATGCGTTGGATCGCCCAGGAGCTTTCGCCCACGACTTACGTTAATCTCATGGCGCAATACTATCCGGCGGGAAAAGTGAAGCGCACAGAATTCCCGGAGATTAATCGCCGCGTGAGTCCGGTTGAATGCGAGCACGCCCGGGAGGAGGCCAGGCAAGCGGGCCTCCAGCGCCTGGATTCCCGCCAGCCCTCGCCACTGGGGATCCGCTGATCCGATTCAGCCCATCGCGCCGCCGGTCCCGGCGATTTGACAGTCTTCGCAGTGCTCGCGGTGAGCCTGGTAATTATTGTGGTGTCATGGGCGCATTTGCGAGCGAGTAGCCACCGGCAGGGCAGTTCTGACCATGGGTTCTTCCCCTGATGATGAAGGCATACATGGAGGAATGAGGTGTCAGGTGTCGCGTGCCAGGTGTCAGGGGGCGCAGAGGCAGGCTTGGTTCGCCTTCCTCTGCGGTTCTTAACATGATAACGTCCACACACCTACTTAATACCCCGAAAGCGAAAAGCCGCGGAGTAATTCTGGTCAGACCGGGATGACGCGCTACCCGCTCGACATCAACCGCCCGCATGACCATCTGACGCCGATTTACAGCAGCTAAACGTGGACGAGTAACCGAAGTGCTTGGAGTGTTTGTGCTCATGCCTGCAGTCTGCCGGACCCAAGTTACTCCAGTTACGCATTCTTGTTAATTTCTTCACACGTTCCTGACACCGTTCTCTCGTTCTCTCAGAATCGTAACCCTTACGATAGCGGCGCCGCTGAGTGGCTGTACCGGCGCGACTTGCCCTTGACACGACGGGGCAGGAGTACTAAGTTTTCGGGCCGGGCGGAAATTCAAAATGGAAATCCTGGCTGACACGGAGATAACAAGACGGAGCGGCTGTAGCGCCGACCTCGGACCGGCGACTTTGCCCGACTCCGCCGCCCGACGATGCAGACTGCGTTCGCTTGCCCGAAACCCGGGAGTTCGTCGTGGGCGGGAGACTTCCTCCCCGGCCCCACGTCTTGGAGGCATGAGGTGCCCCTTGCCCACCCATTTTCTTCTGCGGTGGCTGTATTCCGACTTGAACCCGACGAGGCAAGGGCCCCGCGGCGCCGACGTCTTAGCAGCAGAGTCAACCCGAAAGCGGCTCCAACTGACCGTAGGACGAGACCCGTACGGCCCTGTGGTCGAGAATGCCAAAACGAAACCCAGGGTCAAACCGAGCTGCTCCGGACTGTTAATTCCGGGGTGCATTGCGCTCCTTCTGGTCTTCAGCCTCGTTACTCAATGCCTGAAAGGGCAGGAATCTCCTGCCGGCCAGAAAATTGAACCCCCCTTCACACTGCGGGTACAGAAAAATGTTGTGATCGTCCGAGTCGTGGTCCGCGACTCT
>Ga0326727_10011805_pt1 | contig 20151 bp, 16 predicted proteins | sample MB2enrmetagenome_FD_207643 | JGI IMG/M metagenome (GOLD analysis project Ga0326727, IMG submission 207643) | Lab enriched peat soil microbial communities from McLean, Ithaca, NY, United States - MB29MY | ecosystem: Environmental > Terrestrial > Soil > Wetlands > Peat | place: USA: New York...
CTGTCCTGCCGCGACTTTAGCGATGTCGCCTTCTTGTATGTTGGCCGAGATATAGAGGCTGTCGGTGTCGGCTACCACGGCCAGGGAGCTCCCTGGCGCGGCCATCTGGCCGACGACGGCCGTTGACTGGATGACTTGGCCGCTTATGGGAGCCTTGATCGAGGCCTTCTCCGCGATAACGCCCGCGACCGAGCCGAGGCTCTGGGGACTCATCGCCCCCGAGGTGAGGGCCGTGCCCAGGTCCTGCCGTCCCAGAAGATCCCCGGCTTCGACCCTGTCGCCTTCCTTGACCCGCCACTCTAGGAGTTTGCCCGCTATCTCCGGAGTCACAATGACGGTGTTGGAGGCCACGCGCGCGTCATCGGTCTTTACATAGAGGCTCGCTTCTCTGTTGTAGTACGCGACAATTCCCAGTACCGCGAGTACCGCGACCGCGAGAATCGCGGCGATGATTTTCTTTTTCGGCATTTTCTTCTCCATGTATGCACCTCTCGCATGTTCTAGTTGCCGACCGGAGGGGACCGCGCGACGCGCAAGCTCCGTATTCGGCGATGTTTCCTTAAGTTATTTGGTCGCCGCGCGGGCCGGCTGTCCGTCTCCGCTGCGCTTCAAGAAAAGAGCTGGCAGGATGCCAAATAAGGTGAAGATTCCCGCCGCTATGAAAATGTCGTCGACGCCTGAAACGAAGGACAGCTTAGACACCTGGCCCTGGAGCCAGGCCAGGGCCCCGATCCTGCCTCTCGCGCCGCCACCCACGGCGGCCGCGATCTTCGCAAGCGCCTGGTGAGTGACGGGGTCGGAAGCCGTGAGGCCCCAGGCGTAGTGAGCCTGATGGAAGGCCCTTCGGCTCGTAAGGAGAGAGGTAAGGATGGCAAGTCCGAAGGAACTCGAGACGCGGGCTATTATGTTCAAGATGGCCGAGGCCCTGCCCACGAGCTCTTTCGGTACGGCGGCCAGGGCGGCGGTCTGCGCGGGCATGTTGGTGAAGGGCGAGACTGCGCCGCGCAGGGTTACCCAGAGGCAGATCGTCGCCGTCGCCGTCGCAAGGCTCAGGTTTTGGAACGTGAAGGTGAGGATGGCAAGGAGCGAGATGCCGAAAAGTATAAGTGGCTTGGCGCCTATCTTGTCATAGAGCTTGCCCGTGATCGGCATGAATATCGCTGACACGAGGGCCGCCGGCATCATGAGAAGCCCTGTCTCCATCGCGCCCAGGCCTCGCACGCTTTGAAGAAAGAGGGGAATGTAAAAGGTGCCCGCATACAAACCAACCATCGATACGATGAGGATCAGGTTGCCCATCGTAAAAGAGAGGTATTTGAACACGCGCAGTTCCAGGAGGGGCTTCTCCGCCGAAAGCTCGAGATAGATGAAGAGGACGAGGGAGAAGAAGGAGACGACGAAGAGAAGGACCGTCCGCTCGTCAAGCCAGCCCCACTCTTGTCCCTTGCTCAGACCGAGGAGGAGGCAGACGAGCATCACTGCCGAGCTCAGGGCACCGGCTACGTCGAGCTTACCGGGATCCTTGGACTCAAACTCGGGAAGAACGAGGAAGGCGAGGACTATGCCGATGATGCCGATGGGCAGGTTGATCGTGAAGATCCAGCGCCAGTCGACGTACTCGACGAGGTATCCTCCTATCGTCGGCCCCAGGGCGGGTGCCACGAAGGCGGCCACGCCGAAGATACCCATGGCGCTGCCTATTTGTTTGCGTGGAACCAGCTTGTAGATCATCGCCATCACCGTAGGTTGGACCATTCCGCCGCCGAAGGCCTGGAGCACGCGGGCGAAGATAAGGGAGTCGAGACTCCACGAGATGCTGCAGAAGAGGGATCCCATGACGAAGACAGCCAGGGAGACGATGTAGAGCATCTTGTAGCCGAACTTGTCCCCGAGCCACCCCGACAGGGGCATGGCTACTCCGAGAGCCAGCATATAGGCGGTCGATACCCATTGCACCGAACTCGGATCCGAGCCGAACACAGTCATGATCGTGGATACCGCCACGTTGACAATGCTCGAGTCGAGAAGGGCCATGAAGATCCCGATGATCGTCACGAGCAACGGGGCCATCCATCCTTTGGAATTTTCGGAAATTGTGTCGCTCATCCGGTTAACCTCTCTTAAAGCAGCTTTACTTGTCGACCGGTCAGATATATACTCAACATCGAGACAATACATAGGAACTTGCCGGTCGTCAAGTAATTTGTGATAAAAATGATGTAGGTGGAGGATGCAATGAGCAAAAGACAAGGCGATATGAAGGAACGAATCCAGCAGGTTGCCATGGAGCTCTTTACCGAGCAGGGCTACGACAAGACTTCATTGCGCGAGATCGCCGAACGCCTCGAGGTGAGCAAGGCGGCGCTCTATTATCACTTTCAGTCAAAAGAGGAGATACTCCGCTCTATCACGGAGGCTCTTGTAGGGGCGATAAACGAGGTTATAGAGTGGGGCGAAAGCCAGCCTCGCTCCATGGAATCCCGAAAGGAGTTTTTACGTCGAATCTCGACATTTATCATCTCCGATCGATTGCAGTCTCTGTTGCGTTTCGCCCAGGCCAACAGTACCGTGATGAAGACGATCAATGCGGGCCACGGCACAAAAGAACAGGCTCTTCCTATGCTGCTCAGGATTAAAGCGCTCGTGTGCGACCCCGATGCGAATCTTGCGGATCAATTTCGTGCGATTGTTGCCGTGATTCTTCTTTTCGTAAGTGCCAGTCCCATTCTGCCTACCCTGGGCCTGGATGCAAACCCAGACCAAATAACGAAGACGGCCCTCGACGTGGCGCTCGAGCTTATTTCCAAGGGGTAGATGCCTGTAGGGGACGATCCTTACGCACTGCGCGAATCATCCCCAGAATCATACTTTAGTCTGATTAAAGACTCCCCGGCCGATTGCTAGATTCTCCTTCGTCGCATAGAAGTGCGAAAGGAGAGTTCATGAGCGACATTCTGACCGTCGAGAACTTCTGCAAATCCTTCAAAACCGGAGTAGCGGTCGACCATCTTTCGTTTTCCATTCCAAAGGGGAGCGTGTTCTGCCTCCTGGGGCCCAACGGAGCGGGGAAAAGCACGACGATAGCCATGCTCGCCTCCCTCATGCCGAGGGACGAAGGTAAAGTGTTTTTCGATGGGGCCGAAGTGCGCGGCCGTCCAGCGCGCTACCTTTCCTCGCTCGGCATCGTTCCTCAGGAGCTAGCCCTCTATGGCAACCTGAGCGCCAAGGCCAACCTTGAGTTCTTCGCCTCTCTCTACGGCCTCCGAGGCGCGACGAGGGCTCATCGCGTGGCCGAAGCCCTCGACTTCGCCGGCCTCGCCGACCGGGCGAACGAGCCGGTGGACCACTTCTCCGGCGGCATGAAGCGGCGGCTCAACATAGGCTGCGCGCTCTGCCACAAGCCTCGGCTCATGATCATGGACGAGCCGACGGTCGGCATAGACCCTCAGTCGCGCAACTTCATCCTCGATTCGATCCGCCGCCTGCGCGACGAAGGCACGACGGTGATCTACACGAGCCATTATATGGAAGAAGTCGAGGAAATCGGCGACGACATCCTCATCATGGACCACGGGAAGACCTTGGCCGAGGGCACGCTCGAAGAGCTCAAGTCCAAGGTCGGGGACCTGCGGCACTATCGCCTCGAGCTGGACGCCGAGGTCCCGGGCCTCGACGAGGCCTTCTACCGCGTGAATGGCATGAAGCGCGTCGCGGCCCACGGGTCCGTATTCGATCTCGAGAGCCTCCCCGCGATTGACAATGTCGACGCGATCATAAAGACCGCCTCCGGTTCTGGCAGGCGCATCGTCGCCTTCTCTTCGGTGGAGAGCGGTCTCGAGCAGGTCTTCCTCACCCTCACCGGGCGAAGCCTCAGGGACTAGGAGAAAAGCATGAATGCGCTGCCGACCCTCATTCGCCGCGATACGCGGAACATGATTATACGCCCGATGTTCATCTTCTACTCGACGGGTTTTCCCTTGGCGATGATCTTCATCCTGGGGCTTCTCTCCCAGGGCTTCTATAACGGGCCCCTGAGCTCCTGGGACGTCGTCGCGGTGAACCTCCTTCTGTACCAAGCGCTCCTCTCCTGCTCTATGTCGACGAACAGCTTCCTCGAGCGGAGCCTGAAGGCGCCTAACCTGCGGGTGCTCTTCGCTCCGGTTCGTCCCCTCCACCTCCTTCTGTCCAAGGCCCTTGCCTCGACGCTCTTCTGTCTCGGCGGCTTCGTTATCGTCTTCGCGATCCTCGAGGTGCTGGGAGTGAACCTGGGTCCGCTCTGCGGCCTCGAGCTTTTCGGCATGGTCGCCGCGCTCAGCTTCGCCTCTACCGCCCTCGGTCTCTGGGTCGTCTGCCTCGTGCAGGACGAGTCGGGGGCGAACATGGTCCTCAACCTCGGCATAGGCATCCTGGCCTGCACCGGCGGGGTCTTCTTCAGCATCGAGCACTTCGGTCCGGTCGCCGCCGCTCTTGCGCGATACTCGCCCTTCACCTGGCTTCGGGAGATCGCCTTTAAGATCATCTGGAACGGCGGCGACCCGATAGGCTATGTCGCCACGATAGGACTGTCGCTCGCCGCCGCTGTCGCCTTCCTCGGCGCCGCGCGCGTCACTTTCAAAACGGAGGACTTCGTATGAGCGTGTTCACCGCCGTCTTCTCGACCTGCCTCAAGCGCACGCGCTTCTTGAAAGGGCAGCTTATTGTGTTCCTCGTAATGATGATCGCCCTGCTCGAGTTCGCCGTCTTCATCGGCATGCCGACCCAGAATTCACTCCAAGTCGCGGTCATAGGCGACATCCCCGGACTTTCTTCGGGACAGGCGTTTCCCGTGACGAGGCTCGAGCGCGACCCGGGCGAGGCTGCCATCGCCCTCGGCCGCTACGACCTCATCATCGGTTCCGACTCTTCCGGAAAGCCCCTCGCGCTCCACGCGCGCGGCGAGGCCCTCGCCCAAACTGTTCTCTCCTCCGCCTCGCTTTCAAGCCCAGGCCCGAGCTTGCCACAACGGGGCATGGCCTCCCTTGTCATGGGCTATCTCGTCATCGTCATCCTCGAGATGGGGGTTATCGGCGCCCTCCTCCTTATGGAAGACCGTGAGTGGAAACTGACTTCAAGAGTCGCCGCCGGCGTGCCGGGCCTCGGGGGCTACCTCGTGAGCCACGGGACTTTCGTCTTCGCCGTCTGTTTCCTGCCCGCTTTCATTATCATCGTGGCTCAGGGGGCTATCATGGGAACGGGCCTTGGGCTGAGCATCGCGAGTTGGGCCCTCCTTTTAGGCATCACGTCTATTCTCGGCGCGGCCTTCGCCATCCTCGTGGCGGTCGCTTCTCCCGACGAGGACCAAGGCGCGACCGTCGCGCAGATGATCATCATCTTCAGCACGCTGCTCTCGGGCAGCTTCATCGCCTCCTCGGACCAGGGGCCTGCGCTCAAGTTCTTCGCCTCTGCGATGCCTCAGAAGTCGCTCATGGATCTCTGTGCCGCCCTAGAGTGTTCGGGTTCTGTCATTCGCCCGCTCATTGTCCTCGGTGCTTACATAGTCGCCTTGATCCTCGGCGCTATCCTCGTGATGCGCAGCCGATTACAGAGGGGAAGCTGCTGATGTTATAGTCGGGGAGGAATGGACAACAGGCTGTTGCTCAAATCGAAGCTCTTTCCTCCCCGGCCCGATCGAATCGAGCTCTCGCGCTCCGTGCTAGCCGCGGCGAGAAGCTGCGCCGACTACCGGCTCACCCTCATCACCGGTGGGGCCGGCATGGGGAAGACTCATCTCGCGGCCGAACTCGTCCGTGGCTTTCCGCGCTCGGCCTGGATCAGTCTCGATGAGGCCGAGCGCGATGTCGCCGACTTCATGGGCTACGTCGCCTCCGCTCTCGCGCCATTCTGCGATGCGGCCGCGATTCCGGTTTTCGATCGGGACTTCAGTCCGCCAGAGCTCGAGCGTATGTCCGTGGCCATGGACAACAGTCTGGCAGAAGGGGACGATGTTTTCCTCGTTCTCGACGACGCCCAGGAGATTTGGGGCTCGGCGGCCTCCGACTTTCTCTTTTCCTGGGTGCGGCGGGCCCCCGAGAACCTCCACTTCATCATCACGGCGCGGAGCGCCCCCGATGGATATCTCGGCGATCTCGCCTTCCACGGGAAGCTTCTCGTCATAGGCCACGACGACCTGAGGCTTTCCGACGAGGAGGCGCGCAGTCTCCTGGTGAGCCTGGCTGTGCCGGGGCTCGACGCTGCTGGATCGGCGGCCCTTGTGCGCGAGGCCGACGGCTGGATCGGCGGACTCAGACTCCTCGCGGCCCTCGCGGCAAACGGCAGGCGGGGGGACTCCGGCGCAGCGGGCCCTGCCGCCGCGCCGGACCACAGACTGCTGTGGCAGTTCCTCGCCACCGAGATCTTCGCCGCTCAGACCGAGACAGACCGCGATCTCCTCGTGCTTGCCGCCGCGCTTCCCTCTTGCGACGAGGAGCTTCTCGCCGCTGCCTTCCCCGACGCCCCTGCGAGGCTCGCTTCTCTCGCGGAGAAGATACCCTTCCTCGGGCGACTCGAAGGAGAAGGCTCTACTCGCCGCATCCATCCTCTTTTTCGCGAGTTTCTCGCAAACCGCTACGCCGAGGACCCTTCGCGTTTCGCGATCGCCCTCGCCTCGACTCAAGCCTTCTGCGAGGGCAGGGGAGAACTGTCCGCGGCCCTCGACATAGCCGCGCTGCGCGGCGACGACGGAGATAGGCTGCGGATGCTCAAGTCCCTGCCATACTCTCCCGCTTTCGCCCGCCACCTTCTCGATATTCCCGAGGAGCTTGCGCTCTCCGACGGCGAGCTCGCCCTCACCAGGTCTTTTCTCCTCTACAGTCGCTACGACATCGATGAGTGCTATGCCTTCGTGAGTCGGCTGCGGGAGAGGGGCGAGAATCCCGCCATACGAGCGCTCGCTTCCTTCCTCGGCTCGATCCTCCCGGTCGACGTCTCAAAGCCCGATCGCTCCCTTGTCGCTCGCCCCCAGGATATCCCCATCCAAGAGCTCGACGACCCCGCGCTTGGACCCATGACGCGCAGCTTCGTCTATTTCATGGAGGCTACTCAGAACATCCTCCGTTGCCGACTCGAGCGTGGCTCGGCGCTGCTCGCGAAAATGCGCTCGGTCCCCGGATGGGACACCTTCGGGCTCTTGCGCTATTACTCCCTCGCGATCGAGGCGAACGCGCTCGAGGAGGGCGGAAGGCTCAGGCCTTGCCTCGACGTCCTTGACGAGCTGAAAGCGATCCTCGAGAGAGATCCCTTCATCGCCCATCAGCTTACGAGCAACTTCATAGGCCGCGTAGGCATCTACCTTAAGCGCTTTGAGCTCGATAAGGCGGCCGAGGAGCTCGAGGCTTCGCGCAGTATCTTCAACTACGACTGCAAGGCCCTCTACTCCGCGTACGACATCAACCTGGCCGAATACTGCGTGTGCGTGAACGATCGCGAGCGGGGACTGGCCGCTCTCAAGCCCTACTCTTTCTTCGATAGGCTTTTTTACCAGCTCGATTACTGTCTCTTGCTCCTCGACAGACTGGGAGGGGCCGATGAGCGGACGAAGTCCAAGTACCGAGCACTCTGCGACGAAGTCGGCTATGAGGGCTTGGGGTCCACCGAGGCTATGCTCTATCTCCGATTCAAGCCCGACTCGAGCGAGACGCTTGAACGACTCGATGTCCTTCTCGGCTTCTTCAGGCAAGAGGGCTGCGGCTACCGCCTCGTCGATGCGCTTGCCTTCAAGGCCGGCCTGCTTTTTCAGCGCGACCGGGACGCCGCCTTCGACGCGCTCCGCGAGGCAGTCCACGACGCTTCGATCGAGGGCCTCGCTATGCCCCTTATCGTGGAGACTACTCTCGAAGACGAAGCGCTCGTCTCGTTCCGCCGAGACCCGGGTTTCGAAAGGGCGCCTCGCGAGGCCGCGTTCCTCGACCGTCTGATCGACTGGCGGCGCAAACGCTCGCGTGGCATGTTCGCGCCCTCGCAGGGGGCAGCTCCGCAAGGGGAAACATCGACAGTTGCCGGCGCGGGGCTTTTAAGCGAGCGAGAGCGCGAAGTCCTCGGCCTTCTAGCTTCGGGAAAGAGCAACGCCGAGATAGCCGAGTCCCTCTTCATTTCGCTGCCCACGGTGAAAAGCCATGTCTCCAATATCTACGGTAAGCTCGGCGCCGCGAGGCGCACCGAGGCCCTCGAGAAGGCGCGCAAACTGGGACTGCTTGGGGGGGAACTGACGCGCAACCGTCCTGGCGATTAAATTGAAGTCTTGGGTTCGCCTGACCTGTCCGATTTATCGAAGACCCATTTCCCCACGGCCCAGGCGAGGGCTATTCCGGCTATTTCATCCGCAATGTAGTGCTGCTTGACGAAGAGCGTCGATAACACGGTTCCTATTGCGACAATGCAAGTCAGGCCGGCGATGACTATGGTAAGAGCATTTCGTTTAACCTTGCAGAAACGGTACCATGCGTAAAAACATATTACCGAGATTGCCGCATGGAGACTTGGAAAACAGTTGAATGATGGATCTTTAGCATAGTAGGCATTCATCGCATCGGCCCATCGATTTCCCGCCATCGGATGGGCAGCGATCTGCGCACGATAGATATCGGTCGAGACAGGGAAGACGAGATATATCACATCGGCGATGAGATTGATGAGGACGAGGCACCAGGCAAGGGCATAACCTCGCTTATAGGAGAAGATGGCGAAGAATACCATCGTCGCTTGCGTCATCCAAAAGAAGAGATACAGATAGAATACTGCCCACTCTGGTCTGAATGGGATCATGTCGTCCAACGTCGTATTTAAGTGGGAACTTCTTGAGTAAATGGCTCCTGTCCAGTCGTATACGACATTGTTGAGAACGACGGCGAAAACGATGGCCATCAAGAAGAGGTTCGCAATGATATAAACTAGAGCTTCGCTGGCTTTCGAGCTTTTCCCCTTAAAAAATAATCGCTCGATAAGCTTCTGCAGTCTTTGTACCATTAGCAGATTCATGTTCCCTTCCCTTTGCAAGCGATGATCCACTCACATAGGTCCAAAGCATCACGATGCCGCGATCCCTTTGCGAGCGCTTCGCCAACTACGGCGCATGGTGTACATTCTTCGAACAAACTATCTAAAGCCGTGAAAAATTACTAGGCTCTTGCCCTCAAGTTAAAATGCAAATAATATTATTATTCCTTTGCGGGATCCGATACTCAACTATGACGAAAGCTAGGACAGCGCCATATGCCCTGACTCTCCTTTTTGCCTTCATCGTTCTATCTACGCTTAACGCCCAACCCACGGCATACGTTCCCATGTCCGAGCGCCACGAAATACTGATGTCATGGGAGAAGGCGAAGGGCGTCAAGCCGCCGGAGCTGGTCGCCGGCATCTATGAACTCGACTATCGCTATTATGATTTCGGAAATAATATCGCGATAACTATCGACGACTGCGGCCCGAACAAGTACATGGCCTCCGAACTTGATACCCTTAAGAAATATGGGGTAAGGGCTGTATTCTTTATTATTGGCAACTATTTTTTAGACCCGAGGGGAAAAACGATGCCGAGGGCTAAAGAACTCCTCGATCGTGTCGTGAACGAGGGCCATGTCATCGGTAGCCACAGTTATTGGCACAGGCGTCTGGACGCAGGCGAGTATCGAGACAACCCGGCGGCCCTTGAAAAGGAAATAGACCTGAACCAGGCAACGATCGATAAAGTCCTGGGCTATCATTATCCTCTAGTGTATTTTCGCCCTCCGAACGGCGCGCATAGTACGCCTGGTTATGCTCTAGATAAAGCACTGCGGGGGAAAGGGCAGTACCTCACAAACTGGACTATAACATCCTTCGACTGGTGCATAAGAATACCCGAAGACCGCCCCGACCATCTCACTCCTGAGAAAGTTATCGCAAGGACCGTAAAGCAGGCCAGCGAAGAGTCGGGGGGAGTCGTCATACTCCATGGATTCCCCGACACGGCTCGTATCCTGGACTCCCTTATCGTCGCGCTCTCAAAGACGAGCAACAAGCATGGCCCGCTCGTCTTTTCCACGCTCGACGACATAATGAAAATTAAATACGGTCAATGAGCACCGAAGAGAGAAGTCTCGGATGATGAACAAAACTATCCCTTGACCGCCCCTGAGAGCATGCCGCTCTGGATGTACTCGTGGGCGAAGAGGTAAATGCAGACCATCGGTGCGGCCGCCATAATTAGAGATGCGAATATTGGTTTCATGCGTTGCGTATGGTCGCCGGTGAAGTACATGAGCCCCCTCGAGATGAGGTACAACTCGGGCGCTGACAGGAGCATGATCCTGAAGAGTGTCCCGGTCATCGAGTATCCGGCTATGGGGGAAATTGCTTGGGGCAATTGGGAGGTCGTATAGATGAGGATGAGGTTCGGGCGCTTATCCAGACCATGGATCGCGCTGACGATCTTCGCGATCGGTATAATGGTGGAATGGATCGGAATCATGACTCCGGCTAGGAAGAGAAGATCGGATGCGCGAAGTAGATCGATCGTCCCTTGCGGATGACTGCGGCATAGCCCCGGCACGCTTTTCTCACCAAACCAAAGCTTCGCTTCGGAACATAACAAAGTACCTATAAACACCTTATCTTGAAAACCACTCGAGCAAATTACTGCCAGGCTTGTAATGGAGAGCTAGACGATCACGCGGTCGAAAAGGCGGGAGAACAGCTCTGCCAGACATCCCAATAGGGGAAGGCACGCGATACACGCAGGAGAACACGGCGAACCGAGATTGATACCGTCACTGCAACCTTGAAGAGCTTGAGTCGTATGGTGGATGCTGGCGCACGCTCGAACTCAATCCGGTCTTTCCCCTTCGGGGGACGGATCAGGCCTTCTTCCGGCCGCTCCTCTGTTCCGGCCGGACTTGACAAGCGAGATGGAGATAATAGAATTGACATGAAGAAGACTTGAGTTCTGAGCTTTCCGAGAATTCAGAATAAATATTGGGAGTTTTGGCTTGAAGCTCGCCAATTCTTTGTGCTTTCAGCAGCGTTCGCTAAGCAATTCGCCCATTCCTATCGCCATACAACTTGGCTTTGACTGTCTCTTCATAGGGCAACGGAATTCGTTGAGTTATCCGGGCTAGGAGAGCTTCGTTTTGAGGAAAAACATGAGCAAGAGGCAGTTCCGCGTTCCATTCCGCATAGCTATTGTCGGCGCCATCATCAGCATCGTGGCGATCATGTCGCTCCTTACCTGTTTGATCGTCTATAGCCGGGGGGAGGCTGATGCCAAGGTCAACGCAAGGCTGTTGTTCACCGAGACGTCCAAAGAGGTACAAGAGCGTCTGGACAAGCGGCTTAGCGCATTGACTCTTCTGGCCAGCCTGGGAGCAGCCGTGCCGGGGCTCGAGACTCTCCCCTCCGGATTCGGCCTGGACCATCCGTCCCTGGGCTTTCTCTTCAGTATCATGGACGCCGAGGCTTCCATCTACGGAGCATATGCAGGCTGGTCAGACGGTGATTTCCTGATGCTGATCAATACGGCCGGAGACAGCCACATACTCGAGGCGAACCAGGCGCCGGTCGATTGCCGGTATATCGTCCGAGCCATCTCCGGGCAAGGGAGTGGCCGGGCGCAGCGCTGGAGCTATCTCGACGCTTCGCGCCGCCTTCTGTCTCAGCGTACAGAGCAGCGGCCTTCCTTTGATCCCCGGAGTCGCGATTGGTACAGCCTAGCTTCGGGCGACGAGAGGTCACACTTGGGGGAGGCTTATGTGTTCAATTCCCTCAAGGCGCCGGGAATCACGGCCTCGCACTCCTTCAGCAAGGGAGTATTCGGCGTCGACATGACGCTGGCCGACATCAAGAGCTTCCTGAATGAGGCATCGCCGTCGAAACAGGGAGGAATCCTGCTATTAGAGAAGGGGAGCCTCCTCCTCGCCGCCTCGGACGGGGCAGCTGCGTGGCTGCCTGCCGACGTTCCGGCCCTCGGCAACGTCGGAGTCCTGCCTATAGTTGCCGCTGATAAGGCCTGGACGTATTTAGGAGGCAAGGTCTGGCTGCGGCAGCGGAACGACTGGGAATGGGGCGCCGATACGCGGCTATCGTTGGTCGTAATGGCTCCTTTGGCGGAGTTCTCGGGCTTTTTCGTCTCGATGCGGTCGACGTTGATCCTCCTTGCCTTGATGGTTCTGCTCGTCGCGTCGCCGATCGCTCTGTGGGTCTCCCGCCAGCTGTCCCGCCCGCTGTCGACGATAGCCCGAGACGCCGAGAAGGTAAGCACCATGGATTTCAGCGGGCAATCCACCAACGAATCCTGGATCGTCGAGATCGATCACCTGGGTAGCGGCTACGCGAGGATGAAGGAGGCGCTCAATGCGAACCGAATGCTCATCGAGGCCCAGCGTGATTCGTTCGCGCGTTTCGTCCCGGAGAGGATGCTTGAGCTGTTCGGCAAGTCGAGCATTACCGACGTCGGACCGCGGAACTGCAAGGCCCTCGAGCTCACCGTCATGTTCTCCGACATCCGATCTTACACGGCGATCTCGGAGAGCCTCTCGTGCCGCGGCGTGTTCGAGCTCCTCAATAGTTACTTTGAGATGACCAATCCGATCATCAAGTCTTACGGAGGCATAATCGACAAGTACATCGGCGACGCGATAATGTCCTTGTTCCCGAACTCCCCTGATGGGGCGCTTCGCTCTGCGATCTCCATCAACCGCGCTCTGGGTAAATTCAACGAAGATCGAAGGAGAAGCGACGAGGCCGAGATACTGACGGGAACAGGCATTCATTTCGGTATCGTCGAGATGGGAACGGTCGGGGACAGCACGCGCCTGCAAGCGACCGTTATCGGCGACGCTGTCAACCTGTCCTCTCGGCTGGAATCGGCTACCAAGGTATTCGGCGTCCGAATGCTCATGTCAGAAACTGCGCACGAGCGGCTAAAGGATCCCGGCGAGTTTCACTTACGGCAGATCGATACTGTAAGGGTCAAGGGTAAGGAGCAGCCGATAGGCCTGTACGAGGTACTCGACCTGGACGAGCTGTCCGTGATGGAGAAAAAGATGAAGATGGGACCGATTTTCTCCGACGCGCTCCAGGAATACAAGGCCGGGGAATTCCCGAAGGCTCACGATCTCTTCGCGCGCTGCGCAGCCGAGTGCCCGGAAGACACGGTCGTCTCGGCCTATGTGAAGCGATGCGCGACACTAATCCGCATCCCTCCCGGAAAGGACTGGGCAGGAGTGAGCACGCTGTAGTACTACTCGATATCGGAGGTACAGAGATGGCATTCATCACCTGGACTGATGAGATCTCGGTGAACGATGAGATCGATGCGCAGCACAAGAAGCTGTTCGATATTGTGAATGAACTCCATGCGTCAGTCACCGTAGGCGCCGAGCGAAATACTTTGGCGAACATCTTCAACGAACTCATCGACTACACGATATACCATTTCCAGACCGAAGAACGTTACTTCGTTGACCTCGCCTATCCCGACGCCCAGGCTCACAAGAAGGAGCACGACGACTTGACCGAACAGGTGGTAAAATTGCAGAGCCAGTTCGCCGAAGGGGATCTGGTCATCTCCTTCGAGTTGCTTGATTTCCTCTACGACTGGCTGATGAAGCACACCAGCGATTCGGACATCAAGTTTAGAAGGTTCCTGGAGGGACGGGATGGCCACACCGGGACGAGCGAGGCCCTGGGTGCCTGAGGAGGAGCGCTTGGAAAGTCTGTCGTCGACGCGTACCATCTTGAGGTCGACATGTATTTCTTCCCGCGCGGAACGAAAGAGCTGTCCTACTGATGTGGGCGCGGTCGACCACTGGCCGATATCTCGCTGCTGAGACCCTGGAAGGAACTCCTGGACTGGATCAGCAGGAGCAAAATCGAGCCAATGAACTCAGGCATTCAGCGTATTAAGCGAATGGTATTACACACGAATACCGGAAGCGCCCTTGTTTTCTGATGAGCTTTATTCTTCAAACGCTCACGGACAACTATTGACTGTTATTGAACTAGCCTGTTTGTAATTTCCAAGCAGATTTACTTGTTTTAGACTATTACCGTTTCCATGGGATGCCCTAACGAAGCTTAATATCCAGGTTGATCCTGAGTTCGATTCGTACTGAATTTCGCCGCCCAGTTGGGCAGCTAGTACATTGACTGTCTTGAGACCGATGCCTTTCATCGACGATATGACACCGTTTAAGGGAAAACCTATGCCATCATCTAAGACGGTAAGCCGAACGGCGCGCTCCTCGCGGCATGTGAGACTGACGGCTATACGCCCCTTAATCCGGCCAGGGAAGCCATGGATGAGACTGTTTGTGATGAGCTCGTTAAGGATGAGCCCACATGGGATTGCCTCCTCAATCGAGACGATTGTCGGTTCGAGGTCGAGTTGAAAATCAATTTTGCATGCAGAGGAAGAATAATTCCCTAATAGCAGCTTTGAGAGGTCTTCGATATAGTCCGCGAGATCAATACTCGCAAGGTCGGTTGATTGGTAGAGCATCTCATGGACGAGTGCCATCGATTTTATACGATCCTCTATGAGCCTAAATTCCTCAACTAGGTGGGCATCCCCATCGTCCGATCCCATCAGGTTTAGGAGAGAGCATATGATCTGCATATTGTTTTTAGTTCGATGATAAAGTTCCTTAAGTAGTATCTCCTTCTCCTGCATCGATCCGCGCAGCCCTTCCTCGTATCGCTTACGCTCGGTAATATCCTGGAGTATGGTGACAAAATAAGCAATACATCCCTCAGGGTCATGGACGCATCGAACTGCCTGATTAACCCAGATCGGATTCGGCTGCTGCCCTTGCCTGATGAACCGCTTGTCAATCAAATATGCATTTTGACCCTCTCGAAGAGTAGCGGCCCACAGACTCGCCTCAAGCTCTGCATCCTCGGGTGGAGAGAACTCAAGTGCCTGATGCCCGACCAGTTCTTCTCGTGTATACCCAAGGATATCGCAGGCCCGATCATTCAGGATAACCCACCTGAAATCCGTAGAGAGGACGGCGATGCCAACAATCGGAAGCTCGAAATAGCTGCGAAAGCGGCGTTCGCTCGCAGCGAGCTCGTCTTCGGATTTGAATATCTTTTTGAATATTGGACCAATCAACGTGACTCCGGCGAGCATGAGGCCAGAGAGAACCATACCAATGCCCTCGTTCAGTGTGTCGACAGAGGTAAGGCCGTCGCTCAGCGAATAATAGAGTGGCAGTAACCTTCGAAAGGCCATAAACACTAGGGCGATTGAAATCAATATCCATGCAAGCTTATGGCCGGTTGTCCTGATAAGCCTGAAAGCCTGAACGGCCGCTCCAATTTGAAACACAACAGATAAGACTAGGAAAATCCTCGCAAACTCTACAAGACCAATAGCTTGTTGCGTCATGGCGGACCTCCCTAGGCGGCTTTGAGAATGATTTTCCTATCATCAAATTTAAAATATAATACGGCATCTGTGAGCTGCCCTGCTTGACTCGAGAGCTCCTCGGCCGTACTCGCTAGCTATAACCGAGGCGGCAATCGCTCGACGTATTCCCGAATCGCTCTTCTTGTCGCGAGTTATCTTTCTGATGTCTCCAGCTGCAATGCGCTCAGCAATTGCGCAAACCTCCGCTGGTTCCCCACCAACAGAGTGCATTACGGAGCGTACGATCCAGAATCCAAGGAGGATCGCAACAATGATACCAAGCCCGAGCACGCCAATTGAAAGATATGTGACCGACTGTGCCGTCACCTTATTGGATGTTGCGACAATCTTTGCTTGAGATACTTTCCGGTCAACTAGGCCGTTGAGGCCGGCCTGCACTCCATCAGCTATTTTCTTCATGGGCACCTCCCATTACATGCTTCATAGCATAGTAGTTAGGACTGCTATCTGCAAATTTCAATAAAGCTGGAGTAATGTAAATAAACATAAACCATCAACTAATGGCCTTTGTGGGTAATCCCCGAGTTTGGGAAAGGGATCTTAGCCGGCATAGATAAAAATCAGGGCAGCATCTTCTTCGTTGATGCTTACAGTATAGATATTCCATTATTTCTTGCATTCAACAGACCCATCTCCTAGAGTCTAAGTTAGGAGATGCCATGGGGATAAAGAAGATCGATGATCCCGCAATATATCTGCTCTCCATCGATGGCAAAGCAAGTGTAGGTGAAGTCGACGAGCTGGCAACCGGCCTCCGCAGTGCCCTCAAATCGGACGCGCCTACTATCCATCTTGATCTCGAGAACGTCACCGAGATCGATGTGAGCTTTCTTCAGCTTCTCCTGTCTTTCGAACTGTCGCTAGCGGCAGAGGCTCGTTCGCTTGCGATCAGGAGCCTGCTTCCGGGCCATGTCGTGATTGAGACGGCCAATCTCCTAGGCATTGATCTTAGTCGCTACTTTTTAAAGGAAACGGTAGCGCGATGAGCTTCGAGGATAATAAGGATCTTTTCCTCGAAGAAGCCAGAGATCTCCTTCCAAAGATAGAAAGCGGCCTGGTAGCGCTGGAAAAACGCCCAGGAGACATGGAACTTGTCAACGAAGTATTCAGGGGCCTGCACACCATAAAAGGCTCCGGCGCAATGTTCGGATTTCATGCAGTGTCGGAATTTACCCATCGCCTTGAAAACCTTTTCGACGACATCCGCTCGGGGCATCTCGCGGTAAATCCCCTTATTATCGATATCGGCCTTCGGTCCATAGACTGCATCTCTCTTCTCCTCGGGGGCTCCGATGGAGCCGAGCTTAAAGCCCAGCTTATCAAGGATATCGAGGGCATCGATCGCGGCCTCCAGGGATCTACGGGAAAGCAAACGAATGCCGCTGCCCCCGAGGAGGGCTCGGGATCGACTGGGCAAAGTCCGCAGATGTACAGAATCTCCTTCAAGCCCCAAATCCAGCTTCTTCATCGCGGCGTCAGACTGGAGCCCCTTTTCAGAGAGCTTCTAGAGCTCGGTTCTTGCCACATTACCGCTATCGCCGCTGCCGTCCCCGCAATGGAAAAGCTTGACCCTTCGTCGCTCTATATTGCATGGATCATTACCATTTCCACCGACCAAGAGATAAACGCAGTACGTTCGGTGTTCATGTTCGTCGAGGACTATTCGGAGCTCATAATCACACCGGTCAAGATACTCGACGAAGAGGGGGCGGTCGTCGTACCGAAACTTGGCCAAATCCTGGTCGATCGTGGATTGATAGAGGAGTCCGAGGTGGATGAGATCCGGCAAGCTCAAAAGCCATTCGGAGAAATAGCCATCGACAAAGGCAAGGTCAGCAAGGAGCACGTCGAGTCGGCTCTCGCCGAACAGGCCATGGTCAAGACTATCAACGTCGATCATGAAGCGCGGCAGGAATCTTCGACCGTTCGCGTGAAAAAGGAAAAACTGGACGGGCTCATCGATCTTGTCGGCGAGCTTGTGATCCTGCAGGCCATGCTGGATCAGGAGGCTAAAAAAGAGTCATCGAGTGTGTTCGCTTCTCTGTCGGAGAATCTAGGCCGCCTCTCGGCCGATTTGCGGGACACGGTAATGAGCATTCGCATGGTGCCCCTTGTCGACTTTTTTACCAGCTTCCAGCGCCTTATTCGCGATCTTTCCCTGCAGATCGGGAAACAGATCCGCCTTGAAATTTCCGGCGAGAGCACCGAGCTCGACAAAAATGTCATCGAGCTCCTCAAGGATCCGCTCGTCCATATCATCCGAAACTCGGCCGATCACGGCATCGAGACGCCCGAGGTGCGATCTCGCGAGGGCAAAGACCCGGTCGGGACTATCTCTATAGGCGCGCGCCAGGTAGGGCCTCGCGTAGAGATAAGTATTTCCGACGACGGCGCGGGGCTCGATGTTGAGAAGATAAAATCTCGCGCAGTGGAGAGGCGGCTGCTCGAGAACGGGGAGACCGACGAGGGCCGCATCATGCAGATGATCTTCGAACCGGGCTTCTCCACGGCGGAAAAGACTACGGACATTTCCGGACGAGGCGTAGGAATGGATGTAGTCAAGCGAAACATCGAGCGACTGCGGGGAGAGGTATCGCTCTCTTCCGTTCGCGGCCGGGGTCTCACGGTCACGCTCTCCATTCCCCTCACCCTGGTCATTATCGAGGCCCTCCTTGTAAGGATAGCCTGCTACGACTATGTGATCAGCTTGAGTCAGGTGCAGGAATGCGTAGACTTGACGGCGGAAGAGCGTGGCGATGGTACGGGGAATTCCATAATAAACCTGCGCGGGACAACCGTCCCGGTCATTTCCCTTAGGGAGAGCCTCATGATCGGGCAGAAGTACGATGGCCTACCTAGGCTCGTCATCGTGAATTGCGAGGGATCGACGGTGGGGCTCGAGGTCGACACTGTGGTGGGAAAGAAGCAGGTCGTGGTGAAGCCGCTCTCGAGCGCGATCAAACATATCAAGTCGATATCGGGGGCGACGATTCTGGGGGATGGTTCGGTGGCCCTCATACTCGATGTCGCCGAGATCATCAGGGCCAAGGAAAACGCTAGGACGAGTTAAGCTAAGCCAGAAAGAGGAGGAAACTATGGGACTTCGCGCGCGGATTTTGAGTTCGTTTTTCGTTGTGCTCGCGATCATGCTCGCTATCGGGATATATTCAATAATCGCCTTGCGAGCATCCAATTCGTCTGTCGAGTATATACAAACCAACATCGTTGCAAGCATAGATAATGTCGGGAAATTAAGTACCGCCATGTCTGTTTTTCGAAGGCACCAACTCCAACATATCATTGCGCAGACAGACCAGGAAATGGACAGTTGGGAAAAACAACTGGCCTCGACGGATGCGACCATTCTTGAGTTGATCGCCCAATACGAAAAAGACCTTATTACGAACGACACAGACAAAAAACTCATTCAGGATCTTTCGATGAATTGGGATTCCTATAAGAAGGCATGGGAGCCAGTGCGGCTCATTTCCCGCAAAGATGACACTAAAAATGCTGTGGCAGGAATGAATGGCGACCTGGCTAAGCGCTATGATGCTATCACCCAAATCGTGGATTCACTTATCAAATTCAATACCGATTACGGGAATGGCGTCTATAAGCAAAGCCAGTCAGCTTTCGGAGTAACCCTGCTAATACTCATAGTGGTATTTATAATAGCCATAATAGCCACGATGCTTCTGGCACTTAATCTATCTGGCAGCATTTTGAAAGTATTCATGGTAATAGAATCGACCGCTGAAAACGTCACGGGAGGGACGGAGCAGGTGTCGAGCTCTTCCCAGCAACTGGCGCAAGGCTCCAGCGAGCAGGCCTCGAGCGTCGAGGAGGTTTCGGCGAGCGTCGAGGAGCTCACGGCCACGATCAAGCAGAACGCGGACAACGCGAGCCAGACCGAGAAGATCGCGACCAAGTCGGCAACCGACGCTAAAGAGAGCGGGCAGGCGGTGAGCCAAACCCTTAAAGCGATGAAGGATATCTCCGAGCGAGTACAGGTCATCCAAGAAATCGCGCGCCAGACCAACCTCCTGTCCCTCAACGCGGCCATAGAGGCGGCGCGCGCCGGCGAGCACGGCCGAGGGTTCGCGGTAGTCGCCAACGAAGTGCAGAAACTGGCGGAGCGAAGCCAAAGCGCGGCCAAGGAAATCGAGGACCTTTCCAAGAACAGCGTCGCGATCGCGGAGAGTGCAGGCAGGATGCTCGAGCATCTCGTGCCCGACATCCAGAAGACCTCCGACCTGGTCACGGAAATAAACGCCGCCAGCGGCGAGCAGGCGAACGGGGTCCAGCAGATCAACAAGGCGATCCTGCAGCTCAGCAGTGTCGTGCAGGAGAACGCCTCGGCATCCGAAGAGCTGGCCTCGACGGCCGAGGAACTGTCATCCCAGGCGATGTCCATGAGCGAATCGGTGATCTTCCTCAAGTCGGGGAAGAAGGGGAATGGGCCGGCCAAGTCGGAGAAGCCGACGGCCCAGAGCACCCATGCGAGATCCGGCAGGATCGATCACAGCACCGCGATAGTCCCGCTCAAGCAGCACGCTCAGGAATTGAAGAGCTCGGGGCAGAAGCCCAAGGGGGCTCAAATCGTCCTCGAAGATAAGGAAGACGGCGATTTCGAGCGCTTCTGACCTAAGGAGCAAAATGATGGACGATCTGCAGACAAGCGAGCAAACGCAATACCTCCGATT
>Ga0326727_10011806_pt1 | contig 20147 bp, 20 predicted proteins | sample MB2enrmetagenome_FD_207643 | JGI IMG/M metagenome (GOLD analysis project Ga0326727, IMG submission 207643) | Lab enriched peat soil microbial communities from McLean, Ithaca, NY, United States - MB29MY | ecosystem: Environmental > Terrestrial > Soil > Wetlands > Peat | place: USA: New York...
GCCAGATTCTCAGCAACAAGCCTTCGGACCGCCGCTCGGTGATCGAAGAGGCCGCGGGCGTCGGCAAGTTCAAAACGCGCAAGCGGCTGGCCGAAGCGAAGCTGGAAGGCGCAAAACAGAATCTGGCCCGCGTGTTCGACATTCTGGAAGAGGTCGGCCGCCAGGTCAACTCGCTGAAGCGCCAGGCATCCAAGGCGAAGCGCTACGACGAATACAAGTCGGAGATGCTGAAGCTGCTGCGCAGCGCTCTCAGCGGACGCTTTCGGACACTCGAGCGCGAGACGGCGAAGACGGTCATCGAGCTGAACCTCGCCACCAGCGGGTTCCAATCGCTGTCGGCGAGAGTCGCCGAGCAGGAAGCCGCTTACACCAGCCTGCAGCAGGAAAGCTATCGGCTCGACGCCGAGCTCACCGAGGCGCGTGGCCGTCTGGCCGAGTTGCGCGTGGATCAGGAGCGCACGCGTGGCCGGCTGGAATCGCAGGCCGCGCAGGTTTCCACCATCGAAACGCGTCTGGCCCAGGGCGAAGCCGAGACGCAGGAGCTGGAAGGCAGGCAGCACGAAACCGAAGAGCTGCTCGAGCGGCAGACGGCCGCGCTGGCGGAACTCGAAGAGCAGACCGAGAACGTTCGCCGGAAGCTGGCCGCGATGAACGCCGAACGCGAGCGTCTGCAGCAGCAGGTGCAGGAGCGCTCGCGTCAACTGGAATCGGGCCGCCAGCAGGTGTTGCGGCTCCTCGGCGAAGCCTCCACGCTGAAGAACCAGATCACCCAGATCGAGGAGTACCTGGCGGCGAATGAGCGCGACACGGTGCGTGTTCGCCAGGACGAAGAAAGCGCCGCGCGCGATCTGGAAAGGCTGGGCGCTCTGAAAGCGGAGCTGTCGGAACGGATGTCCGCGCGGCAGATGGAGCTGGCCGCCACCGCCGATCAACGCCGGCTGCTCGATCAGGATCTCGCCGAGCGCCGCCAGCGCCTCTCCGAAATGCGCCGCGAACTCGAACAGCTTCGCGGCGAGGCGTCGCGTCTGAAAGCGCGCCGGGATTCGCTCGAAGAGGTGATCAGCCACCGCTCCTACACCACTGAGGCGGTGAAGCGGCTGTTCACCGCCGTGGATCGCGGGCGGGCCGCGGACCTGAAACCGCTCGGCGTGCTGGCCGATTTCGTCGAAGTAGAGCACGGTTTCGAAAAGGCCACCGAGGAGTTCCTGCACGAAGAGCTGGAATACGTGGTGGTGGGCGACTGGTCGGAAGCCACCCGCGGCGTGGAGGTGATGCGCGCCGGGCAGGATGGCCGCGCCACGTTCCTGATTCATCCGCCCGAATGGCCCATTGCGCGCGAGCGTCAGACGGAGCTGGCGGTCGAGCCGGGCATCACTGGCCGCCTGGCTGATCGCCTGCGGCTCACCAACGGTCTGACCCACGCGCCCGCCGAACTGATTCCGCGCCTCGCCAACTGCTGGCTGGCGGAGGACCGCGAAGTGGCGCAGCGCCTGGCGCCCGCCTGGCCGGACGCTTATTTCCTGTTGCCCGACGGTGTCAGTTATCACGGCTATGCGGTGACCGGCGGAAAGAAGACCGGCGCCGGCCCGCTGGCTCTCAAGCGCGAGCTGCGAGAGCTGACCGATCTGGTGCAGCATAAGCTGGCCGCCCTCGCCGAAACGCAGACCGCCGCCGACGAGCTGGACAAGGAAGTCGCCGCGCTGGGGGAGCAGGTGGAACGTCTCCGCTCCGCGCAACAGCAGCAGGAAAAAGAAGCCCTCGCGCTCGATCACGAATTCCGCAAGATGGGCGAGGAGTTGTCGCGCGCGCAGTCGAAGGTGTCGGTGGCGCGGCTGGAGTTGCAGCGTCTCGAAAAGGACCGGGCACGGTCGCTGGAACAGCGCGGACGCGATACCGCGTTGCTTGCCGAAAAGGAAACGGCGCGCGGCGAGCAGGAACGGGCGCTGGAAGAATCGCGGCAGGCTCTCGAAGCGCTGCAGACGCAAATGGCCGCGGCAGCCGAGGAGCATTCCGCCCTGCGCGCCGATTTGGCCGGGTTCGAAGAGCGTCGGCGAGCGGAGCGTGCGGCCCAGTCCAGACTGGAATCTCAGGTTCGCGAGCTGGCGGCCCGGCGCGATGAGATCGCCGCGGAACTGGAGAGCCTCGGCGAGGAGCGCGCACGCCTGCTTTCCGACAATATTGAGCTGGATGCTCGTTCAGCCCGGCTGACGGAGGAGATCACCGCGCTCGAGCAGCGCGCGGAAACGCTGTCCGCGGGCGAGACGGAATTGCGCGCAAGACTCGCCGCGCTTGACGAGGAATTGAAGGGCCTGCGCCTCGAAGTCCAGGCCACCAGCGAGAAGCGCTCCCAGATTGAAATCGACCTGGTTCGCAAGCAGGCCGAGCTGAAATACATGGACGAAACCTCGCGCAAGGAGCTGGGCCTGCCGGTGGCCGAGCTGGCCGCGGGTGAAGAGACGGTGCTCGAAGACGAGGCCCTCACCGAGGCCGAGCAGAAAGCGGCCGATCTGCGGGCGCGCATCGAGGCGCTCGGTCCGGTCAACACCGAAGCGCTGGAGCAATATCAGGAGGCGCAGCAGCGCTACGAGTTTCTCAACGCGCAGCGCCAGGATCTGCTCGATTCCATCCGCGACACCGAGAAAGCCCTGCACGAGATCGACGTCGAGTCGCGCAAGCGGTTCACCGAGGCCTTCGCCGCCATCAACGAGCATTTCCGCGAGATGTTCGTGACTCTGTTCGGCGGCGGCGTGGGCGAGATGCGGCTCACCGACGAGGAGAACGTGGCCGAATCGGGCATCGACATCGTGGCCTCGCCCCCGGGCAAGAAGCTGCAGAACGTGCTGCTGCTTTCGGGCGGCGAGAAATCGCTCACGGCGATGGCCCTGCTGATGGCCATCTTCCGCTATCAGCCGAGCCCCTTCTGCATCCTCGACGAAGTGGACGCCCCGCTGGACGAGGCCAACATCGAGCGGCTCACGCGGCTGCTGAAGGAGATGTCGGTGCAGACGCAGTTCGTGGTGATCACGCACGCCAAGCGCACCATGGAAGCCGCGCAGGCGCTGTTCGGCGTCACCATGCAGGAGCCGGGCATCTCCCGGCTGGTGTCGGTGAAATTCCAGCCGGCCAATGGCGCGCCGGTCCCACCGGCGAAACCCCCGGCACAAACCGAACTAAGGATGTAGTCCGCTGGCGGGAATCTGATCCTTCTCACCACAAACGGGGACCGGGCGCATACCGGTCCCCGGTCTTTGCCGGGAGTTCTGTCAGTGATGTCCGGCCATAAATAACTCCCCGAACTGCGGATCGCGACAAAGCGTATTCGTCATCGAAGCGCACGCGCCGTTCTGCGTGAGCGCGGGCGCCGTCGTGCGCGCGCGCGGGAGGATTCATGAAGCGCATTGCGATTGCTACTCTGTTCGGCCTGGTTGCCGGCGCTATCTGCGCAACGCTGGCGTTTTCCGGCGGCATTCTGAAGTTCACGCCTGTCGCTCTGGTGTGGGTCCTGTTGAATCGGGCGTTGATGGGCTTTGCGATAGGCGCATCCGGGTTGAGGCTGCACTGGGCCTGGCACGGCGTGGTGATGGGTCTGGTGTTCGGATCGATCTTTTCTTAATTTCCTGTTCATGAACCTGGGAGGCGGCATCGTGCCGGTGGTGAATTTCTTCGCCAACGGGCTGTTCGGACTGATGATCGAGTTCTTCACCACGGTTGTGTTCAGGCAGCCGGCGCCTGGGCGTTGGCGGGCAATCGAACGAGCAGCCTGACAAGCCGAGGAGGGATGCTCGCAGCCGCTCAGCTCACGAGCTCATTTCGACGAAACACCAGATCGAAGAACGTGACCACCGACCCGGCGCGGCCGAGGTCGAGAATGTCACACACGCTGAACCCGGCTTCATCCATCGCCGCGATGAACTCGGCGAAGCGGTAACCGCCCTCGAAGCGCGGCGCAACGCCGACCTCGGCGATCACGAACTGCGTGTCGCGCAGTGTCGCCGAGGCTCCGCGGATCACCTCCAGCTCGGCGCCCTCGGCGTCGATTTTCAGGCCGAACGGCGGACTCAGCGCGCCTTCCTGGACGATGCTGTCGAGCGTGGCGACGCGTACCTTGCGCAGCATCGCTTCGTCGCCGGTGCGCTCCGATTCGTTCCGCGCGAAAAAGGAACTGCGCTCCTTCCAAACCGGCTCGACACGAATTTCCAGTTCGCCCTCAGCGGAGCCGGCCGCCGCATGGAACCACCGTCCGGGACGCTTGGCGAGAATGGACTCGATCGCCTTTGAAAAGTCGTCCAGCGGCTCCACGAGCGCCAGAAACGCGCCCGGCCACGCTTCGTACAGAGGCGGCGTGCCGGTGGCCACCCCCACGTCGATTACGGTGCGCGGCTGGAAGCCGAGACGGCGCAGATAATCCGCATGCCAGTAGGCGAGGCCGACCCGCCAGCGCGCTTTGCCGAAACGCATCAGTCGAACAGCCCTTGCTGGCGGCGCTCGGCGGCGAGTTCCGCCCTGCGGGCGCGCTCGCGCAGGGGGCCGAAGGTTCGCATGAGGTTCACCAGCCGCGCGTGTTGCTGGTAGATCTCCAGCAGATCGATGCAGCGCCTGCAACCGCCGCGGATGCCGCCTTCGCCATCGACGGCCGGATCGTACCGCGGATGGCGGCTGCAGCGCCCCTTCCAGCGCAGAGTTCCCAGTTTCAGCATTTCGTCGGGTAAGACACGATGATATCGAAGTGCGCGTTTCGACTGCGCCGTTGAATTTTCTCCTTGCATTGAGAAGCGCTTTGTAGTACAAAGACTTCATGCGCGCTTTGCTCGCCTGGGTATTGGCTGCCGGGTTGTGCTTGTTCCTCGGCCGCTTCGAACTGCATACCGACGACGCCGGCGTTCTGCTCGGCTTTTTGATGCTCTCGGGCGCCCTCGTGGCCCTGCTCGACCCGCGGCGTCCGTGGCGGTGGGGACTGTTACTGGGCGCCGCGATCGCGCTCGCGGATTTGTGGGCCGCCCGCGTCGGACCGCCGTGGTGGAATCTTCCGGCGATTGGAGCGGTCGCCACTGCCGCGGCGATGGCCGGCGCGTACGCGGCCGCTTTCGTTCGTCGACTGGCGCAGTGATAGACTCGCGAACAAATGCTCCGATTCATTCTTGCCGCGTTGCTCGTCCTGGCCGTGCGCGCCGCCGACGCGCCGGAGTGGTGCAAGGCGCTCCCGAGGCCCGAATACAAGGCCCTGAAACGCGTTCCCGCGGCAGACCCATGGTTTGAGGTCTACGAGGTCCGGCCCGGCGTGTTCGCCATTTACGAACCGCATCAGTTCGAAGAGGTCATCTCGTACCTGATCGCCGGAAGCAGGCGCGCCATCCTGTTCGACACGGGCATGGGCATCGGAGATATGAAGCGCACCGTCCGCGCGCTTACCGCACTGCCGATCACGGTGCTCAACTCACATACCCATAACGACCATGTCGGCGACAACTGGCAGTTCGACGACGTGCGTAACCTGGACACTGCGTTCACGCGAGCGAACGCCAGGGGATCGCGCGAGGATGCCCAGGCCGAACTCGCCCCGGATGAGATCTGCACAGCGCTGCCGGCCGGTTTCGACGCCGCCGGGTACTGCACCCGGCCGTGGCACATCGCGGGCTGGATTCACGATGGAGAACGCATTGACCTTGGCGGGCGCGCCATCGAGATTCTGGCGACTCCCGGCCACACGCCCGATGCGATCTCGCTGCTCGACCGGCGCAACGGGCTGCTGTTCACCGGCGACACCTACTATCCCGCGCCGATCTGGCTGTATCGCCCGGAGACCGATCTGGCGGCTTACGAGCGCTCGCTGCGACGCCTGACGGCGCTTGCGCCGCAGGTCAACCTGCTGCTGACGTCGCACAACGTACCGACGGCGGCGCCAGCGGCGTTGTCAACGGTCCTCGGCGCGTTTCTCGATGTGCGTGCCGGCAGAGTGGCCCCGGTGATTCGGGGCGACGATGCGATCTACACGGTCAACAGCGTCACGTTTCGCATGCGCGCGCCGGCCAGGTGATGAACGTACGCACAGGCCGCCGGCACAGGGCGAAGCTCCGTTGTGCCGGCTGGATATTAGTGTGACGCCCGGTCGTAGTAGCCTTCGCCCAGTTCCGGCTTCACTTCGAGCGCGCGCTTCCAGTAACCGCGCGCCTCGTCCGGCTGTCCCTTCTCTTTCATGGCGTGGCCGAGGTTGAGCAGCGCTTCGGCGAATTCGGGCTTTTCTTCGAGCGCTTCCTTGTAGAGGCGGATGGCGTCGTCCACCTGACCGGACTTCTGCAGCAACAGGCCGGTGTTGTAGAACAGCTCGGGCGAGCGCTCGCCGGTTTCGATGAGCCGGGCCTGATAGTCCAGCGCGTCATCGTAGTTTTCGCGCTCCACGGCGATGGCCGCGAGACCCCGCAGCGCATCCACCGGACTGGGGTCCTGTTCGAGCACCATGCGGAACGCCGCCGTGGCGCGGTCCGGATCGCCGACGTTCCAGCACGCCAGACCGAGGTTCATCCACGCCTCGGGCCACTGCTTCCGCCGGTCCACGCAGGCCTGGAACGCTTCCACGGCCGGCGGGTAGTCGGCTTTTTCCAGCTGGAGATAGCCCAGCCGGAACCACGCCTCGGGGAGATCGGGATTCTTTTGCACCAGCCGCGCGTAGAGCTGCTCGGCCTGATCCTTCGCGCCTTCCTGTTCCACCACCGACGCGAGATTGAAGAGTACGTCGGTGAGGTCGGGCGCGATCTGCAGCGCACGCTCGTACGCGGCGCGCGCAGCCTGCAGGTCTCCCTGGGACTGGCACGCCACACCCAGATTGACCCATGCTTCGCGCGATTCGCCGCGGAGCTGCGTCGCCCGCTTGTAGGCGGCAATGGCCTCCGGCGCCTTCCCCAGCTTCTGATTGGCCACGCCCAGGTTGAACCAGTTTTCGAATTTGTCGGGGACGGCTTCGGTCAGCCGGGTGGAGAGTTTCGCCGCCGCTTCGTAATCTTCGCGGGCGAAAGCACAGGCCGCAAGGCCCTCGATGGCCGCCGGAGAAGATGGACTGGCCGTCAGCAGCCGTTCCGAATACTCCTGAACCGCCGTATAGTCGTTCCTCGACAGCGACAACGCGATCAGATTCCCGAGGCACTCTTCCGACCCGGGCTTGCGTTCGAGCACCGCCTGATACACGGCAATGGCCTCATCCTGGCGGCCGAGTTTCTGCGCGGCGACGCCTTTGCCGAACAGGGCGGTGGGATGGCCCGGTTCCACCGCCAGCACCGCATCGAACTCCGCCAGCGCCTGCTCGGTCTGCTCGATGTGCAGCAGGCAAATCCCGGTTCCGGTGCGCGCGTCCAGGCGCGCCGGGTCCTGCTCGGAGGCCTTGCGGAAGTGCGCCGCCGCCTCGCGCCAATGGCCGCATCGCTCATGGCAGATGGCCGCGTTGAAGTGCGCGCTGGGATGAGAAGGCGCGCGCTCCAGCAGCTTTTCGTAGCTGTCCGCGGCATCCTCGAACAGCCCCAGCTCAAACTGGATGAGCGCCGAGGCGGCGTACAGATCGGCCGGATCCCCTTCGCCCGCGGCGATACCCGCGGTCAGAACCTGCAGGGCTTCCTTACGCTTGCCCTCGAGGTGCAGCGAAACCGATTTGGCCAGGGCTCCCGAGCTCTTCCCCGGCGTGTTCTTTCCGTTTTCCTTCATCTGCTCCAGCTCCCGTTCGCGCTGCTCATCCCGTACGGCGTCAGATAGGCGCACAGTCTGCCCAGCATGTCGTATTGATGGGATATTTCAACCCAGCGCAAGCGGGCCACTTCGCCTTTCTGGCAGAAGAACCCGACTCCTCCGCGCCCGAGCCGTCCATCAGTCCAGAAATCGACGATTTGCCCCTGAATGATTAGGGCGAAACCGTCGCCCTGAACATCCATTCGCGCGCGGAACAGCATGTCCGTACGAATGGTCAGCGGCAACGGCTTCTCCACGCGGTCTTCGATCTGTCCATCGACCACCGAATAGTGGATGAGGTCGGCCAGCGGAAGCGGGCCAGCATGGGTCACCACGATGCGCACCGCCTCGTAGTTGTCCTGATCGGCGGCGCGAACCGCCCATCCCATGCCCTTCTTCTCGAGCTGCCCGAGGAACTCCATGCGGTAATCGGTCAGTTCCAGACTGGGCTTGTACAGGGCGAGATTGTGCGGCAGCGCGAAGCCCGATTCGTCGTAGGTCCAGCCGGTGGCGCCGGGGCGGGTCTGCCAGTCGTCGAGGCCGGCGCGGAAATCGTCGTTCAGATCGACGGCGGCGCGCATCATGATGTTCTGGCGCAGATCGCTCCAGCTTCGATCCAGTGGGTTGGTTGCGGCCTGGTGGCTATGGGTGGAGGCGGTCAGATCGGGCATTCCCCAGCGCAGCAGGAACAGGAATCCGGCGAGCAGAGCAAGAACGAGAACACGGCCCGCGCTCCAGCGGGGACTCCAGCCGGCGAACCTGCTCCGGGCAGGCGGAACGAAATCGACGCAGGGCTCCGGCTCACCGCGGTAGCGGACGGACTTTATGTCGGGCCGAATCTGCGGGACGCCCTGGATGTCCACCATGGTTGGACCGCTGGAAAAGGTGACCAGATGGCGCAGCGGGAAAAGGCGGATCTTCGCGGCGCCGGGGCGCGGGAATTGCGGATCGGCGGCGAACCTCGCTTCCTCGAGGGAAGCGCATTCGTGCTGCGCGTGCTCCCACGCCTCGCGGTGGGCGTCGGAGCAGAAATCGCCGTTATGCAGCTCGCGTAGCAGCGGCAATCGTGCGCCACAATACAGGCAACGCATCGAAGACTGATCCCCAGCCTCCATGCTAAAGTCGGACGCTTCGAATTTCCACGCGTGAAAGCGCTTACCGTAAGAGGGTTTTCCCAGGAACACTGAGCACAGTACCAGGGTGGGGACCTGAGGTAGACGGGCTCGCATCGGCTCGCGGCGGGGCACCCGATCAGGAGGCCTGTGGAAAATTGGGTTCGTTTGGTATTTTTGCGTGCGCGCGAAGCGGGGATGCCGTGCCGGTCGGAGCCGCCTCCATCACGGAAGGATGCGGCGGAGCGAAACGGGACGACGGGTATGTGGCTGAAAGCGGAGGCGATGCTCGTGGTGAACGGCGCCGGTGGGAGCGGCCGCGCGGGATTGTCCGGGAAATGGAGGGGCGGTTTCAGCGAAAATGGCTGTGGCCTGGGAGGATCCGGGCGGAATTCGTGAAAACGGCCCAAAGCAGGGATGCGGGCGTTGCGGGCAGCCGACGGGCATCACTACCCGGAAACCGGGGACAGACGGGACGTAATCGCATTCAGCTTCCAGTCAATGCCCCGCCCGGACCTCGTTCAGCAGGTTGGGGTGCCGGTCGAGCACCATGAGCAGCTTCACCAGAGCGAGTGGTGGCCTGGTCTTACCGTTCTCATAGCGCGAAAACGCATTGGGTCCGCCGCCGAAGATCGCCGCCGCATGGCGCTGGTCGAGCGCGAGCTTCTTTCGGACGCGGGCGATGAAGGCGGGATCGACCATGGCGGCGTTCACCTGCCGGTTGAATTCCAGCATCGCCGCGCTCACGCGCGACGATTCCGCCGCGGACAGCGCGCTTTCCCCGCAGGCCGGGCAGAAGTCGCCGCGCACGGCCGGAATCGCGGTGGTTTCGCCCTTGTAGGTGTACGGGACGTCGCGCGTGTCGCGCACGAGTTTCGCCGCTCCGCTGGATGGGCATTTCATGGCCTTTGAGTTTCCCTTCATAGCTCCTTGAACGATACGCCGGTTCAGAGAGATACGCCAGGACGCGGGCGATTTCCCGACTCCTCATCAACAGCGTCGGTCGTCGCGGCGCGGATCTCGCATTTCCAGTTCTCCCGCCGAGTGCGATTGCTCTCCTTTTTCGCTTCCCACTGGTAGCCCCAGTACGCGCCGTTGCCGTGTTTGGCGCCGGGGCGTTCGGTCTTCTTCGCCTCGTAGCCCATCAGCGGCAGGCCTCCTTGCGATCGAACACGCGTTCGATTTTGAAGTTATCGCCGCGATCGCGGAAGAAGATCCGGTGATTCTTCGCCCTCAGGCGGATGAGCGGCGGCGACACACCCTTGAGCTGCTTCGTCGCGCCGTCGCCGGTGAGGACGTAGCGGCCCAGGGTCTTCAGAATCTGGATGGCGACCGGCTGCTCGATGCCGCGGACGTCGGCCCTGGCCTGATCGGTCCAGACGATGCGCTTAGCCATTGGCTACGGTTCGCGGCTCATCTTCTCCCAGTCGGCCATGGTGAGGCCGAACTCGGCGAGGACCTGCTCATGGGGGATCGGCTCGTTGTGCCGGCTCCATTCATCGGCCTCGGCAATTGCCCTGGCTTCGGCGGGGCTGAGGGTGTCGCCATCCTCTTCCGGCGAGATCATGGTCTCCAGCAGATGAACCACGGCGGCGAGCTGGCCGGGACCGAGCTGATCGAGCAGACGGTGGGCGTGCTGGCTGGTATTGGAACTGACGGCCATAAGATTTGCTCGACTGCGGACGGCGATACAACGATCCGGGCAGACACTATCTTAGCGAAGTGCGGATGGGCCGGTGTCGCGGAGGCGGGGAAGCACCGCTCCCTGGCGGTCGCGGCTCGGTTAAAATTGTCGCGGTTGGGTTAGAAGTTGTTGTGGGGTGAGAATTCGGACGCGTTCGGCCGACTTCAGATCGCCGCCGGCAGCGCCAGAGACGCCCGTGCCAGCGTGCGCTCCAGCAGCGCGCAGGCGTCGGGTTCGCTGAGGCCGCGGGAGATGGACAGCTCGGTCACCAGCATGTGGCGGGCGCGGTCCAGCATCTTCTTCTCGCGGAACGAGAGCGGCTTGCGGGTCTGCTGGATCACCAGGCACTTGAAGACCTCGGCGATCTCGGTCAGGCTGCCGTGGCTCATGCGCTCCGAGTTCTCCTTGAAGCGGTCCTTCCAGTCGGTGTTCTGCGTACAGCCGGGTTCGGAGAGGTACGCCAGCACGCGGGTGATATCCCCGTTGCGGGTCACCTTTCGGAGCCCCAGCTCTCCCACGTGCGAAAACGGCACCATCACCGTCATGCTGCTGCAGTTCAGCCGCAGAAGGTAAAAGCGCTCGAATCGTCCCTGGAAGGCTCTCTGGCTGATATTCTCGATCGTCCCGACCCCGTGGTTGGGGTACACGACTTTCTCGCCAAGCTGGAAGAACATAGGCGCAGTCATACACCTGCCTGAAGTTGCACTTTGGAATCTGAACCCCGGAAACTGAATCTTAAGGCGACTTTAATGTTTTGTCAATATCAACAAAGCACTTGCGGGTTTAGGCGGAATCGCTTAGCATCTTTTGGGCCGTTCCCGAGGTGGGGGAAAACACCCAATTACACCCCCTAAACGTGTACAAAAACCCACGCACTTTCCCAGTCAGAAATGGGGAAGAGAGTGCAGTCTCAGTCACTTACCCCTTCTACGAGCGAGGGGGGTAGGTCTTTGTATAGCCGGTGCGCGTGTTGGTGATAGTGAAGCCGCCATTCTCCGAGGCGGTGAGTACCAGCGGTTTTCCCTGGCACTGCTCGTCCACGTTGGAGATGAAGGAATCCGGAGCATTATGGTCCGCTCCGCCTTCCATGGAGAAGTGGAGCTGCCAGATGTCCTCCAGACCCGGAGAATCGTGGATGACCTGCCAGGTTTCGGGGCTGCCGCCCTTGCGCGCGCCATTGTCCATCACCGCCACTCGCGGGTGCAGTGCATCGACCAGGGCCGGGGAGCCCGACTGGTTCCAGCCGTGATGGCTCACCACATACAGATCCACGACGCCGAGTTTGTTGGCCGGGCACATCAGGTCGAGTTCCTTGTTCCAGGTTAGGTCGCCGAGGTCCACCATGCGGAAGGAGCCCCAGGTGAGCACGAAGCCGGCGGAGCGGGCGTTCTCGGTGGTATCGACGTCGCGTTTTGGCGTGGTGGCGCAAGCGGGATTCGCCGCGCCCGCGCCGGGCAGCGGGTCGCCGATCACGTTGCCGTCGGCGGAGACAATGGTGACGTCCACGCCCTTGAGCGGGATGTGGTCGCCGGGCTTCACCACCTGGTGGTGTTCTTTGTTGATGCGCTCATAATCGGCGAAGTCCTCGCGGACCACTTTGACGTCCTCGCGCATGGGTCCGTGGTCGAGCCAGGTGCCGACGGGGATGCGGTCGGCGAGCTGGGGCGCGCCGCCCACGTGATCGCGGTGATAGTGAGTGATGAGGACGTAGTCGATCTTCTTGATGTGCGCCTTCTTCGCCGCCTCGACAATGCGTTCCGCGTCGCGGCCGTTGAAGCCGCGCCAGCCGGTATCCACCAGCAGCGACTGGCCGGCAGGGGTGACGATCAGCGTGGCCTGGCCGCCTTCGACATCGACGAACGTGACATCCAGAGTTTTGGCAGCCTGGGCGGCTCCGCAGGCGAGCAGCGCGGTGAAGAGAGCAGACAGAGGCCTCATGGTTTTCTGAGGGTATCACAGGCGTGCAATAATGCCGGAACAGGGCCGATGTCACTTGCGTACAATTAGTTGGGCAGGGTAGAAGTTGATCAGGTGAAGCGATGCCATACTGCACCAGTTGCGGCAACACGGTACAACCCGCCGACACGTACTGCGCCAGGTGCGGCGGCCGTCAGCCCAAAGCGGCGCCCGTCGATCCGCTGTCCGGCATCAGCCCGCGCACTGCATCGCTGCTTTGCTACATCCCCGTGCTCGGCTGGATCGCGGCGATTGTGGTGCTGGCGTCATCGAAGTTCCGGCGCGATCTGAGCGTCCGCTTCAATGCGTTCCAGGGCCTGTATCTGTTCGTGGCGTGGCTGATTGTGGATCAGACGCTGGGCTGGTTCTTCGCGGTTCCTTTTTCCAGCTCGCCGCTGCGCCATCTCATTCCCGATCTGCTGAAGCTGGCGATTTTCTGCGCGTGGATCTTCATGATCGTGAAGGTGAGCCACGACGAGCACTACAAGCTGCCCATTGTGGGCGACCTGGCGGAGAAGTCGCTTTCGGAGCAGCGGTAAGGGCCCCGCAGTCGCGACGCAATCTGCAAGGGATACGCTGGCGTCAACACCGTGGAGTACGGAAGACTCATTCTCCATCGCGCTCCGAATCCGATCATGGAGCCTGTCACCAAGTTCGGGGGACTTCTCGTATGGGTAGACAGACCTGCGTGGCCGGCGTCCGCCGCTACCGGCAGGCAGATGCTCTTTATAGGGCAGGTCGTGGTAGACAAGCCCCTTTTTCGTGTCGAAACACCGTGCGTCGCGTACCTCTTCATCACTGACGAAGGTGAGTGCACCGGTGAGCTTGAGACATAGAATCCCGAATCAGGAGAAAACGCGGTTATTATTCAATCCCTGATCTCGGACCGCCGCCCGACGATCTCCGACGGCCCGCGATTGCACGAGACATATTGGGACAGCGGCACCGCGATGATTCGGCCCCTCGAACTGGAGGCAACGGTCAGCATCGAACCGATCCCCACGGAGGTCCCCGAGAGCGAACTCAGTCAATGGGACACCCAACGTCAGATTGAATACTTCAATGCTATTGGGTAAAGGATCGGCGGCGCTCCTGACTGGATTCAAGGTGACGAAACGCCGCAGGGTTGGCGGTTACTGTTGCAGATGCACGATTATCCCTGGGTTGACGGAGTGGCGCTTCAGACCAACTGGAATTTCGGTGGGGGGTCCTGCTACGCGATGATTCCTCCCGACTTCTCACGCGGTATCTTACTTTGGCAGTGTTAGAAGGGGCGTTCCAGCAGTCAAACTTCATCGCTGGCCTCCTCCTCGGCGGGAGCAAAAGGCGACGGCGTTGCCGAAATGCCGCACCGCGACCCATCGATTTAAGACTTGTTGTGGCACGCAATCATCACCGGCATGCTACCGTACGTGTTTGCGCCGTCTCGGACTGCACACCTCCATTGCCGGATCGCTGGAGAATGCCGCGCTCGAAGCGGTGCGCGTGGGCGCGAACACGTTCCAGATTTTCTCGGCGAGCCCGCGGATGTGGCGCGCGGCGGCGCCCGACCCGGCACAGGTGGCCCGGTTTCGAGCGCTGCGGGAAAAGCACGATCTGCGGCCGCTGGCGATCCACGACAATTACCTCATCAACCTGGCGGCCGGCGACGAATCGCTGCGGCGGAAATCGGTGGAGGCGTTTCGCGGCGAAATCGCGCGGGCGCTGATCATCGGCGCGGAGTATCTGGTGGCGCATCCCGGCAACACGGGCGGACGGCCGTTGGAGGAAGGCATTATCGCGCTGGTGCGGTCGCTGGTGGAGGCGGCGCGCGGTTTGGAAACGAAGGGCCTCACGGTGCTGTTGGAGAACACCGCGGGCGCGGGGGCTTCGCTGGGCAGCCGATTCGCGGAACTGGCGGCGGTGCGACAATATGCGGGCGAATTCAGCGATCTGGAGATTGGATACTGCATCGACACGTGCCATCTGCTGGCGGCGGGTTTCCACATCGCGACCGCGGAGGGGCTGCGTTTTACCGTCGCGGAAATGGACCGGGTGCTGGGCCTCGGAAATATTCCGGTAATTCACGCCAATGATTCGAAAAGGCCGCTGGGTTCGCACGTGGACCGGCACGCCAACATCGGGCAGGGGCATATCGGCGAGGAAGGGTTCCGGCGAATCCTGAATCATCCAAAGCTGTGGACGAAAGCGTTCATTCTGGAGACGCCGCACGACGAGCCGGGCGACGACGTCATGAATCTGGACGCGCTCCGTCGACTGGCGCGAGTAAAATCGACGTAGTGACCCGGCGACGATTCCACCGACATTTGCCGGTATTGCTGTGCCTGATCGCATTTTCGGCGCGGGCGGCAACGGTCGTTGACCCGGGCGTGGGATTGCGCGCGCTGATTCTGGAAGACCAGCAAAGCGCAAAGACTTCGCCCGACCGCTGGCCCGATCTGCGCGCGGCATCGCTGCGAGGACGGGAGGCGCTGGATCGCGCGGAGCTCGGGAAGGTGCACGCCATCGCACGAGGCCGGCTGACGGCCGACGATCGGGTCCTCTACGACCTGTTCGAGTGGCAGCTCCAGCGGCGGCTGGAAGAGTTCCGCCTGCGATTGTACGTGACGCCGTTCTGGAGCGACGAACGATATGTCGGCAATGCCGGAGTGCTGGGCCTTGCGACTTCGTTTCCATTGGCCACGCAGCGCGGAAAAATCCTCGCTTTCCCGGAGTTCGTGAACCAGGTAACCGCGCTGCTGCGCGAGGGCATGCGAGAGAAGATGCTGCCGTCCGCGGCCCTGGTTCGGCCGATCGCAGGAAGCTGCGTGTCGATCACCTCCGGCAACTACTCCGACGATGCCGCGGTGACCAGCGCCCGCAAAGCGGCGAAGGATTTCTGCAGTTTCGTTACGAACGAGTACCTGCCGGCCTGCCCGCACTCCCGCAGCCTGAGCGAGTGGCCCAACGGGAGCGAGGTGTATGGCGAGCTGGCGCGGCGCTACACCACCACCGGTCTCGCTCCGGAGCGGATTCACGAATTCGGAGTCGCGGAAGTGGAGCGGATTCGGCGGGCCATGCTGCCGGTGATCGCGCGAACCGGCTTCAAAGGATCTCTCGACGAATTCCTCACCTTCGCGCGGACGGACCCGCGATTCTACTTCACCAACAGCGACGATCTGCTGCGCGCATACCGGGCCGCGGTGGCGCGGATTGAGCCGCTGGTGCCGAAGGTGGTCGGCCACATCCCGGCGACTCCGCTCAGGGTTGAGGCATATAAGAACCCTGGCGGACCGGCGGCCATGTGGCGCGCACCCGGTCCGGGCCGGCCGGAAGGCACGGTGATGGTGTCGGTGGACGATCCGGGAATCCATCCGAAGTTCGAAATCGTTCCTCTGATGTTGCACGAGGGCACTCCCGGGCATCACCTGCAGCATGCTGTGGCGTACGAGCTGGCGGGCGGCCACGACGACGCTGTTTCGGCATTCCAGCGGGACGCCGGTCAGAACCCGGCTTTCGCCGAGGGCTGGGCGCTTTACGCCGAAGGGCTGGGCCGGGAAATGGGCCTGTACACCGATCCGTACGATGAGTTCGGCGAGCTGCGAATGGAACTCACGCGGGCCGTGCGAGTGGTGGTGGACACGGGCATCCACCAATATGGATGGAGCGTGCGCGCAGCAGAGCAGTACTTCGCGATGGAAACTGGTAAGCCGGGCGCGGAAATCGACAGCGAGGTTTCGCGGACCGTGTGGCCGGGAGGCCAGCTTGCCTACAAGGTGGGGCAGGAGCGCATTCTGCATATGCGGGAGATAACCAGCGCCGCGCTCGGCTCGCAATTCGATTTGCGCCGATTCCACGACGCCATCCTGCGCTGGGGCCCGCTGCCGCTGGAGATTCTGGAGCGGAGGCTGGAGGAGTGCCTGAAGGAACAGGCCTGCGCCGCGGAACTGAAGAAGCGTTGAGTTTCCAGGGTAAGCTGGCAGAACAGGAATTCGACGTGATCAGAAGGGTGCTGAAGAGCGCTGATGACCGACCGCTCCCTCGCGGTCGCGGCTCCGTAAGTACCTCGAAGCGCAGCTCGCCGATTCCGAGCCGCGCTCTAGCGGTGTTGGCGGTTGCCGGGCTCATGGCTGCAGTTCCAGCCGCCGGCGGCGAGGACGTACACCCGGACGGCAGGGGCGACCGCCCGCGCGCCATTGGGGAAGGGAATCCGCGCAAACCTCCGCTGCGGCCAATCCGGGAACGCCAGGCGCCCATCATTTACCACGGCGGGCCGGTGTTGCGCGACCCGACCGTTTACATCGTCTGGTACGGGACCTGGACGCCCAACGAGCAGACGATCCTGGAGAACCTCGCGTCGCACATCGGCGGGTCGCCATACGCGAATATTCTCACCACCTATTCCGATTTCAGCGGGCAGATCATCCCGGCCACCATAACGTTTGGAGGAAGCGCGGTGGATAACTACTCGCTTGGGCAGAACCTCTCCGATTTCGATATCCGGACGGTGGTGGAGAGGGCGATCGCCAACAAGAGCCTGCCCTATGACGCCAGCGGCATCTATTTCGTGTTTACCGCGGAAGATGTGGACGAGATTTCCGGCCAGTGCACGACGTTCTGCGGCTGGCATCAGAACGTGGAGGGGACCGGTGGACGTTTCAACGAAGCCTTCATCGGCAACCCGGCGCGGTGCGGGGGCGCGTGCGGCTCGCTGGGGCCCAGCCCGAATAACGACGCGGGCGCGGACGGGGCCGCGTCGATTTTCGCGCACGAGCTGATGGAATCGATCACGGACCCCTACGGCAGCGCCTGGTACGACCACAACGGGGACGAGTGCGCGGATAAATGCGCGTACACCTATGGCTCGACCACGACGCTGCCGAATGGCTCCGTGGCGAACATCCAGCTCGGCGGACTGAACTACCTGATTCAGGAGATCTGGGTGAATCTGGGGCCGGGCCGCTGCGCGATGCAGCGCTGAAGCGCCGGTTTCCAGCTATAATCCGTTGGGATGCCGCGGTTCTTCACCTTCGAGCTGGCCACACGGATGCTGCCGCGCGTTGAGGCGGCTTTACGCGAGGCCGTCGACCTGCGGCAGGATTTTCAGAGCGCCGAGCAGGAAATCCACGCGGCGCAGCAGCGGATCACCATGCTGGGCGGGTCGCTGGCGGGTTCGCGCGAACACGTCGAGACACGCGCCCGCCGCGAGGCCAGCCTGTCGCTGTTGAAACAGGTGCTGGAGAAGCTGAAGGAGATGGGCTGCCTGATCAAGGACCTCGACACCGGGCTGGTGGATTTCCCGACGCTGCATCGGGGCGAGGAGGTCTATCTGTGCTGGAAGCTGGGCGAGAAGGAAATCGCGTGGTGGCACGGCGTGGAGGAAGGCTTCCGCGGCCGCAAGCGCATTGACGCCGGGTTCCTCGCCGAGCTTTCGGACGAGTGAAGCGGCGTATAATGGCCGCACCACGATATGCGCGAGCCGCGTGACAATACGGATGCATTGCGGATGCCGTGGCTGGGCATGGCTGCGACGATTCTCCTGTTTGCAGCGCTGCTCGTTGTGTTCCGGCAGGAGCTGATCGGGTATTTTTCTCGCTTCGCGCCGGCGCGCGCCGAGAGGAACGCAACCCTGCAGGTCAGGCCCGCCGGCGATTCGCTGCAAATCATCTTTCCGCGGGGAGCGCGGAAGGCTGTGCTGTCCATTCAGGACGGCAAGGCGTTGCACCGCTTCCACCTCAGCGGCGAGGATCTGGCCAGCGGCCGGTTCACTTATCGATCCGCCTCCACGGATCTGACCATTCGTCTGGAGGCCGAGGGCAGAACGGAAAGCGCGCGTGTGTTGCGGCAGCCTGAGGTTGAAGTGGCGGCGACGCAGCCACCACCGGCACCGCCGCCGGTTGTCGCGGCACCTGCAAGCCAGCCCGCTGTCGGCGTTGCGGACCGTGCCGCCACAGTTCCTCCGCCGGATCAGACCATCCGCAGGGTGCCCACGCCGTTGCCGCAAGCGCTTCGCTCGGTTCATGGGATTCTGCGCGTGGACGTACAGGTGGTAATCGCGGCCGATGGGTCGGTTCAATCCGCCACGCTCTCCGGTCCGGCCACCAGCGTCTATTTCCGGCGCATTTCGCTCGAAGCGGCGCAGGCGTCGCGGTTCGATCCTGCCGATGGCGGCGCCTCGCGCACGCTGCGCTACGAATACACTCGTGCGGGCGTGCAGGTGAGCGAAGCGCCGGTAGAATAGCCGACCACGCCGCGACTATTATCGGAGAATCCATGCAGGCGCCTGCGACTCCGGTTTCGCGGTTCACGGTCCCCTTGCGGATGCTCGCGGCATTGGCCTGCGTTCTGTTCGTGGCGACGGGATTCCGGGAGGGCTGGCTTCGCTCAACGACGGACTTCCCCAACGTCTACACGGCCGCCTGGGCGCACGTGCATGGGGACCGGCTGCGCGATTGCTACGACTGGACCTGGTTTGCGGGCGAGATGAATCGCGCCGGCGTTGGGGATCACATCGGCGCATACCCGCCGAACCCTCCGCTGGCGATGCTCCCGATGCTCCCGCTGGCGCAATTTGCGCCGCAGACTGCGAAACGGATCTGGCTGGCGGCGAATCTCGGGCTGCTGGTGCTTGTCGTCTGGCTCCTCGCGCGGGTGAGCGGGTTTCGTACTGAGCATGTAGTCCTGCTGGCGTTCTGTGGCTTCGGATCGTTCTACGTCAATTTCGCGCTGGGCCAGTATTACGTGGCGATTCTTTTCCTGCTGACGCTGGCGCTGTACAGTCTGGAGAAGCGATGTCTTCTCACGGCCGGCGCGCTGTGCGCAATCGCGTTTGGCCTCAAGTTGTATGGCGGCCCGTTCTTTCTCTACTTCGCGGCCCGGCGTAACTGGCGCGCCTTTGCCGGAATGGCGGCGACGAGCGTGGTCCTGGCTGCGGTGGCTATTGGGTTGTTTGGTTGGGACGATGTGGCCTGGTACGCGACCCAGGTGCTGCCGCGGTCACTCGAGGGCGGGTCGGTGGATCCCTATCACCCGGCGAACGCAACCATCTCCACGCTGCTGAGACGCACGTTCATGTTCGAGCCGGAGCTGAATCCGCATCCGTTCCTCAATGCGCCCGGCGCCTTCTTTTTTCTCAGGACTTTTGTCCTGCTCAGCGTGCTGGTGGTGGCTCTGCTGGCTCTGAACGGCAACCGCGCTGGCTCCGAGCGGCGCGCGTTTGCGTGGTTTACCATCGTCATGCTCCTGCTTTCGACCAGCACGACGCGATACACCTTCCTGCTGGTGCTTCTGCCGCTTGTGCCCTTGCTGGAGGAGACGACGGCACGAATGAGAGTTCTTCTGATTGGCTCGTTCGCTCTCCTGGGGCTGCCACTCCCATTTGGGTCATGGTTCCCGAAGGTCGGGCTGTTGCTCTTTCTGTACTTCGTGGCGGGGAGGGAATTCTGGCGGGGGCTGAGGCCCCGGCGAGTTCTGGTTGCTGTGGCCCTGGTCGCGGCCATTGCGGCGTTCGATGCCGCGATGCATCTGCGGAGTTACGCGCGGGAGCCGGGAAGACGCTTCTCCGCCTTCGCAACACAGGAAGGGCAAGTTTTCTCATCGTTCCCGGTGGTGACTCCATCGGGCGTCTTTTTTCAGACCATGGACAAGCGACGATATGCGCTGGCCTGATCTGGCGGCAAATGGAACATCCCGGCCGATGGAGTTCG
>Ga0326727_10011807_pt1 | contig 20146 bp, 11 predicted proteins | sample MB2enrmetagenome_FD_207643 | JGI IMG/M metagenome (GOLD analysis project Ga0326727, IMG submission 207643) | Lab enriched peat soil microbial communities from McLean, Ithaca, NY, United States - MB29MY | ecosystem: Environmental > Terrestrial > Soil > Wetlands > Peat | place: USA: New York...
CATTCGTCAATGTGGCCGCTTCCGACTTCCGTCTTAGTGGAGGCACGGCGCCCGGAGTAAGCCTCAGCCCCCCGTACAACACTGACCTGGCCGGCAACGTTCGGGGAGCGGATGGCGTGTGGGATCGAGGCGCCTATGAATACGAAGCTGGACCGTGAGCCGCGTGACCGTGCTTCCGCCGTTGTCGAACACAACGACCGCCGCCAGCCATCGGCCAAGACGGCGGTATGGCAGGCAACCCGAAACGCGCAGCCCGACGCCAGACGGCACAAGACGCCTACCAGACTGCTCATGGTCAATCCGAGTGCCCTTACGAGTTCAATGGACCCAGAAATAAAGAGCATTTGTCTGCTCGGCCAGGGCTTTGGTAACAACAACCTCGGAGTCCACGCGCTGACCACCGGGACGGTTTCCTCCGCGCTGAACGCCCTGCCGCAGGCGCGGCTCTGGTTGCTGGATTATGATGATTTTCCGACTGCCTATGAAGTTCACGTTGCCGACAGGGTGGTGACTCTGGCCATGGTGAACATGCGATTTTCAAAGAAATTGTTCCTCTCGAACAACATTGCCATGCTCGTTTTTCTGGCCTTCGTTGGCAGAACGATCCCTTTCGCCGGGCTCCGGAAGAAGTTTTTCTTGAGCAACTATTATCTCCGCCAGCTTCAGGAGTCGGACATTGTTGCGGCGCTTGGGGGCGGAGACAGTTTCAGCGACATTTACGGACAGGAACGACTTTGGTATGTCTCGTTGCCGCAGATCCTGGCGCTGTTAATGAACCGGCCGCTGGTGTTGCTCCCACAGACGATCGGCCCGTTCAAAACGGCGATCGGACGTTCCGTCGCCCGGCTGATCCTCCGCCATGCGCGGCGGATCTACACGCGCGATACCGAGAGCCTGGGGGAAGTGGAGCGTCTCTTGGGGCATCGATCCAGCCGCGCCGCCTTCGCTTACGACATGGGATTTGCCCTGGACCCGCTGCCGCCGCCCGGGGAAGTGAAGGAGCAGATTGAAAAGCTCCGCCGCCAGGGTGAACTGGTCGGGCTGAACGTGAGCGGGCTGCTTTATGCCGGGGGCTACACCGGCGCGAACCAGTTCGGCCTGCGGGTGGATTACCGCGAGATGGTTCGGCGGCTGATCGAGTTCCTGGTGGAACGGCAGGGCGTGCAAGTTCTCCTCGTGCCCCATGTCCTTGGCGGACCGGGAGCCTTGGAAAGCGACATCACGGCTTGCGATCGGGTGTTCGAGACTTTGGAGGGGAGATGCCACGGGCGACTGCACCGGCTCCCGGGCACCCTGGATCACCATCAGACGAAATGGGTAATCGGCCAAAGTGATTTCTTTCTCGGTTCCCGGATGCACGCCTGCATCGCGGCGCTGTCGCAGGCGGTGCCGGCGCTCGGGCTTGCCTACAGCCGCAAATTCGCGGGCGTATTTGACAGCATGGGCGCCGCGGATCTGGTGGTGGATCTCACCCGCCAGGATGCGGCGGGCGCCTTGAGCCTCGTCGGGGCGCGTTTCCAGCAGCGCCGCGAGCTGAAACAGAGACTGGAATCCGCCGCGCCGAAGCTCAGGCAATCGGTCCTGAACCTGTTTCGGGAGATTGGACGGAATGGGGCCAATAGGAGCAACGGGGCATGAGCCCGTGCCAGCACAACCCGAAGAGCTCGTTTGCCACGCCCAGCCGACGAAGGACAAGGTTATGAGAATCCTTGTGGCCATCGCCAACTACGGGACGAAGAACCTGAAGTATCTTCAGACGCTCCTCTCGGAATACCGGCGCATGCCGTTTCCTGTGGATATCGTGATTCTCTCCAACGAACCCAAGGATTTGGGCAAAGACGTGGAGGTCAGGGTCGGGCTGCCCGCCAAAAATCCGTGGTCGCTGCCCTTTGCGCACAAGCCCCTGTTTGCCGAGCGCAGCAAAGACTACGATTTGTTTATCTACTCCGAGGATGATACGCCGATCGCCGAGAAGAATATCCGGGCCTTTCTCGATGCCGTGCGCGTCCTTTCCGGCGACGAGATCGCCGGCTTCCTGCGGTACGAAACCGGCCCCGACGGGAAGCGCCATATCTCCACCGCCCACGGCCGGTTCCATTGGCGGCCCGAAAGTGTGAAGAAGGTGGGCGGCGACGTTTTCGCCGAGTTTACAAACGCACACTCCGCTTGTTTTATACTGACTCGCGAACAGTTGGAGCGCGCCATTGCCTCGGGGGGGTTTCTGGTGCCGCCCTACGAAGGCGAATACGACATGTTGTGCAGCGCTGCGACCGACCCGTACACCCGCTGCGGCCTCACGAAAGTGATCAATATCTCGCGCCTGGAGGAATTTTTATTGCCCCATCTTCCGAACCGGTACGTCGGCGCGCTGGGCACCGAATACTCGGCGTTCCAGGAGCAGATCGAAGCGCTGAAGCAAATCGCAGCCGGCAAGCGACCCGCGGCCAGGGCGTTGCCGAACCGGCAACTGCCCGGCAGGCCGCCCTGGCTCAAAAGCTTCTATGAGCCCTGCTGCCAGGAGCTGATCCGCCTGGTGCCCCAAGGCGCCCGCTCCATCCTGTCGCTCGCAATCGGAACTGGCGCCACCGAATGCGAACTGGCACGCCTCGGCTTCCGGGTAACCGCGATCCCGCTGGACTCGGTCATCTGCGCGTCGGCGGAGAGCAGGGGAGTGGAGATGGCACACGGCGAGCTGGCGCCGGGGCTGGAGAAGCTCGGCGACCGGCGGTTCGACTGCCTGATTCTGGGCCGCGTGATTTACTTGCAGGAAGACCCGGCCGCGTTCGTTTTGAAATGCTCGCGTCTGCTGGCCGACGGAGGGCGCATTCTGATCCGTGAACCCAATTTCGGCAACCTCCAGACTTACGGGGGACGACTCCTGAAGAAGGAACGCTATCAAGGACTCGGCTCCTTTCGCGAGATGGGTGTCACGCCGGTCACCCTGGGCCGGGTCCGCCGCTGGCTCAAGTCTGCGGGGTTGCTCGTGGACCGCGTCATTCATGTTCCCGATCCTGATCCATCAAAACCAGTGCGGCACCTCAGGCTCCTGCCGCCCAGCTTTGCTTCGGCCGAGTTTATCGTGGCCGCGCAGCGCCGGCATTGAAGCGCCGTCGAGCGTCCGATCGCGCGATTCCTTATGAGTGCCACGCCGCTTGCCAGTGTGCAGTTGCTCACTTACAACCACGCGCCGTACTTCCGCAAGTCGGTCGAAAGCGTGCTTTCGCAAAAAACAGACTTTCCGTTCGAGGTCGTCATCGGAGAAGACTGTTCGACCGATGGGACGCGCGAGATGGCGTTTGAATATCAGCGGCGCTTTCCGGAGGTCGTGCGCGTCGTGACTTCGGAAAAAAACGTGGGTATGCACCGGAATGTGCTCAGAACCCAGCGCGCCTGCCGCGGGGAATTCCTGGCGTTCTGCGAGGGGGATGATTTCTGGCATGACTCGGCGAAGCTGCAGACCCAGGTTGAGTTCCTGGTCAAGCATCGCGATTATGGCCTGGCCCACTGCAACTACCATACCTATGAAGTCAGCCGGCGCAGGCTGCGGCCGGGGGCCATTAGCGGCCCGGAACCGCCGGACGACGACCATGCCTTCGTGCAGGTGCTGCTGCGCCAGCGGCGGATACTGACTCTGACGGTGTGCGTCCGCCGGGACTTGCTGGATCGGGTCGTCCGCGAACAACCGGAATGCACCGACGTGAGCTGGCCGATGGGAGACACGCAGCGCTGGCTGGAAATCTGCCGGCTCACCAGGGTAAAGTACTTTCCCCGGCCGATGGCAACGTATAACTTCCTGCCGGAATCGGCCTCGCAGTCCCGGGATCCGATGAAGGCGTTTCGCTTCACCGAAAAGGCGGGGCAACTGATTCTTCATTACCTGGACAAGTACCCGATTGAAGCGGAACTGGACAACCGGGTTCGGCGGAGGGTGGGACTGGAGTTGTTGGCGGCGGCCTACCGGGCCGATGCTCGTGACAGAGCCGCCTTCTGGTTTGGGCAACTGCGACAAACGGCCGGCCCGATGCCTTTGGATGCTTATCTCTATTTCCTGGGCACACGCGGCGGCGGCGGAAATCTGGCCGCCAAGCCGACGATCTGGACGCTGTCGAATTGCCGGAAAGTCAAGGACAGGCTCGTCAGGCTTTGCCGCGGGAAGATGAACCGGGCTTAGCCTGTGGCCGGACATTCTGAATGAAAAAGAACCTGATTATCATAAGCGCCGGAAAATTCGGCCGGGAAACATTCGCGTGGGCGGCCCAGGCTGTGGCCCACGGTGCGCCCTGGCGAATCAAGGGGTTTCTCGACAACCGGGCCGACGCGCTCGTTGGATACCAGTATGAGGCGAAAATCATCGGCACCGTAGAGGATTACCAAATCGAGGAGGATGACGTTTTTATCGGGGCGATTGGAGAACCGGCCGACAAGGTCAAATACTATACTCCGATTCTGCAAAGAGGCGGAACGTTCGTGAACCTCATCCATCCGCTGGCGAACATCGGGAAGAACGCGCAACTGGGAACCGGGATTATCCTGTTTCCCTTTTCCTCGATTACAGCCGATGCGAAACTCGGGAACTTCGTGTCGCTCGGAGCCTTTAGCAACGTGGCCCACGACACGGTCATCGGTGATTGGTGTCAGATCAACACCCATTGCGGCGTTAACGGCAACGCGACGCTGGGCGAGGGGGTCTTTCTTGGCAGCCATGTGTGCGTGGTTCCCGGGATCAAGGTTGGCGCCTGGGCCTTTGTCGGCGCGGGCAGCGTCGTGATCCGGGACATCCCGCCCCGGGTCAAAGTGTTCGGCAACCCGGCACGGCCTGTCGTCAGCATGGAAAAATCATGAAACCAGAAAGCGAACTGAACTCATCAAGCGCACTTGAATCCCTTGCGAGTGTGATGTCCTTCCCTGAAGGCGTGCAGCCCGAGGACGAGATTTTGCCCCGGGGGACAGTCCAGGACCTGGGCGTGTTTTCCGGACGGCCCGCTTTCCGTGAACCGCTGCACGTCGGTCGGCCCAACATTGGCCGGCGCGAGCGGTTGCTGCAACTGGTCAACGAAGTCCTGGACCGTCGCTGGCTGACGAACAACGGCCCCTTGGTCCAGGAATTCGAGCGCCGGCTGGCGGATTTCCTCGGCGTGAAACATTGCATCGCCATGTGCAACGCCACCGTAGCACTCGAAATCGCCATCCGGGCGGCGGAATTGAAGGGGGAAGTGATCGTACCCTCCTACACGTTCGTCGCCACGGCCCATTCGCTGCAATGGCAGGAAATCACGCCGGTGTTCTGCGACATCCACCCGGAGACGCACAACATCGATCCGGCCGCTGTCGAACGGCTGCTCACACCCCGGACCACCGGCATCATCGGAGTGCACGTCTGGGGACGACCATGCGACATCGACGCTCTGGCGGAAATCGCCGAGTCGAGGCGGCTTACCCTGATGTTCGACGCGGCGCACGCTCTCGGGTGTTCCTACCAGGGGCGAATGATCGGCCGGTTCGGCATGGCGGAGGTTCTCAGCTTCCATGCCACCAAATTCTTGAACACGTTCGAGGGCGGCGCCGTGGTCACCAACAGCGATGATTTAGCGAACAAGATACGCCTGATGAAAAATTTCGGTTTCAGGGGTTACGACAACGTCGTTTATATCGGCACCAATGGGAAGATGACCGAAATGTCGGCGGCCATGGGGCTGACGAATCTGGAAAGCCTGGACGAGTTTGTGGGCGCGAACCGCGCGAACTATCATGCCTACCGCGCGGGCCTGGCCGGGCTGCCAGGAATCTCCCTGATCGACTACAACGAGGCTGAGCGCTGCAACTACCAGTACGTGATCGTGGAAGTGGACGAGCGGCAAGCCGGTCTGGGACGCGACACGCTGGTGCGCGTGCTTCAGGCTGAAAATGTCCTCGCCCGCAAGTACTTCTGGCCCGGCTGCCATCGCATGGAACCGTACCGGTCCTATTTCCCCAATGCCGCCTTGCTCCTGCCGGAAACCGAGCGCGTCGCCGCGCGCGTCATGGTCCTGCCCACCGGCACCGCCGTTGCGGCGGCGCAAATCCGGCGCATCTGTGGCATCATCCGGCTCTGCGTCGAGGGCGCCGCGAATTTGCGGCGACTCTTGACCGAGCGGGGCCCTCTGCCAAGTGTGGACGGGACGGAGTTCCTGCCTCATCGGACCGCCGGCCAATGAGGCCCCAGGACCGGCTCAATCGCAACCTGACAGGCCGCCTTTAATATGTCACTTACCGCAAAGACTCTCGGTGCGCTGCGTTGGAGTTTCCTCCTGACCCTCGGCGAGCAGGGGGTGCGCCTTGTGGTTTCGCTTGTCATCGCGCGGTTGTTGTTGCCGAAGGAGTATGGGCTGACCGCGATGGTCACCGTTTTCGTGAGTGTCGCCGGGGTTCTGATCAACAGTGGATTCGCCAAGGCCATTATCCAGAACCGGAATCCCAGCCAGGTGGAGCTGTGCTCGGTGTTTTATTTCAACATCGCCGTCTCGGTGGTTTGTGCCGCCCTGCTGGCTGCCGCCGGACCGTTCATCGCCGCGTTCTATCATCTGGCGATTCTCGCTCCGCTGGCTGCGGTGATGTCGGTTGATCTGGTGATCAGCGCCCTTGGCCTGGTGCAGAATACGCTCCTGACCAAGAAGTTGGACTTCAAGACCCAGTTCTGGGCCCGCCTGGTCGGGACGGTGCTTTCCGGCATTGTGGGGATCGGGATGGCGTGGTACGGGTGCGGCGTTTGGAGTCTTGTGGGCCAGAGCCTGATCGCCAATGGCGCCACGGTTGGATACTACTGGTGTCACCGGTCCTGGGCGCCGTCGCTGGTGTTCCAGCTCAAGGCACTCAAGCCCATGTTCGGCTTTGGCTCGAAGCTGCTGTTCTCCGCTTTGCTGGATGTGTTGTTCAATAACATCTACGTCATCGTCATCGGAAAGGCGTTCTCGTTCCGCGATCTGGGCCTTTACACACGCGCGCAACAACTCCAGCAGTTGCCGATAGACAATATCTGCAATATCACCGACCGGGTTCTCTTTTCCTCCTTTTCCGCCATTCAACATGACAAGGAGCATTTGCGGCGTGCGCTGCGCAAGACGGTGACGTCGTTGTCGATGATCGTCTTTCCGACCATGGTCGGCCTGGCGCTGGTGGCCAAACCGCTCGTGTTGGTCACTTTGACCGCCAAATGGGCCGGGTGCATCCCCTACCTTCAATTGCTGTGCGCCGCCGGAGCCTTTTACCCCATCCAGGTGATGAACCTCAGCGCATTGACGGCGCAAGGCAGGTCGGACCTGTTCCTGCGACTTGAAGTCATTAAGAAGTGCATCCTGGTTGCCGCCGTGGCAGTGACCTGGCGGTGGGGCATCGTGGCGATGATCTACGGCCAGATCGCGGTCATGCTTTTTTGTTATGTCCTGAACTCCTATTACACCGGCCGTTTTGTGGATTACGGATTGCTGGCCCAGATCAAGGACATGACCCCGTATGCCGCGGCCTCTCTCCTGATGGGGAGTGTTATTTACCTGGTTGGAACGGCGGACTGGAACAGCAATTTGCTGTTGCTCGCGACCCAAATCTGCGCCGGGGTCGCGATGTATCTGTCCACCTGCCGCCTGTTTTCTCTGGAAGCGTTCATGGAACTCTGGCGCCGGTGGCGGCTGATGGTCGGATTTGAAGACAAAGCGGGGGCTTATGGTGATTGACCACATTGGGGTAGTCGTCCGCTCTTTGGAAGCAGGCTTGCAGCAATGGGAGAGCCTGTTTGGGTATAAAAAGAGTTCAGAGATCGTGCTGAACACGCGACAGAAAGTCAGAGTCGTGTTCTTAACCAAGGAAGATTCGGTGACCGTCAAGTTGATTGAACCCTCCGAGCCGGATTCTCCCGTCTCCCTGTTTGCCCGGAAAGGGGGCGGCCTTCACCACTTGTGTTTCCGGTGTTCTGACCTGTCGGCGCAGATCCCCCTCCTGCAGGAGCAAGGGGCCCTGCTGATCGTGCCCCCCCAGCCGGGCGAGGCCTTCAATGACCACCCGATCGCGTTCCTCTTGGCCAGAAACAACCTCAATGTCGAACTGATCGACACCTCGGAGAAACGAGGGTGGATTGGAGCGCAGTGACGCTCGCATGACTGACCGCATCCAATTTCCCTTACGCCTCACCCTTTCTTCCGATGAAGTGTCCCGGCTGGACTCCATCAGCTCGAGAAAGAGCGCCAGAGTGTCATTGAAATGGCGCTGGAACCCGAAGACAGCCCCACTCGGCTGCTCGAATTTCCGGAGTGCAGCGGGCGTGTTCCTGAGGCTCCTGGCGCGGGTCTTGCCGCGGGGTTGAGCAGACCCGGGACGGACCTGCTTTTTGCGACTTGTGGCGCAGCTTCTGCTTCACGAACCCGGTCAATGGATTGTTAGAATGGATTGTTATTATGGATGCTAAAACCAAAATCAAAGAGCACATTGCCAATAATATTCTCTTTAGCGACAAGGGCTTTGCCTACGATGATGACGCATCGTTTCTGGAGCAGGGCATCATCGACTCCATAGGTTTCATGGAACTCGTGGCTTTTGTCGAGAAGGAGTACAGCATTCGGGTGGCTCCGGAGGATCTCGTCCCCGACAATTTCGATTCGGTCAACAAACTGGATCGGTTTATCAACTCGAGAGTGGCCCGCCCGGTGAGCGCCGCCTGAAGCTTTGGCCGGGGTGGATGTTGCTCCGCCCCGGGTTTTTTGTGAAACAAGGGGATTCTGACGCAAAAAGATGAACGTAGCCGCAGCCATTCTTTCCCCGGGCGATGACGCTGTCGTGGCGCTCTTCTATAAGGACGCCGCCTTGACCTACCGCGAGTTGCGCGAAAGGGTCGCGCGGCTGGCGGGCGCCCTCCTGGCTCGGGGCCATGTGAAGGGCGACCGGATTGGCATCTGGTCCGAAAACAGTCCGTTCTTTGTGATTGCCTATCTGGCGACAATCCGCGCCGGCCTGGTCGCCGTGCCCTTTCAAACGGAACTAACCGCCGAGATGTTTGCGAAGATCATCTCTGACGCGCGGATCAGCGAGGTGTTCGTGTCGAAACGCTTTCTGAACCGGCTGAGTTCCTGGTCTGAAAGGGCCGGGGTAACGCTTCTGCCGGAAACGGATCTGCCGGCCCTTGACGGCGATAATGAAATCCGGCTGCCGGAAATCGATCCCGCCCGCGACCTGGCGGCATTGATGTTTACCTCCGGCTCGACCGGAGCCCCCAAGGGGGTCATGATCAGCCATCGCAACATCGAGTGCAATACGCGGGACATCATCTCGTATGTCGGCCTCGGACCGGAAGATCGGTGCATGGTGGTCCTGCCGTTTCACTATTGCTTTGGCACCTCATTGCTGCACAGCCACCTCCTGGCGGGGAGCTCGCTGGTGTTGAACAACGACTTCAGGTTGTTCCCGGAGGCGATGCTCCAGGAGCTGCAGCGCCGGGAGTGCACCGGCCTGGCGGGCGTTCCCTCCACCTACCAGATATTGCTCCGCAAGTCGCGATTCCGTGAAATGAGTTTCCCAAACCTCCGCTGGTTCCAACAAGCCGGCGGCAAGCTGCCTAATCCCTGCATCGCCGAAATCCTCGAATCCTTCCCCCAAGTTCGGTTCTTCCTGATGTATGGCCAGACGGAGGCTACGGCGCGGTTGAGCTATTTGGCTCCCGAACGGCTCGCGGACAAACTCGGGTCCATCGGCAAGGGACTGCCCTCTACGAGACTGCAAGTGCTGCGACCCGACGGCACGCCAGTGGCGCCCGGCACGGAGGAAACAGGCGAAATTGTGGCCACCGGGAACAACATTGCTCTCGGCTATTGGAATGATCCCTCCGAAACCGACAAATACTTCAAAAACGGCAGGCTGCACACCGGCGACATAGCGCGCGTGGACGCCGATGGCTTCATTTTCATCGTGGAACGTGAGCGCGAGATGATCAAGTCGGGCGGGAATCGCGTGAGCGCGAAAGAGGTGGAGGACGTGATTGCGGAGCTGCCGGAGGTTGTGGAAGTGGCGGTCCTGGGAACGCCGCATGAACTGCTGGGTGAGGCCATCAAAGCCTTCGTGATTCTGGCGCCCCGAGCCGGAACAACACCGGAAACCGTGGCCGTTCATTGCCGCAAACGGCTGCCTCCCTTCAAGGCTCCCGAGGAAGTGATTCTCCTGAGGGCAATGCCGCATAACAGCGCGGGCAAAATCATTAAACCCCAACTCAAACAGATGATCGAGCATCGGCCGGCCGCCCCCGGCGCGCAGCCCACCGCCGTGCCGGGGAGACCCGCTTTCCATTGAGGCTCTCAACAGGTTGGACGACTATACCATTATGGCTAAACGCATATTCCGTTCTGAACTTCTGAAATTGGACTGCGAAAAGGAGGCCGACCGGATCGGCGCTCTCCTGCGCGAGGTCGTATTGCGCCGGTTCAGGAAAAAGGGCGTCATTGTCGCCATGAGCGGCGGCATCGACAGCAGCGTCGTGGCCGCCCTTTCGGTGCGCGCCCTGGGTAAGGACCGGGTCTTGGGTCTGTTGATGCCGGAGCGCGATTCCGCCGCGGAGACGCTCTCACTGAGCCGCGGTTTGGCCGAGCATCTGGGCATCCGGCACGCGCACGAGGACATCACGCCCATCCTGGAAGCCGCCGGGTGTTACCGCCGCCGCGATGAGGCGATCCGCCGGGTCATCCCGGACTACGGCCCGGGCTGCAAGAGCAAGATCGTGCTGCCGCCGGTCGCCGACAATGAGCGCTTTCGTCTGTTCACGGTTGTGGCGCAGCACCCCGATGGCCGGGTGACGGAGGCGCTGCTCGATCTCGAAGCCTACCTAGGCATTGTGGCCGCCACAAACTTCAAGCAGCGCACCCGCAAGATGCTCGAGTATTACCACGCCGATCGCCTCAACTACGCCGTCGCGGGAACCCCCAACCGTCTGGAATACGACCAGGGATTCTTCGTTAAACTCGGTGACGGCGCCGGCGACGTCAAACCCATTGCCCACCTTTACAAGACCCAGGTGTACCGGATGGCCGAGTTTCTTGGACTGCCAAAAGCCATTTGCAGCCGGCCGCCGACCACCGATACCTATTCCCTGCCGCAGTCCCAGGAGGAATTCTATTTCTCGCTCCCCTATGACAAAATGGACCTGGTTCTGTTTGGCAAAAACAACGGCTACAGCCCCGCGGAAATCAGCCAGGGCGTCGGCCTGACTCCGGAACAGGTGGACCGCGTGTTTCGCGATATCGAAGGCAAACGCCGCGTCGCTCAGTACCTCCACGCACCCCCGGTGCTCGTCGAGGAAATCCATTCCCGCCCCGAAAAGACGTTTGCCGCGGCACAGCCTGCCGGCTCGCGCGCCGCCAGGCAAAATTGAAACCACTCGCGCAACCGGAAGGCGCTCAGGCATCGTCACCGAAACAGGAGCAAAAGCGCAGACCGTGAGGCCCTGACCATGTGCGGCATTGCCGGTATATTTAATCTGGAGAAAAAAGATCGCGTCGGCGAACTGGAGATGCGCCAAATGCTGGCCATGATCCGCCACCGGGGGCCGGATGAGTTCGGCATTTACCTGGACGGGCCGGTGGGGCTCGGCAACGCGCGCCTGAGCATCATCGATTTGAGCACCGGACAACAGCCCATCTCGAATGAGGATGGGACCATGTGGATTGTTTTCAACGGGGAGATTTTCAACTACGTCGAACTGCGACCGGAGCTGGAGGCGCGAGGCCACCGGTTCGCGACCACGTCCGATACCGAGGTTCTGCTCCATGCATACGAGGAGTTCGGGCCGGGATGCCTGGAGCGCTTCAACGGGCAGTTCGCATTCGCCATTTGGAATGTCCGGGAGCAGAGCCTGTTCCTGGCGCGCGATCGGCTCGGTGTCCGGCCCCTCTTTTACAGCCTCGCCGGCGGCAGTCTGGTCTTTGCCTCTGAAATCAAGGCGATTCTGGCGGCTGGCCGTGTCCCTGCAAAACTCGATCTGCCCGCTTTGGAGCAGGTCTTCACGTTCTGGTGCCCCCTGTCTCCCCGGACGATTTTTCGCGATGTTGTTGAGATTCCGCCGGGATACTGCTTGCTGGCCCGGAGAGAGAAGATCGAATTGAAAAGCTACTGGGAACTTTCTTTCCCCGCTTCCGCAGCCGGCTCCAACATCGACGGCCCACAGAAGTCTTTGGAGGAGTGCCAGGAAGAGTTCTGCAACCTGCTGGTCGATGCGGCCCGAATCCGGCTGCGGGCCGATGTGCCCGTGGGAGCTTACCTGAGCGGAGGTCTGGATTCATCCATCATTGCTTCGATCGTCCGCAACTTCACCAACAATCGCCTCGATACCTTTTCGATCGCGTTCGATGACGCCCATTTTGACGAAAGCGCATGGCAGTGCCGGATGGCGCGGTTCCTCGGCACGGGGCATCAGGTCGTCCATGCCACCCATGCGGACATTGGCCGGGTGTTCCCAGACGTCATCTGGCACACCGAGGTGCCGCTGATGCGCACCGCCCCCGCCCCGATGTTCCTGCTTTCCAAACTCGTCCGTGACTCCGGCTACAAGGTTGTATTGACCGGCGAGGGCGCCGATGAATTTCTGGCCGGCTACGACATTTTCAAAGAAGCCAAGATCCGGCGCTTCTGGGCCGCCCAGCCCCAATCCACCTTCCGGCCGCTGCTCCTCCAGCGGCTTTACCGGGATGTCGCAGGCCTTTCCCGGAGCAACCCTTCCATCCTGGCGGCGTTTTTTCGCGAAGGCCTGACTGAAACCGAGTCTCCGGATTACTCGCACGCCCTGCGCTGGCGTAATGGCCGGCGCAATGGCCGCTTCTTCAGCGATGAAGTCCGGCAGCAACTCGCCGGCCAACCGAACCATGTCCTCGAAGAACTGCGCCCACCGGCCTTCATGGAATGGCATCCCCTGGCGCGCGCTCAGTATCTCGAAATCAAAATCTTCCTCTCGCAGTATCTGTTGTCGTCTCAAGGCGACCGCATGGGAATGGCTCATTCGATCGAGGGCCGCTTTCCTTTTCTGGACTGCCGCCTGGTCGAGTTCTGCAACCGGCTGCCGCCCAATATGAAGTTGCGCGGTTTGACCGAAAAGTACCTCTTGAAACAACTGGGCCGGAAGTGGCTGCCTCAGGAAATCTGGCAGCGGCCTAAACGCCCCTACCGCGCCCCAATCCATCGCAGCTTCTTCAACAAAACCACCCCCGATTATGTGAACGAGCTCCTGTCGCCGGAACAGCTCCGAAAGACCGGGCTGTTCAAACCCCAGGCCGTCAGCCAGCTCGTGCAGAAAAGCCGCCAGGGCTCACCGGTCAGCGAGACCGACGACATGGCCTTGGCCGGGATCCTTTCTACCCAGTTGATCCACTATCAGTTTATTGAGCGATTCAGAACTCCTCCGCCGCTTTCGGAAAGCGATTCCGTCAAGATCCGGACCGGCATGGAGGGCGCCTGAGGTGCTGTGGGGCGTTTTCCCGCGCGGGAGGCCACCTCGGCCTGCCGGGAAGATCGCTCCTCCTGTTTCAACCAAGTCAACCAAGGCAAAGAGTTGCGGATTCCGTACTTTACCCGACGATTCGCTCCGTGATAGCCGGATTTTACTTGATTCACGGTTTAAGGCATCCTCTTCACCGCATGCCAAAGAATGTGGCTGGGCATGGTTTTCAGCCCAGGCATTGGAAAGATCCCATGATCAAATTGGAAGATGTTATGTTAACGAAATCTCGACCGACGAAAGCTAACTGGAAGCGCGGGATTGCCTGGGCGGCAAGCCTCATGCGAGTTTTACTACTGTCAGGAACGTTGCTATTCGTCGGTTCGGTGTGGCGGGCGCAAGCCTCGGGCCCCACCCTGGTTCAGTCCGCTGGCCACGATAATGGTGTCATCGACGCACCGTTCTGCACAGCCACCTTCCCGTCCGGTAACACCGCAGGCAACCTGATCGTCGTTGCTGTGGAAATCGGCGGCACTGCTGCCGCTCATCCTGTGACGGTAAACGATACCCAGGGCAACACCTACTACCCCGCCACCAGCCTGGTCACTTGGCAGAGCGGCAGCGGAGGTTCCTCCGCTCAAATCTTCTACGCCCCCAATATCCGCGGCGGTCCCAACACCGTCACCATGACCGAGCCAAACAGCGGCGGTACCGGAGCCGGCAACGCTTTCAACCAAATTGCGATTCATGAGTACTCGGGAGTCAGCATCGCTTCGCCGCTGGACGTGACGGCCGCGGCCATGGGCACAACCACCAGCAGTCCCTTCACTATGACCAGCGGCTCCGCAACCACTGCGGTCAATGGGGAACTGATCTTCGGCTATGCCAACGCCCTGAACGCGACGCTCACGGCCGGCGCCGGTTTCACCGCCCGCCAGACCACCGTCGGGACGTCGGAAGACATGGTGCAAACCACAGCCGGTCCGATCGCCGCCACTGCGATCAACAGCGTCAACGGCACCCTCTATGTGATGCTCATGGCGACGTTCAAACCGTCGTCGGGGTCGGCCAATGGGCCGGTGCTGCCGCCCCAGGGCAATCAATCGATCAACGTTTCGACGACTCTGACCGTGACCAACACGGCCGCCGAGGCCAACACCAACCCAGTGACCATTAGCACGATCCTTTTCACCTACACGAATCGGGCCGCGCTCCTGGCCGACGGCTGGAATTTTATTGCGACCAACAACGGAGTGGCCCGGAACACGGAAATCACCAATCCCGCTGTTGGTCCCTCCGTGGACTATAACCAGACCAACCATCCTGGCACCCTGCGGATTCCCTGCGATGTGGGTGACCTGTTGGGCTCCGCGAACAACACGCGTAACAACCTGTTCCGGAACCTGTCCACAAACTGGGTGAGTATGCGGCTGGCACTCTCCTTTGCGCCGGTCACCAACTATCAGCAGGCTAACCTTGTGTTGTACCAGGATGACGACAACTACGTGGAGGTCCAGTTCGCTTACGATAGTGACCTGAGCAGCGGCCAAATGGTGAGAATCATCTCGGAGGTCAACGGCCAGCCAGCTTACGCCTTTACCGATGCGTCTTGGTACACCGGCGGTCCTGGAACGCCGCCCATCACGAATATCACGTTGCGACTGGATCGTTCCTTGAGTACCGGCCTCATCAGTGCCTTCAGTACTGTGGACGGGACGAATTGGCCATTCGTAGGGGCGTTTGGTCAAACGCTGGTGAATCCGCGGCTGGGCATCTGGGTCGGCGCGTCCCAGGTCCCTTATAACGGTACCCAGCCCAACTGCGACTTGAGCCGGCTCGATGTCCTGACCGCGAACCCGCCGCCGGCCCTTGCTTATCAGTTGCTCAGCCCGCCGACCGGGGCCGGCATTGACGCCAACGGTGTGATCACCTGGACGCCGACCTCGGGCCAGAGTCCAAGCACCAATACAATCAAGACGAAAGTCACGGACAACCGTGTGCCCGCGCTCAGTGCCACCAACAGTTTCACAGTGACCGTTGCGCAGCCGCCGCCCAATACTGCCCCGGTGCTGCCGTCGCAGACCAGCCGGGTGGTGAACGAACTGACCATGCTGACTGTCACCAACACCGCCACTGATGCACAGTCGCCTCCGCAGGTCCTGAGCTATAGTCTGCAGAATGCACCAGCCGGGGCGAGCATCGACACCAACGGGGTCATTACCTGGACCCCAGCTCAAACCCAGAGCCCCAGCACCAACACGATTACCACGGTGGTTACAGACAACGGGATACCGCCGCTGAGTGCGACCAACAACTTTACGGTGACCGTTAAAGAGGTGAACCAGGCGCCGGTTCTGCCGGTTCAAAGCAGCCAGACCGTTTTCTCGCAGGCGACGCTCCTGGTCACCAACACGGCCAGCGAGCCGAACATTCACTCGGTCACCACAGGTTATGGGCTGCTGACCGCCCCGACTGGGGCGAGCATCAGCACCAACGGCGTGATCACCTGGACCCCAAGCTCGGCGCAGATCCCCAGCACCAATCTCATCACCACAGTGGTCACCAATAGCAATCCCTATGATGCGGTCAACCCCCAGTTGACGGCGACCAACAGTTTCACGGTGTTTGCCTTGCCGCCGACCGGACCGGTGTTGCCCGTCCAAACCAACCAGACGGTGAACGAATTGACGACGCTGACCGTCACCAACACCGCGACCTACAACGGGACCGCGACGCAGACGGTGACCAATACCACCCTGTTCACCTATACGAACCGAACCGCGCTGCTGGCGGACGGCTGGAGCTTCATTGGCACTAACAACGGAGTGGCGCGGGACACCGAAGTAACCAATCCCGCTGTTGGCCCCTCCGTGGACTATAACCAGACCAGCCATCCCGGCATTCTGCGGGTTCCTTGTGACATCGGGGACTTGTGGGGAACGGACAACACCTCGCGCAACAGCCTGTTTCGAAACTTGTCGCCGAATTGGGTGAGCATGAAGCTCCATCTGGCTTTTGCGCCGACGCAAGACGTTGACCAGGCTCACCTTGGGATATATGTGGACGACGATGATTATCTGGATGTGGGGTTGGCTTACAACAGCACTTATGGGGGCGAAACGGTGCCCATGGTGCTGGAAGTCAATGCCAACCCGGTCCACACGGTCCTGAGCGTGAGTGGAATCACCAACATCTATTTGCGAATGGATCAAAACGCGACCAACAGCAGCGTCACCGGATTTTACTCCCTGGACAACACGAATTGGGTAACGATAGCCAATTACAGCCAGTCCTTTGTGAACCCGCGATTGGTAATCTGGACCGGATCGTCCACAATTCCTTGGACCAATGGCGCGCCCAACGAAGATTTGAGCCGCCTGGACGTAACTGCTCCGGGCGGCGTGGCGCCGATCCTTACCTACACCCTGTTGAATCCGCCGGCGGGCGCAAGCATCAGCAGCAGTGGAGTGATCACCTGGACACCGACTGAGGCGCAGGGACCGGGCACGAACGTGATCACGACGGTGGTGACCGACAACAGCACGCCGCCACTCAGCGCGACCAACAGCTTCACCGTGGTGGTGAACGAGGTCAACCAGCCCCCGGTTCTGCCGACGCAAGTCAACTACACCAATATCGGGCTGGCCACCCTCATTTTCACGAACACGGCGACCGATCCGGACATTCCGGCCAATCCATTGACCTATCAACTCCTGGTGGCCCCCACAAACGCCACCATCAGTACCAACGGCATCATCACCTGGGCCCCTACACCCGCACAACTGCCGAGCACCAATGTCTTCACAACGGTCGTGACAGATTATAATCCGTGGGCGGTTAATTCGCAGCATTTGAGCGCCACCAACAGCTTTATCGTCGTCGCCATTCCCGCCGGGCCGGTACTGCCAGTCCAAACCAGCTACACCCTGAACGAGTTGACGACTCTGACAGTGACGAACACCGCTTATGATATGAGTACGGCTCTACAGGTGACGACGAACACGTTCCTTTTCACTTACACGAATCGCAGCGCATTGCTGGCCGATGCCTGGAGCTTTACCGCCACGACCGCCTCCGGACAGGCGCGGCCCACGGAGATAACGAATCTCTCGGATACAGCCATCGCTTCATACGACCAGAACGCACACCCCGGCGAGTTGTGGATCCCCTGCGACCCGGGCGATTTATGGGAGAATTCGAACAACACTACCAACAGCCTGTTCCGTAACCTGCCCACCAACTGGCTGAGCGCCCAGTTGTACCTCTCGTTCGCGCCCATCCCCAGTCAGAACGTCCAGCAAGTCCACCTCGGCCTTTATCAGAACGACGATAATTACGTGCAAGTAGGCCTGGCCTACAATACCGCGTTCAGTGGCGAAGCGGCGACGATGGATCTTGAAACGAATGGATCGGCCTCTTACTCCTCGTTCTCTCTGAACTCCGTCACCAACATCCATTTGCGATTGGATCGCAACTCGACCAACAACGCGATAACCGGGTTCTACTCGCTCGACGGAACAAATTGGGTCGGCACAGGCACGAAGAACCAAGCCTTCGTGAATCCGCGATTGAGCATCTGGGTCGGTGGAAATTCATCCCACTACGCCAGCGGGGCGCCGATCGCCCGCCTGCGCCGCCTCGATGTCATCGCGTCGAATTCCGTCCCAACCCTGCTGACTTACACCCTGGTCAACTCGCCGACCAATGCGGCTATCAACGCCAACGGCGTGATCACCTGGACGCCTAGCCAGACACAGAGTCCGAGTACGAACGTCTTCACTACTGTGGTCACGGACAATCAAGTGCCGCCCATGAGTGCGACCAACACTTTCACCGTGATTGTCGGGGAAGTCAACGTGGCGCCGGTGCTGCCGACCATTGGCCCGCAGACGGTGAGCGAGCTGATGCTCTTGACGGTAACCAACACGGCGACCAACGCGAACATTCATTCGGTGATCATCGGTTATGGGCTGGTGAATCCGCCGGCGGGGGCGGTGATCAGCGCCAACGGGATCATCACCTGGACACCGAGCCAGACGCAGAGTCCGAGCACCAACACGATCACGACGGTGGTGACCAACAGCAACCCGTATGACGGAACCAACCCGCAGTTGACGGCGACCAACAGCTTCACGGTGATTGTCGGGGAAGTGAACCAGGCGCCGGTGCTGCCGATGATCGGCCCGCAGACGGTGAACGAGCTGACGCTCTTGACGGTGACCAACACGGCCAGCGAACCCAACATCCATTCAACGGAGATCGGTTATGGGCTGCTCCACTCGCCGAGCGGGGCGGTGATCAGCGCCAACGGGATCATCACCTGGACGCCGAGCCAGGGCCAGAGTCCGAGCACCAACCTGTTCACGACGGTGGTGACCAACAGCAACCCGTATGACGGCGCCAATCCGCAGTTGACGGCGACCAACAGTTTCAATGTGGTGGTGCAAGAGGTGAATACAGCACCGGTGTTGCCGCAGATCGGCCCGCAGACGGTGAACGAGTTGACGCTCCTGAGCGTGACCAACACCGCGACCAACGCGAACATCCATTCTGTGATCATCGGTTACGGGCTGATCAATCCGCCCACGGGAGCGAGCATTAGCGCAAACGGGATCATCACGTGGACGCCGAGCCAAGTGCAGAGTCCGGGCACAAACGTGATCACAACCGTGGTGACCAACAGCAACCCTTATGACCTGGTCAATCCGCGCCTGACGGCGACCAACAGCTTCACGGTGACGGTACAAGAGGTGAATACAGCGCCGGTGTTGCCGCAGATCGGCCCGCAGACGGTGAACGAGTTGACGCTCCTGAGTGTGACCAACACGGCCACCAACGCGAACATTCATTCGGTGATCATCGGTTACGGGCTGATCAATCCGCCAACCGGGGCCTCGATTGATGCCAACGGGATCATTACGTGGGCGCCGAGCCAGTCACAGAGTCCGAGCACGAACGTGATCACGACGGTGGTGACCAACAACAATCCGTATGACCTCGTGCATCCACAGTTGACGGCGACCAACAGCTTCACGGTGACGGTACAAGAGGTGAATACAGCGCCGGTGTTGCCGCAGATCGGCCCGCAGACGGTGAACGAGTTGATGCTCCTGAGTGTGACCAACACGGCGACCAACGCGAACATTCATTCGGTGATCATCGGTTACGGGCTGATCAATCCGCCCACTGGGGCGAGCATTAGTGCCAACGGGATCATTACGTGGACGCCGAGCCAGACGCAGAGTCCGAGCACCAACACGATCACGACGGTGGTGACCAACAGCAACCCGTATGACGGCACCAATCCGCAGTTGACGGCGACCAACACTTTCACGGTGATTGTCGGGGAAGTGAACGTGGCGCCGGTGCTGCCGACCATTGGCCCGCAGACGGTGAGCGAGCTGATGCTCTTGACAGTGACCAACACGGCGACCAACGCGAACATTCATTCGGTGATCATCGGTTACGGGCTGATCAATCCGCCCACTGGGGCGAGCATTAGCGCCAACGGGGTGATGACCTGGACACCAGGTCAGTCCCAGAGTCCGAGCACGAACGTGATCACGACGGTGGTGACGAACAGTAATCCGTATGACGGGGTGAATCCACAGTTGACCGCCACCAACAGCTTTACAGTCATCGTTGGGGAGGTGAACCAGACGCCGGTGCTGCCGGTGATCGGCCCGCAGACGGTGAACGAGTTGACGCTCT
>Ga0326727_10011810_pt1 | contig 20141 bp, 21 predicted proteins | sample MB2enrmetagenome_FD_207643 | JGI IMG/M metagenome (GOLD analysis project Ga0326727, IMG submission 207643) | Lab enriched peat soil microbial communities from McLean, Ithaca, NY, United States - MB29MY | ecosystem: Environmental > Terrestrial > Soil > Wetlands > Peat | place: USA: New York...
GATACCGAGCCGGGTCTGAAGGGCGCCTCGGTCTCCAACGTGACCAAGGCGGCCACGCTGGAGACGGGGATGGTGGTGCAGGTTCCGCCGTTCATCGAGATCGGCGAGAAGGTGCGGGTCGGAACCGCGGAAGGCAACTACCAAGAGCGCGCCTAGGCTGCGACGCGCGACAGTTCCAGGTCTGCTTCGTTGCGCTGGGCCTCCGGCCTCAGCGCGGCGCGACTGGCTGCCGTTGGCGGAGGCGGAGACGGCGTTTCGTGCGGGCGGCCGACTTGAGAACGATTAAATTCTATTAATGCCAGTACTAAAGCGGCTGGCTTCAGTATATACTCCGAAGAGGCCAGGAAGCTGGGCTGCAAATCCTGGTCTACAAAACACAAACAGGAGAAAAGCATGAGTATTACCGGAGTTGTGAATGTAATCAACGATCCCAAAGCGTTTTTCCTCCCGATCGTTCTTGGGCAGGATACAGCGGGCGGCGGCACTGCGCCGCTCAAGAGCTCGGGCGTTACCGTGACGATGGTGACGTACCTTCAGATTCCTTTCTGGCCTTTGCCGCCCGGCCTCCCCCTCGTCATGACTGCGAATGTCAGCGCGACCGATGGGAGTTTCACGCTGCCCGACGTCCCCAAGGAGTTATTGCCATGGGCGTTCTTGGTATCGCTGAGTCTAACGGTGCACGGCCGGCCGTTTTACAGGACCGAACTCTTCCCGGTCTCCCACACCCAGAAACCGCTCAACATCTATGTCTATCAGCCGTCCATACCATCCAAGGACGGCGTCACCGCCGGCGAGATCAGTACGGGCCTGGCCAACGCGGGGCTGCCGGGGAATACGACGCTCAAGGCAAACTCTTGGGGGCTGGGCGTGGTCGGTTCGAAATCGGGAGCGGATATCCAGTTCGGCATTCAAATCGTTCCGGACACTTCGACCAATCTCTCTCTCTACTTAGATCTGGCGCTGGACGGTTGGGACATTAGCGTGGGATTCCCGGCGGATTGGTGCACGAACGCGGACGACATTCTCAACAATATCAGGACGGCGCTTCAGACCTCCGGCTCCACGACGAACAAGCTGGTCTCCGCGGCAATTACCAAGGTGTTCGAGGAGCCGCCCCTGAGCCTCAGCTCGACGGTAACCCAGAAGGTGCTGGACCACGTCTCCATCCAGTTCGTGAGCGTATCGCTTCCTAACAAGCATACCTGGGCGCTGTCGGATGAAACCGACGAGACGGTCGTGATCGTTCCTCAACTGACCCTCGGGTTTCCGCGCGGGTTCTAAGAGGGCGGCGACATAATGGGGCTGCCGCCAGCGAGCGCGGACCCGAGTATCCTCTCGGACTCGGTTCCGCGATCGCGGCGGCGCGGTCTTACGGTTCCCGATTTGCGGCGGCGAGAAGCGCGGCGAGCAGGCCGGATTCCTGTTCGGGGAAGACCGTGCGCAGGTCGATGAGCAGGCGGTCCCGCTCGATGCGGGCGATGACCGGCGGAGTGGCGGAGCGCAGGGCGCGCTCGAAGGCGGGCAGGTCGTTCGCGGAGATCGCGATCAGCCATGTGGGCAAAGATTGGCCGGGTGTCGAGCCGCCGCCGACGAGGGACTCTCCCTCGACAAGCTGAGCGGGCAGGCCGGGGAGTTGCGCGAGCAGGCGTTCGGCGCGGGCGCGGATCTGGGCGGCGCTCAGGCGGATCATGCGCAGCGCGGGCACTTCGTCCCAGCGCTCGAGGAGCAGGCTGCGCAATGTGGTTTCGAGCGCCTGGAGGATCAGCTTATCCAGACGCAGCGCCCGGTACAGCGGATTCCGGCGCAAGCGGGCGACGAGCTCGGGCGCGCCCGCCAGCAAACCGGCTTGCGGGCCGCCCAGGAGCTTGTCGCCGCTGAAAGACACCAGATCGGCGCCGGAGCGCAGACTGGCGGCGGCGAGCGGCTCGTCGATCCCATAGGCGGCCAGATCCGCCACGCAGCCGCTGCCCAGATCTTCGTAGACCGGGATACCGGTCTCGCGGCCGAGGGCCACTAATTCCTGGAGCGACGGGCGCGCGGTGAATCCGGTCATGCGGAAATTGCTGGGATGAACGCGGAGCAGCAGGCGCGTGCGCTCGCCGATGGCGGCGCGGTAGTCTTCGATGCAGGTGCGGTTGGTGGAGCCGACCTCGCAGAGCGCGGCGCCGGAGTGCGCCATGATTTCGGGGATGCGGAAGCCGTCGCCGATCTCGATCAACTCGCCTCGGGAGACGATGGCCTCCCCGCCGCCGGCCAGCTCGCGGAGGGCCAGGAAAACGGCGGCCGCGTTGTTGTTGACGGCGATCCCAGGCTTGCCGAGCAGCCGCTCGAGCAGCGAGGAAACGTGGACGTCGCGGTTGCCGCGCGCGCCGGCGGCCAGATCGTATTCCAGGTTCGAGTAGCCGGGAACGGGATCGAAAGCGGGCAGCGGGGCGCGGCCCAGGTTGGTGTGCAGCACCACGCCGGTGGCGTTGATCACGGGCCGCAGCGACGGGGATGCGAGCCGCTCCAGAGCGCGGACCACGGTCTCTTCGAGGGACGACGGGGCCGGCTCGCCGGCGCGCAGGGCGGCACGGGCCTGGCCAAGCGCGCGGCGGGCCTCTTCGACAATCAGGGCACGCGGAAAGCGCCCCTCAAGATGGGCCAGCCGGGACACCAGCTCGTCGACCGAGGGAAGAGCGCGGAAAGGCGCGGAGCCGCTCATTGGGCGCCGGTCCCGGGCGCCGCGAGCGGCCCGTTGACGTGCGCTCTGGCGCGCCGGTGAATATCCTTGATATTGCTGCCGGTCAGCAGGAGCGCGATGAATCCGGCCACCACGAGGGGAGCGGTAATGACGCCCCAGGCAACCATCGAAAGCCCGGTGGCGGTGGTCTTGTCGACGCCGAAGAGCGAGAGGCCGATCACGATGGCGCTCTGGGTCATGCCCAGGTTGCCGGGCAGTTGCGGGATGGCCGTGCCCAGGCGGTAGACCACCAGAACGACCATAACCTGCGCCATGGTGAGGCGCTGGCCGTAGCCGCGAATCATGGCGTAGAGCGGAATGGCCTGCATCAGCAGGTAGGGGAAGCTGGCGAACGCCGCGACGTAGAAGGAGGGCGACCTGCCCATCAGGTGCAGGTCGTCGACCAGAACCTTGAGCTTGCCCCCCCAGCGGGTATTAGCCACGGCCGCGTGTGCATGGCGCTTGCCGAACATCACGATGCCGAGAGCGATGGCGGCGACCACGGAAAGAGCGGCCAGCACCAGAGCCATGTCGGTCACCTTCCTGGGCAGGGCCAGCCCGGAACAGACGATCAGAAAAACGACGGCCAGCCAGATTCCATCGAAGATGCGCTCGATAATCACGGAAGACAGGGCCACCGAGAAGGGGATCTCGCTCCAGAGGGCTTGCAGGTACGGGCGGATCACCTCGCCCGGCCGGAAGGGGAGAACCTCGTTGGCGAACAGGCCGACATAGATGGCCTGAACGGACTGCCACAGCGGGATGCGCTCGACGGGCAGCAGCAACAGGCCCCAGCGCCAGCCCTGGTAGACGTAGACCGCGACGTCGGTGAGCATGGCGAAGGCCAGCCAACGCCAATGCATCCGCTGGAAATGCAGCAGCATCTCGCTCAGATTGACGCCCAGGAACACCCAGACGAGGCTGACGATGGAGATGCCGTAGAAGAGAGCGGCCACGAACCACGAAGGAATTTTGAAATTCCGGACGCGCAACTGCATGCGGGCTACTACCATCATACCTGGAGAGACTCTCAGAGGGCGAAACCGGCGGCCCCGCGGCGGCGAAGGGGGCGTTACACTGGAAGATCCCAAACAGATGATCGACTTGCACACGCATACGGACGAATCGGACGGGACTCTGTCGCCCGGGCAAGTGGTGCGGGCGGCGGTGGACATGGGCCTGGAGGCGCTGGCCGTCACGGATCACGACACCTTCGCGGGCTACGACCGAGCGGCCGGCGTGGCGCGCGCGGCGGGGCTGGACCTGGTGTGCGGCATCGAGTTGAGCACCAAGCTGCGCAACCCGGCAACGGGCTACGGCAAGGCGGTGCACGTGCTGGGGTATTTCCTGGACGGCGTCCCCACGACGGAGTTCCGGCTGTGGCTGGGGAGCATCCAGAAGAGCCGGCGGGACCGGAACGAGCGGCTGGCCGAGCGCCTGGAGTCGCTGGGCAAGCCGGTGACGCTGGCAGAGGTCGAGAAACTGGGCCGGAGCATCGCGGGACGGCCGCATTTCGCCAAGCTGATGGTCGAGAAGGGATACGCCGGGTCGGTGCAGGAGGCCTTCGAGGTCTACCTGGGCGAAGCCGGAAAGGCCTACGTCGAGCGGGAGGAGCCCGGGGTGGCCGAGGGAATCCGCAAGATTCGGGAGGCGGGCGGGCTGGCGGCGGTGGCGCATCCCATAAGGTTGGGAAGGCACCCGGGCGTCGCCGACAGGCTGATCGGGGAGATGCGCGGGTTCGGGCTGCGCGGGATCGAGGCCTACCACAGCGACCACAGCCGGCAGGACGTCGCGCAGTTCCTGGAGCTGGCGCGGCGGCTGGGCATGGCGGTGACCGGCGGCACCGATTTCCACGGCGGCTCCAAACCGGGGATTCAGTTGGGGACGGGGATCAACGGAAACGTGGCGGTGCCGCGGTCCGTGCTGGACAGGCTGCGCGGGCAGGGGGCCAGGTAGGCACTGCCGTGCGGCAGGCCGCCTCCGGCGGAGGGGCATTCACCGGCAGCCCGCGGGCGTAGCTGGAGGGCGACAGGTGGGTTCGTTTTGGGTTCGTTTTCGGATGGGTAAGTGGCGTGGTTTCTTGGGGATTGGGGTGCATGGTGGGTTCGTTTGTGAAATCCTGTTTGGCTGTTCGCGATGGGGCGCTGCGGCGCGGCTGGGCGACTCCGGTGGGCGCTGCCGCTGCAGCGTGGCATGCCGCCTCCGGCCGAGAGGCATGCACCGGGAGCCCGCAGGGGTGGCTGGAGGACGGCAGGTGGGTTCGTTTTTTGGGGTGGTAAGTGGCGTGGTTTCTTGGGATTGGGGTGCATGGTGGGTTCGTTTTGGAAACCCTGTTTGGCTTTCCCCTGGCGGCCAGGATGGTGGTGGTTCGGGACGGGGTTCGGTCTGGCGGGCGCTTTCCAGGCGATAGGCCATGAGGCCGGAATCGATGCGGGCCACGCGGCGGAGACGCCAGTCGGCCCAGGCCATCTCGCGGAGGCTGACATCCTGGGCTTCGTTGGCGGGTTGGTAGGCGGCGCGGAGGCCGTCGAGGAGGGCCTGGAATTCGGCGGGGTTCTCGATGGGGAGGACGGGGTTGCGGCGATTCGCGTCGATTTTCAATGGGGAAGACGTGATGCACCTCGGTGGGCGGGCGGTTGCGGAGGCCCGTCCCTGTAGGAAGCGTGGCACGGGGGTGGGGGCTGGCAGGGGGATGGACGGGGGAAGTTGTTGAGGGGATGGGAGATTGAGGTGGGGAGGGACGGGCACCGGAAAACTCGAGGCGGGTGTGTGGCCGTTTACAGCCGGGAGGGCGACTTGTCGTTCCCAATCCGGCGCGACTTCCAATAACGCTTTAGGGCGCGACTCCCGTTAGCCGATCCACCCGGAGTCTTCTCGATATCGAGGCGAGGATCATTGCCCCAGGTAGCAGAGTGAGCTTGCATGCTTCGCCACAAACAGTTAAACCGGAGTGATGCAGGATAACCACAAGTCAGCGGAGCATGCCGAAGACGGCGGCGACCCGGAGTGGCCTCGGAACGGCGAACTCGCGGCGTGGCGTCCGCTACCCCAAGGCGTTTCGATCCGCCTCCTGTCACCTTCTGTGGAATACCCACCGGGCGAATTCCGCGACCCTGGAGCCTCAATCGTCGTAAGGCCGGGCCTCGTCGTGGCGATCACATCATTCCACGAAATTAAGACGCCTGAGGGCTACTACTCGGAGATAGAGTTCCTCTCGCCATTTGAGATTCGTCTGCTTGCTTCCCTGCTGCTGTCCTGGGATACGGAGTCCGGGATGTTCTGGGTGTATCCGACTTCGACCGTCCGGCAAAAGCCGTACACCGGCCTGGATCTGTCTAGCCCTGAAGTGCTTGATGGTTTGATCGAGGAGTTCACGGCGTGCCTAGTGAGGTTTCCTGGCCCGGAGATCCACCGACCGCCTTGCGTAGGCGGACGTCCGTACCAATTCAACGAACAATCCGAGGTTCGACGTGAACATCAGACCGAGATCTTTGCTGCCATCGACGTCACCGACCACCTTCTTATTCGCGGCCTTGACGCGTTGATAAAGGCCAATATGTTGGGCCACTCTCACGAGTTCCTCGAGAACGCCTGCATGTCTTTGTGGGTTGCTATGGAAGCCAGTCTGCGATTGATCCAGAGGGAACTCAGGGAATCCGGGATGGACAACCCGACCTCAAAGGACGCGGGACGCTTTCTTGACGATGCATTCAATTGGGAGTCGGACGGATACTTCGTGGGCTACTACAACGCTAGAATCAGGACGGTTCACCCTGAGAGTAGATTCGGCGTGTATCCCGCCGCCCCCCTCCAAGTGGACGACTTCTACGATTTGTACTCGGATCTGATTCACGTTTACGACTTTCTCCTGACTGATCATGTTGCAGAGGAACCTGAGGGGGAGTTGCCCGATGGGCTCGGATGAGATGATACCACCGGCGACCCGCGCAGCCGAGTGCTCGTGAACGAAATCACTTGGTCGTTCCGTTGCGGTCGTCGGCGATCTCGGTGCGGGGAGGGCTGGGCGCGGCGCGACCTCGACGCCCCAAGGGTTCCCCGGGGCTGCCCGTTCCGCGGAGCGTGGGCGCCCACAATCCCCAAGAAGTCCCGTTCTGGGAACTGTGGCCCGATACGGACCGACAAACGCGCTTGCGGCAGGGCATCAGGGGCCGGAGCGCCGGGAGGATGCGGACGTGGGTGCCGACCGCACCGGCGGCGAGAGCGCGGGCGCTACAGAATAGTGCGACCTGGGGGCGGGGGTGGTGCGTATTGATCTGGTAGGAGAAGACAATGCGCATTACCTTGAGCGTTACTTTGGCCGGCCTGATCGCGCTACCGCTGGCGTTTGGGCAGAGGCTGGAATTGAAACTCGACCACCTGAAAGCGAAGGCGGCCGAAGCGGCGGAGGTGGATCTGGACGGACCGGCGCTGGAAATGGCGCTGAAGTCGGGATTCCAGAACATGGTGCAGGTTCCCAAACAGCTTCCGGCCGACACCGTGAAGCAGATCGCGGCGGGAATCAAGGGCGTGTACGTGCGGCACTTCGAGTTCGCGAAGCTGGGCGATTACACGGACGCGGATGTGGAGTCGGTGCTGAAACAGGTCCGCGACAACCCGGCCTGGGCGCGCCTGGTTAGCGTGAGAGAGAAGGGCGAGCGCGTGGAGGTCGACCTGATGAGCGCGGGCGATCAGGTGGCGGGGCTGCTGGTGGTGGCGGCGGAGGAAAAGGAACTCACCGTGGTCAACGTGGTGGGGTCGATCGCGCTGGACCGGCTGAAGGAACTGGTGAGCACAACACTGCATTACGACCTGACGAATCTGCCCGGCAAGCAGGAGACGCCGTAGCCGGAAAGGCGGGCTGCGTCCATCCTGCGTTGTTTGTACAATAGACGGCATGAAACGCCGTTTCGTAGTACTGCTATGGGTTGGGTTGGCCCTGGTCCCGGCCGCGATGGCGGGCAGGCATCCACGTTACTTACACGCGCGCACGGATATGCGCGCCGCGGAGAGGCTCCTCGAAATCCGGGAGGAGGAGGGCTTCGTGCGGTTCCTGAACACCGCGCGGCAGGAAGTCGAGGCCGCCATTTACGAGATCGACCGGGCCTCGGTGCTGGACCGCAAGGACCTGGAGGATCATCCGCCGATCGACACGAGCCTGGACCGAGCGGGCCGCTTCGGCAAGATCCTGGCGCTGCTGAGGTCCGCCCGGAAGGACATCTCGGAGGAAGAGGATAACCCGTCGGCTTGGGGATGGAGGAACGAGGCGTTCCGCCACATCGACGCGGCCATCGCATCGGTCGAGGAGGCGGCCAGATTCCGCGGTGGCGAGGCTGGGTACGGCCCGGGGAGCTACGGAAGGCATCCGCGGTACCTGCACGCGCGCACGGATTTGCGAACCGCGCAGTATCTTCTGCGCGTGGAGGAGGAGCCGAACGTGATGCGGCGGATGCGCGATGCGGACCGCGAAGTGGAAGCCGCGATCGGGGAGATCGACAATGCGTCGGTTCTGGATCGCAAGGACCTGGAGGATCATCCGAGGGTGGACACGAGTCTGGACCGCCGGGGCCGCTTCTCGAAGATCATGGCGCTGCTCAGGAGCGCGCGGGCGGATATCGCCGGGGAAGAAGACAACCCGGCGGCTCGGGGATGGAGGAACATCGCGTTCCGGCACCTCGACGATGCGATGGACTCGGTGAGGCGGGCGGCTATCGATCTGCGGATCGATCGGGATCTGGGCTTCTGAGGGCCAGGCGGCGGACGGTGTGGCCGGCGGCGAGGAGCGGGGCGGCGGGAATTCGCCCAGCTTGAGGTAGCCCAAAGCCAGGACCTGGCCGGCGGCCGGCGACCAGGCGGCGGAGGCTAGCTCGCCGACTTCTTTCGCAGCGGCGACGATTTTGGTTCCAGGGGGAGGCGGGTCCTTAGTGTCGATGGAGAGGCGCTCGAGGAAGCGGTGAACGCCGCCGCGGGAGCGAATGCGCTCGACGATCTCCTGGCCGAGGTAGCAGCCCTTGTTGAAGTGCAGGGCGTGCAGTAACTGAGTTTCCTGGGGCAGGTGGCGTTCGGTGAAGTCCTCGCCATAACGGGGGCGGCCGTGCTCGATCCTCACGGTGCGGGCTGCCTCCGGGCTGGCGGCCACGGCGCCCGCCGATTTGAGACGGTCGATCAGGCCGTCGCGCTCGGAGTGGGGCGCGAAAAGGGCGAAGCCGGGCGCTCCGGTGGAGCTCAAGCGCGCCACCAGGCCCAGCGGCCACTCGGCGTGGGAATACTCCGCGTCCGGCACGGGCGCGCCGAGAGTGCGCAGGACGGCGTCCGCGAGCGGCCCCTCCAGGCCCAGGGCTATCGTTTGCTCCGTAACGTCCTCGAGGACGACGTCGTCGGCGACGATGTGCCGCTCCAGGTGGTCGAAGCTGCTGCGCCGCGTCTCGGGCTCGGTATCGAGCAGAAAGGAGCCGTCGAAGCAGAGCAGGTTGAGGTCGGCGAGAATGCGGCCCTGCGCGTTGAGGAGGAACGCATAGCAGCCCTGGCCCGGCTGGAGCTGGAGGACGTGATTGGAGAGCATGGCGTGGAGCCAGCGGGCGCGGTCCTCGCCGGTTGCGCGGAGGCGGCCGCGGGCGGAGAGATCGAGCCAGGCAGCGCCCTCGCGGAGGGCTTGGTATCCAGGGTCCATGGCATGGCCTCGCTAGAAGATCCGCGTGAGACAGGCGGCCAGCAGAATCACCAGAAATCCCGAGATCGCGAGTCCCGTCATACGGCCGGGCCGGGGCTCCTTCACCGCCAGCAGGGAGGCGGCGAAGACGTGCGCCGCCAGCAGCATCTTGAGTCCGAAAACGATGTGGTAGTGGCGGGTGTGGCCGGGATGGATCAGGTAGTTGTAGATGCCCGAGACCAGCAGGCCGGCGATGGCGCCGTAGACCAGCGGCTGAAAGCGCAGGGCCAGGCGCCGCCAGGCCTGGTCGCGGAGGTCGGCGGAGAGCGGCTGGAGAGCGGGAACGGCGACCGCCCGGGCGTAGGCGAAACCGCCCACCAGCAGCGCCGCCGATGCGATATGCAGCCAGCGCAGCAGCACGCCCAGCACATCCTGCGCGATCGGAATCATAATGATTAGTAATGATACACGAAATCCTGCCGGTGGGAATGCTGGCTTGTAACTGCTCGATTCTGGGCGACGAGGCCAGCCGGGAGGCGCTGGTGATCGATCCAGGCGACGACATCGCCGAGATCCTGGCGATTGTGGAGCGGCATGGGCTGCGGGTCAAACAGATCGTGGTGACGCACGCGCACATCGACCACATCGGCGGCGCACAGCGGCTCAAGCAGGCCACCGGCGCGGCGGTGCTGTTGAACGAGAACGACATGGAGCTGTACGGCCAGATGGATCAGCAAGCGGCGTGGCTGGGCGTGGAGACGCCCGAGCGCGCCTCGATCGACCTGGCGGCGCGGGAAGGCGACCGGCTGCACGTGGGCGGGACGGGAGTCGAGATTCTGCACACGCCGGGGCACACGCAGGGCAGCATCAGCCTGTGGATTCCGGCGGAGAGGAAGCTGCTGGCCGGCGATACGCTGTTTCGCGACAGCATCGGGAGGACGGATCTGCCGGGCGGCGACGGGCGGCTGATCCTGCGGTCGATCCGGGCGAAATACTTCCCGCTGCCGGACGATACGGAGGTGACGCCCGGGCACGGCGAGGGCACGACGCTGGGCCGGGAGAAGGAGTACAACTACTTCCTGCGGGGACTGTAGCGTGTATCGGCGGGCATCGGCGGCTGGAATGAGAGGTATTGGTTCAGGAAGACACTTCAGTACTGGCCGCAGATAAACGCAGATGAACGCAGATAACTTGAATTCGCTGACGGAGGGCGTGCTGGGTGCGGTCTTTGAGGTCTCCAACACGCTTGGCGCCGGATTCCTCGAGAAAGTCTACCAACGAGCTCTGCTCAGAGAACTCGGCCTGCGCGGCATACGGGCCACTGCGGAAGCCTCCTTCACGGTAATCTACAAGGGCCAATCGGTCGGAGAGTACTTCGCCGACATCCTCGTAGAAGACGAGCTGGTGGTCGAGCTGAAATGTGTGGAGCGCCTGGGCAGCGAACACATGGCGCAATGTGTCAACTATCTACGCGCCTCAGGCCGGACTCTCTGTCTTCTGGTCAACTTCCAGAAGGCCAAAGTCGAGTGGAAACGCATCGTGCGGTTCCAGAATCCCGAGCCGGCTGCGGCAGAGTAGGCACTGGCAGGTTCGCTACACTGGAGGACTATGCGCATCCCGGGCTGGCCCATCCACACGGAACGCGAGATCGAGCTGCTGCGGGAGGCGCTGGGGAGCGGGCAGTGGGGCGGATTCAACGAGATGGTGGGGCGGCTGGAACGGGAGTTCGCCACATTCCAGCACTGCGCGTTCGGGATCAGCGCGGCGAACGGGACGGTGACGCTGGAGACGGCGCTGGCGGTGCTGGGGATCGGGCCGGGCGACGAGGTGATCGTGCCGGCCATTTCGTTCATCTCGACCGCGACCGCGGTTTCGCGCGCCGGGGCGCTGCCGGTGTTCGTGGACATTGAGCCCTTCACCTTCAATATGGACCCGGAGCGCGCGGCGGCCGCGGTGACACCGAGCACCAAGGCCATTCTGGCGGTGCATTTCGGCGGGCCGCTGGCGGACATGGACCGGCTGACGAAGCTGACGGCGGAACGGAACCTGATCCTGCTGGAGGACGCCGCGCACGCGCACGGCTCGGAATGGAACGGCAGGCGGGCGGGGAGCCTGGGCCTGGCGGGATCGTTCAGTTTCCAGAACTCGAAGGTCATGACGTCGGGCGAAGGCGGCATGCTGACCACCAACGACGCGGGGTTCGCGGAGCGGGCGCGGTCGTTTTCGAACCAGGGGCGGCGGCCCGGGCAGAACTACTTCTTCCACTACTCGCTGGCCACGAACTCCCGGCTGACGGCGTTGCAGGCGGCGGTGCTGCTGGCCCAGTTGGAGCGGCTGCCCGAGCAGATACGGCTGCGCGAGCGGAACGAGCGGTTGCTGCGCGAGCTACTGGCGGGGATCGAGGGACTGCATTTCCAGGACGTGCCGGGCCAGGCGAGCGCGCATTCGCATTACCTACTTCCGGGCCGGATCGACGCGGCGAAGTTCGGAAATACCCGGGACGAGTTCCAGCGGGCCATGGCCGCCGCAGGGATACCGTGCACGCCGTTTTATCCGCATCCGTTGTACGGCAACCCGCTGTATCTGGAGGGCGGCTGCCGGGTGGAGGCTTGCCCGGTGGCGGAAGCCTGCGTCCGGGACGCGTTCTGGTTCCCGCACCGCGTGCTGATGGGCGACGAGGAGACCACGCGCGAGATCGCGGCGGCGATTCGGGGGGCACGGGAGAGGGCCGCCGCTACTTCTTAGCGGGTTCGGGGACCAGGGAGGTTTCGCCGGGGCGCTGGAGCTTGAGCTGCTCGCGGATTACGATTTCCTGCTCGGAGGCGCTGTGGCGGAGCTTTTGGATGCGGTCGCGCATGGCGGCGTTGTCCCTGTCGAGATCGGCGTTCTCCTGCTGGAGCTGGCGGATGACCTCGTGCTTGGCGCGCAGGGCGGAGATGCCGCGGGGGACCCGGAACGAGACGAACAGGGCCACACACACGGCGACGGCCACCACGCCGCCCCAACGAAGAGCCGCTTCTTTCATCCCTCTATTTGTTTATAATCCTCTTTGACCCGATTTGCTAGAGCCAAGCGCGAGTTTTTCGAGGAGACATGTAAATGAGCGACAAGATCGTGGTGCTGAGCACGTGCGGATCGGCCGGAGAGGCCGCGAAAATCGCCCGCGCGCTGATCCAGCAGCGCCTCGCCGCGTGCGTGAACATTGTGCCGAGAGTCCTCAGCATCTACCGCTGGGAGGGCGCGATGGAAGATTCGGAGGAGTGGCTGCTGATCATCAAGAGCAGCCAGGCGCTGTTCGAGCGGCTCGATGAAGAGCTGCGCAAGGTGCATTCCAACGAGGTGCCGGAGATCGTGGCGCTGCCGGTGGTGGCGGGTTCGGCCAGTTACCTGGCGTGGATGAGCGCGGAGCTGGAGTGACCACGCCGCGGAAACCCACGCACGCACGGCATTGGGTGGTGGTGTTTGCGGTGGCGCTGGCGGTCATCACGTACATCGATCGCGTGTGCATTTCCCAAGCGGCATCCGGCATACGGCACGACCTGGGGCTGACGCCGGTGCAGATGGGCTACGCGTTCGGGGCGTTCGCCTGGGCCTACGCGCTGTTCGAGATACCGGGGGGCTGGCTGGGCGACTGGATGGGGCCGCGGCGGGTGCTGATGCGGGTGGTGCTGTGGTGGTCGTTCTTCACGGCGGCGACGGGCTGGGTGCGGGGCTGGGTGTCGCTGGTCGCGACGCGGTTCCTGTTCGGCGCGGGGGAGGCCGGCTGCTTTCCGAATCTCACCAAGGCTTTCACCACCTGGCTGCCGCAGCGGGAGCGCGTGCGGGCGCAGGGGATCATGTGGATGAGCGCGCGGTGGGGCGGCGCCTTCACCCCGCTGATCGTGGAATGGGCCATTCGCCGCATGACCTGGCGGCACGCCTTCGAAGCCTTCGGCGTGCTGGGCGTGCTGTGGGCGGCGGCGTTTTATCCCTGGTTCCGCGATAATCCGCGGGACCACGAGGGGGTGAACGCGGAGGAGCTGGCGGTGATGGAGGGCGCCGAGAAGCTGGCCGCGGGCGACGGGCACGTGCCATGGAAGAAGCTGATCCGCTCGCGCACGGCCTGGATGCTGTGGGCGCAGTATTTCTGCCTGTCCTATTCCTGGTACTTCTACATCACCTGGCTGCCGACATACCTGAAGGAGTATCGCCACCTGGAGGCCGGCTACGCCGCGCAACTGGCGGTCTTCCCGCTGCTGTTTGGCGGGCTGGGGTGCGCGATGGGCGGGTTCCTGTCGCCGCTGGTGGCTCGCATGACAGGGAGCGTGGCGGTGGCGCGGCGGTGGATGGCATATGTGGGATTCGGCGGGGCCGGCTTGATGCTGCTGGTACACACGGGCATACGAAACCCGCTGTGGGCGATGGTGGTGATGGGCCTGGCCGGGTTCGCCAACGACCTGGCGATGCCGGGGGCGTGGGGAGCTTGCATGGACGTGGGCGGAAGGTACGCCGGGACGCTATCGGGATCGATGAACATGATGGGCAACCTGGGCAGCGGGATCGCGCCCATCGTGTTCGGCTACGTGATCCAGACGACGAAGAGCTGCCTGCCGAACTTCTACATCATGGCGGCGATTTACCTGCTGGGGGCGCTGTGCTGGAGGTTCATCGACCCGGTGACGCCGCTGGAGGAGGGCTGACCCCACGAAGCATTGAATCGGGCTACGATGGAGGCATCGGAGAGGCGTCCATGGAGTTTCTCAAGAGCAGCATCCTCGAACTGATTACACAGACATCGACCAACCTGCCGCCGGACGTGCGCGCGGCGATGGCCCAGGCGAATGGAATGGAGACGCCGGCGACGCAAGGGGCGCAGGCGCTGGCTATCATCTCGAGCAACATCGACCAGGCCCAGGAGGGCGAAGGCCCCATCTGCCAGGATACCGGCATGCCGACGTTCTACATCCACACGCCGGTAGGCGTGAACCAACTGGAGATCCGCGCGGCGGTGCGCGAAGCGATCGCGGAGGCGACTCGGCGCGGCAAGCTGCGTCCCAATTCGGTGGACTCGCTGAGCGGCAAAAACAGCGGCGACAACCTGGGCGAAGAGACGCCGGTGTTTCACTTCGAGCAATGGGCGGAAGACGAGATCGAGATCCGGCTGATCCTGAAGGGCGGGGGCTGCGAGAACATGAACAACCAGTATTCCCTGCCCTGCGAGCTGGGGAAGCTGGGCCGCGCCGACCGCGACCTGGAAGGCGTGCGCCGGGCCATTTTGCACGCGGTGTGGAAGGCGCAGGGGCTGGGCTGCGCGCCGGGAGCGCTGGGCGTGTGCATCGGCAGCGACCGCGCGCACGGCTACCATCTGGCCAAAGCACAGTTGCTGCGGCCGCTCGACGACGTGAATCCCAACCCCGAGCTGGCGCGGCTGGAGGAACGGATCATGAGCGAGGCGAACCGCCTGGGCGTGGGCCCCATGGGATTCGGCGGGAAGGCTTCGCTGATCGGATGCAAGATCGCGGCGGCCAACCGGATTCCGGCGAGCTTCTTCGTCTCGGTGGCCTACGAATGCTGGGCTTTCCGGCGGCTCGGCGTGCGGCTGGACGCGGCGAGCGGCGCCATCACGCGCTGGCTGTATCGCGACCCGGACCGGCCGGTCCAGAAGCTCGCGGCGAGCGCGGAGTTCCCGCTGACCGGACGCGAGGTCTCGCTAACCACTCCGCTCTCGGAAGCGCAGGTGCGCGCGCTCAAGGTCGGCGACATGGTGCTGCTGAGCGGGGAAATCTTCACCGGCCGCGACGCTTTGCATTCCTACCTCATGCACAATGCGCCGCCCGTGGATCTGCACGGCGCGGTGTTGTATCACTGCGGCCCGGTGATGCTGAAGGAGGGCGAGCGATGGGTGGCCAAGGCCGCCGGGCCGACCACCAGCATCCGCGAGGAGCCTTACCAGGCGGAGGTGATCCGCCGCTACGGAGTGCGCGCGGTGATCGGCAAGGGCGGGATGGGCGCGCAGACGCTGGCGGGGATGCAGGAGTGCGGCGCGGTTTACCTGCACGCCATCGGGGGCGCGGCGCAGTTCTACGCGAAGGCCATCCAGCGGGTGCTGGGCGTGGAGCTGCTGGAGTTGGGGATTCCGGAGGCTATGTGGCGCTTGCAGGTGAAGGATTTCCTGGCCATCGTCACCATGGACGCGCACGGCCACAGCCTGCACGCGGAGGTGGAAAAGGCGACGGGAGAGGCGCTGGCGCGGCTGTGAATGGGGCGATGGCGTCTGCTACAATGATTTCTCCGGCCAGGTAGCTCAGCTGGTAGAGCGCAGCCCTGAAAAGGCTGGCGTCGGCGGTTCGATTCCGTCCCTGGCCACCACGGTTTCAAGCGGCTTGCAGACACCTCAAGGTGCAGGTTCATTCCAGGACTTGTGGCTTGTCGGAGTTTGCCTCGGAGTGAGACTGCGGCTTGGATGCAGGGCTGTCGTAGAGATGGCTCCGCAAGTTCTATCTTCAGTGGTGATCCTCCGATTCTGGGAGGCCGACAGGTATACAGCCGTTCAAATCGTATGCGTCAGGAATGCGCTTCGTGCGCTGCCAATCTGCCCACCGCGTTTCACAAGCGGTGGGTTTTGAGTCAGGCGGAAACCACAACAACGCACTCCGGTCCGATACTGATCGAAAACCCGACGGATCCGGGGTCGATGTATGCAGCGGCCGTGCGGTAGACATCCAGCTCAGGACGACCATCTTCTCCAACGTAAATCACCCGGTACGTGCCGCCGAGGCAGTCCCTGACCACCGCAGCGTGTCGGTTCATGTCCGGCTTCCTCCATTGCTGACAGCAATAGGGGGGAAGTGCAACTACTCTAACCAAGTCTCCGACCTCATGCCGTGGCGCGTGGCCCCTTTCCAGCCGATGCCAACCGTAGAGGCCGATGCCAAAGAGCGCTCGCCTGCTGACCATGGGCTGATTCTACACCTTTTTGGAAAGGATCAGCTATGCTGACTTTGGAGGTACTGGTATGCCCATGGTTGAGAACATTGTCGAGACCGCGGGGAGGCGTGTCATTTTCGTCAAGTGTCGGCCACAGGATGCCGACATCATTGATATCGTGCGCTCGGAGCAACGTGTGTTCATCGGCTATCCGCCGTGGCGGCGTGGAGCGCAGTATGACCGCGCAAACATGGCTTCCTGTCTCGTTAACCTGGGCTCTGCTGGGGACCGTTGGCTGGATGAGATTTCTGACCAATCAAAGGTTTACCGTCGGTCCATAACGACGAACTGAAGTGGCCCCCTTTGTCAAGACCATTTTTCGCCCGCAATAAGTTAGGGAGCGGCGGGTCTGATTTTGTTGGGGCGGCCGAAGCCGCCCCGGCCATTCCGGCCCTTGAGTCGGCGCTCGGGTCGCACCTCTGCGTCGCCCTATCCTCCGCTCAAGTGCCTTTATTGTAGTTCATCCATTCCGGCGACAAAGCGTGAAACCTCGGGGGTTTGGGGGCGGAGCCCCCAACTCAAACCAAGCCCTCTTCCTGGTCGCCGTTGTCCTCATCCCGGCAGGTACAGTCCGGCCGGGGTGCGATAGCCCAGCCCCTGGTGCGGCCGCTCATAGTTGTAGAATCGGAACCAGCTGCCGATCCCCGCCCGCGCCTCGGGCACCCACTGGTAGTCTTTCAGGTACACCTCCTCGTACTTCAGCGAGCGCCACAGCCGCTCGATGAAGATGTTGTCCAGACAGCGCCCTCGGCCGTCCATGCTCACCGCGATCCCGTGCGCCTCCAACTCGCCGGCGAACTGGTCCGCCGTGAACTGCGAGCCCTGGTCGCTGTTGAAGATCTCCGGCCGCCCCCGCCCCAGCGCCCGCTGCAACGCCTCCAGGCAGAAGCCCACTTCCATGGTCGGCGACAGCGCCCAGCTCAGCACGAACCGGCTGAACCAGTCCATCACCGCTACCAAGTACAAGAACCCCTCCGCCATCCGGATGTAGGTGATGTCCGTGCTCCACACCTGATTGACGCGCATCACCTCTACACCCTCCAGCAAGTACGGGTAGATCGTGTGCCCTTCGCCCGGCCGGCTCAGCCTCGGCTTCGGATATAGCGCTTCGATCCCCATCACCTCCATCAGCCGCGCCACGCGCTTGCGGTTCACCGCATACCCTTGCGCGCGCAGCCACAGCGTCAGGCGCCGACTCCCGTAAAACGGCCGCCGCGTGTACTCCTCGTCGATCAGTCGCATCAGCCGCAAATTCTCCTCGCTCTCGCCCACCGCCTGGTAGTACAGGCTCGACCGGTTAACCCCCAGCAGAGCGCATTGCCGCCGCAAACTGATCTCCGGGTTCCCCGGCTCCACCAGTTGGCGCAGTTCTTCACTCGAGCAGACCGACTTTTTTTTTGAGCCAGTCCAGCTCCATCTTCAGCCGGCCGATCTCCTCGTAGAGCGCCTCCTGCTCCAGGTCTCCATCGGATCGCTTCCGTTTGCGGCCGTCCACGAACAGATCCCCCAACTGCTCCAGCGCCGTCTTCCGCCATTGGCCGATCTGCACCGGATGCACGTGAAACTGGGAGGCCAACTGCGCCAAGGTGCGCTCGCCGCGAATCGCCTCCAGCGCCACCCGCGCCTTGAACTTGGGACTGTACTGCTTTCGAGTCGCCGTCATCGCTCGTCCTTTCGCGACCGCCGACTCCTAAATCTAACTTATTGGGTGGTCTGAAAAACGGGGTCCATTATATTCCCCGCTTGAGGAACAAAATCGGAATGAGGGAAGGGCAAGGCAGAGAACGAACGCTGTCGTTCCATCTCTGCGACGTCCGTCAGGGCAATGCTAAGATAGAGAGTTCGCACGGACATCGCCTCGGAGCTCGAGAAAACGCACGTCGTCGACCGCTCCGAGGCGCGAGAGAAGCAATCGGAAATGAGCGGCGCAACTGTTGCATCCTTTCGAGATCCGGCCGGGAGGCTCTTCTTTCTTGACGGACGTGTTCTTCGGGTCGTCAATGCGGCCGGCTTTGCGGATTTGAACGCCTTTCTCGGCTCTCCGGCCTGCGGCTCACTCGTTAAGAGGGGAGATGTTGTCGGCACGAGGGTCCTGAGCGAGGGGGAACGGGAAGAACTGCTCTCCAACCCGGACGTCAGGGCCCAGCTAGACGCAACCGCGGGCGAGACGATCGCGGAACATGAGCGCATCGCGTTCCCGAGTTTCCCTTATGAATGGGCGCCGGAGATGTTGCATGCAGCGGGAATTCTGACGTTGGACCTGGCCAGGACCATCTTGGCGGAAGATTTGGGATTGAAGGATGCCACGCCATACAATGTCCTCTTTCGCGGGCCGACGCCTGTTTTCATCGACGTATTGTCCTTTGAACGCCGTGCTGCCGGTGATGCGATCTGGTTGCCGTATGCGCAGTTTGTCCGCGCATTCCTGCTCCCGTTGCTGGCAAACAAGTACTATGGTCTGCCTCTCGATCAGACCCTATTGAGCCGCCGGGATGGACTTGAACCGGATGAGGTCTACCGCTGGGCGAAGCTGTCTCAGAAACTCCGGCCGCCTTTTCTGTCCCTTGTCACCCTGCCTAGGTGGGCTGGCAGGCACCACGATCAGGATGACGCGACCATTTATCGGAAGGCCCCACTAAGGAATCCCGAGAAGGCGCGTTTCGTCTTAGAGATGCTGCTCAAGGGATTGGGAAGACAGCTTGAGAAAGTGAGGCCCGCAGCCGGCAAGAAGTCCGTCTGGTCGGCCTACATGACCTCGAATAACAACTACTCCGCAGAGCATCTCGCCGCTAAGAAGAGCTTTGTGGAGCGGGCTCTGAGAGACTTCCGTCCGAAGCGCGTTTTGGACGTCGGCTGTAACACGGGTTTCTTCAGCGCGATCGCCGCGGAGGCCGGGGCGCGCGTGGTGGGCATCGATTACGATCCCGTGGTGGTTGGGGAAACGTGGCGCATGGCGCGCGAGCGGTGCCTCGAAATCCTGCCTTTGGTAGTAAATCTCACGCGGCCAACTCCGGGAATCGGCTGGCGAAACCGCGAGTGCCCTTCCTTCCTCGATCGTGCCCGCGATGCGTTCGATGCGGTGCTCATGCTGGCCGTGGTTCATCACATGCTGGTCACCGAGCGGGTACCACTCGCAGATATTGTCGACCTTGCCGCCGAGCTGACGACCGACTTGCTGATTATCGAATTCATATCCCCGGAAGATTCGATGTTCTTGCGGCTTACCAGGGGTCGCGAGGAATTGCATCGCGGCCTGGACTCAACGGTTTTCGAGAACGCCTGCAAGCGGCGCTTTGAGATTGTTCGGAGCGAGCACCTGGAAGGTACCGCGCGCTGGTTGTACGCGATGAAGAAGCGGTCCGAAGTGCATTGAAGGATCCGCGATGTCAGGCAAGGCCTGGTACGTCCCGACGAGCGAGCTGGCGACCGGGTGCACGCGTACCCTCAGGCACGCAGATCCGTTACAATGAGCCTTGTTTTGTGGACGGGCGCAACGCAAAGAACCGGCACCGTAGTGGGCGACGAGTCAGGGCACTAGGTGGAATTTACGGCTATGAAGACTTTCGGAGCCTTCCTGTTACCTGTTCTCGCCCTTGCGGATGTGACCGACGTGCGCGTCATCGGGACCACACCGACGCAAGCCGTTCTGGCCTACACGGCTCCCGATAGGAACGCCTGTACGCTGGCCGTTAGCACATCTGCGAGTCAGATCCTTCTGGTACACGACGTGGACCCGGCGCTTTTCGCCGGGGCGAATGCGGACACCCGGGCGGGGAACATCAGCTCCGGACGCGCGCGGGTTTTTGT
>Ga0326727_10011812_pt1 | contig 20139 bp, 22 predicted proteins | sample MB2enrmetagenome_FD_207643 | JGI IMG/M metagenome (GOLD analysis project Ga0326727, IMG submission 207643) | Lab enriched peat soil microbial communities from McLean, Ithaca, NY, United States - MB29MY | ecosystem: Environmental > Terrestrial > Soil > Wetlands > Peat | place: USA: New York...
GGGCGCACGCAGTGCAGCCCGTCACCGCAGTCCAAAGTGAATACTCGCTCTGGTGGAAACGCCCCGAAGCCGAAGTGTTGCCAACGCTCGAGGAACTCGGGATCGGCTTCGTTCCGTACAGCCCTCTGGGCAAGGGATTCCTTACGGGGAAAATCAACGAGGAGACGACCTTCGCCAGCACCGATCTGCGGAGCCGCATCCCCCGTTTTGCACCGGAGGCCCGGACAGCGAATCAAGCCTTGGTTGATCTGCTCGCGGCCATTGCGGAACGGAAGAAGGCAACCCCAGCTCAGCTCGCGCTCGCGTGGCTGCTTGCCAAAAAGCCGTGGATTGTTCCAATCCCCGGCACCACCAAGCCGGCGCGCATGGAGGAGAACATTCGAGCGGCAGCTCTAGCACTAACGCCCGATGATCTCCGCGAGATCGACGGGGCTGCAGCCAAGATCACGGTGCAAGGGGCGCGCTATCCCGAAGAGCTGGAGCGACTGACCTATCGCTGAGAGAGGAGACCCGATCTTGACACTCGAGCCCCGATGGGTAAAAGTGTTCTCAACTCGTGAAAGGATTGGGGGGCCAGCAGACATTGAGTGCCGTAGTTGAGAATCGCAGCCTGCAAGAGAAAGGGGAACGAATGCCGAGGGGAGAATTCAAACTAATCATCGGGAACATGTTCGGAAACAAGACGGGCCGGCTGATGCTGGAGGTTGAAACTCTGCGCCAGTTCGGCCGGAAGCGCATCTTGATTTTCAAGCCTGACATCGATACGCGCAGCGACACGGGCTACATCAAGGACTATCACGGCAAAATGATGGACGCTGTGGATGTGCCGGCGCGCGATCCCTGGCAGATGCTGCGCGTGGTGAGGGAGAAGGAATCCGAGATGGGCTGCCGTTACCATCTGATCGCGGTGGACGAGGTTCAGTTCTTCCCCACCGACTCAGGCTTTTTCCTGGTGATCGATGAGCTGCTCGATCGCGGCTATGACGTGATCGCAGCCGGCCTGGCGCTGGACTTCAAGCGCGAGCCCTTCGGCTCCACGCTGCTGCTTTTTGGACTTTGCAAGAGTGGCCATGACTGCATGTGGTTGAACCCCCTCTGCGCACGCTGCGGTAGGCCCGCACCGCTCCCGCAGCGCATCCTCGACGGAAAGCCCGCGCCTTACAATGCTCCCCAGGTGCAGGTCGGCGGGAAGGAAACCTACGAGCCCCGCTGCTACGATTGCCATGAACTCCCTGGCCGCCCCATACCGCCTCTCTGACGTCAGGCGAGGCACGAAGTGACCTGGCGGAGAGTGCCTAGACGCTCAAGATTGGCGCCTCTTGCCATTGAGCGCCGCGAACATACGCGGATTGGCACGAACGTTCTCATCGCTGAGCCATCCCGGCTCCACAGGAGCCCCGGCGGCAACCAGCAGCGTAACCACGTCGTGGTAAGAGTCGTTCGCGGCAGCATCCGTCTTGCGCTCGCTCCATCCGTGAAGCGCCCAGTCGAGCGGCGTCCCGCTAAACCTTTTGTCCTTGACGTCAACCGGTGCGCGGCGCCGCAAGAGCGCCTTCACTGTGTCTACATGCCCACCGTGCGCTGCCCAGTGCAGGCCGGTCTGCCCATGCGGACGCGGAAACTGCTCTCCGACATCAATGCCGCGATCAACAAGGTACTCAACCACGTCAGTGCGCCCGCACTCGCAGGCCCAAGTGAAGCCGCCCTTCATTTGCGCGGAGGTTGCTGTATTTTTCAGGCTGCCGTCGGAATTGAAAAAGGACTCGACGAGATCGAGCCGCCCCACGCCCGCGGCACCCTCGAGATCAAGAGGCGCGCCCCGGCCGGCGAGATACTCTGCGGCATCGGCGCGCCCATTGGCGAGGCAACCGTTCACGAGAGCGGTGGCGCCGCCGCTGCCGGGCGCGTCCAGGCGCGCACCATGCGCGAGCAACATGTCGATCAGTTCGTGCAGCACTCCGGCCGCTTTAGGATGGATGCTCGTCGCGACAAGACCGAGCGTCGTGCATCCGCCACCATACATGTCCGCAACGGCGTCGGCTTCCGCGCCGGCATGGAGCAGCATCTCGGCAATTTGCACCGCATTCTTAGGAGTGCGTTGGCGGTATCCTTCCACGCCGTTGGCGCCTAGATAGTGAAGGAGCATCGAGTGATGCTGGCGCGTGGACCGCGCTCGAATCAGATCCGGGTCTTGCCGGAGTAGCTTCTCGAGGGTGCGGGCCTCGCCGGCGACGATTGCGTCGACGGCCCGTTCGAATCGTGCGACGGCTGATTGGCCGTCCTTCAAGGCAGCGGCATACGAGCCGAAGTGACCCCAATTCTCGAAGCAGTGATTCTGCACAATGATCGACCGCGCGTCCCCAGCCGAGTAATCCGGAGCGAGCCCGCCGAGCCAGGAAGTCTGCGGCCGCCCGGCACGAAACGTCTCCTGGTGTTCGCGCAGCAGACGCTCGAGCGTTTCCACATCGCCAACCACGACGGCGTCCTCCGCTGTCTTCCATACGGCGGCGTGTGAGTCTCCACCTGTAAGCGTCGTGATCTGCTTTGCGAATTTCAGCCAGCTATCGAAACCGTGTTCGCGTGCAATCACGAATTGCGCGCCGGCGAGTGTGAGCCTGGCGCTCGACCGTCGAAGTTTCCGCATTCGCGCCAGTGCCTCCGGAGCACCGGCCTTCGAGGCCTTGAGGAGGTCCTTGGCTTGTTTCTTGTATTGCTCGAGGTTCGGACGTGCAGGTAATTCGCGGGCGGACATACGAGTCTCCTTCCGTTGCGCCTGGCGTCCGCCGAATCAGGCTGAAAGAAGATTCGTCAGGTTTTTATCGATGTAGGTGGGCACGGCCCTTTCCGCGGACTGGAGGCGCCCCGAGCGCACGACTCACTTTAGAATGTTCGCATGCCCAGCGTCAAGCAGAAGGCCGGCGAGGTAGCGGCAAACACGGGACCCAACACCGTGGGTTGAGCGCGTAAACGAGTTATTACTACACACGTTAATTCTGCTTGTGATTCCACATGACTTCTTAAGTTGCAAGCACGAGTAATACACAGCTCGAAGACCAGGCAGCAGGGGCGGCGTGATGAACTGACTCTGAGGCCTCACGCCGTAACTTGTTGCATTGACAAGCGGAAGGTATGGTCGGGGCGCCCAGATTTGAACTGGGGACCTCTTGGTCCCGAAGCTAGTTATGTAAGTCTATCTCATTGATCTTGCGGCACGCTTGGCAGCGCAAAAGCACCCAAAAGCACGGCAAAAATGCTCAAGTGGTACCGATTTGGTACTCATTTGGTCGCTAGCTTGGCGGACGGCTCGCGAGGCGCACCCGTCCGGGTTCCACTACTGTGAAAGCGTTCCAGAGCCGCGCGCCCAGCTTGGCCACCGCTTCAACGACAGACGGGGGCTTGGCCCGGCGCACGCGACTGGGAAACCTCACCAGGATGACTCCCGCTGAGGAGTGCCCGCGCGCGTAGACCAATTCGCCGAAATCGGGGTCTTCCGTAATGAGGATGCGACGTTCACTCAACGCACGCCTCATCACCAGCTCATCCACTGTGCCTTTGGCGACTTCGGCAATCGCCACTACGTCGTGGCCCGCCTCGCGCAGAGCGTGAATTACGGGTCCCGCACAGCTCTCGTCGGCCAGGAAATTCATACTTCGGGATCAGTACCCAACCGGAGCGTCCGAGAGCAGCACCACTTCCTCGTGGGCGACGCTCGCCGCGCCGTAGGCGATCGCTGCCCGGATGTCCTCGGGCGCTAGGTGCGGATAATCTTCGAGTAGCTCGCCTTCGGTCGCTCCCTCGGCAAGCTTGTGCAGGATCAACTCGACGGTGATTCGCGTCCCCTGGATCACTGGTTTGCCCATCATCACCGCCGGGTTGATCTGGATTCGGTTAGTCGTCATTTCCTTGACCTCTCACGATCATCCTACCACGTCAGTGAATCGTTCCTCAGCCAGTATTTGCACGGCGGTCTTGTTCAACTACGATATCAGGATACACTGCTGGGTGGGTCTCGTCCAGCGGCTAGCCCGGTAGTAAGACCTGACCCCGCTTGCGAGACCTGGCAGGCTTTCCCTGGCGCACTATGTGCGCGCAACGCTTGCTGGGAGCCGGAGGGGTGTACACTCGGAGCCGCTGGGAGACCAAAATAGAAATTCCAGCTAGGGGGCAACGGCATGACTCGAGAACCGGAAGTTCAATCCTGGATTGCGTGGGCCCGTGAACACCTGCCAGCCAGTGGAGACATTCCCAAAATCAGCGTCACCAGATCGAAGTTTGCTGTCCCCTGGGATGATGAATATTGGCGGCTGTTCAATGATGCACAAAACGTTGAGGACCCCCTCCCGGAGTTGCTCAGGTGTTTTGCCGATGAGCTGAGCGGCACCCCTGCTGACCCGGCCGTCAGGTTTACTGCCCTTAATCTTTACCACAAGCTCGCTCATTACATTCTGGACCACTCTAGCACCTCGAAGTACGCCCTTTTTCAGGAATTCGCGGCATGGGTGCGGTCGAACTACCCCAGCCTGCTTGAACGAGTTAAGCGAATTCATGACATTGCTGAGTTCCGAAATCCAGCGCTGCACAGGAGTGTGACGAGTGGAACGATAGACCGTATCCCTGGCTGGTGCCCAGAAGTGATCAACGCCCTCTGCCCTCCGTCAGTGGGCGACTGAGTACGTCATTCGAGAAATCGGGTTGCAGTGGGTGCAGTCCTGACCCCGGGCTTTTGTCATGCGCGATACCGCAGCGGCTCTTGGGGCGGGCAGGGCGTTGCCGACATGAGGGGCAATGTCGGCGGCACTCGCGACTTGATCTAATCCTTCGTGAATCGCGGGAGGACGATTGGAAATTCCACTAGAAAAGGGTGACCAAAGGCCAAAGGCCTGGCGTGTCCTTTGCGATGCCATCGAGACGGCGAGACGGTCAGATCATTTACTTGGGTTCTTGTCCGAAGGCATCAGAGCTTGCATATCTAATGCCGAGTCATTAGCCATGGATTTGTCGGTCCTTGTGAACAACAAAAGAATTGCTGCCGCGCAATTTGTCTACGCAACTTGCATGGAGGAGATGGGGAAGGCCTTAATCCTTCTTGACTTGGTTCGGGCAGACTTTCGACAGGACAAGGATGAGCGGCTCAAACTATTGTGCAAGGCATTCTCCAACCATTTGAAAAAGTACGGTTATGCAAAAACCATTTGTTCACCTGGGACGGGGCGATTGAAAGATGCTCTTTATCTTTACAAGCTCGAAGTTGTGGAATACTGGCCAAATACTGACCCAGCGGACGGGCAACCAGACAGCACCCTGCGGGGGGTGACGTGTCACCCTACACCCGGCGCGCAGCGCCGCACAGCCGCCGCGCGCTACCGATACTGCCAAGTGACAATCGCTGGCGGCGGATTTGGCGTGCGTGAAGGTGCCACCGCTTATCAGCGCAGCACTGCCGATAGCGGCGGGACTCCCGTGCCATCCACCCCGACACACCTATGCCCCATGGGTGGGGTGCCTTTGGTTGAGGCACGCTCAGTGCCAAATATTTTTCGCTGGTCCAATTGTTTCTCAATAGGGTGTGAATTACTTATTGCAACCATTTGCAGGTCCGAAGTGCTGCCTTGGGACTAACCCGCCCTAAACTAAGAAATCCATTGCCGCGAATACAGTTGCGACCCTACCCCGTTTGCAGATTCCAAGGGTTGCCATCGACACACATCATTTTTCGGTGAGGCACCCCCGCGACAAGAAAAATCCTCAGAAGTCTTGCCTTGGGTTCACGCTAAGTTATAGACATCGTGGTGATTCGTGTCTCCAAACACAAACGTTGGACCCGCGTCTCGTGGTCGGACGGAAAACCTCCTTTGCCGTCATTTGACAGAAAAAAAAGTTCGACTTATCAATCCCTATGATCGGGCAATCCTCGCGAGCCTCGATCTTGACGGGCCAGGCGGGGTGGCCTGCTGCGGATCGTGAGGACGGACACCGGCAGGGTGGGTGAGGTCACGGCAGCCCTCCCACGCAATCGTCATTCTCGCTTCAGATTTTGGTATACTCTCCGCGCTCGCAGGCTGCCCCGACCGAGCCGATCAGGCGCTGAGGCTCTCCACAGTTCGCCTGCAACATTCACCGCCTGGCGGTTGAATCTTTCCGGCCGCCAACGCGACCGGCACGAGAGGCTCCAGATGAAGCCAGCTTTCCTTATTGCCTTTTTGGTGGGTTGTGTCTCCGCTCTAGGTCAGGCGCCCTCCGTCGAGGTTTGGGCCGTCCCGAGCGTCGCCAAGGTTCGCCCCGACGACCCTCTGCAGGGCCACAACCTGGTGTGGGACAAGAGCACCGAGACCATTTCCATAGCCGGGGCAAAAAACGAGCATGTTCCCTTTCAAATCGTGATCACCGTTTCGCCGCCCGCTGATAGCCATCATCCCGCCGCTTCCGGGTTCTTCGTCGAAGCCAGCGACCTGGTTTGCGGCGCCAACCGTTTGGCGCGGGACCACGTAAAGCTCTATTTCGAACACGTCATCCTTTGTCCCGGCAAATCCAGTCCGATCGGAGAGACGGGCTTCTGGCCGGATGCACTCGCCCCGCTGACGGACCCGTTCAGCATGGCCGCGCCCTTCCGCGAAACCGTTCGTAACCGCGGCATATGGGTTGATGTCATCACCACTCCCGGCCTTCCCGCCGGCGACTATGCGGGCACCGTCCGAGTCACGCAGAACGGCCGGGAGGTCGATATTCTCAACCTCAAGTTGAAGGTCTACGATTTCGCACTTCCCGCGGAGACCCATCTCATCACTTACATGGGAGTCTCCAGCGAGGGCCTCGCCGCTTTCCATCACGTCGCCCCTTCTTCGCCGGAAGCCAAAGCGCTGCTTCGGAAGTACCATGCCTTTCTCTATGCCAACCGCATGGAGCCCTGGTTCAACGAGGCGCTGCAACCGCAAATCAAAGAATCCGGAGACAACATCACTCTCGATTTCGACGCCGGAGCGTACGACCTTTACATGAATCAGTGGAAAACGAAACGCGTGATTCTGGAGTCGGCGCCCCGGGGACTGATCCGCAGGGCGCGATCGGCGGAGATATCCCCGGAGACCGCGCAACTCGTCAAGTCTTACCTGAAGCAGGTCCGCAATTACTACGACAAGAACGGCTGGCTCAACCGCCTTGTCTTCAACAGCCCCATCGACGAACCGAACACCGTGGAAGAGTTCGAGGAAACGCGTAAGTGGGCTTCCCTGGTGCATGAGGCCGCGCCCGGGGTGCCGTTCCTGGCGACCAAGACGCCCGTGGTGCAGCATGCCGAATGGGGTACCCTGCGCGGATTCGTCGATAACTTTTCCATCCACGGGAATGACCTCAACGGGACCGAAATCAGAGACGCCATCCGCGAGGAGCAGGCCAAAGGCGGCGAGATGAGCTGGTACATTTCGTGCGACCAGGCTTACCCGCAGCCCAACTACTTCATCGACGCGCCGGCCATGGATCCCGTCATGGTGCCATGGATTACCTGGCGCTACGGCATGCAGGGCATACTGTACTGGGACATGAAATACTGGTCGGAAGTGAAGAGCCCCTGGACCGACCCCGTCACCTACATGAGCGGTTTCTTTTGTAGCGATGGCGGGGTGCTGAACGGCGAAGGCTCTCTCCTGTACCCCGGGAGCGAAACCCGGCAGCACACCGGACAAGCCAACGTCGATGGTCCGGTCTCCTCGATTCGTTTCCAGTTGCTTCGCGAAGGCATTGAAGACTACGAATATCTGTGGATGTTGAAGTCGCTCGGAGATGCAGCCTTTGCCGATGACGCGGTCAAAAGCATGGTAGTGAGTGTCGGAGCCTTCTCCCGCAATCCGGAGGAGCTGTTCGCTGTGCGCGAGAAGATGGCGCGCCGCATCGAACAACTGGCCGGCAAGAAGGTTTCGGGCGCGGCTCGTCCGTGAGGTGTTGTGCGGGGGGATACCCACGGGTCAGAATCTGAAGGGAGGATGTTATGCGCATCGCAAGATTCATATTCTGCCTCACGTTGTTCGGATGTCTGACTTCGCTGCTCTGGGCGGCGGATGTCACCGGGAAGTGGACAGGCCAGTCGGAGAACGGTCCGTCTTGGATTTTCAACCTGAAACCCGACGGCAGCAAGGTGACCGGCACGATACAAGGCAACGATGGCAAGGACCGTCCCATCAATGAAGGCAAGCTGGAAGGGAGCGACATCTCCTTTTCGGTCGATTCTGAGTGGCAGGGCAACCCCATTACGCTGGTGTTCAAGGGAAAAGTCTCCGGTGACGAGATGCAGCTTCGTGTGGATACCAAGGACGGAGCCTGGGGCACTGACCTCGTCGCCAAACGGTCCGCGAGCAAGTGATCAGCAGCTTGGCTTGGTCTTATATTCATGCCAGGCCCGAAGCTGAGCCCTGCTGTGGGCGTTCGCCCGTCCGCGGCCCCCCGAAGCCCGAACGCTCAAGTGGTACTCAAATGGTACTCGTTTTTCTGGGGTCAACGCTGTAGCCGATACGTGGACGGCGGTGTGCTCCGGGTGGCTCCTGCTCCCTCAATTGCCCGCTCCCCGTGCCTGAAGCCGCCCACCATTATAGCTTCTCGAAGTCCGACGCCTTCCTGTGCTCGACCACCTTCCTGTAGCCCACCGCAATCTCGTCGCCCAAGGGGAGGCTCGTTCCCAGCACCGGCTCGTTGTCCAGCCTCCCAAACGGGACGCCCGCATCGTCGTCGCAGGCGTCCACCTGCACCCATATCCATTCGCTCTCGCCTGTCGCCTCATCCTTGAACTCGGCCTTGACGTAGTCGCAGGGCTGGAACTTCGGCATGTGCGGCCGGCTGCCTACTTCTGTGAAGGTCGAGCCAGGCTTTCAGTTTGCGGGTCAGCGCCGGTTGCGTCTGTGCCTAGCGGCTTCCCTTGAGTTCGTGCTCCCTGAAGCTCCACACGGCAAAGCCCATGCTCCGCAATGCCCTCCGGTCCGCACGGTCACGCCTGCGCTTGCGGGCCAGTTTCGGAAGCCACTAGCCCACGTTGGATTTTGGCACATGGCCGTGCTCGGGGCAGTTGCGGTAAAAGCACCCGTCGGCGAAGATTGCGAGGCGCAGGCCGGGGATGACCACGTCTGGCCGCCCCGAAAGGGTTCCCGCGGTCAGGTTGAATTACATCCTCTCTCCGAGACAAATGCCCAAATAGTTGATCAATTCCATGGACGGGTTGTCCATCTCAAGGTCGAAGGCTTCCAGTTCTCTGCGGACGTATTTGCAGCACCACTGAGTTGGCAGGGCCACAAGTAAGCCCAGCGCAAGGGGCAGCAGCGCTTCCGAAAGCCCATCAAAAGTTGCGCCACCCGTCCAGTCCGCTGGGGTAGACTTCCGGCCTTCAGCCAGAGGCTATCACTATCGTATCGTTGCTCCTTTCAGTTATCGGACGTATAATTTCGCCATACCTCACGTATGTCTCATCGAGCGCCAGTTTTCCCGTGTCGCACAGATTGAGAGGTGGAAAACATGCAGCCTCCATTTTTGAGCTCAGCTCCGAAGCCCTCCAGAGGTCATAGCCGCCGGGAATTGTTCCAGCGAGGTGCGCTGGCCGCTGCGGTGGCAGCGGTGGGCGGACGCATCCGGAAAGCCGTGGCGGCCCCGCTTGAGTACGGCGCCAATCTCTATCGCTCGATCGGCGTCAAACCGCTGATCAATGCCAAGGGTACTTTCACCATCATCACCGGCTCGGAAACGTTACCGGAAGTGAAGCGAGCCATGGACGATGCCTCACGGGCCTATGTCCAGATGGATGAGTTAATGGATGGCGTCGGCAAGCGCTTAGCCGAGCTAACTGGCGCTGAGTGGGGCATCGTTACAGCCGGTTGCTGCGCCGCGCTTACGCACACCACGGCGGCTTGCCTCGCGGGCTCGGACCCCGAGCGCATGCAGCGTCTTCCCAACCTCGAAGGACTGAAAAGTGAAGTGGTGATCCCGGCCTACTCGCGCAATGTTTATGACCACGCCATCCGCATGTTGGGTGTGAAGATCGTCACCGTTCACGATCCTGCGCAGCTTGAAGCCGCCTTCAACGAGCGTACAGCAATGGTCTACATTCTGGGAGGTCCCGAGGACGACGGGCCGGTGGGAACCAAGGTCGTCGCGGAAATCGCCAAGCGCCACAATGTGCCTGTTATCGTGGATGCGGCGGCGGAAATCCTTACCATCCCGAACGTTCACTTGCAACGCGGCGCTACGGCTGTTGCTTACAGCGGCGGCAAGTGCATCCGTGGACCCCAGGCGGCGGGTCTGCTGCTTGGCGAAAAGAACCTGCTTCAGGCAGCCTGGGCCAACAGTGCGCCCCACCACGCCTTCGGCCGCTCGCTCAAGGTCGGCAAAGAGGAGATCATGGGCATGCTGGCGGCAGTGGAAATGTGGGTGAAGCGCGACCATGATGCTGAATGGAAGGAGTGGGAGAGTTGGCTCAATAGCATTTCCACACGAGTATCGCAAATCAACGGCGTCACCACACGCATCAACCAGCCCTCGGCGGACTTGTCAAATCGCTCGCCGAGCCTTTCAATCGAGTGGGATGGTGCGCGCCTGGGCATCACCGGCGAGGAACTGAGCAACTTCTTGCTCGACACCGAACCTCGCGTGATATTGGCTGGAGCCCGGGGCAGCCGGCCGGATAACATGTCCAGTTCGGCCTCCATCGTTGCTTACATGATGATGCCCGGAGACGACAAAGTGGTCGCAGAGCGGCTTTACGCCGCGCTCTCGAGTCCGCCGAAATTCGAAAGTCCTGTCCAGCCGCAAGGCGCACCTGCCAGAATCGCAGGACAATGGGGGGTCCAACTGGAGTTCCAGCGAGGTTCGGCGGCACATACGTTCTTCCTAGAGCAAGAAGGCGCCAAGCTGGTCGGCACACACCGAGGTGAATTCTACAGCGGCGACCTGAACGGAACGGTGGCCGCCAATACGGTGCGTTTCAGAAGCTCGCATCAGGCTGAAGGCACCCGCTTGTTCTATGAGTTCACAGGAACCGTGGAAGGCGACACGATGGGGGGCAAAGTGAACCTCGGCGAGTACGGCGAGGCGAGCTGGAAGGCGCAGAGGCATCAGTACCGAAGCTTCGGGCGCCGCAACTCGTAATTACACGAGTTTTTGATATTTCAACAAGAGGAGGCTCATACGAAGACGATTCCTCCCGAAGTCTACTTCGATGGCGGGATGACCTGCCTCCGCCGTGCCGGCGTTACCGCGTCCCACCGGGAGTCGCCCGTCTCCCTATATCCTTTCGGCAGAGTGTCCCAATCGGGACGCGTGATTCCATTAAGGTCGTAGACTACCTTGCCGTTGCGTACGGTGAGTTCGCAGGTCAGTTTCTTCTTACCTCGCAACCGCGCACCGTACATATCGGTGAAACCGAAGTCGCCATTTTCCAGTCGCAGCACTGCCACGTCTGCCGGCGCGCCTACGGAGAGGTTGCCCAATTCCTGGTGTTGGATCTCGCGGGCAGGATTCCAGGTGGACCGCAGGATCACATCGTCCAGCGAGAGACCCATCGCCAGGAATTTATCCATTACATTCAACATATCCTTCATCCCAGCATTCATGCTGCCGATGTGGAGGTCCGTGGAGATCGAATCCGGATAGAAACCCTCCTTGATCGCCTCTATGGCGACGGGCCAGGCAAAACTGCCGCCGCCATGCCCCACGTCGAAAATCGCTCCTCGCTTGCGTCCCGCCCACATCGCGGGATTCAAGCGCCCGGAATCGTCGAGCTCATTGCGGATGCCGGAGAAGCAGTGGGTATAAATGTCACCGGGCCGCAATTTCTGCGTCCAGAGGATACTCGTGGGGCGTTCCGGGCGGTTCGCTCCGAAATCAACCATTACCGGAATGCCCACTTTCGAGCCGACTTCGACGGCGCGCTCCACCGGCGTCCACTCCGGGCCGGAGTAATGTGCAGTTTTGATCCCGACGATTAGATCCTTATAGCGCAGGCACATGTCCGCAGTTGGCGCAACTTCCATATCAGCGAGATTGTTTTCAAATTTTGACCCGCGCATGCCCGCTCCAACGATGTTCAGGAACGCCAGCACCCGCGTGTGTGAGCGGCTGAGGATGTGTTCCCTGAATTCCTCGAAATTCCGCCAGCCCGCGCAGCCCGCGTCGGCCACGGTGGTCACACCCACCCTGAAGGTGAAGCTGTCAGGAAACACGCTGTTGTCCCCAGCGTAGGAATCGCGCTCGCCCGTGCTCGCGTAAACGTGCACGTGAATATCCACCAGCCCCGGCGTGACGTACAAGCCCGAAACATCCACCGTCTTCAGAGCGGTAGAGACATTAAGGTGCTCCGCCACAGCCGCGATGCGGCCATCGAGGATCGCCACATCGCGAACACCACTAAGATTGTTCTTGGGGTCGATTACGTGCCCGCCCTGGAGCAATAAGTCATATTGTGTCTGGCTTAACCCGAGAGGCGTAACGAACGTGGAGATAATCAGCATAGCTAAAGCGTAAGAACAGATGATGCGCTTATTCATAGATCAAACTCTAATCTCCGGGCTTTTATACCGTCAAGTTGCAAGGTGACTCGTGCAGTTTGACTCGGGATTCCCGAGTCCCTTGGACAATCCAGAATTGTCGCTGCTCCGAGCCAATTCGGAAGGATTTCGTCCGGCGCCTGCATGGTGGTAAAATCCTCTGCGATTCAAACCAGGAGGTTCTATGACCGAGCCTAGCTATCTCGCTGCTGCCGTCACGGTCCGCAAAGCTCTAATTGTTTTGGCCCTTGTCTTGGCCGGTGTTCTGACCTATGCAGGGTACCCGTCCGCTCACGGGCAAACTACTCCTGCTGAGAACTCTGCAGCTTTGCTAGAGGGATTTCGCCACGTGGAAGTTGCGTCTGTCTCCGACGCGCTCGAACAGTTGACGGGCCGCAGGATGTACATGTCACATCGAATGCGCCCCATCTTTCCCACAAAGTTTGCGGGTTTCGCTGTGACCGTTCTGCTGAAGAAGGAACCCAACGAGGACCCCAACGCTCTCAACGGCATGTTGGCGGCGATCGACCACGGCGCCAAGGACTCCGTCTACGTCATGGTCGTGGAAGACGGCATTGACATCGCCGGCATGGGAGGCCTGATGGGCACTGCCATGTACTCCCGTGAGTTCGCCGGGGCCGTCATCGACGGTGGGGTTCGAGACGTGGCCTACCTGAAGAAAATCGCTTTTCCTGTCTACTCCCTCGGAATCGTGCCTTCTACGTCGGTTCATCATTACCGCTTCTCTGGCTCCGGCATCCCGGTGGTCTGCGACGGCGTCCAAGTGAACCCTGGTGACATCATTGCCGCCGATCAGGATGGCGTTGTGGTGGTTCCCCGCGCGGACGCGACGAAAGTGCTGGCGTTGGCACAAGACATGGATTTTAAAGAACATTCCATGTACGCCTACATCGAAAAGCTGAAATCCATTGAGGAGGCTGTAAAGAAATTCGGAAGGCTGTGATTGCCGAAGCACCCGGAAGCGTCCTTTGATGAAGAAACTGGCGCCGGAATGGCGCATGGTCTTTTTCTCTCACCGCCACAACATCAGTTGGCGTAATCAGTGTTCTATCTCAATCTCAGAAAGAGGCAAGGTAAACGCCAACAAGGTGTAATCAGCAGGGGGCGGGGCGGCTAAGCGTGTCCCCGCAGTTCGCGCCAAGTTTCCCGATGCAGGAAACTGGAGTCCACGTTGCGTTCCATTTCGAGGTACAGCGGCCAGGGGGCCGTTAACGACATCAGGTTTTTCCCCAGCGACGCGCGCACGGTATTGCGGGCCGAAATATCCGTCAGTCCAATCAGGCCGCGGGGGTGATCACGCTCCAGTTCACGATATCCGAAAATCCCAATCACCTGGCATCCCGCCGCCCACGGAGTACAAATGTTTTCCCACTGCGGGTTGGTGTAATTGGCCAGAATGACTAGTGCGGAAAGCTGGTCGGGATCCACGAAAAAGGTGACGCTCTTAACTTCGTCCTTCGCGGGATCGGCAAGGCCAAGCGGCTTGATGATCACGTATTGGGCCGGAATATCCCGCATTGGCACATACTCAAGAAACCGCTGGGTAGCCTGGGGAGTTTTCAGGTAGCGTTCGCCTTTCAAGAAGTCATCGGCCATGCGCTGACCACCCCAAGCGACCATCTGGGCGCCGATACCCCGACCTTCCTCCGTACCCTCGTTCCCATCGGCAAGAAAGCCGCAGAACCCTGGGATGCCGCCCGGAAAGGTCTGATAGCAGTTGCCAAAGCCGAGGCCGACTCCTCCGCCCCAGCAACCATAGGTCTCCCGGCTGAAGGCGCCCACGCGGCCCTTGGCGGCGACTGTGGCAAACACCGCCATCACGCAACCCCATCGTCCCGGCTTGAAACTGACCGCGCCCTCCGGCAATTCGTCGGACCACACGAGAGCCACGGCGTGAGTATCCAGCCCGATGGCCTCCGTAATTTTACTGTTCATAAACGGCTACTCCGAAATATGAGATGCAGAATCCCTGTGATTATACAGGCTAACTGGCGTCCCGTCCTGCGTATTTCCTGTTAACATCGGTCGGAGGGCCAGGATAAGGGCCATAATGGGGCGACGGATCAGGAGGCCAATCTGCATATGCCAGGAAGATCAATTTCTCGTCGCGAATTCATTGGAACATCATTGGCGGGCGGCGTGACCGCTGTCGGAGTTCCGGGACTTCACGCTAGTAACCGCGCATGGGCGCGCGGGCTGGACCGGGGAGGCTTCGATACCGATCTTCGCTTGCGCGCTATTTGGAATGAAGATTGGAAATTCAAGCGGCAGCTATCTCCGGGGAGCGGGACGGAACCAGAATTCGTGGGGGCTGAAAAGCCTGGCTACGATGATTCCTCTTGGCCGCAAATATGGCTACCGCATACCTGGGACGCTACGCCGGACAATCCCTTTGCAACTTCAGGGCATTTTCACGGTGTAGGCTGGTATCGGAAACGGTTTAATGTGCCGGAGGCGTGGGGTAGCCGCCGGGTGTTGACACACTTCAATGGAGCGTTTCAGGTGGCGGACGTGTGGGTGAATGGCCGGCACATAGGCCAGCACGTGGGCGGCTACACGAGCTTCGCTTTTGACATCACAAACGCAATTGAGCCAGGCAAAAGGAACCTGATTGCCGTCAAGGTCGATGACATGATTACTCCGTTCATCGCGCCAGCCGAGGAACGGAATGTCGCGACCTATGGAGGCATCTACCGCAGTGTTTGGGTCGAGGTTACGGACCCGCTGCACGTTCGCTATAACGGGACCTGGGTGACGCTCGAGGGAAATGAGGGAGCGCCGGTTGTGCGCATTCGCACCTGGGTGGTGAACGAGGGGCAGGCCTCCCGGACTATCCGGCTGGAGAGCCACGCGGTGGATGCGGCGGGGAACTCGAAGGCCAAGGTGGAGGCGCACGCCGAGATTCAGTCCAATGAGGAGAAGACCTTCGACCAGAAGACCGAAGTAATCAGCGATCCCCAGCTTTGGTCGCCCGCGTCGCCCTACCTTTATCAGATCGTGAGCACGGTTTGGGAGGGTGATCGTGCTCTCGATCGATATGTGACCCGCTTTGGATTGCGCTTTATGCGCCACAATGCGGCCGATGGGTTCACCCTAAACGGGAAACCCATTAATCTGCACGGGGTGGATCGGCGGCAGGACTACGCCTTCCTTGGAGACGCGGTGCCCGAGGCAGTCGGAGTGCGTGACGTTCGCTTGATGAAAGAGATGGGGGTGAACTTTTTCCGCACGTCGCATTACCCGCAGGACGTGGCGGTGCTGGATGCCTGCGACGAGTTGGGCATCCTGGTGTGGGAGGAGGTCCCCAACATCGCCATCCATATCTATCCGCCACCCGAAGACGAAACTGAACCCGTCTACACCACCCGCTTCCCCTGGCCGCTCACGGAGAACCTGAAGCAGCAACTGAGGGAGATGATCGAGCGGGACCGCAATCGTCCCTCGGTTATCATCTGGGGTTTTGCAGACGACCTGAGCGAATACCAGTTTCCCGAAGACTTTGCTGAGCTATCCGATTACACGCACTCCGTCGATCCCACCCGTTGGACGGCGGGGCGGGCGCCCCACGTGACGGATGTCATGGATGCCACGACCTATCGCGACCTTTGGGGCGAGCACGAAAAACACCCCGAAGAGATGTACATCTGGAACGAATGGGGGGCGATTCCCTGCGAGCGCGACCGGGAGGGACCAGCGCTGGTCCTCCATAACCGGGTGCCGGGCGAGGGCGACGAAAATAGGATTCAGGCCATCTCCGACAGCGTTATGGCTCTCATCCAGGAAGGATTCCTGATGCAGTGGAACTCCATGCCGTGGCTTGGCACCGCCAAATGGTGCATGTTTGACTGCGGCGAGGTTAACGGCACCGTCTCGCGGAGCCTCTGGACGCCGCCCGATGACAAGCTGACGCTCCGCTGGCCCTTCAATGATTATCTCGGCGTCTCCGATATGTGGCGTCTGCCAAAGAATGCCTACTTCCTCTTTCAGTCCCAATGGACGGAGAAGCCGATGGTCCACATCGTCGGCCACTGGACTTGGCCGAAGGAGCAAGGCAAGCCACGGCAGATCAGGGTCTACAGCAACTGTGATACGGTGGAGTTGTTCTTGAACGGGCACAGCCTGGGTGTACACCACCCCGCCACGACGGAACGCGTGTGGACGGACTTCCAAGCCGTGGCCGAGAAATACAGTGAGTTACGCAACGATCAGTTTGCGCACCGGCTCTTTCCGGGAGCGCACCTTACGCACCCGCCGTTTGTTTGGGATAACGTCAGCTACCAAGCGGGTACAGTCGTCGCCCGGGGGCGAAAGGGAAGCACGACAGTCCAACATGAACTGCGGACCGCTGGGGAAGGCCGAAAAATACTTTTGAAAGCCGAGAAGCAAAAACTGGTAGCGGACGGCATGGATGTGAGCTTTATTACGGCTGCGGTGGTCGACAAGGATGACACGGTAGTGCGGAGCGCGCGTCCGTGGATCAGCTTTACCGTTCAGGGGCCGGGCAGACTGCTGGGTGGAACGACTACCGTTGACGCCATTACCGGATTGGCGGCGATTAACGTGCAAAGCACCGGTCAATCAGGCCGCGTGACTGTAAAAGCTTCCTCTGCGAAGTTACAACCGGGATCGGTTGAGCTTATCGCAGAATCCGCTTAACACGGGCCACAAACCCCCACACCGGCTGGACTCAGGGTGCTGGTCTCCGTAGGGGGTGTCACGTCGCTATGTGGCCAAGCAAACTCGGTTTCCCTCCAGCGTTTCTTGAGGAGGCTGAGGTCACGAACCCGGCAGCAAACACCAGGGCGACATAAAAAACGCCAGCCTTCAGGGTTTCCTTCATGGTTGAACCAGCCCAACCACACGCCCGACCTTCCATGACCCGTCAGCCTGATGTCTGAGTGCGACGACCGTCGTGGAATGGACGTGCGTGGCTTCGCCGCCGCCATGTGGCGTCAGCGTGCTTTCGACTTCAGAGATTTCAAAAGCCCACTGGCCACGGACGACGACTTCGGGATTTGAAACATCCTGCTCAATAGAGAATGCCTCGAAGCCCTTCAGGAAATCCCCTCTCAGTTCTTCGCGACCGCACACACATCGCCCGTTGCCGTGGACCACGACAACATCATCCGTCACCAAGGAGGCGAGCCGCTCGACGTCACCGGCCCTGACAGCTTCGAGCCAAGCCTGGCGAACAGCGGCGATGGGCGAATTTACAGAATCGTTTTCCTGCTGTGGAAAGATACCCATGACTGCCTCCTTGGGTTTCTGAGTCACCGTCGCGGGATGACCAAGCGCGGCGATTCTGGATGAACCGCCCGCCTTCATGTGTGTACCACCCAACGCCAGAGCACAATCAATCCATTCACGACAAAAAGAGTTCCGAATATCGCCTTGTTGTTCCGAGCCAGCCAGACGGGCAGGTAAATGTCGAAGTTGGCTGCCCGGTTCTCGGTGAACCGGGCCGCCCAATCCGTAAGCGGACATCGCCCTCGGTTCGCGGCGAGCACCGCGCATTCGCAGACAACGACTGCGGTCAAGAAGAGCGCCCAACCGAAGTGCCGCGTGAAGGCCGCAAAGGGCAACTCCAGAATGGAGCCGGCCAGCACTGCCCATATGGCAGTGTGCAGGAGCTTGATACCCGCCAGTAGGCAGTCGGGGCGTGAAATCCGTCGATACGTAAGTGGCAGCATAACAGAACGGCGGAGGGTCAGGACCGGTGGTCCTGAAGCGGCAGCACCTAAACCTCCAGCCCCAGCGCCCTGGTCGTGAACTCGACCAGCGGCAGCATCGTCTTGCAAGCCGCGACGAAATCCAGCATGAAGCCGGGTACGCACCTGCGCCCCGGTTAGCCCCCGATGCCTTCATTGGTCTGGGCGCTAAAGCGACAGTTTGGAAGGGGGATTACTCCTCAAGCCAGACGGTTTCGAAAGTCGGGTTCAGGTGAATGTCAATTTGCCGGAGCTGTCCATCCCCGCTGTTCACAAATTTGTGAGGTTCGCCAGCGCGAACGACGAGCACGTCACCTGCGCTGGCCTGCCGTTCCTGGCCGCCCACGATCCATTTCGACCGGCCTTCGATCACATACACAATCTCGTCGTAGTCGTGCTTGTGCAGCCGTGTCCCCTGGCCCGGCTGCCCGACCACCAAGAAGAACGAGACGCCGACGCCACCGTGGTCCTTTCCGACGAACTCGTGCGACATCCCTACAAAGGGCAATTGCGACTGGCTAATGGCGTACACGTGAGTTCCTCCCCGGATGTGCCATCTCAGTCCCGCGAGGACCAGCCCGGCGCCTTCAACCACCACGACATCGATTCCGAGGCTGCCGATGAACAGGAGCGCGGGTCACCGGACCGCCGCCTCGTACCGCTGCTTGTTTTCGGCGAACCACTCCCGCTTTTTGTGGCCCTTTAGCTGGCTCAGGATATCGAACATCTCTTGGCGGAAGAAGGCAGTGTCCGGCATCGTGAATCCCCGCCAATCCCAAGATAGCATAGTCAGAATTTGCCACCCCTGGCCCCGAGGTCCCAAAACTGCGAATCGAGCCCGGCCTGCCGGAAAATGCCTTGCGCTTCCGCGACCGTCCACTTGTGCCAATTTCGGTCGGCGTGAGCGCCGTACCAGAGCCCAGCCAGAAGGGCGACTTTCGGAAGAGGCACAGCTTCTCCGTGCGGGAGCCGTTGCCTTTCGCACCAAGCGCCAATCTCTTCCGGGGAGCGGAACGGAAGGACCAGAGAGCAGTGTTGGTGAACGTTCCGCCAGGCTTGGGCCGGGGGAATCGCAAAGTGTACCCAAAGGTCGTCGAATGCCGCTGGCTTTCCATCCGCGAGCGGGAAGGTTAGCGGCTCGGATTCCCCGGCCAGCCGAGTGTGGAGCCGAGTCTCACCCCCAACCAGGACCGCTACTCCAAGAGCACACCAGACGCAGGGAGCCCACCAGCCTCCCCGCGGGCCTTCAATCCAGTTAGCCGTCGGCGTGATGGAGAAGGGATGGATGACCCATGGCTCGCAAACATGAGGGTGCAGCACGACTCCATGGATGTCGGAGAGGCCGCGCAGAAGCTCCTCGACCTGGTTCGTGAGCACGCCCAATTGGTGGGCCAACTCGGGATTGGTCGGGCAGGCACACTCCTCGACCAGACCCCGGATTAAGTGATAATGCAGTCGGGACAGCAATTGTTCGTCGGGCATTGTGCTTTAATTCTACCGCCCCACGAACAGTACTGCCAGTCGTCTACTGACTGTCCGTGATGGACTCCCCACACGCCGACCCCGAACTCTAAGACTGGCTCCGCTGGGCATCCGAGAGTGGCAGGGTGCCGACGTTGGTCCGAACGATTGCGGAAGCTGCTCTCGTGGCTTTCCGGGCGGACGCGGCCTTTGCCAAGCCCGAGATCTACGAAGCACTGGAGGAGCGCGGGGTAGCGTATGCGATCCGCATTCCTGCCAACGAGAGCCTGGAATGGGAGGTTGCCGGGATCCTGTTCCGGCCCCCCGGAAGGCCCAGCCACAAGCCCCTGGTGCGCTACAAAAGCTTCACGTACCAGGCGGGGAGCTGGACGAAGCCGAGAAGGATCGTCGCCAAGGTCGAGCACCATCCCGGC
>Ga0326727_10011813_pt1 | contig 20139 bp, 16 predicted proteins | sample MB2enrmetagenome_FD_207643 | JGI IMG/M metagenome (GOLD analysis project Ga0326727, IMG submission 207643) | Lab enriched peat soil microbial communities from McLean, Ithaca, NY, United States - MB29MY | ecosystem: Environmental > Terrestrial > Soil > Wetlands > Peat | place: USA: New York...
TGAGAGCCATGCCCGCCCACGCCGCGAATGATGACATCCACCGAGGTCGAACTCGCCATGGAGTAACCCGGAGTGTAGCCGACCTTGCCCGCCTCGAGCGCGGGGGAGTCGTGCAGCGCCAGGACGTGGTCCGGCTGCGGAAAGCGCGCGTAAAGGCCGTCGTCAAGCATCGCCAAGGCCCCGTTGCCGCCTTCCTCGGCGGGCTGCGCCAGCATCACCAAGGTGCCGCGCCATTGGTCCCCAAGTTCCACCAGCATTTTCGCCGTGCCCAGAAACGAGGTGATGTGGATGTCATGCCCGCAGGCATGCATCACGCCCACCTCGCGGCCGGCCTCATCTTTGGCGCGGATCTTGCTCGCGTAAGGCAGCCCGGTTTGTTCCTCGATCGGAAGGGCATCAAGCTCCGTGCGAACGTAAACCGTCGGCCCGTCGCCATTTTTGAGCACGCCCACCACGCCATAGCCCACCCGCTCGGGATGGCCAGCGTATTTGCCGATGCGTTCAGTGACCGTGTATCCCAGGGTGCGAAGCTGGCCGGCGACGAAGGCCGAGGTCTTCTCTTCGTGATGGGAAAGCTCGGGCGCAGCGTGCAGCGCCTTGTAAGTGGAGAGAAGCGACGGCATTTCGCGTTCAAGCAACCCATCCAGTTTGGCCTGTTGACCGCGGGCGGCAGGAACGCTTTGGACCAGGCAGAAAAGGGCAAGACAAAAAGAAGCAGTTCGATGGCTCACAGGGTCCTCCTGATTGACGGATGGTTCCTCACCGATGGCGGCCCGCGGCTTTGCCCGGATCGCGACGGCAACGGGCGCCAGCCAGTATCCCGGAAGTTGGCAGCGCAAGGCAAGGGAAACGCGCGCTGTTTTCCGATCGTGCCTGGTTGCGGAGCTTTGGAGTGCGGCAGCTTGCTGCCGCTTTCCTTCCCGCGAGCTTGCTCGCGGGCCTGGAGTTTCTATATTTCTGATGGGGGCCTTCCCGGATCGAACCCTCAGAGATGAGAGCGCGGCCCACATCTACGGTTTGCCGACTACACGGCCAGGTGCGGAATGTTTCCGCAAGACACGGTTCGTTATGTGGCATTTAATTGACTCGCTTCCCCGTGCTGACGGAATATGCGCTGCGCCCGGCGCGCGACCGGGAGGAATTTTCGCCGCGAATATCCGCCAAAACCCGCTCTAAAAGCGTCAATCAAGCTGAATTGTCCGCCAAATCCTGAACTTTTCTGCAAAATCCGTGTCACATTGCCGTAAATGTCCGACTTTTTCGCGGTTATTTTGTCCATATTTCTTTTGTTTTCATACACATTCCGGCTTTGCTCGATATAAATTAACATCTTTTTTTGGTTAGCCCGTCCCCGATCATGACATTTTGTTGGAATGGAATCTCCCTGAGGGAGAGGAGGCCGGACTGCTGCAGGCTCGGCATGGGCAGCGCCTTTTCGTCCCCGGACGCAGACTTGCCTATAAACTATACCCATATACCTAGGCTTTGTCAATAAGAAAGTGAGGCTACACTCCGGCGCCGTCCGTGGCCCCAAACCGGACCGGCGTTTGCGCAAGGGCGCTCGGCATCCGCACCAGCGGGGGTTTCGACACGCCGGCGTTTGAGCAGGGGCGTCGCTCGGAGCCGCAACTTTTCCCACGTGCACAAACCTGATCCCCGGGAAAAGGGAGATTCGTGATATCGCCATGCGGACCACCTGTATGGTTCGGCGACTATACGGCCAAGTGTAGGGGGGATATCGCAGATTGATATCAGATTGACAAGATCATTATCTCAATTTAAGATCACGACGAACTATGGCGTGGCACATGCTCTCCATTCTTGCTCAACTGTTTGGAACCTTGGCTGCCATTACTCGCCTTTGGGAATTCCTCGGCCCCCGTGTTTTTAAAAAAAGCTATTGATGCCACGTGGGGCCTCACCTAGAAAGCCAAGAATCTAAAGCCTTTAATTTCTACTTAACACGTGAGCAAGCCCTTTTCATGCTCTCTGCGGCATGACTCTTTGGCTTTCGCGTCCAAGAAGGCGTCACACTTTTGGACTTACGTACTCCAACACCGCTTGGCTCATGATAAGGGCAAAGCGGTCCTCGCAGCAGTCTCGCGGTCCGGGTAACCTGGCCTCAGCCCTTGAGCACATTCAGGCGCACCCAATCTCCAGGGGCGCGTTCATATTTCCAGAACCACCAGCCGTTGCAAGAGCGTTTGCAGACCGCGCTTCCCGCCGCCGATGGCGACTTGTAGATCTTTCCTCGAAACCGAATTGTCCCATCGCGCCGAACGTGGGCGCGAAAGGTTCTTCCCTTGAAGCGCGCCAATATATTGAACGGCTCCGACACGTATCTCGCCAGCGGCACGCCTCTGCGAGGAATGGCGCGGGGTTTCTGGGCCGTCTCCAAATCAGCGCCCTGCCCCACGAGAACGTTCAACTCCGCCCGTTGATGGGCTTTGATTTCTCTCTTGAACTGGTAGAGCAGGTTTTCGGAAGAAGCGAATTTGCCGGTTTGCACGTTGCCCGTGGGCTTCGGCTTGACGACTCGCAACAGAAGGGATTCAAGCTCTTTCAGGTGCTTGTCGCCGATGGTGAGATAGACGCTGAATCGGTCCCAGTGCGGGGCGAGCCTGTCCTTCAGGTGCGCATTCAGGCGCCACCGGAGGTCACTTGCCAGCCCTACGTAGTAAAGCTTGCCGCGCCGATAGAGCGCGTAAACGCCCTGCCGTCGCACGACGTATCGGCGGATAATGTGCAGGTATTTTTCCAGCGCATCCCGGCTGATGTTTTCAAGATGCTGGCAAACGAGTTGAGTCTGTTTCGGCATGGTTAGGCACCTTCAATGATATTCCGCTCTTCCTCCGTGATTCCGTACAGCTCGTAAACCAACTCGTCGATTTCCTCGTCGGTGGCGGCGATTCACGGTCCGGCCACCTGCAGCGCGGGTGTTGGCATTGATATCCTAACGTCAGCCGCGAGGGAGGAGGCGAGAGATGCGACGCCATCTGCTGTGACGAGGTAACGAGTTCCACCATGAGAGAAACTCATCGAGCTCCCGGCTGTAAGTGCGTTGCGCTAGTAGGTCCGCAGCGTTTTTGGGCACGAAGTTGTCGTACTCAAAGGGACGCTGATCGACCAACTCTTTCCAAGCTCGGCAGGTATATGCTTGTGTGAAGGGGTTCGCGAGGCGGTTTCGCGTCCTAAGGTTAGGGCCTCCCCCGTCAGTAGGGTTAGTCGCATCCCATACGTTCGAGATGTTTTGTCGAAGCAGATGCGTAAGATAGTCGAAGCTTCGGATTTCGATCCCAATCTCGCGCGCCAGCTCATTCCTCTTAGCTGTGATGGCTGGGGAGGTCCGCCGCCCTATGAAGATGCAGTAAGAAAAATTGGTGAATTCCTCCCAACCGTGGTACTCCGAAGGGAAGAATCTCCTTACGTGGCCCCGATACCGCTTAAGCCATGTCTTCCAATTTAAAACTTGCTGGATCGCATGGGTCAGTCTAGCGGACGGGTTCCCGGACCGCGTGTATGGAGGTTTACGTGGGAGTTCGATCTCCACCAGCTTGTAGTCAATCCCATAGCTTCCTTCGTCGGCAGCAATAACGAGATCGACCTGATAATCAGACCCCAGGTCGAATTGCGAGATGACGATAGCCTCCTGGCCAAAGAACAAACTGGCGTGCTCAGCGATGAAATTGTGCAGATCCGATTCCATGGCACGGGGGTCCACTAATAGGGACCGCCACTTACTTTCGATGGGTTTGAGCAAGTCCTTCCTTTCATAGGACAGCAGAGTCCAGGGTATTAGCTCCTCTTTCCACGTCTTCTGAAGGCTCACGTGCGTTCCCCCTCTATTATCTTCCTCTCATCCATGGTAATCCCGTACAGGTCGTAAACGAGGTCGTCAATTTCGGCCTCGGTGGTGGCAATTTCGCGGTCGACGCGTTCAACTTGCGAGGGGGCGAGCTTGCCGGAGTATTTTTGCTTGTTCAATTCCAGCATCCGGTCGACGAGCTCTACCATCTTGTTGTGCCGGGCCTTGTCGGCAGGGTCGGAGAAATTGATGAGGCGTATCGGGACTTTTTCCATGTACTGGTAAATCAGACGGTAGCGATATTCACCGGCGCGAATGCCGAAGGGAATACTGATATTGCTGATTGCGAACCAGAACAGGCGGCTGTTGAGGATACCGAGTAAGTATTTATCATCAGTTCCGAGGCAATACGCGGTATTCGAGAGATAGTTTCCCTTAGCATCCAGGCAGAAGCGAGGTCCCTTCGCGATGTCGGGGAAAATTATCTTTGGAGAATTGAAGATCCTGTAATAGGCGACGTCATCCTGAATTTCGTACCATTTGTAACGACCAGGTTTACGACCAACCTTGTCCGACGAAAATCTCTTAGGGGTTAGCCCCGCCTTCCAATTCGATAGGTGCTCCTTGATGGCGGGATACTTTTCGATATCAATTCCTCGCCTCGTAAAGATCAGCCAAAGGTCTTTGTTGTGAAATACCCAGCGGCGTATATCCTCTCCCTCGACCAATGGCTTAATCAGGTCGCCACTACGCTTGTCCTTCGCGATCAGGGACATCCTTGTCTTATTATCGACCATGAAAGCTTCATTTAAGCCTGTCGTAACGCCGCGAAAGAACTTCCTCTGCGCATAATCCCCCAATGGCTGCCCCGCCTTCATGATTTTTTGGAAAACTGCTGTTTCCGTGTCGCTCGTCAAAGACCATACATCAGGGGTCAGACGCTGGTGGGGAATCGTATAAAGCCTTGGTTGGACATAGGCCTCCAAATCCTCGAAATCAAGCGATGGGATTCTTGCGACCTGAATTCGCTCAGGCTGCTTCCGCTTGGCGAGAAGTGGAATGCAGACGTAGGTGTCTTTGGCATTCTCGAAGACGGCCAAACCCCCGAAATCAACAATCCTGAGGGTCTCAGCAGTGGTCTTGAGAAAGGCTCTCAGGGGTTTGGCAAAGTTCGTGCGCAAGAAGCTGCTGGATACGATGACGCTGTAATACCCGCCCTCGCGCAATAGGCGCAAGCCCTTTTCCATAAAATAGACGTACAGGTCAGCCACGCCATGAAACGCCTCGTAATGCTGCTCGAAGTATTCTTTGAACCCCGATATCGATTCCTGCCGAACGTACGGCGGGTTTCCAATCACGCAATCAAACCCGCCCGAGCGCATGACTTGGCCGATGGAGGGTGACCCGTTGCCGAGTGTAGGGGCGGTTCGCGAACCGCCCCTACGTTCCGATGGCGCGTCACCCTGCGCGCGGCGATCCGTTTTTGTAGCGGCGACGTCCTCATCGCCGGTCGCCGGTGGGGACACCGGCGCTACAGCGGGAACGAAATTCCAATCGAAGGCGTTGATGCGGTCGCGTTCATCTTCCGCAAACAACGTGCCCTGGTCATAGATATCCGGGCCGATCAGGGAATTCCCGCACATGATGTTGTATTTCAGTTCCGGCAGGATGTGCTGTTTGGGCGGCAACTGCGATTTCTCGCCCTCCAGCGCCTTGAGATACAGGCTCATCATGGTGATCTCGACGGCCTGCGGGTCGATATCCACGCCAAACAGGTTATTCCGCAAAATCCTGGCTTTGCGATAGACGGAGAGGCGCTTTGCTCCATCGGGGTCGGTATGAACCTCGCGCATGAAGTCGAGCGAAGGGTGCGCGTGCCGCACTTCCTGCTCGGGGTGGGCGAGGTACCACTTCACGTGGTAATCGATCAGGTATTGGAACGCACCAATCAGGAACGACCCGGACCCGCAGGCCGGGTCAAGAATGCGAATCTTCTCAATCTGCTTGGGTGATTTGCCCTCGATGGCCTTGCCCACGGTCTCGCGCACGATGTAATCCACGATATAGCGCGGCGTGTAATAGACTCCGCCCGCCTTGCGCACCTCCGGCTTTTCTTCCACTTTCACTTGCTTGGGCGTGAGGCGGATGGTGTTCCCAAGGTAGCGCTCGTAAATCGAGCCCAACAGCTCCACGCCGATCACGTCAAACCGGTAGGGGCTTTCGGGCGGATACAGCCGCTTGATGATGCGCGCCAGCAGTTCGGAATCAATCTTGATGTTCTCGGAAGGATGCGGCTTGAAGATTTCACCGTTGAAATCCTCATTGACTTTGTGGAAAAGGTCATTCAGCCAGTCGAAAATGTGGAACTTGCCGCCGTGGATCTCCCAATCTTCCAGCACCCTGCGCAACTGGCCGTACTCAAGCACCTTGCGGTCTTCCGCGATGCGGATGAAGACAATCCGATCAAGCAACCGCTGCACAACTTCGTTCAACTGCCGGGCGATGAGTTCGGGATTGTTCTTGTGAATGTTCTTGGCGAGATCTTCCCGCCAGCCCGTCATCTCATCCAGGAAGACGTCATCAACCTGCTTACGCAGCCGTGGCGCCCGGCGGATTTTCGGGAGCAAAGCCTCCAGCGACCCCGCCGCCACCCGCTCGCGGGAGAATTCCCAGAGCTTTTCCGCATTCGCCGGGTAATCGGAATAGCGCAGGGTGAGCAGCAGGCCCTCTTCAAGACGCTTCGGGTCGGGCTGGGCGGAGGCGTCATAAAAGGGGAATTCCTCGAAGTTTGTGAGAATGACGAAGTAAACGCTCTTGGTGTTCCAGACGTAACCCTTGGCCTGCAAAATGTGGCGTGGGGTGTCTAACGGCTCGGAAGGCGCTTTGGCTTCCACGTAAAATTTGGTCTGCCCGCCGATGCGGAAATTATAGTCGGGGCGCCCGGTGACTTCCATATCGCCCTTTTCCACCAGCACTTCCCGGTCGTGATGCAGCAGCCCAGCCTCATTCTCCACATCCCATCCCAACGCCTTGAAGAAAGGCGTGAGGAAGTCCGTGCGCGCCTGGGCCTCAAGATAGTCCTTGGAAGAATAGTACCGCTGGTCGGCAGCAAACTTTCGGATGAGCTTTTCAAGGTCCGAGTGAAAGGTGGTGATGGATACGGGCAAGACGCGGCTCCTAGCGTTGACCTGATTTGAGCCAAGAGTCTAATGCCACCCGCCATGGGATTCAAGAGGAGTAATCTGCAAGGGATTCAGCCTGAAAAAATCGCCTTCGCCTCAAGGGCGCGCCACTTGGTCGTATAACGGCCTAACCGCCGAAGTGCGCGCGGCGGCGCTGGCCGTCGGAGATCACGTGGGAAGAGTTCGGCACGGATGGTCGCCCATACGAAAAGAATGCTCTACACCCCTGGGGCTGTTTTAGAACGCTACGGCAGGCTCAAGGCAGGCGCCCATGGTGCGGGCGAATACGATTGTCCAGTGATAAAGCCGTGTGCCGGATGGGGCGAGGCGGCGCCCTCTCGAGCCTCGCCGGGGTGTTCATTGCTCGTGGGGGGCGGCCTTCCCGCCCCGCTGTCGAGGACCTCGGCGGCGTGCCGGATTAGTTTGCGCTTAGAAAACGTAGAAACTCCAGCCCCGCGAGCTTGCTCGCGGGGATTTCAACCGCAAGAACAATTCCCAGCCGGCAAGCTGGCTGGTACCAAAGCGGCAGCAAGCTGCCGCACTCCAAAGCTTCGCACGCCCGCACAAATCCAGCCACCTTAGAAGCAAAGTGGTAGGATACTGCCCGTGCTGGCAGCCGCGAGGTGCGCCGGCAATATTCCACATTTGTGGGAGGGCTCTTGATCATGTCCCGACTTTGCTCGACGGTTCTGGCCATTGTTTTCAGCATGGGGTCGCTACTCGCGCAGGCTCCACCCAAAGTGAAAGTTCTTATTCTTACAGGCGTGAACAATCACCAATGGGCCGCCACCACGCCCGTGCTGCGCGCCGTTCTGGAACAGACGGGCCGGTTTGAAGTCCGCGTGAACGAAGAAGTGCGCGGCAATGGATCGGAAACTTTTGCCCCTTACGACGTGCTGCTCCTCAATTACAACGACTATAAACAAACCGCCGGGCCCTGGTGGGACGACCGCGCGCGCCAGGCCATGCTCGACTTCGTGCGGAACGGCAAGGGATTGGTGAGCTACCACGCCTCGAACAACGCCTTTTGGGGGTGGGATGAATTCGATAAGCTGGTGGGTGGCACTTGGCGCGACACCGCCGGCCATGGGCCCTATCATGCCTACACGGTCAAAATCGTGGACCCGGAAAATCCCATCACCAAAGGCATGCCGGCGAGCTTCGCGGAGACGGACGAACTCTATCACGGGCTCTCGCTGCAACCGAATATCTATGTTTTGGCGACAGCCTACGACGATCCGAACAACTGCGGAAAGAACGGCAAGGGTTGCGGCACAGGAAAAGATGAGCCGCTCATCTGGACTCTCAAATACGGCTCGGGACGGGTGTTCCAAACCGCACTGGGCCACGATGTGAAGGCCATGGACAGCCCCGGCTTCCGCCTGACGCTGGTGCGCGGCACGGAATGGGCGGCCACGGGACAGGTGACGATTCCTGTGCCGGCAGATTTGAAATAGCAGAACAGCGCTCAGGCGTAAACACCTGGACCTCATTCCTGAAACCTTGGTGAAGGAGGCGCCCCTATGGTGAAAGTACATGTTACCCCTCGAATGAGTGACGCGGCCGTGAAGGCCAAGACCGGCAAGCCGTGGGCGGAGTGGTTTGCCCTCCTCGACAAGGCAGGCGCAAAGAAGCTCGACCACAAGGCAATCGTCGCGATCCTTCACCAGCAGTACGGCCTCGGCTCATGGTGGGAACAGATGGTGACCGTTACTTACGAACAGGCTCGTGGCTTGCGCCAGCCGCACGAGAAACCTGAAGGGTATGAAATCGCCAAAACCAAAACCTTTGCCGTGCCACTCGCCGCGCTCTACGATGCCTGGAGCGACAAGCAGAAGCGCCGCCTTTGGCTGAAGAATCCGGAATTCGAGATTCGCAAGGTCACACCCGACAAGTCTCTCCGCTTCACCTGGGTGGATGGCCAGACGCAGGTGGTGGCCGATTTCTACTCCCAGGGCAAGAGTAAGAGCCAAGTGGCGGTTCAGCATAGCAAGCTGCCCAGCGCCAAAGCGGCAGCGGGGATGAAAGCTTATTGGGCCGCTCAGCTTGCGAGTTTGCAAGCGTTCTTGAAAACCTGAGGCTGGCATCAGGGTAGCTCTGACACGGCGCGATGGCAGTCGGCCTGGTTCCGCATCATGGGAACGAAGGATCGCACTCCCGCCGATCTCCATTGATCCTGGGTGAAGTATTCGACAAAAGAGCATTTCCATGATTGCCCTGCGACGTCTCACGCTGTTGGCCGTCCTCGCCTCCATTTACACCACGTCCCCCGCCCATCCGGGGAAGGCCCGGCAAGACTATCGTTCACCTGATGAAAAGCAGATCGCTACAGTTATCGATGTCAACAAGGCGCATGAAAGCCGCGTTGAAATACGTAACTCCGAAGGCAAGCGGCTCTTGGTGCAGGATTATTCCTCGATCGATATGGAGCACGGCCAAACGGTTTGCAAGGCCGCGTGGACTCCCGATGGTGAGTTCTTTGTCTTCAGCATGTCAAACACTGGCGGTCATTCTCCACCGGCGCGACCTACGTATTTCTATAGCCGTCAGCGAAATCGCATATTTGATCTTGACCGTGCCGTTGGCTATATCACGGAGTGCGATTTTAGATTACAGGCGCCGAACTGGATCATCACCAAACGACTCGAGAAAACGGACGGAGATGAAAGCAGCCCGGTGCGGGTTGCACTCAGCACATTGGTCAAGTAGCCTTCGAAAGCGAAATCCACAACCCCCGTGGCTTCGAGTGGACTTCCTGGTGTTCCATGCCCACTAACTTCGCATCGTACTACGACGCGGTCATCAACTGGAAAAAGCGCCTGGCGCGCGAAATGCCGATGCTGGAGGAAATGGGGCGCCAAGCGGGCGGAAGAGTTCTGGTTCCGGCGTGCGGCACCGGCGGACACGTGGTGGCGCTCGCGCAACAGGGTTTCAACGTGTTGGGCTTTGACGCCGATGCGGGGATGGTGGAGTTTACGCGCCGGAGAATTGAGACCGCCGTGGCCACTATCGCCGCCGCGCACGGAAAAGCCGAGGTCAGATCGCTTACCCTGGAAGGCGCCGCCGAACTCCCCCAGGACTTCGGCGCGGCCTTCTGTTTGGGCAATGCCCTCCCCGGGCTCTCTGCCGAGGGCCAGTTGCTCGCCGCGTTGCGCGGAGTAGCGAATGCTCTGCGTCCGGGCGGGATATTCCTGACGCAAAACCTGAACTACGACTTGCGCTGGAAACAGCGGATCAGCCAATTCCCGCTCCTAAACGGCGAGACTCCCCGCGAAGAGATTTTGCTAGTGAAGGTCGCGGAGTATCACGCGGACCACCTCAACTTCCACGCCATGTTTCTAGCGCGCGAAAAGCCCACGGGGAAATGGCAAGCCCACGCCCGGACGTCCCGGCAAATTCCCCTCTTCCAAAAACTCCTGACTGACCTTGCGACGCAGGCCGGCTTGGGCGACTTCCGTTTCTGGGGCGACTTCGCTCGCACTCCCTTTGAATTGGAAGGATCACACGATCTGATCGTCGCCGCGCGCAAGCTTTAAGAGATGATTCATCACGGATCAGGGTCGTTGGGCGCAGGCGGGCGAGAATTCGGCAGGAGTTTGTTCATCCCTTCGAGGATTTGCCGCTCATGGGGAGAAAACTGCTCCCGCACACGCTGGCTATCCAGGAAGGACCGGCGTTGATCGGGAGGGAGGTCGCGAAGGTGGCGGAAGGCCACCATCAGCGCCTGGCGACGCGGAGGCGTCAAGTTGCGCCATTGCGGGAAGATGTTGCGCGCTTCTTGTCTCTGGGCAGGAGAAAGGCCCTCGAGGATCTCTTCGCGCTCACGAATGCGCTCCTTCTCCTGGGGGGTCATGGCGTTCCATTGCCGCAAGCGCTCGCGGATCAACTCCTGGCGCTCCGGCGACAAGCGCTGGAACTGCGGATTGTTCGCCATAATGCGTTTCTGCTGATTGGGGGGCAGTTCGCGCAGGCGCCGGAAAAATCCTCCCGGTTGGGGATGTTGCTGGGGAGGACTTCCACCGGCGCGGCGATCTGGTTCTACCCCACCCGCGGGGGGAGCTTGTTCCACCCCGCCCGCGCGGTGCGAACCCTGGTCGCTACCCCTTTGCGCCAGGATCATGGCGGGAGAAAGAAGAACCGACAGCAGCAAAGTCCAAAAGAGATCGCGGCAGGGGTGGGAATTTCCTCTTCGGGCGCACAGAGAGAGCACCGAAGGTTCAGTTGGCAACCCGTGGCTCTCCCTTGGGAAGCTCCGAGAGTAGGTCAAAGTTCGCGGCCAAATCATAGTCTTCCAACGCCTGGGTATCTTTGTCTTCGTTAAAGGAAACGCCTGCCGATTTAAGTTCGGGCATGCCCTGGGCAGTTTTCACACCCGCCTGTGCCGGAGCCTGCGGGCTACTTGCTTGCTGTGGGCGTTGCATCGCGACCCCCGATAAGTAGGAAACCGAGCGGCCCCCCGATGAGTTGGAAGCCGAGCGATGGTTCCGGGTGAACCAAACCGCTCCCGCGACGAGCAAAACCCCAAGCGAAGCCAAGGCCAAACCGCGGGCCCAATCCCAGCCCCAGAAACCCCAGGCCTTGCGCCTCGCCTGCTGTGCCTCCACGGCCTGGCGCACGCGAGCGTCAAACCCCGGCGTGGGTTCCGCCGCCTTCCATTCGTCCAGTAGGGCGCCCAGCCGTCCGTGTTGTTCTACAATCTCGCGGCAGCGGGGACATTCTCCCAGGTGCGCGCGCACTTGCGCTGCCGCGGGTTCGTCGATCAGGTGGTAAGCGTAGCTAATCAGTGCTTCCGTTTCAAGGCATTTCATAACTGGCCCTCCCGGAGCAGCGGCTCCAGGCGCACTCGCAGCGTTTCGTAAGCTCGAAAGAGCAGCGATTTTACGGCGCTTTCCGAGACACTCAAGATTCCGGCGATCTGTCGGTAATCCACTTCCTGGTATTTGTGCAGGATCACTGCCGCGCGCTGATTTTCCGGCAGTGCCTCGACGGCTTGGCGAATCAGACGTTTGCGATCACCCTGCATTAATCGCTGCTCCACCGTCGGCCGAGGATCAACGAACCGTTCCACAATGGGGCCGCCCTCGGCGTTGTCGCTCGCCGCATCGGACACCTCATCTTTTCGGTCGCGAATTGCATTGAGCGCCAAATTCGTGGCAATGCGATAAAGCCAAGTGGTAAACCGAGCCTCGGGCTGATAGCGCTCCCGCGACTTGTAGACCCGCAGGAAAACCTCCTGGGCCAAGTCTTCCGCCAATCCTGGATCGCGCACCATGCGGCGAAAATAACTGACCATAGGAAGCCGATAGCGACGCAGGAGTATCTCAAAGGATGCTGAATCGCCATCGCGGACCCGCAGCATCAGCTCGAGGTCGGTCTCTATGGCCATAGTCGCCACAATATATTGAACACCTGGATCGTGCAAGAGTTGTGGAGATCTCACGAAAAATCGTCTACCCCAATAGGTAGGGCCCTCGGCGCTGCCACCCCCCAGGAATGGCATTGGACGCCATTACGTCCGAGCCAGAGAGGTTATCCCGCCCCTAGTTCCGGGCTTGGCGAAAGCCCAAGTCGAATGGCACTCCCCATCATTATGGAACGGGGGTGCCTTGGTGAAATCTTATTTGCCATCCCTTTGGCGTTTTGGTCCATATGGAGCTTCTATTAGCCCTCTCGACCTCGCCAAATTTTACTTCACTCACATAGGTCACTAACACATTGGCCGCATCCAGATAGTGCAATCTGAAATTCATCAAAGGCAATGTCGCTTCGATTTCTTGGGGCGGGACAGAGATGCTTTCTTCTCTTGAATAAATTCGACCGGACCGGCCGAATTCAAAGAAATCTTCAGCCAAGATCTTATTCAGATAGTCCCGATCAAACCTGGTTTCTGCACGCCAGAGCGATTCTTCCAGCGCTTGAAGATTGTTTGCGTCGCTTTCGTTCATCTTTGTATCCTCATCTTATTTCCCCAGCCTCCCGCTCCCACACCAAGACGACCAGAGATAGCATACCCCTTTCGGTTGCCTTGTCGTATGATGCATTTGGGAAGAAATTGGCCGTTAGGCGCCGGAGCTTGTTCATGAATAACCTGGAGATTCTGGATTCCATCCGCAACCTCACCTCGAGCGCGCCAGACGCAACCTCGCTGCTGGCCGGGGTCGTCAGCGTGTTGCGCGGCGAACGCCCGCACTATCACTGGGTGGGCGTCTATCTTCTTCAGGGCGAAGAACTTGTGCTGGGCCCTTACGTGGGCAAGCCCACTCCCCACACGCGCATTCCGCTGAACCAGGGCATCTGCGGCGCGGCGGCTTCCACCGGCCAGACACTTATCGTGGACGACGTAAACGCCGACCCTCGGTACCTTGCGTGCAGCCTGGAGACGCGCTCGGAGATCGTGGTGCCCATCCAGCACCAAGGCCGCATCCTGGGCGAAATCGATATCGACAGCGACCAACCCGCGGCCTTCACGCACGAAGACCGGGACCTGTTGGATGCCGTCGCGGCGCTCTTGGCGGAAAAGATTCAGTGAGGATTCGTTCATCCTCGCCCTCTTCTGCCTACTCGCTACTGCCTACTGCTTTCTGCATACTGCCCCTTCAAAACTTCTTGACACGCCGGGAGGGTTCTGGCATATTCCCCTAAACGTTTTATGGGAGAGAACTTGGAAAAGCCGCTGGACCTGTTGCAGGGCACGCTCGACATGTTAGTGCTAAGGACGCTTGAGCGTGGCCGGATGCATGGCTACGCCATCGCCGAGTCCATCCACCAGCACTCCGACGACGTGCTGCGCGTCGAGGAAGGCGCGCTTTACCCCGCGCTGCATCGCCTGGAGCTACGCGGCCTGCTGGCTGCCGAGTGGGGTCTTTCGGACAACAACCGTCGGGCCAAGTATTACCGGCTCACCCCGGCGGGCCAACGGTACCTCGAAACCGAGCGCGCCACCTGGGACCGCATGGTCGTGGCCATCGCGCGCGTCATGGAGACGGCCTGAGGGAGGAATTTGGTCATCGGGTCATTGATTCATTTTTCAGTACCCCGATGCCTCGGCTCGGAAAATGGCTGTGTCGAAGGCACCTTGGACTGCGGCGGCTCGACGCCGCCTTGGAATAACCTCGAGGACGTAGACCCAACAACGGCACGATCACTCCGGCATTAATGCGAGGAGGACGGCCAAGGCGGCGTCGAGCCGCCGCAGTCCAAGGTGCTGCGCGCATTTTCATCTCCGGTGGCGAGACTCGGGTTAATGGGGATCTGTGGTGAGGCGAGGAATTATGTTGAGCGAGCGAATCTCGGCACTCTGGCTGCGCTTGAAGGCGCTGGTCAGGCGCCGCGAGCTTGACCGCGACCTGGACGAGGAATTGCAATTTCACCTCGCCATGCGCGAACAGAAGCTGCGCGAGCAAGGCGTCGCGGCGGAAGAAGCTCCCTACGCCGCCCGCCGCCAGTTCGGCAACGTCACCCGCCTCAAAGAAACCAGCCGCGAGTTGTGGGGATTCCGTTGGCTCGAGACCTTCGCTCAAGACCTGCGCTACGGCCTGCGCCAGTTGCGGCGCAATCCCGGCTTCACGGCCGTCGCGGTAATGACCCTGGCGCTGGGGATCGGCGGGAACACCGCAATGTTCAGCGTGATCGATGCGGTGCTCCTCCGCCCCCTCCCGTACAAGGATTCTCATCAGCTCGTGCGGATTTTCTCAAGTAGTTCTTTGTTCACTCACAGCAGTGTCTCGGCGTGGGAGTTTTCTGAGATCAAACATCAAACCAACGTTTTTCAGGATCTAGTGCTGTACACGGGATGGTACATGAAGTTAACTGGACCCGGGGACCCAGAGGTGGCAGTGAGAGCGGACGTCTCACCCGACGTTTTCCGCCTGCTTGATGTCAGGCCCATACTGGGACGAGCCTTCCTTGCCGAGGAAGCTCAACCCGGACGAAACCGGGTCGCCTTGATTAGTGAATCCGTTTGGAAAAACCGGTTCGGTAGCGACCCCCACGTGCTTGGCAGGGCTGTGTATTTGGAAAACACGGCGTACACAATCGTGGGCGTACTTCCCTCCAGTTTCAAAATGCCCGAGGATATCGAGTCCAACCGAAAGTGCCCAACCGTTTGGGTTCCTTTCCGTCCGATGTTAGAAGGTTCCCAGTACTACCGGGATCATAGGTGTGCTGTGATTGGGAGGCTTCCCAAGGGAGTTGATCTTACTCAGGCACAATCCCAGTTACATGCGGTCGCCCAGCGGTTGGCGCAAGCATTTCCCGAAGAAAACAAAGGCTGGGATCTGCAAGTTGACCGCATCGAAGACGAGGTCGTAAGCGGCGCGCGTTCTGCTCTACTCATACATTTCGGCGCCGTGGGTTTCGTGCTTTTGATCGCCTGCGTCAATATTGCGAACCTCGTCCTTGCCCGAGGGGCGGGCCGGGAGAAGGAAATTGCCATCCGGGAAAGCGTGGGGGCGTCACGCCTGCGAGTGATTCGGCAACTTCTCATTGAGAGCATTCTTCTGTCCCTTTTGGGCGGATTGCTGGGCTTGCTGGGGGCACTATGGGGCGTCAGAGGATTACTCGCCATAGCTCCACAGGACATACCGCGCCTCGGTGAAGTGCACATTGACCTTGGCGTGATCACCTTTGCTTTTGTGGCTTCGACGATTGTCGGACTCATCTTCGGCGGGTTGCCCGCCATTTCGCTTTCAAAAGTGGACTTGAACACCGCCCTAAAGGAAGGGGGCGCAACCTCTCAGTCTGGAGTTGGATCGATCCGGCGCCGCCGTGCCCGAAGTCTCCTGGTGGTCGCAGAAACCGCTCTTGCCACGGTCCTGCTGGTGGGGGCGGGACTGCTCATCCGAAGTTTTTGGAAGCTGACCACCGTTGACCCTGGGTTCCAGACGGGGAATTTGCTCGTCTTGAGAGTAACGCCCACGGCGACGAAATTCGGCAACGACCAGCAATTAGTTGCATTCTTCAACGATGCACTTGCCAGGGTCCGAATGCTTCCTGGCGTGCGGGAGGCATGCGTGGCCGGGATTCCGCCTATCCTGGGAGGCGGCGGATTGGTCTTTAATGCCAGTTCCATCGAGGGGCAGCCTTCCGGATCGTCGAGTCAGCCCATCATTATGGATTTCCGACCGGTCAGCCCTGGTTACTTCCGTACGCTTGGGCAGCGCCTTATGGCCGGACGCGATTTCGATAACCATGACAACGCTGGCGCCCCCGGTGTGATCATCATTAATGAGGCGTTCGCCCGCCGCTACTTCTCCAACCAGAATCCCCTGGGGAAACACATTAGCGCGCAATGGATCGACAAGAACCCCCCCGGGGAAATTGTGGGAGTTGTCAGTGATTTAAGGGACGCGCATCTAACCCTGGCGCCGCAGCCTGGGATGTTTGTTCCTTACATGCAATTTCCCCTTCAGGGGATGTATGTCGTGGTCCGTACCTCGGGGCCGCCACTAAGACTTGCGCCGGCCGTCCGCGATGAAATCTGGTCTGTTGAAAAAAACCACCCCATCCTCGACATCATGACCGTTGAAGAAATAATATCCAATTCGGTTGCGGCACCGAGGTTCCGCGTGGTTTTACTCGGGGCTTTCGCCGGCCTCGCGCTGGTGCTTGCGCTGGTGGGAATTTACGGGGTGGTGTCCTATGGCGTCGCGCAACGGACGCACGAATTCGGAGTCAGGATGGCATTGGGAGCTTCCCAGCATGATCTACTTAAGCAGGTAGTGAGGCAAGGATCGATGATGGCAATGTCGGGAGCGGCCATAGGCTTGGCGGCCTCACTGGCGCTCTCGCGCGTGTTGACCAGCATGCTTTATGAAGTCCGTCCCGCCGATCCGACGACCTTCGTGGGCGCCGCCATCCTGTTAGCTTGCGTGTCTTTGGTAGCGTGCTTTATCCCCGCCCACCGCGCGACCAAGGTCGATCCCATGGTGGCGCTGAGGTATGAATAGGGCTGTGCTTAGTGGACAGTGGTCAGTGGACAGTGGTGAGCTACGCTCCGCGGCCCGGCTCGATGCGGCCGTCAAGGAGAGTTAGATGTTCGGCGAACGCATGCACGATTTCTGGCTGCGGGTGAAGGCATTGGTCAGGCGCCGCGAGCTTGACCGCGACCTGGACGATGAGTTGCAGTTTCACCTCGCCATGCGCGAGCAAAAGCTGCGCGAGCAAGGCGTTGCGGCGGAAGAGGCTCCCTACGCCGCCCGCCGCCAGTTCGGCAACGTCACCCGCCTCAAAGAAACCAGTCGCGAGCTGTGGGGGTTCCGCTGGCTCGAATCCATCGCCCAAGACCTGCGCTACGGCCTGCGACAACTCAAGCGGAATCCCGGCTTCACCGCCGTCGCGGTCGTCACGCTCGCGCTGGGCATTGGGGCGAACACGGCCATATTCAGTGTAGTAAATGGAGTGCTGCTCCGCCCACTGCCGTACAAGGACCCAGGCCGACTGGTGACATTCTATGCGCCTTCTGCCCGCAACTTCGATGGGACATCCGCAATGGCAGACTGGACGGAGGATTCCAAGACTCTGGAGAACATCTCCGTCTATGAACAGGGTGAGATTAACGTCACTGGCGAAGGCCCGCCTGAGCACATGTTTGCCGCCGAGGTTTCAGAGCACTTCTTCACGCTATTCGGAATACCTCTTCTCCAGGGTAGAACCTTCTTACCCGCAGAAGAAAAAACCACGCCCGCACAGGTGGCAGTCATCAGCCACAGCCTCTGGCAAACCAGATACGGTTCCGATCCAGATCTGATTGGGGAAAGCATCGGTCTCAACGGAAAGCCGTTCACCGTAATCGGCATTATGCCTGCCGGGTTTGGGTTTCCTGGGGCCACGCAGATTTGGATTCCGCTCCCCGCCAGGTTAGAAGATGAAATGTTTGGCGGCAACACCATTCTTCCCTATCAAGTTGCGCGACTGCGCCCTGGAATTAATCTCGAACAGGCAACATCTGAGCTCGAACTTATTGCGCACCGTAATGCCAACAACTGGGGTGATGTGAAGGTATCGCTTGTGCCCCTGCACACGCGGCTCGTGGGAGACGTTCGTCCCGCACTGCTCCTTCTGTTTGCAGCGGTCGGTATGGTGCTTCTCATCGCGTGCGCCGACATCGTGAATCTCCTGCTTGCGCGCGGGGCAAGCCGATTCAGAGAAATGGCTGTGCGCTCCGCCTTGGGCGGAAGCCGCGCGCGGATTGTGCGGCAGTTGCTCACCGAAAGCTTGCTGCTCTCCCTGTTGGGCGGAGCAGTAGGCCTGTTCGGCGGCTGGTGGACGGTAAGCGCTATTAAGGCACTATTACCAACACGTATGCCTTTTACTGGAAACATCAAGATTGACGGCTGGGTGCTGCTGTTCACTTTCTCGGTCGCAGTTCTGACCGGAGTCTTTTCCGGATTGTTTCCCGCCGTGCATATTTTGCGGCTTCCATTAGCGGAGTCCATTAAGGAAAGCACACCATTATTTCTACCCGGTTTCGGATGGGGCGCGGCCCAACGGCTGCGCAGCTTTCTGGGAGGCGCACAAGTCGCCATCGCACTTGTGCTGCTAATCGGCGCCAGCTTGCTCATTCGCAGTTACGCGCACCTGTTGCAGCTAAACCCCGGTTTAAGGCCTGAAAACCTGTTGACGGCGCGTCTATCCTTGCTGGAACAAAAGTACTCAGAGCCACACGCCACTGCGGCGTTCGTTACGGAAGTCCTTTCGCGGGCGAAAGGGCTGCCGGGGGTAACTGGTGCGGCGTTCTCGAATGTGCTTCCGGTCGACGCGATGGGAGTTGCTTTGATCGGCGTGAGTGCCGAGGGGAGCCCGGCGCGTAAGACTGAGCACGCTGTCTACGTTTCGGTAAGCTCCGATTTTTTCCCCACGATGGGTATCCCGATCCTGGAGGGGCGGCACTTCTCGGACGACGACCGACAAGGGGCGACCTCTGTTGCCATCATCAGCCAGAGCTTGGCTCGCCGCTGCTGGCCATTGGAGAGTGCGATAGGCCGACGGTTCAGCCTATCCGGCTTTGGACCTGGGAAACTGTACGAGGTGGTTGGCATTGCGTCAGACGCCCGCCTGTTAGGATTGTCGGTTGCCCCGATGCCCACCATGTACTTTCCTTTTCTCCAACACCCGGAGAACACAGGGTATATCGTTGTCCGCTCGAACGATGCTCCAGGGGTCCTTGCACCCGCTTTGCGCGACATCGTGCAGTCGATTGATAAGAGCGAGTCGATATCCTCTTACCGAACCATGGATCAGCTCCTCTCGCGCTCCGTCTCCGACATGCGATTTCAAACGGCCTTGCTCACCATCTTTTCGGGATTGGCGCTGTTGCTGGCTATTGTCGGTATCTACGGTGTCGTTTCTTATTCGGTCAGTAGACGCACGCATGAAGTCGGGATTCGTATGGCGCTTGGCGCCCAACGTCGCGATGTGCTGAGACTGTTGGTTGGCCAAGAGATGGCGTTGACTTTTGCAGGTGCAGGTGTAGGGGGAATTGCGGCTTTCGCTCTAGCTCACTTGCTGTCCGGCTTCCTCTATGGCGTCCAACCCGCCGACCCGGTCACGTTCGTTGTGGCGCCCCTCGTCCTAGTAGCGATGGCGTTCCTCGCGACATTTATCCCCGCCCTCCGGGCGACGAAGGTCGATCCCACGGTGGCGCTGAGATATCAGTGAAGCAATCGGCGATCCCTGGCCAGTTCCCGGCGGGAAGAGCCGGGGCAGGCAATTATCAACACTCGGCTCAAAACCGAGCGGCCCGGCGAGCAGTAGCTGAAAGCTGAACGCTGACGGCTGAAAGCTAAGGGCAGAAGCGGTCATTCTGGGGAGGGCGGGCGGCCTTCCTTGCCGCGGGCTTTGGCGGCAAACATATGTTGGTCGGCTTCGTTCATGATTTCTTCGGCGGTCTTGCCCGAGGCCCACTGGGAGGCGCCCACGCTGAGGGCCAGTTCGAAATCCTTCAGGTGGCCGCTTTGGTTCCAATCCTGTACAAATCTTTCGATACGTCCTATGACCACCTCGACATCCTTCAGGGGAGCGTCGGCAAGGATGATCAGAAATTCGTCTCCGCCATAACGGATCACGGCGTCGGAGCCGCGCACCGCGGATTTCAGAATCGTAGCCACCTCCAGCAGCACAAAGTCTCCGGTGGTATGGCCAAAGCGGGAGTTG
>Ga0326727_10011814_pt1 | contig 20137 bp, 19 predicted proteins | sample MB2enrmetagenome_FD_207643 | JGI IMG/M metagenome (GOLD analysis project Ga0326727, IMG submission 207643) | Lab enriched peat soil microbial communities from McLean, Ithaca, NY, United States - MB29MY | ecosystem: Environmental > Terrestrial > Soil > Wetlands > Peat | place: USA: New York...
GCCCGGTAGCCAGAGCATGACGAACTGGCCGGGGTCGGCGGTCGGAGGAAACGGGAATCGCAGGGTCACCGTCGAGGGGGTCTCGGCGACTCTCTCCGTCACCGCCACGACCGAGCGCACGACCTTAACCTATCGTTCGGGCGATATAGCGGCTCGGGCGGCCGAGGGGACGAGGGCCCTAGTCCGGCGGCACCGAATGTGCCCGGTGCGCGACCCCGACCGCGTCCTCGACTCGAGAGAACCCGAGCTCGTCGAGGAGGCGAGACAGGTCCCGGGCGAGGCGGCCGAACAGCTCGACCCCGTCGAAGGTCACCTGGGTCCCCACCTCGAGCGCGCGGGCCCCGGCCATCACGTACTCGAGCGCATCCTGGGCGTTCGCGATGCCGCCGACCCCGATCACCGGGATCGAGACCTTCTCGAAGATCTGCCAGACGCAGGCCAGCCCGACCGGTTTGATGGCCGGCCCGCTCAGGCCGCCGAGACCATGGGAGAGGACCGGGCGGCGGAGGTGCACGTCGATCGCGATCGCTCGCAGGGTGTTGATGGCGCTGACCGCCGCGGCGCCCCCCCGTTCGGCCGCGACGGCGAGCCCCGCCGGGTCGCTCGTGTTCGGGGTGATCTTCGCGATGACCGGGATCGTGACCGCTTTCGTTACCGCCCGGACGACCTTCTCCACGTCCGAGGGGGTGCCCCCGACCTCGGTCCCGAACCCCTGCGCGTGAGGGCAGCTCAGGTTGAGCTCGAGCGCGACCACGCCCGTGGCCGCCATGCGGACAGCGAGTCGGGCGAACTCCTCGCTGTCGCCGGCGAAGATCGAGCCGATGACGGTCGCTCCCGCCTTGCGGGCGATCTCGATCTCCCGAGGGTACTCGTCGATCCCGGGGTTCGGAAGCCCCATCGCGTTGAGGAGTCCCCAGTGCTCGTAGGTCTCGATGGTCGGGTTCGCGTAGCCCGGCCGTGGGACGGAGCCGATCGACTTGGTGATGACCCCGCCCGCCCCGGCGTTCCACGCCCCGGCAAGCGAGTCTCCGCTCTCTCCCCAGACCCCCGACGCGAGAAGGAACGGGTTCCGGAGATTCACCCCGGCACAGCGGACCGCGAGCTCGGCCACGGCGCGCGGGACGGGTGGTGGCCTTAAATCGCCTCGCTCGGATGCTCCGAAGCCCATGCGTCTCGAACGGCTTACGGACGCCGCCCGGGAGGCCCTCGAGAAGGCGTTCCAGCGGGCCGCGGAGCTCCGTCACCCCGCGGTCGAGCCCGAACACCTGCTCTCCGCGCTTCTCGACGCCCCCGAGGGCACGGCCACGGCGATCCTGACGGGGCTCAAGGTCCCGGTCGACCGCCTTACCGCGCGCGTCTCGGAGCGCCTCAAGGGGCTCCCTACGGCGGACCGGGTCGCGCCCTCTGACCAGTACCTCTCCCGCGACCTCTCGAAAGTGATCGACGCGGCCGAAGCCGAGGCCGAGAAGCGAAAGGACCGCTACACGACCGCCGACGAGCTCCTCCTCGGCCTGCTCTCGGTCGCGTCCCCCGCCCGTGAGCTCCTCGAGGAGTTCGGGGTCCGTCGGGCAGCGGTCGAGGCCGCTCTCCAGGAGGTCCGTGGGTCGGACCATCCCGTGGAGAGCCGCGCCGAGGAGGCCCAATACCGGGCGCTCGAGAAGTACGGCAAGGACCTCACGGCGCTCGCCCGCGAGCGGAAGCTCGACCCGGTGATCGGCCGCGACGACGAGATCCGCCGCGTGATTCAGATCCTCTCCCGTCGGACGAAGAACAACCCGGTCCTCATCGGGGAGCCCGGGGTCGGGAAGACCGCGGTCGTCGAGGGCCTCGCCCAGCGGATCGTGACGAAGGACGTCCCGGAGTCCCTCAAGGAGCGGCGAATCGTCACCCTCGACCTCGGCAACCTGCTCGCCGGCGCGAAGTTCCGGGGCGAGTTCGAGGAGCGGATCAAGGCGGTGCTCAAAGAGGTCGAACGGTCCGAGGGGCAGGTGATCCTCTTCATTGACGAGCTCCACACTCTCGTCCACGCGGGAGCTACGGAGGGAGGGGCCATGGACGCCTCGAACCTCCTCAAGCCGGCGCTCGCACGCGGCACGCTCCACTGCATCGGGGCGACGACGACCCAGGAGTACCGTCGGTACATCGAGAAGGACGCCGCGCTCGAGCGGCGGTTCCAGCCCGTCCCGGTCTCCGAGCCGAGCGTCGAGGACACGATCTCGATCCTGCGGGGCCTCCGGGAACGATACGAGCTCCATCATGGGGTACGGATCCACGACTCCGCGCTGGTCGCCGCCGCCACCCTCTCCGCCCGCTACATCCCAGACCGCCACCTTCCGGACAAGGCGATCGACGCGATCGACGAGGCCGCGTCGATGGTCCGGCTCACGCTCGACTCCCGGCCGACCGAGCTCGACCAGCTCTCCCGCCGCATCCGTCAGCTCGAGATCGAACGGACCGCGCTCGCCCGCGAGAAGGACGCGTCCAGCCGAGAACGCCTGAAGGCCCTTGACAAGGAGCTGGCGAACCTCAAAGAGAAGGAGCAGGGCCTCCTCGCCCGCTGGAAGCGGGAGAAGGAGCACGTCGAGAAGCTCCGGGCCCTCCGAGCGAAGCTGGACGACGCGAAGGCGCAGGAAGCGCAGGCCGAGCGCTCGGGCGATCTCGAAGCCGCGGCGCGCCTGCGCTACGGGACGGTCCCGGAGCTGCAGAAGCAGACGGACGCGCTCACGAAGGAGGCGGAAGGCGCCGCCGCCGGGACCATGCTCCGGGAGGAGGTGACCGAGGACGACGTTGCTTCTGTGGTCTCGAAATGGAGCGGCGTGCCGGTGACACGTCTCCTCCAGGGCGAGATGGACCGCCTCTTGACGATGGAGGAGGCCCTCCGCAAGCGCGTCGTCGGCCAGGACGAGGCGGTCGCGGCCGTCTCGAAGGCGGTCCGCCGGTCCCGCTCCGGCCTCGGTGACCCGAACCGTCCGATGGGCACGTTCCTGTTCATCGGCCCGACGGGCGTCGGGAAGACCGAGCTCGCGAAGGCGCTCGCCGACTTCCTCTTCCACACCGAGAAGGCGCTCGTGCGCGTCGACATGAGCGAGTACATGGAGAAGCACACCGTCGCCCGGCTGATCGGCGCCCCCCCGGGCTACGTCGGCTACGAGGAGGGCGGGCAGCTCACCGAGGCGGTACGGTCGCGCCCGTACACGGTGGTCCTGTTCGACGAGGTCGAGAAGGCCCACGCCGACGTCGTGAACGTCCTTTTGCAGCTGATGGACGACGGTCGACTCACGGACGGGCAGGGCCGAACGGTCGATTTCCGCAACACGCTCGTCATCCTCACGAGCAACCTCGGCTCGGACCTTATCGCGGAGGCACGCACGGACGAGGAGCGGCGCAAGCTCCTCGAACCGGCCCTCCGGGTACAGTTCCGGCCGGAGTTCCTGAACCGCCTCGATGAGGTGGTGATCTTCCACGCCCTGACGGAACCCGAGATCGAGGAGATCGTCGACCTCCAGCTCGCGCAGGTCACCGCCCGCCTCGCCGACCGAAGGATCCACTTAAAGGCCACTCCCGCAGCCCGCTCCCTGCTCGCCAGTTCCGGCTTCGACCCCGCGTTCGGCGCCCGGCCGCTCAAGCGGACGATCCAGCGGATGGTCGTCGACCCGCTCACCGCGAAGTTGCTCGCCGGCCAGGTCCGGGACGGGAGCGAGGTCACGGTCGACTCTAAGGGCGGGGAGATCGTTCTCGCGGTAGCGGCCCCGAAAGGCGGAGGGAGAGGATCGTGACGACCGGTGTCACCGTTGCGGTAGTGGGGGCGCCCAACGTCGCGAAGGAGCTCGGCAAGAAGGGGACCGAGTCGGACCTTGCCCTCTTCAACACCGTCACGGAAGGCCACGCGATCACCCTGGTCGAGCCGACCCAGTTCCCCGAGAAGTTCTCCCCGCTCCTCACGGCCCTTTCCATGGCCGACCGCTGCCTCCTCGTCGTCAGCGAGCTCACCCGTTCCGTCGCCGAGACGATCGCGACCGTCGAGCTCGCGGAGGCCCCGACGACGGTCGTCCTCGGCCCCGCCGTCGGAGAGGCGGAGCTCGCCCGGGCCCTCAAGGGAGGCCGGCTCGAGGCGGCCCCGAGGGTCCCCCTCGACTTCCCGAAGCTGCGGGAGCTCATCGACGGTTGGAAGGCTCCGGCCACGGAGGGACCGGTGATGGTCCCGATCGACCACGCCTTCCCCGTCAAGGGGGTTGGCGCCGTCGCCCTCGGGGTCGTGCGGAGAGGGACGCTGCACGCTCACGACCGGCTGCGACTCTGGCCGACCCCGAAGGTCCTCGACATCCGCTCGATCCAGGTCCACGACATCGACCGGCACGAGGCGGAGTGCGGCGAGCGCGTTGGGATCGCCTTGAAGGGGGTGGACGCGGACGAGCTCTCCCGGGGCCAGGTCCTCGCACCCGAAGGTTCGCTAGCCGAGGCCACGGAGCTCAAGGGGCCGTTCCAGAAGTGCCGGTACTACCGCGGCGACGCCGCGTCCGGCGCGGCGGTCCACCTCTCCCACGGGCTCCAGGTCGTCCCCGCGGAGATCAGCGGGCTCGGCTCGGGCGCGGTGCGCGTGACCGCGGACCGACCGATCGTCCGCATCGTGGGCGTACCGGCCTACCTGATCGACCTCTCCGTGCCGACGGGGCCGCGGCTGATCGGCCGGTTCACCGTCGAGGGATGATCCTCGCCCCGGACGGCAGGACCGCAGGTACTCGCTAGGGGACGGCCGTTCACGCGAACATCGTGACGGATTCCTTGCGGAGCTCTTCCTCGCCGACGACCTTCTCGATCGCGCGGTCGAAGTCCGCCGTCGTCACGCTGTCCCGTTCCTCGCGGATCGCCCACATGCCGGCCTCGGTGCAGATGGCGCGGATGTCCGCGCCGGTCGCGCCCTCGCACCGGTTGGCGAGCGCCTCGAAATCGATCGGCTCGTGGAGCGCCATCCCGCGGGTGTGGATCTTGAAGATCTCCGAACGCCCACCGTAGGTCGGGACCGGGATCTCGATGATCCGGTCGAACCGCCCCGGCCGCAGGAGCGCGTCGTCGAGGATGTCCGGGCGGTTGGTCGCCGCGATGATCTTGACGTTCGCGAGCGGCTCGAAGCCGTCCATCTCGGCGAGCAGCTGCATCAGCGTCCGCTGGACCTCGCGGTCCCCGCTCGTCGCGACCTCGAGCCGCTTCGCGCCGATCGAGTCGACCTCGTCGATGAAGATGATCGTGGGCGCCTTCTGGCGCGCGAGCTCGAAGAGCTCGCGGACGAGCCGGGCCCCCTCGCCGATGTACTTCTGGACGAGCTCGCTGCCCACGAGCCGGATGAACGTGGCGTTCGTGTGGTGCGCGACCGCCTTCGCGATCATCGTCTTGCCGGTCCCGGGAGAGCCGATCAGCAGCACCCCCTTCGGGGGGTCGACGCCGACCTTCTTGTACAGCTCGGAACGCAGGAGCGGGAACTCGACCGCCTCGCGGATCTCCCGGATCTGGTCCGAGAGGCCCCCGATGTCCTCGTACGTGACGGGGGGCTTGTCGACGATCTCGCTCGCGGTCACGAGCGGGTCGAGCGACGCGGGCAAGATGCCCATCACGGCGAGGGTCTGCTTGTTGAGCGCGACGCGGCTGCCCACCGTGATCTTCCCGTGCTCCACCGTCTCGGCGGAGTTCACGACGAAGTCGGGGCCGGTGGACGACTTCACGATCACGCGGCCGTCGGTGAGCACGTCTCGGACGCTGCCGACGATGAGCGGCGGGTAGCGCAGGCGGTCGAGCTCCGTCTTGAGCCGCTTGACCTCGCGCTGGAGACGAAGGATCTCGGCCTCCATGTAGTGGCGTTCGCTCTCGACGCGCTTGATCGCCTCGGCGAGCTGCGTGTTCCTTAGCTCGAGGAAGCTGAGCCGGTCGAGCGCGTCATGCGGGGTCGCGGACGCTTCGGGTTCGCTCATGGTAGTCAGCTCTGGCCTGCCACGCCGGTGGTGCCAATCAATAGAAGCGGGTCCGCTTATAACTACGCGTGACTAAAACACCGGGGCGAGGTCGATGACGGTCTCGCGTACCCGTTCGGTCCGAGCGTTCGCTCCCGGCCACGTCACGGGGGTGTTCCGGCCCGACCTCACGCGCCGTGACCCGCGCGGCCGAGGTTCGGTCGGAGCGGGCATCGTCCTCGAGCTCGGGGCGTGGGCCGAGGCCCGGTTCGTGCCCGGCTCGCGATCTCGCGTGCGCGTGCTCGGGGAGGGGCCCGGGCCATGGCCCATCTCCGAGGACGTAGCCCGTCGGATGGCCCCCGAGGAGCCGGGCACTCTGACCGTGCGGCTCACGCACGAGCTGCCGGTCGGGCAGGGATTTGGGATGAGCGCCTCCGGTGCGCTCGCGACCGCCCTCGCCGTCGGAGCCCTTTCGGGTCATCCCCGCGCGCACGCGGTTCGGGTCGCACATCTTGCGGACCTCTTCGGAGGGGGCGGCCTCGGGGGCGTGGCTGCGATCCTCGGGGGTGGTCTCGAGGTCCGGACCCGGGCCGGCATCCCCCCGCTTGGGAAGGTCGTTCATCGACCGTTCCGGCCTGCGCTCCTGGTGGGGGTCGTGGGTCCTCCGATACCCTCTCCCACCGTGCTCCGCGACCCGGCCGCGCTGCGACGGATCACGCGGGCCGCCCGCGGCTGGGAAGAGCTCGGCCGTCACCCCACCCCAGAACGGCTCTTCCGGCTCAGCGAGCGGTTCACGGACCTCGCCGGCCTCGCCTCGCCGCCCGTTCGACGGGCGGTCCGTGCGCTTCGCGGCCGAGGCGCCTCGGCGTGCCAGGCGATGTTCGGGCAGAGCTTCTTCGCCCTGCCCATGTCGGCCAGCGCGCGAACGGCCTCGCTCGACTGGTTGCGCAGCGAGGGGCTCCGCGCGGTCGAGATCCATTCGTCGGCGACGGGGGCTCGGGTCCTTCGTTCCCGTCTCACCTAGCGTTCCTCTCTCGAGCACCTAGCGGAGCGCGCGCTCCGCAAGCCTTTTAGTGGGAGGCCCGTCTCGGCGGCTCCCATGACACGAAAGCCTGCCCGCATGTACCGCAAGGTAGAGGGGCAGGTGTACACCCGCCAAGAGTACATGGGCGGGATCCCGACCTGCCGGATCACGCAGTTCGACACCGGCAACCTTCGGACCCAGTTCCCGTTCAGCCTAACGCTCGCGACCGAGGAGGCGGCTCAGGTACGCGACATCGCCCTCGAGGCGGCGCGCGTGAGCGCGGTACGGGTCCTCGAGAAGGCCGCGCCGAACGAGTTCCACCTCAAGGTCCGCTGCTTCCCGCACCAGATCCTGCGCGAGCACAAGATGGCGATGGGGGCCGGCGCCGACCGTATCTCGGACGGGATGCGCGGCGCGTTCGGCAAGCCGGTCGGTCACGCGGTGCGCGCCGCCATCGGAGCTGAGCTCCTGACGGTGCACACGACCGAGGCGCACATCGAGGCGGCCAAGGAAGCGCTTCGGAAGGCGTCGCACAAGCTGCCGATTCCGACGCGGCTCCGCATCACCCAGCGGGCTTCGTAGACGGCCGGGCGCGCACCACGAGCACCGGGCACGGTGCGTGAGCGACGAGCGCGGACGAGATGCTCCCGATCAGGAGACGCTTCGTCGCGGACAACCCCCGGGAGCCGACCACGACGAGGTCGGTCGAGTGGGTGTCGAGGAATGAGAGGACCTCGTCCACGACCACGCCCTCGCGGCACACCCCCGTGATAGCGGTAAGCCCGGCCCCCTGGGCCTGCTTCACGGCGGCCTCGACAAGCCCCTGGTACTGCGTCACCTGGCTCTCAGAGACCGGGGTCGACAGGTACGGGCTCGTCGACGGCAGGTAAACCGGGACGATCGGGGCGATGCTGAGGATGGTCAGTTCGGCCGCGTAGCGGCTCGTGAGGTCGATGGCCGTGGCGAGCGCGTCCTGGGCGTTGGCGGAGCCGTCGATCGCGACCAGGATGCGGGCGAATCGTGACGATGACATGCGGTCGGGGAACGGGCGGAATGGTACTTGGAACTTCCGAGAGGCTCGTCCCCGTTGCCCCATTCAGCGCTCCCAGGACCTACGCAACCGTTTTTACGGGTGGTCCGCCTCAAGCCGAGCGCAAGGTGGACCTCTTGGCTCCTGTTTGCAGTAACTGCGGCGCCACCGACTTCGTCTGGGCGAACGACCTCAAGACCGGTGGACTCGGGGGAGGGTCGCTCTCCCTGCGGTCCCGGGGCGAGCTGTCGCTCGGAACCCGGATCTGTCGGGCCTGCGGCCACGCGGACCTCTTCCTGAAGGACCCGTCGATCCTCCGGATGCCGCACACGTGGCGACCGGGAGAGTTCACCCCGATCACGCCGCGTCCGGCGGCATCACCGGCCCATCATGCCGGCCACCCCGCGGCCGCCCCGGCTCCCGCGCCGGCGGCGAAGCCGGTAGAGGCCCCAGCCCCACCGACCCCACCGTCTCCGCCCCCTCCTCCCCCCGAGGCCGCTCCCCCGGTCCAACCACCGGCACCTCCTGCAAGAGAATCCACTCCGACCCCGTCCTGGACCTTGCCGGTCAGGGTGCTGCCCACCGCCCCACCCCCTCCCCCTCCACCCGCCGAATCGCCACCGCTGCCCCCGGAGACGACCGTCCCCCCGCCACCGCCGCCCGAGAGCCCGCCCCCGGCCGCAGAGCCCGCGAAGAGGCCGAGGCGTCGTCGGTCGCCTAAGGGAAAGGACGGCGACGGGGAAGCGCCGCCGGCCTCCTAGGTCCGGACGAACGACGGCCGATCGAAAGACGACCGTCGGGCAGGGACCGTTCTAGGGTAGCGGAATCGCCATCGAAGGAGCAACGGAACATGACACTGGTCCAAAAGAAGTTGGAAGGAAAGATCGGGACGATCGCGCTCGACCACTACGACAAGCGCAACGCGCTCGGGAGCGAGTTGACCGCGGAGGTGGTCAGCACCCTCCACGAGTTCCGTTCGGAAGGCGCACGGGCGGTCGTCCTGCGTTCGGCGAGGGACGACAAGGTCTGGTCGGCAGGGGTCGACATCTCGGAGCTGCCGAAGTCGGACGTGGACCCGCTGCCGTACACGTACCCCTTCGAGCGGATGCTGCGCGCGGTGAAGGAGTTCCCGGCGCCCGTGATCGCGATGATCCACGGGACCGTCTGGGGCGGAGCGTGCGACCTCGTGATGAACTGCGACCTCGTGTTCGGGGATGAGACGTGCGCGTTCGCCCTCACCCCGGCCAAACTGGGGCTGCCGTACAACGCCGGGGGCTTCCTGACGTTCATGTCGCGGCTTCCGCTCACGATCGTGAAGGAGATGGTCTTCACGGCGGAGCCGATCTCGGCCACGCGAGCGGAGCGGGTCGGCCTCGTGAACGCCATCGTCCCGGCGGCAGAGCTCGAAGCGCGGGTCTACGGCACCGCGAAGACGATCGTGACGCGCTCGGCCGCGGCGATCGCAGCCTCCAAGGAGGCGATGCGGGTGCTCAGCGAGGCCGTCGCGATCAACCCGGCCACGTACGAGTATCTCCAGAGCCTGCGCCGCGACGTCTACTTCGGGAAGGACTACCGCGAGGGGATCCAGGCGTTCCTCGAGCGGCGACCTCCGAAGTTCTAAGGCGGGAACCCGGAGCGCGCCGGCTACGCGCCGGCCACGATGCCCCGGAACTGGGGTCGCTCGATGACCCCGAGGCACTTTCGGCACGTCACGTCACGAACATCGAGGGCGCCTACCGCGTAGAACAGCACCTCCCGATGGCTCAGGTGGGCACCGCAGCGAGCGCACACGACCCGTTGGAGCGCCCCTCCCACCGGTGTCGCTGGAATCGAGGCGGCCCGGCGCGGAGTCGGGGAGGGTTTGCCTAGCGCCGACGGGGTCGGATGGGGGGCGGACTCCTTCAGCGTTCGCGCGAAGCCGGGCTCGGTGAACAGGCCCAGGAGGGTCGCTCGGAACATCACGAAGTAGCCGGGTACGAGCAGGATGTAGTAGCCCATCCACCCGGTGAGCCCGAGACGGGCCGACGCCCCGGTCAGTACCGGGAGCGTGAACAAGGAGATCGGAAGGAGCGTGATGAGCACGGAGAGCCAGAGCGGGATCAGGTGGAGGCTCAAGAACGCCCACGGAAGGAACACGAGCGTCGGCGTGACCACGAGCGAGTTGGTCCAGGTCAAGAGGAACAGCGCGGAGTCGAACTTCTCGAACCAGGGGACGTTCCGGCTGCGGAGGTAGGACCCCCAGTGGCGGCGGTACTCCCGCACGGTCGTGGCGGTCCAGCGCGTGTTCTGAACGAAGAAGACCCGGTAGGTCTCCGGAGCGACCCCTCGCCCGATGATCCTCGGGTCATAGACGATCTTCCAGCCGGCCTTGCGGAGGCGGAAGGTCGTGTCGAGGTCCTCGTTCGCGGTGACGATCGGCGCGACCCCGCCGATGGACCGGATCGCCTCGACGCGATACGCCTCGACGGTGCCCTGAACCCCGACGAACCCCTTGAGCCGGTGGCGGCCGGCGAGGAGCGCGTTCGCCACCACGTGGTACGACTCCGAGAAGCGGGTCAGGTACCTCGGAGGGTCGTTGCGCCCCATCGATTGGAACCCCTGGACGGCACCGACCCCGGGCTGGTAGTGCTCGCTGAACCGGACGAGGACGTCCGGGTCCACGTGGAAGTCGGCGTCGAACACGACCATCCACTCGGAGCGCGGGTCGAGCTGCGGGAAGAGGGCTCGCAGCGCCCCGCCCTTGAACCCGTCCCGGTTCGTCCGTCGGATCACGCGGACGGTCGGGTCGTTCAGTTCGAGCGGCTCGGTCGAGTCGTCCGCGATGATGATCTCGAAGGCGGGGTAGCGGACCGCCTTCCAGGAGGCGAGGCTCGCCCGAACGATCGCCTCCGGCTCGTTGTACACGGGGAGCACGACGCTCACCATGGGGAACCGGGGATGCCTCTCGTACCGGCGCGCGGGCTGTGGCAGGAAGATCGCGGCCAGGAGGTTCGAGATCAGGTACGCGCTGAGGATGATGGTGACCGCGACCGCGGCGAGCTCCCAGGTGGACATGACGAGATAGAAGAGCGAGCTCAACCGGGATCGCGCCCCTGTTCTCGGGATTCTATCGGAGCGGGTGCGGTGGTCCGGTCGGCACCCGACATGACCGTCCTACGAGGAAGCGCCGGTGGCATCGCCGCGACGGGGGACCGAGGCCGTGGCCATGCCACCCTCCTCCTCCGCCGTGGGTTCGGTCGGCCGCGCCATGGCCCGGGCTCGTGCGAGGACCCGGTCGAACATCTCCTCGACACTCTCGTCCCAGGGAGCCGTGAGAGGAGAGTACTTGCGCCCCCGTTCGAGGCTGGGAAGCATGCGCCGCACGTCGCGGAGGCAACCAACGGCCTCGACGAGCTGGCCGCGGGCCAGCTGCCGTCGCGCGTCGTCCTCGAGGTTCTGGGCGAGCGGAAGGTCAGGGTGGGTCTCGGGGACGCGCCCGAGCGCGACGTCGATACGGTCGAACTCCTCCTCGAGGAACGTGCGGACCACGTCGAGCAGGCCGCCCGACCCTTCCGTGCTGCGGCCGGTCATTTCCGGGCCCGTGTTGTTGGGGAGCCTCTGCGGCGAACCGGCAACGGAATTGCCGCCGACCCCGGGGGGGCCCCCCTGCGGCGAACCGGCAAGACAGGCACGGCACATCGGGAACTCTTCGCCCCCTTCGAGGAAGTAGAACATCCGCTCGCCCACGCTCAACGGTCGCGAGCAGGTCGCGCACTGCTTCGGCGCGTCCTCGGGGGTTACCGTGGGCGAGGGGTCGCCCGTGGGGGACCGCGTCCGGCTGTACTCGGGAGAACGCCTGGACGTTCCCGTTCGGGACGGGCCTACGCCAAGGCGATTCATGGCCTGCGGTGGGGAAAATGTGGTCTTAAATCCTACCTTTTGGAGGAAGCGAGTTTCGAGTGGTTGATCCCCCTACTGCCCCCGCGGTCGCCGCTCGGCCCCGGACGGACCACAATGCGGCCGACCGCTCAGGGCCGTCCGTTGCTCCATCGTCGGACCCCCGTCGACTTAGGGAACCCCCGTCGCCAACGGGCAAGGTGCGAGCCCGCCCGATGCGACTGACGGAGCAGAGGCCCACCCCAGGGTGCTGTCCCCTTCCGCTCGGATAGGTGCGTCGCCCCTTTTCGCCCGAATCCCAGTCCCTTCAACCCGCGGTCGAACAGAGCATGTTCATGGGTCCAAAGCCGCCGGAGAGAAGGGCACCGGAAGTATCGTTGACCTCAGCGGCGAGGGATGTTCCGTTGTAGGTGGCAGTGCCGGAAACGAGTATCTGCCCGAACGGTGCGCACACGGAGAACTCGACGGTCCAGATCCACCCCACGGCAAAGCCGGGCGAATCCTCGTAGACCGGACTGAAGGTGGCGTTGAGCCCAGGGTGGGCGTTCACGTACGACGAATTCTCCGTGACGGCCAAGGCCATCACGGCCGGACTGTCCATCGTGGGATGGCCGGGAAAGGGGACCGTCGGGACCACGATGGAGTTAGAAACCGCCGTCGCCAACGCGGTCGCGGTTCCGTTGACCACAACGACAAGGAGCACGACGGGATTGCCGTCGGCCGTCGTGCCGTTCGAGTACTCGAAGAGCCACCAAGGAGAGAGGCCCGAAGAGAGCGAACCGCTGAATGCGGGAATGTTCGGACGCGCGGAGGTCAGGTAGTGGGTCCAGATCAGGTCGTTGCCTGGGGAACTGCCAGTGATCAGGAAGAGCGCGGTCGAGAGCGGCATGACCGCGTTCACATCCACGGCCTTCGCGCCCACCGATGTCCACGGTGCACCGGGCGCTCCCGCAGCGGCAGCATCGGCGAGGGGCCGTGCCGTGGAGTAAGGAAGGTTCGTCCCGGAACTCTTGTTGGAGCTGGATCCCGAGCCGGGGAGCACTCCGGTCATGAACAGAGCGAGGACCACGACTGCCACGACCACGATGGCCGCGATGGCCATCAGCACGCCCTTCTTCGGTCGACGGCCGGGGGGACTACCGGTGGAGGTCGCGGGCGGTGCCGGTGCGGGAGCACCGGCGGTCAGGTCCGGCGACACGGGAGATGGCGAAGCCTCGGGCGGCATGTAAACCGGCAAAGTCACGCCCATGATACTCCTATCGACGAAGCCCCGCATCCAGTGGGGCTTGCTGGGACGGTCTCACGGAGCCGGAAGTCAGGTCTTGGGCCACGGGTCAGGGCGCCGTAGTCGGTCCCGAACCCACTCCTCGCCGGCGGCGGTCGGACCCCGTCCGGTCGGGCTCAGCGCGAACTGGCAAAGGAGATCAGAGCACCCGTCCGGGCCGGATAGCGGGGCATGGATTTGAACCATGGATCTACGGGTTATGAGCCCGTCGGGATTTCAGGACGGTCGGCGACGCCGGCCGCTTTCCTGACTACCCTACCCCGCTGCGGCGAGGTCGAGGAGGATTGCCTATTTAGGCCCTCGTAGCGGGCGGCTTAGTGGGAGCCTCCGCCGGCGTTGGGGCGATGAGCGACTCGCGCTCGTACTGGAGGAGCCGCTCCCAGCTGGCCCGGACCTGGGCCTCCACCGCGGCGATGTTCGCCGGGGTCAGGTGGCGGAAACGACCCTGCGCGTGGAGGTACTCCTCGACCGGCTTCAGCGTCCCGGTCTTCCTCGTGATGTGGAAACGACCCTCCTCCACTTCGTACAGGGGGAAGACGCCCGTGTCGGTCGCGATGCGGCCTACGGCGATCGTCTTCTGGGCGTCGAACCGCCAGCCCGTCGAGCAGGGGGCGAAGATGTGGAAGAACCTCGGACCGGTCATCGCCTTCGCCTTCTCGACCTTCCGCTCGAAATCCTCGGGGAAGCTCGGGTTCAGCGTCGCCGCGTAGACGGGGTGATGCGCGAGCACGATCGCCATCATGTCCTTCTTGGCCTCGATCTTCCCGTGCTCGTGACCCTCGACCGGGGTGGTGGTCGTCCAGGCCCCGAGCGGGGTCTCCCCGCTCCGCTGGACGCCGGTGTTCATGTACGCCTCGTTGTCGTACATGACGTAGATCGCGTTGGTCCGGCGCTCGAGCATGCCGCTCAGCGCCTGGATCCCGATGTCGGCGGTGCCACCGTCGCCCGCGAAGCCGACAACGGTGACGTCCTTCTGTCCCATGGCGTCCAGCGCCGCCCGGATCCCCGAGATCGACGCGCCGGTCGCCTCGATCGGGTTGTCCATCATGGCGACCCCGAGCGCCGTGGTGGGGTACGGGGTGGCGATGACCGTCCAGCAGCAGGCCGGCACCGAGACGACGGTGCGCGGGCCGAGGCCCTTCAGGAGGAGGCGCATCGCGAGCGCCGCTCCGCAGCCGGGGCACGCCGAGTGTCCGGAGAACATCAGCTCCTGGGCGGGTAAGGTCAGTTTAGCCATCGACCGAAACCTCCTCTTCGATGTCTTCCCAGTGGACTTCGGGGGCTGCTCCGGACAGAAGCGATTCGTACATCCGTCGGACCACGTGGGGTGTCACATCGCGCCCGCCAATCCCTGCGTAGAACCCGGTGACGGCGGGACGGTGCGAGGACGGGTAGAGGGCGGCGCTGACCTCTGTGGCGGCCGCGCCCATCGGGCCGAACGTGTACGACCGGTCGGCGACGCCGAGCCGGTCGACCGTCGCTCCGAGGGCTCGGATCTCCTCGTTGGGGAACGGACGGAAGAGACGGAGCTTCGCAAGCCCGACCTTCTTGCCCGCCGCCCGCATCTCGTCAACGACCGTCCGGGCGGTCGTGGTCGAGGTGCCCATCGTGATGAGGACCGCGTCCGCATCGTCGACGCGGTACGTGGGAACCGGGCCGCCGTGGTGGCGCCCGGTGGCCTTCTGGTACTCCTCCTCCACGAACCGCAGGGTCGCGGGCACCCGCTCCATCGCTTTTGCGACTTCGAAGCGGAAATCGACGTACCGGTCCGGCCCCGTGAACGACCCGAGGCGGGCGGCCGTGCCCGGGACGAGGATCGCGTGGGGCTCGCGCGGGGGCAGGAACTTGTCCACGACCTCTTGGTCGGGGACGTCCACCGGTTCGAGGGTGTGCGACAGGTAGAACGCGTCCTCGGTCACCATGACCGGTAGCCGCACGTCCGGGTGCTCCGCGAGGCGGAACGCCTGAAGGACTGTGTCCATGACCTCCTGGTTGCTCTCCGCGTAGAACTGGATCCAGCCGGTGTCCCGCTGGCTCATCGTGTCGGTGTGGTCCGAGCCGATGTTCCAGGGCGGACCGACGGCGCGGTTGACGACGCCCATCACAATCGGGTCGCGAGCGCCCGACGCCCAGTGCACGAGCTCGTGCATGAGGAGGAGGCCGTGGCTCGACGTGGCCGTGTAGGTCCGCGCGCCCATCCCCGAGGCGCTGACGACGACCTGGAGGGCGCTGTGCTCGCTCTCGACCTGGACGTACTCCGCCTTGAGCTGACCGGTCGCGACCAGGTCAGCGATCTTCTCCACGATGGAGGTCTGCGGGGTGATCGGGTACGCCGAGATCACCTGCACCCGCGCGAGACGCGCAGCGTGCGCCTGGGCCGAGTTCCCCGAAAGGACCATCCTCGTCATCGTGACCCTCCTTCAGTCCTCCGAGACCATCTCGATCGTCTTCGGTGGGCACTCTTCCGCGCAAATCCCGCATCCCTTGCAGTAGTCGAGGCGGATGACCGGGAAGCCCTCGGCGTCGAAGCCGATCGCATCGTCGGGGCAGAACTTCCAGCAGAAGTTGCACTTCGTGCAGTGTGCGAGGTGGATCACCGGGGTCAATGTGCGCCACGACGAAGTGTGGATCGTGCTAGTCGGCAGTGAGGCGATCGGACCCTCAGGGAGAGGAGGCAGCGGGCGGGGCACCTTCGGAACCGGAGGTGTCGGAGCGCTCGTCGGGTCGATCGAGCGGACGGAGCCGTACCCCTCGATCGCCGCGTCCCGGTTCTGGGCCGGCTTCGCGGGAGCGTACTTCTCGATCGCGGCGGAAAGCGCATCCAGGGACACGACCCCGCTCGCGCGCGCGAGGGCGCCGAGCATCACTGTGTTCACCACGGGCATGGTCTTCGCCCCGAGGCCGTGCGCGAGCGCGATCCGATAGGCGTCGACGGTCGCACGGCGCGCCCCTGGGGGCGCGGCGATCTCCGACGGAGGCCGGCGAGAGTTCACGAGCACGAGGCCGCCGGGCCGGAGCCCGTCCGCGACGGGGATGACCTTGAGGAGGCCGGGGTCGAGGACGACCACGATGTCGGGCTGCGTGATCGAGGTGCGGATCTGCATCAGGTGATCGTCGATCCGAGAGTAGGCGGTGACCGGAGCACCACGGCGCTCGACCCCAAAGAACGGAAAGCTCTGGGGGATCTTGCCGTCGATGAAGGCGGCCTGAGAGAGCATCTCGGAGGCTAGGACGGCGCCCTGGCCACCCCGACCATGGAACCGAATTTCGATCATGAGCCCTCGCAAATAATTCAGTCGATAGATAGTTCTTGAGGGGCAGGTGAGCCCGGGTTGACGCTCAGTTAATTCGGGGTGGTCGTGTCGACGTTTCCATGGTCGGGATCCGCCCGCTGAAGAAGATCTGGCTTGACGGTCGCCTCGTGGACTGGGACGACGCCCGGGTCCACGTTCTCACGCACGGCCTGCACTACGGGTACTCGATCTTCGAGGGTATCCGATGCCATGACACATCGAAGGGACCCGCCATCTTCCGTCTGGGGGAGCACATGGACCGGTTCCTCAACAGCGCGAAGGTCTACCGGATGAAGCTCCCCTACAGCCGTGCGGAGCTCGACCAGGCGTGCATCGACGTTGTGCGCGCGAACGGGATCCCTGAGACGTACCTCCGGCCGATCGCCTTCTCGGGATACGGCGAGATGGGGCTCGACCCGACGAAGAGCTCTGTGCAGGTAGCGGTCGCGAACTGGGTCTGGGGCGCGTATCTCGGCGATGCCACCGATACGGGGATCCGCGCGACCGTCTCGAGCTGGATGCGGATGGACTCGCGCTCCCTTCCGCCGCAGGCGAAGTGCGCGGCCAACTACGCGAACTCCGCGCTCGCGAAGATGCAGGCGGTCTCGAGCGGATACGACGAGGCGATCCTCCTCAACAGCGTGGGCATGGTCGCCGAGGGACCTGGCGAGAACATCTTCCGCGTGATGAAGGACGTCGTGAGCACGCCGCCCGCGAGCTCAGGGATCCTGCGGGGGATCACGCGCGACACCGTCATCCGGTTCCTCCACGACGAGCACTTGACCTTCCAGCGGACGGACTTCACCCGGGAGGAGCTCTTCACCTCGGACGAACTGTTCTTCACGGGCACGGCGGCCGGTGTGATGCCGATCCGGGAGGTCGACGGGCGTCCGATCGGGACGGGAAACTACCCCATCTCGAAGCGCTTGCGTCTCCGCTACGAGGCCGCGATCCACGGCAAGGCTCCCGAGTACGAGCCCTGGCTCACCTACACTCGTTGAGCTGGCCCACCCACCGTCGCTACGCTGACGAACGAGCGGTCGTCCGCCCCCGAGCGGGGCGTGCCTAGCAGATCCGCGGTAGCTGTTCCCCGCTCGGCAGGTCCAGAATGCGAGCGGTGCCGAGCGCCGTTCGGACCCGTACGAAGGGTGGCTGGTCCCCGGGCGGCTCGACCGAGCCGATGACCGACGCATCCGAGCCTAGAAGGGCGCGGGCGGTCTCGGCTTCCTTCGCCGGAACGAAGGCGATGAACCGACCCTCGTTCGCGACGGAGAACGGCTCCAGGCCGAGGATCTCGCACGCCCCTCGGACCCCGTCCTGAACGTGGACCGCCTCCTCGTCCACCCGCATCGGAAGGTTCGCCGACTCGCTGATCTCGACCAGCGCGCTCGTGAGACCGCCGCGGGTGAGGTCGCGCAGGCAGTGGACCTCGACCCCGCCCTCGAGCAGCGCGTGGACTGCGCCTGAGAGGGGGGCGCAGTCGCTCGCGATGTCGGATTCGAACTCGAGCCCTTCCCGTTCTGCCATTACGGCGATCCCGTGACGGCCGATGTCTCCGTTCAGCAGGATGACGTCCCCGGGCCGAACGCTCATCGGCCCGATGGTGAGGGGGGTCTCAATGACGCCGACTCCGGCGGTGTTGATGAAGATCCCATCGCCGTGACCCTTGTCCACGACCTTCGTGTCGCCGGTCACGACCCGGACCCCGGCGGCGAGCGCGGCGTCCGCCATCGAGCGGACGACCCGCCAGAGGTCCTTGATGGGGAGCCCTTCCTCTAGGATAAAGCCGGCACTGAGATAGAGGGGGCGGGCCCCGCACATCGCGAGGTCGTTCACCGTGCCGTTGATGGCCAGCGTTCCCAGGTCACCGCCTCGGAAGAACAACGGCCGCACCACGAACGAATCGGTGGTGAACGCCAGCCTTCCTCCGACCGGAGGCAGGATCGCCCCGTCATGGAGGGGAGCAAGCAGGTCGTTCGAGAAGGCGGGAAGGAAGATCCGCTCCACGAGGTCGCGGGTCATGCGTCCCCCGCCCCCGTGGCCCATCTGGACGGTGGGGTTGTCGTCGAGCGGGATGGGGCATTGGAGAACGAATTCCTCGGTCATGGCGTGGCGCCCCCAGTAGTGGCAGGCGCGGACGGTGGCGCCGTCTCGTGGCGGCGGTACTTGTAGTAGGCAGCGCACGCCCCCTCAGCAGAGACCATGGTCGCTCCCAGGGGGTGCATCGGCGTGCACTTCGTCCCGAACGCCGGGCACTCCTGCGGCTTCTTGATCCCCTGGAGCACGAGCCCTGAGATGCACTCCGGGTTCTCCTCCGCGTGCTGGGAATCGACCTGGAACCGTCGAGCGGCATCGAACACCGAGTAGGCGGGGGCCAGGCCGAGCCCGCTCGCCGGGATCTCCCCGATCCCGCGCCACTTCCGTGGAACGACGGTGAAGACTTTCCGGATCAGTTCTTGGGCCGGTTGGTTCCCTTCCCGCTGCACGGAGCGGGAGTACTGGTTCTCGACCTCCGCCCGCCCCTCCTCGAGCTGGCGGACGCACAGGTAGATCCCCTGGAGGATGTCGAGCGGTTCGAACCCGGTCACGACGATCGGGACATGGTAGCGGCGGGCGAGCGGTTCGTACTCCGTGTAGCCCATCACCGTGCAGACATGGCCCGCGGCGAGGAATCCTTGCACCCGGTTGTGGCGGGAACTCAGAATCGCCTCCATCGCGGGCGGAACGAGGACGTGCGACACGAGGACCGAGAAGTTCGAGAGCCCCTCCTCCTTGGCGCGGTGGACCGCCATGGCGTTCGCGGGGGCGGTCGTTTCGAACCCCACGGCCAGGAAAACGACCTCCTTCTCCGGGTTCTCCCGGGCGATCTGGACGGCGTCGACCGGGGAGTAGACGATCCGAACGTCGCCTCCGTCAGACTTGACCTGGAAGAGGTCCCGCTGAGAGCCGGGAACGCGCAACATGTCCCCGAAGGAGCAGAAGATCACGCCGGGCCGCGAGGCGATCGACACTGCCTGGTCGAGCACCTCGAGGGGCGTGACGCAGACCGGGCAGCCCGGACCGTGCAAGAGCGAGATCTGCGGCGGAAGCAGCGTGTCGATACCGAACCGGACGATCGCATGGGTCTGGCCTCCGCAGACCTCCATGATTGTCCAAGGCCGGGTCGTGATCCGGGCGATCGCCTCGGCGTACGTCCGCGCGGTCGCCGCGTCGCGGTACTCGTCGAGGTATTTCATCGGACGGGAGCGCTCCCGGCCGACGAGCCGTCCTTGAGCTGCTCGAGCTCGCCGATCTGCCGGGCGTACTCGAAGACCCGCTGCGCCTCCTCCTCGTTGAGGCGGCTGATGGCGAACCCGACGTGGACAATGACGTAGTCCCCGACGCCGGCCTCGGGCGTGTACGCGAGGCAGACCTGCTTCACGATCCCTCCGAACCGGACCCGTGCCATCCGCATGTCCGGATTGGTGGGGTCGATGCTCTCAACGCGTCCGGGGATTGCTAGGCACATCGTTCCCTCCGGCCTAATCTTGCCTCGAGGACGGGGTAGCGATGCGGGCGGGGGTCTTAACTCGCGCGGCCGCCCAGACCTGACCTACGGAGATTCCCCCGTCGTTCGGGGGAATGCGCGAGTGCACGATCGGCTCCAGTCCGGCCTCCGACAGCCGGTCCAACGTGAGCTCGGTCAGG
>Ga0326727_10011815_pt1 | contig 20137 bp, 21 predicted proteins | sample MB2enrmetagenome_FD_207643 | JGI IMG/M metagenome (GOLD analysis project Ga0326727, IMG submission 207643) | Lab enriched peat soil microbial communities from McLean, Ithaca, NY, United States - MB29MY | ecosystem: Environmental > Terrestrial > Soil > Wetlands > Peat | place: USA: New York...
CACACACGATTATTCGCAATATATATAGAAGCCCCCACGTGTGTCAGAAGGCACGATAAAGATTCCGATTGAAAGTGCTGCAGAGAGAGGTCGAGTGCAGAGCCGAAAAGGCAGGGCTCCCTCTCCGCCAGATCATTGACTTGATGCAGCAGGTGATGTTCACACGCGATGCAGAAAAACTTGCGATTTCGGTGCTTGAGATCTACGAAGACGAGTACCACGAAGAACGAACTTCGAAGGTGAGATTCCTCTCGAACCCTTAGTTGCGCCAATCTTGCAGTTATGACGAACCGCAGCGTGCGTCCAAGGGCTTGTTAAGGCGTAACTGCGTGCTTTTGCCACCACGCTTCTGTACGGGCTTTAGAAATCAAAGGAAATCGAAAAAAGAGAAAGGATCGTGGCTGATAACACCCTTTTTCCCGTCAGCCCGCGCACGGCACCTGACGCGTTACCTATGCTCGATTTCATCCGAATGTCTCCCGAAGCCACTCCTCAATCTGGTCGCGCACGTGTCGACCAGAGGCGCACCGATCGTTATCTGGTGCTGGAATGGATCCAGGATTCACAAAAGCGTGGTGGAGATATTCTGCTCCGCCTGGAAAGATGGGGCAGTTTTCTTGGGCATCAGCAGACATGGTCACGACGTAATCAAATGATGCGTTGAGATACTCGTGGAATGGCTTTGCGCGCTGCGCCGAGATGTCGATGGCAACCTCAGCCATAACCGCAACGGCGCACGGGTGCAGCTCTGTTGGGTAGGTTCCGGCACTGAATGCTTCATACGTATCATCGTACATAGCGTTGATAAGGCCTTCAGCCATCTGTGATCGTGCTGCATTGTGGGTGCATAAGAATAGGATTTTTTTCTTGCCTTCCATTTGTTGCTTCCGATGTCAATACATGGCTTAGATGGAAAAATCAGCTGCGAACCGCTTATGCTCAGTGACTATAATTACTGCCCCCCACTGCTGTAGGCGACCTTTGTGAATTCGTCATTGTCACCTGCGTTCTTCACATCGATTCTAGTAGGGCCACGTGGGCGCTTAAAGGCACAAGAGCCACCTCTGCACCAGATCATTGAAGTGTTGCAGCAGGTGATGTGCACACACGACTCCGAGAAGCTTGCGATCTCGATGCTGGAAATCTGGCAAGACAATCATCTCGAAGAGTGAAGCTCGATGTGATGAGATTCCGAGACTACTTCTCACTCAATGTCTCTCAACTTCGCATCGGCGAGTGCTTGCAGGAACGTTGCTGTCAGTTGCCAAAACCACAGGGCATCGGTAAGCGGTGGGCATGCAACGTTGTTGACGTTGGCACCGCCACCGATTATTTCGTGCCAATCACCACAGCCGTTCCATACGCCAAGATCTCCTGCATATAGTCAGAAATTTCCGACGAATCAAAGAAGGCGCTTATTATGGCATTGGCACCGACTGCTTTTGCGTGCTCCACCAGGCGGTAGAGCGCCTCATCTCTAGCGTGCTGCATCATCTCGACGTACTCGCGAATCTCTCCTCCTGCAATAGACCGCAATCCAGCTGTAATATTTCTCCCAAGCCCTCTGCTTCGCACCGTAAGGCCGTAGATGAATCCTCGGGTTTCTATGATAGTGTACCCTGGGATCCAATTTGAACTTACGACCAGAACCCCGTCTATGGTAATGGGTGAGACTGGCATCGGCGATCCCGCACTTGCATCAGGTGCAGGGGCGTTCTTATTTACATTGGTTCCACACTGAACGCAGAACTGCGCGTTAAGTGGTAGCGGGGCACCACACGTTTGACAAGACTTTTCTTCACTCATAATGGGCTCCTTTCTGTCGTCAATTCACGCAAATTCCTTTGCAAAGTGATCACGGATCGGCAAGACTTAAGGCATTTCAACCGTGACTTGCTTGTGAGGCGTCTCCGTTCGAACGATACGCGTGTGCTTGGCCGCGTGGCAGCCCTACGTCCAAACTGTGAGGTCCTGAGACTGACAGAAAAGAGCGCTGCTCTCGAAGAGTTAAAATAGGTAGCCACTATCACAATGCATTGTGAAGCCTGTTTCGCAGAATCGGCTTGGCGTCACGAAACGCAGCTCCGACGTGGTGCATCCCGGAGGCGTTTTAAGGTGAGCCCGGCGTCAGCTTTGGATGTCGAAATGCGATCTCGTGCTCCGAGGACTTCAAAATGACATCGCTTTCGAATAAACCGCTTCTAATCACATGCGGCCTGCCTTACGCGAACGGGCCGTGCCATATCGGTCACCTCAGGACGTACATCCCGGCGGACATTTATGTTCGGTGCCTTAAGAAGCTCCAGCAGGACCCGCTCTTTGTGTGCGGTTCGGACACCCACGGAACTCCCATCGTGATTAACGCTGAACAGCAAGGAACGACGCCAGCCAAGCTTGCCGCGTATTATCACCGCTACTGGGAGGACACGTTTAAGGCTCTGTCAGTCGACTTTAGCCATTATGGGAATACCGATGCTCCCACAAATCACTTCAGAACGCAGGAAATCGTCAAATCGCTCCAAGCAAACGGCTACATATACCCGCGGGTCATACGATTGGCTTACTGTCCCGAATGCGATCGTTTTCTACCGGATCGTTACGTCGAGGGAGCGTGCTTTTTTTGCGGCATGCCGGCGCGCGGGGACGAGTGTGATCAAGGATGTGGCCGTCATCTCGAACCCGGGGAAATTGTCGATCCGAAGTGTAAAACGTGTGGGGCCAGTGCGGAGTATCGGGAAGAGCAGCATTACTTCTTCAAGCTCTCCGCGTTCAAGGACTTCTTGTTAGCGTACCTCGAATCACTGGGAGGTACGGCCAACGCCCGCAACTATGCGCGCGAATGGGTCAGCAACGAATTGAAAGACTGGTGTATTACGCGAAATCTGACGTGGGGTGTCTCATTTCCCGGAACGGATCTGGTGGTCTACGTGTGGGTCGACGCTCCGATAGGCTATATCTCATTTACCGAGGAAGCGACAAGCGCCTGGGAAGACTACTGGAAGAGCGATTCGAACATAATTCACTTCATCGGCACCGACATCATCTACCATCACGCCGTCTTCTGGCCGGCGCTACTAAAAGGAGCGAGCTACACCTTGCCGGCGGCTATCGTCGCGTCGGGAATGGTCAAGGTCGACGGCAAGACGTTCTCAAAAAGTCGCGGGTATGTGGTTTGGGTAGATGAAGATTACCTCGATCACGGGTTTCATCCCGATTTACTTCGTTTTTACCTCGCCAGCTATACGTCGCACACGAAGGAGCTAAATTTCTCGTGGCAAGTCTTTGGTGAGAAGGTCAACCGTGAACTCGTTGGGTCGCTGGGGAACTTCATCTATCGCACCCTACACTTCGCGTACAACAACTTCGGGCGCGTACCTGAGGGTCCCGTCGATGCTGAAATAATGGAGCGCGTAGCCGACACGCGCGAGAAGATGGTAAGCGCACTGGAGGAGTATGAGTTTAAGAAGGTCGTCGACGCGGCGATGTCGCTCTCAGACTTCGGCAACGCGTATTTCCAGTCAAAAGAGCTCTGGAATCTAGTGAAATCCGATAGGACGGCGTGCGCACGCGAACTCAAAAACTGCATACAGCTTGTGAAAGCCTTGTCCGTGTTGTTGGAGCCGGTCATGCCATCGACCATGCGTGGCGTTCAAGCTCAGCTTGGCCTGACCACGACGTATTTTTCCGACGCGACGGTGGAGGTTGAACCGTTGCGTCTTCCCAAGCCTGCGCTGCCATTCGCCAAGATCGACGAGAAGAAGATCGATGTAATGGAGGCTATACTAAGCGAAAGAATCGCCAGCGCGGATCATAAAGGTCCCGCCAAGGAGCCGAGCACGGGGGAGGCGGCAATCAAGCTCGACGACTTCAAGAAAATGGATCTGAGGATCGCCCGCGTCGTCGAAGCCGAACCGGTCCAAAAATCTGATAAGCTCTTGAGAATTAAAGCACAACTGCGCGAAGAGACCCGGCAGATTGTGGCGGGAATCGCCAAAGACTACGCGCCTGAGGACCTGATTGGCACTGACGTCGTCGTGCTTATCAATCTGCAGCCGGTGAAGGTGATGGGCATCGAATCTCGCGGCATGCTGCTCGTCGCTGAGAACGACGGTAGGACTGTCCTCATTCGACCGGCAAGAAAGATGCCTTCGGGCACCAGAATCAAATAAACAGGTCGAAGCGTGGTTCCCCCATCGCGCAACGCGCGGATCATCGTAACGGTGACTGGCTCTGATCATCCCGGCATCGTAGCGGCCGTTACCACTCTACTCGCAAGCGTGAATGCCAACATAGAGGATATTAGCCAGACCATCGTGTCCGAGCTGTTTACGATGATTATGATCGTCAACATCGGCTCGGCGAAGTTTGAAGACCTTAAAAAAGGACTTGACGCCGTTGGTGCCTCCCAGGGTGTGAGAATCACCGCCCAGCACGAAGATGTTTTCCGCTATATGCACCGCGTGTAGCGCCCTCCAGATCCGTGCTTGCTTGAGATTACACTCTGTTCGCACGGTGGTTCTTTGGGAACGTGCAGATGAGCGCGTGTTCCTCATCTGAATTGCCGCGGGATTGTTTAAACCCCGGACGCGTGATGTGACCCCTCCGCCGCCAGCAGCGAACCAGACTGAAGGGTGTGCTGACAAGGCGCTAAGATTGTTATTTACGCGCTACGACGATTTCTCTTGTTAGGCTCTTGTGCACGTATTGCGTGTGGCGTCCTTCGATCGTGAAACCAGCATCCGTGATCTCGTGCTCAATCGGGCTGTGGGATATCAAAACGGCCCGCGCGTTGCGTTTTAGCACGCGAAAAATTTCGCCTAAGGCCGCTGCCTTCAGTTGATTCAGCGAATGGGCTCGTACACTTACGGAACGGCCATATGGTAGATCGGTTGCGACAGCGTCCACACATTCGTCCCTTAGACCCAATCGTCGAGCATCTTGGACCAGCAGATCACTGAGAACGTCATAGTAGTCGAGGTTCATCATCGTTCCAAAAACCATCCTACCGTCGACATCTGACCCCACGATTGCTGCCCCGAGGAGACCAGCTTCAAGCAGTATTCCTCCTGTGCCGCAGAAAGGGTCTAACAAGAGCTCTTCAGCTTTAACACGTGTCAGGTTTACAGCGGCTCGGGCGAATCGTGGCAGGAGCACGCCGGGATAGAAGTAGGGCCGCAAACGCGGGCGCCTCGATTCGAAGCGCGATCGATCGATCAACGCTAATGTTGCCCCGATTATGCAAACGCCTTTGCTGAGCAGAGCCCTCACTTGAAGCTGCGGATGGGTAAGGTTGATTTCGTATCCGCGCTCAGCAAGCGCCTTTCCTATCGTAGCCTCGACCTCTGCGCTTTTCAGGCCTTGTCCAATGCGCTTAGCCCGCACCGCGACGCTGACCCGAGGTAGCTCAATGCTTCCGGCTGCTCGGTAGATGGATCCGAGCTCTTGTGAACAGACGTCCTTAACCTCGAGTATTGCGTGCGTCATCGCTAAGCGGTTACCGAGAGCCTGGTCATAGGTATCGACATCAATAACGAGAACGCGTTCAAGCTCTTGTACTAGGGCGCCGTTGAAAAGTGCGAGAACCTCTGCTCGTGGAATGCTGTAGTTCTCTCCAGATAGCTCAAATGCAAGTTTCATGTCGTACTCCGGTCATATCTGCAAGCTTCCAAAGGCCGACTCGCTGCTTGCCCACGACTCTGATTGGGCCGCAATCGCTGGTTATCTTGGTCCACTCGCGGGCTGCGAATGCCTAAGTCGCCGTGAATCACTCGGACAAATTTGTAATGGGCACGTTGTGTAGGTGTCATGCGAGGATACATGCTATGGCCGCCGGGTAGATAAAATTGCTGTGCTCGCGTAATTGCGAAGCGCCCCAGATTTTCAGGCGGATTGCAAGAACATCAACGAGAGCCCCTTAACGTTATATATAAAAAGCCTTTATAAAGCAACAAAGAACGGGGGGCGAAAGCGTATGGTCGAACCGCGAGAAACCAGTAACATCGAACCGCGAGACACTATTAAGATCGAAAATGTGGTAGCCTCAACCGGCATCGGAATAGAGATAAACCTTAAGCAAATCACGCTTGCGTTAGAGGGTGCAGATTATGACCCCGAACAGTTTCCGGGCCTCGTCTACCGGACCAAGGACCCGAAGACCGCCGCGTTAATTTTCCGATCGGGAAAAATTGTCTGTACTGGCGCAAAAAGCATCGATGACGTTTATAAGGGCCTTGAAAACGTATTTCAAAGTCTTCGCAATATTGGAATCGAAGTGAAGGGAACGCCAGAGATCAAAGTGCAGAACATCGTTGCGTCAGCAGATCTTCACTCAGTGTTGAATTTGAACGCGATTGCTATAGGGCTTGGGCTAGAGAATATAGAGTACGAACCTGAACAGTTTCCGGGCCTCGTGTACCGTTTGTCAGATCCTAAAGTCGTGGTTCTTTTGTTTGGTTCCGGCAAACTGGTAGTCACTGGCGGTCGAAAGCCCGAAGACGCGGCTAATGCGGTTGATCGAATTGTTAAGGAACTCAAAAGCCTGAGCCTTTTGTAGGCTGTTGAGTGCTGGCCACTGCGCTGATGATGATAATCCCTGAATCAGAGCGCTCAAACTTGTCGTTGGTCGGAGAGAAGGTCTTTGCCCATCCTGACATGGTGAGGGCAAATGAGTACGTGCTGCGTGAGTACGTCGCGCCTGTGACCGAAGTATTGATTTTTGTGCCGTGTGCCAAGGTGAAGCCTTATCACACGAGTCCAAGTCATCAAAATTACGACAAAGTCATTTTCAGCGTTTTGGAGCCAGAAGAAGTGCATATCGTCGCATTTGGTACGTGCGGCGTCACTCCGAGGGAGCTTGATAACGAGTACCCATTTGCTGACTACGATTTCGTACTTGGCGATTGCAACGTCATGTCAGTCAAGAAGAAGTTTATCAAACTCGAGAGTGCGCGGCTCTGCCGGTATCTAGAAAAGACGCGCAGAAACTACCGTCACCGTGTTGCTTATTGCACAGGTGATTTTAGGAAAGCCATGCAACAGGCTTGTGAAATGACCGACCTTGGCGTCACCATCCTACCTCGAGAGGAGACGCTCGAACGTTGCCGGGTTCGGGGTAGGAGGTTTGAGTACGGGAGCTTAAGCAACGCGCAATACTTAGCTGACTTGAAGGATGCGTTGCGCTCACTCGTAGTCGATTCTCGCGAAGACGTCCAATTGGGGACGCTTGTAAAGGCTTTGTACGATCACGATTGGTACCTGCTCTAACAGCATGACTGAAACCGCGTGCTTCTACTCTGAATACCTGGACAGATTTGTGTCCGTCGCGCTAAACGGCGACGTCGTGTGTCAAGTTGCGCTCGCGGCAGCGGGTTCGTTTAACGCACGCACTACAGCAGCAGCCGCAAGGGCACTGGAGAGCTACTTGAGAGGAGAGAACGTTGACCTTGGCACCTTCCAGGTCAACCTTGGAAACCGCTCGGCATTCGAACGGGCTGTACTACAATCGGTGCGAGGGATACCAAGGGGGAGTACGGCGACTTACTCAGGATTGGCAGCGCGATTAAGAAAGCCGAAAGCCGCGCGAGCGGTAGGCAATGCGCTGCACCACAACCCGGTTCCGCTATTTGTGCCCTGCCATCGAGTCGTAGCCGCATCCGGCCCTGGGGGCTTTTCTTGGGGCGTTGACATCAAACAAAAACTGCTTCTGCTTGAAGGCGCGTGCTCACAAAGCGTACTCTGACGCTCGTGGAAAGAGCGTCTTGCTTCTTGCAAGGATCACGTTCGTTACAATCGATCGAGCGTAACATTGTCACCTGAATTAAGATTAAGCTCCGCGGCAGCATCGCCTTGGTTAATGGACAACTCCACCAAATCGAAGCTTCCAACGGTCAACAACGGGTGTCCGTGAGCTACTTCGTCGTACGTTCTCACAAACTGTACCGCGACAGAATCGTTGAGAAGGTGCGTGCTGCCGTAGCCCGATCGTCGTATCATTAAGATGCCGCTGATGTTCGTCACGCAGTTCCCAAACCGGTCGACGTAGACGACGGTGCCGCTAACGGTGTGCTTAGACACCTGCGGGTCTTGCAGTTCAAGGTTCACGTGCGCGGGCACAGGTTCAAGGTTTCGCAGCCGCCCAAGAGAGATATGTGCTCCCACCGGGGCGAAGACGTCCCTCCCGTGAAACGTGCTTGACTTGGCCGCTACTTGGATGCACATCGCTTCAAAATCGCCTAGAGAGCGCGCCGCAGGAATCAGAAGCCCGTTATCAGGGCCAACGAGGTAGCGCCCTCCGGCTTCTATGACTAAGGCGCGTCTGCTCGTTCCCACCGTCGGATCAACGACGGCGATGTGCGTTGTGCCTCGAGGGAAGTACTTCACCGTCTCTCGGAGGATGAACGCCGCCTCGCGCACGTTCTGGGGCGAAATGTCGTGAGTTACGTCGACGATAGTGGCGTGCGGGGCTATGCAGAGGATGACGGCTTTCATTACGGCGGGATAGAACGTCCCAAAGTCAGAAATGAGGGTTATGATCCCCATGGTCAAAGATTACGTCAGATGAGATTTAAGCCCTTTGCGATGTTCGTGGCCTCGCGCCGCTCTGCATCGCTCACGAACCGATTGATTTCAGGGTAATCGGTGACGTTATGTGGTGTGTACTGAAACATCAAGTTGAACTTGGTGTCGCGCATGGCTTCGCGGACCCGCGCGACGATCGGCCCCGTGCAGCACTGAACGTGTCCAGGCATTACGAGATGGCGTATCATAAGCCTGTCTTGCGATGTGAGCAGGTTTCGCGTAACGGTTTCCACGTACGTGTCAACGTGCGAGTACCGTTTCGCGCAGCGGTCGTTGCCGTATTTGAAATCGCTCAAATAGACGTCGATCACGCCATCGAGAAGCTTAGCAGCTTCCGTGGAGTAGTAGGCGTTGGAGTTAAAGACCATCGGCACGTTCAAGAATTGTGAATCAACCTCTGTTTCTTGTTCAAGGTCGGCGAGGGAACGCATGGTTTTCAGAATAGTACCGATATGCGGGGTGGGATCTCCCCCGACCCAGTTCACGTTGCGCGCTCCCGCGATTGATCGTGCGTAGATTCGCCGTGCAAGCGCATCTGCATCAGCGATCGCACCCTCCTCCGGATGTCGTGCGATATCCCAATTTTGGCAGAAGGCGCACTTAAACGTGCAGCCCGTGAAAAAAATCGTGTGCGATGGCACAAGCTCACGTTCCTCACCATAATGAAGGAATTCAGATGAATATTTCGATCGCTGGACGCCGCAAAATCCAGGTCTCTCTGCTCTGTTGGTGTAGCATCGGCGTTCACAGAAATGGCAGTCACCACATATACGCTGCGCTATTTCGATCTTCAGATCGAGGAGGGACGCAGTTGTGACGGCGGTTTCCTTTTGCTCGCCTGTGGCAAAATAGTCGTGAATGCGCCACAGCTCCTCAGTGGGAGCGCTTAGATCGGCGTTTGTCTCCATCGTTCGCGCCCTGAGATACTGTGGCGATCTTTCTTCGCGCATGCTATATGGTCTCAGTCATCGTCGGTGTGAAATGGGGCGCAAAAAAAGTTACTGCGGGACCGCGCTCGGAAGGCCCGCCAGATCGTGTGAATTTATGGCAAATTTTTTGAGGTGCTCGAGCAAGCCGTCGCGCTTTCGACCGAGCAGGCTGTTTTCGAGAACCTCGCCGATAGAGCTAACGGGGATTATTTGCACCGTGTCTTTGTAGTGCCTCTCGAGCATGACGTCGCCTTCGTTGTCTTTCGGAATGAGTATGCGCGTGATGCCCGCCTTAGCGGCTGCTTCCACCTTGGGCGTGACCCCTCCAACGGGCAGCACCTCTCCCCGGACCGAAAGGGATCCGGTCATCGCAACGGATTGGTCAACCGGAACGTTTTCAAGCGCGGAAATCACGGCGGTGGCGATTGAAATTGAGGCCGAGTCCCCTTCGACGCCCTCATAGGTACCGATGAACTGGATGTGCACGTCTTTGTTGGTGATGTCTTCGCCTGAAAACTTCTTGATGAGCGCCGAGACGTTTTGCACTGCCTCAAGGGCGATCTCTTTAAGCAAGCCGGTCGCGATTACGCGGCCCTCCTCCTTTGACTGCGCAGGGGTGATCTCCGCCACGATGGGCAGCACGACGCCCGAATCATCACCCATCACCGCGAGGCCGTTTACGCGGCCCACCTCGGCGCCGGTATTTCGAAACATCTGATAGTCGCGCCGGCGCTCGAGATATTGATCTGTAAGCTGCTGTTCGACCGACCGCGCCATCTTCTTGGCTGCGATAACGTGTTTCGCGGTCGTGTATTCAGACGCTTCGGACCGAGCGACGTCCCCCGCGACGCGGATCAAGCCGCCGAGATCTCGCAGCATCAAGGTGATGTGCCCTTTCCTCCCTGATCGTCGGCGTGCCTCACGGATTATTTCTTCGACCGCATCGGCAGTGAAGTGGGAAATCTTCTCGTCCTTTTTCACCTCTTGAGCCACGAACCGGACGATTTTTCGACGATTTTCTGGCGTATCCGGCATAGAATCGCGCATGTACACTTCGTAGCCATAGCCGCGGATACGCGAGCGTAGCGCGGGGTGCATGCCCTTCACGGCGTCGAGATTTCCGGCAGCGATCATCACGAAATTGCACGGCACCGGGGTCGTTTTTACCATGGCGCCACTTGAGCGCTCGGATTGGCCGGTGATGGGAAACTCCCCCTCTTGTAGCGCCGTAAGGAGCTGTTGTTGCGATTCAATTCTGAGCGTATTGATTTCGTCGATGAAAAGAACGCCTTTGTTCGCCTTGTGAATAGCTCCTGCCTCGACCCGGTCGTGCGCCGGCGTCTCAAGTCCTCCCGATTGAAACGGATCGTGTCGCACGTCGCCCAAAAGCGCCCCCGCGTGCGCTCCGGTCCCGTCGATATAGGGGGCGGTCTCTTTGCCACCGTTCATAACAAGGAGCTTCGGTATCAACACGTCTTCACGCGGCGTAATGTAGCGCAGCGCGATGAAAAGCATAGCAGCGGCGATGATACCCATTATCGGTTGATTGATCGCAAAAGAATAACCGACGATTGCGAAAACAATCACCATCGAAAGCATATTCCTGAACTGGATCTTCTTTTGTGCTTCCCGTTTGTGTGAGTCGACGATTTGCCGCCCTTTCCCTGCCGGCACGACGCGCACTTTAGGGCTGTTGCCATCTTCCGGGTTGTGATATACGAGGATGTCCTGCAGCTCTTCTTTGGGGAGGAGTTCTGCCATGGCCCGGGCGAGCATTGACTTCCCCGTGCCTGGGGAGCCGATCAGCATGACGTGCCTGCGCTGCTTGGCCGCCTTTTTGATCACCTCAACGGCCTGTTCCTGTCCAATCACCTGGTCGACAAGCATTGGAGGCACAGCGATCTCGTCGGTGACCGCTATGTCCATGCCGCCAAGCAAAGCTGACGCTTTGTGCCCAACTGCTGGTGCTTCCGTGTCGGTGCTAACTTCTTCTGCTTGTGACACTTTTAAAAAAACACTCCGTATGTGCTTATGGTTAATAGTATCTGGTTGATTAATTAAATATTTTCTGCAAGGTAAGTCAGTTCAAGCGCTTTATCTCGAAAGCACTGCCTTCAGTCTTTTTTTGGGCGGTTATAGCCCTCACGGACTCTGCTTTAGGAATCCCTCTATCGCGCGCGGCGCGCTTTCCTACACCCATCGCGCTAATTACGGTTGCCGTTTTGTAGCACCATCTTCGTCGGCAACGACGTGTTGCAACAAGGTGACACAGTCATCATCATTAAGGGCATTACATCTCCCCCTATAGATTGCCGCACGTTAGAGGAGGAAGAATGTTGGGGGGTCTTGACCGATCACATCGATAAAAGCTGCGTCGAGTACAAGTTGCTCCCGTTGGCCTCGACGGGGCCGCATGATCGGTCTCGCAGATCCCCGTGGGATTCAGAGTTTCTTGAGGGCCTGCACAAGCTTGCCGACCGTCTCCTGCGCGTCGCCGTAGAGCATCCGCGTGTTGTCCCGGTAGAACAGGTCGTTCTCAATCCCCGCAAAGCCTTTTCCCTGCCCGCGCTTCAGGACGATCACATTTTTTGCCTGTTCGACATCAAGGATTGGCATGCCGAAGAGTGGGTTGCCCTCCCGGTGCGCCGCCGGGTTCACGACATCGTTGGCCCCGATGACAAGGACGACGTCAGTGCTGGGGAACTCAGGGTTCACCTCGTCGCGGTCGAAGAGGTGGTCGTAGGCAACCCCTGCCTCGGCAAGAAGGACGTTCATGTGCCCGGGCATGCGCCCTGCAACCGGGTGGATCGCGAACTTTACCCGCACGCCCCTACGCTCGAGCAGGTCGGTCAGCTCCTTCACTTTCTGCTGGGCTTGGGCGACTGCCATGCCGTAGCCGGGGACGATGATAACCCGGTCTGCGTAGGTGAGCAGGACTGCAACGTCGTCGGCCTCGATAGCTTTCACGCTGCCCGATACCTGCGCCGCCTGCTCCTCCGTTGCGCCGAAGGCTCCGAAGAAGACGTTTGTTAGCGAGCGGTTCATTGCCTTAGCCATCTTGAGTGTGAGCAGTGAACCCGCAGCGCCGACAATAACGCCCGCTATAATCATCGCATAGTTGGGGGTGACAAACGAGAACCCGTCAAGCGCAACGGCCAGGCCGGTGAAGGCGTTGTACATCGAGATCACCACGGGCATGTCGGCCCCGCCAATCGGGAGCGTCATGAGGAGCCCGAAGCCGAGAGCGAGAATAAAGAAGAGCGGCAGGGACGCGTTTACGGAAAGCGGCATCGATAAGGGCTGCAGGATGACGAACACACCAGAAACGATGGCGAGGACAAGGACTGCCATGTTGACGATCTGCTGGCCCGTGAAGGTAACCGGCCGCGATGGCATCCAGCCCTGTAGCTTCAGGAACGCGATGAGGCTGCCTGAAAACGAGACAGCCCCGATCAGGCCGCCAACGACCGCAAGCGAGCTGGTCGGAGTGGTCGGGCCAAGGAGCGCGACTGCCGAGATCCCGGCTGCCGCGCCGCCCCCCATCCCGTTGAAGAGTGCAACCATCTGGGGCATGTTGGTCATCGACACGCGCTTGGCCGCTATATAGCCGAAGCCGCCACCGATCGCGATCGCGATCGCGATCAGGTCGATGTTGGTGAGATTCGGGGTAAAGAACGTGACGAGCGTTGCGATCAGCATCGCGGCGCCGGCCCAGACGATCCCGCTCCGAGCCGTGAGCGGGTGGCTCATCCGCTGCAGCCCGACGATGAAGAAGAAGATCGTCGCAATGTATACGGGTTCGATGGCAAAGGACAAGTCAGCCACGTCACGCCCCCTTGCCGGGCTTCTTTCCGCTACGGTCGAACATCTGGAGGATCCGTTCCGTGACAACATAACCGCCAGTCACGTTCGCTGCCCCGAGAACAACTGCCATGAACCCGATCACCTGCTCTGTAGGCGTATTGGCAAGGCCGAGCGCTACCATCGCTCCAACGAGCACGATCCCGTGGATGAAGTTCGAGCCGCTCATCAGAGGTGTGTGTAGGATGGCGGGGACACGGCTGATGGTAACGTAGCCGGTGAATGCCGCCAGCATTGCGATGTAGATAGCGATCCAGAACGCAGCGATCTCGGTCACAGCTTCCCTCCGCTGATGAGGTCGAGCGTTGGTTGATGCCGCACTTCGCCTGCGCTCACAAGGAGGCTTGCTGCCAGGATCTCGTCAGTGAACTCACGGGTGAGCGCCCCGTCCTCATTAACAAGGAGCGAGAGGAACGACTGGAGGTTCCTTGCGTACATCTGGCTTGCGTGAAACGCGACCCGGGCCGGGAGGTTCTGCGGGCCCACGATAGTGACACCGTGCTCCTCTACCGTCTTTCCACTTTGTGTCAGCTCGCAGTTGCCGCCCGATTCAGCAGCAAGGTCGACGATGACGGCGCCCGGATGCATCGTTGCGACGGTCTCTTTCGTTATCAGGACCGGCGCCTTCCGGCCGGGGATGCTGGCAGTCGTGATAACGATATCAGCCCGCGCCGCCGCGGCAGAGACCATCTGCTGTTCCTTCACCCCCTCTTCCGGCGTGAGCTCGCGGGCATAGCCGCCCTCGCTTTCCGCATTGATTTCAAGCTCGAGGAATTTCGCGCCGAGGCTCCGGACCTGTTCGCCTGCGGCACGCCGGACATCGTATGCCTCGACCATAGCGCCAAGGCGCTTGGTTGTGGCAATCGCCGTGAGGCCGGCAACGCCCGCCCCAAGGATGAGCACCGTTGCCGGCCGGATCGTGCCCGCCGCCGTTGTCAGCATCGGGAGAAACTTGGGGCAGTTGTATGCGCCGAGAATCGCTGCTGCGTACCCGCCGGCCGTTGCCTGGGAACTGAGTGCGTCCATGCTCTGGGCGCGGGTGATCCGCGGGACAAGCTCGAGGGCAAAGGCGGTGACCTCGCGGTCACGCATCCGTGCAACGGTTGAAAGGTTGTTTGCCGCATTCATGAACCCGATGACGATCGTGCTCGCCGCGAGCATCTCGACATCGATTATGGCTGGGGGCTGTACGCACAACACGATTGTTGCGCCGTCTAGCAGTTCGGCCCGGCCGGGCGCGATCTTCGCACCGGCGGCAACATAGAGGTCGTCTGGGTAGAAAGCTCCCGCTCCCGCATCATGCTCGACCCGGACCTCGTACCCCGACTTCGTGAGTTTTCGGACCGCGTCGGGCACGGTCGCAACGCGCCGCTCACCCGGGGCTTGTTCCTTTACAACGGCGATCACGATACCCTTTGTTTTCTGTGCAACGGTATGGGTGTTCAAAATTCCTCCCCCGTATATCCGGCGTTTTCGATATAGAACAACCTTTTCACTCCATGGATATTCTGCACTGTATCCTACTAATTGAACCTATAGCCTTTTTACCTTACGCACCAGGACGGCCACTCTGTGCCCAGATCGCGTCATTTCGTCCCCGGACGTTGCAGCTCTCCCTGTAGTCATCGCTCCGGGACCTGAAGCGAGAACCTCGTAGACGCCGCGGATTAACGGATCGGCTGCGGTCACGCCAGGTGTGAGGACACGCTTTTAGGCGCGAAGGTATTGATTATCACGCGACAGCCTTCAGGAATCAAAGACCAGCCATTGAATTTCGGGCGCAGCACGCCGCAGGCCGTATCAATCGAGAAGCGCGGTGTCCTGTCTCTGCTGCAGAAGATCCTGCGATAGGCCCCGCGCAGCCAGCTTTTTTTCGTCAATACGCTCATCGACGTACGACCACAAATTGACCAGCTCTCGCTTTTTTGGCGACTATCGGTGCATCTATCTTAATCGCGAACGTGGACGGGCTATCTCTTTTCTTGCACAATGCGATACCGCTACGGTAGCTTCATCCACAAAAAACGCTTCAAAACTGAGTAAGCGTTGCGAGGTACGGCCAGACCAGATAAACGCCTACCACTATGAGCGCTAAGCCCGCGAAGCGCTTAATCCAGATAGTCTTGGACGATTTGCCGACGAGTGACGATGACATCTTTGTCGAGTACGCGATCCCCAGCATGGGAACGGCGAAGCCGAGCGAGTAAATGCCGAGCAGCAGGCCGCCGGTAATGACGTCGCCCTTAGCGGCGACCCACGTGAGGATTGTGCCGAGCACCGGCCCCGTGCACGGGAGCCAGACAATGCCGAGTGCGAGTCCCAACAGCAGCCCGCTCGCGATGCCCTCGGTCGGAATGTCATACGTTTTCTTTGAGACCCGATCGATGAGCCCTAGCCGCGGCGCACTGTAAGGTAGATGGAGATCGAAGAGCATCCAGAACCCCATCGCGATGATGAAGAATATTGCCGCTGTGAAGATATAGTTGCTGTACGCCGTGAATACGGCTCCAAAAGCCGATGCGACGAGTCCCATACTGATAAAGGATATACTTAGGCCCAGGATGATGGCGAGAGGCCGGTATCTGCCCCGATCCGTTGATGAGGCGACGATTGCCGGTAGTAAGGGTAACACGCAGGGAGAAAAAATGCTAATCAGCCCTGCACCGAATGCGATCAGTGGGTTTACTTCCATGTGCGCGCGTCCTTAGTAGGTGCTGCGTGCGTCGTCAATGGCGCTCTTCACCGTGCCCGGGTCGAAGACACCCACGAAGATCGCGGCGGATCCGTCCTTGCGTAACACAACGGTTGTCGGGGTCGCGGTCACGCCATACGCTTTGGCGACGTTCTGTGACGTGCTGTTGTCGTTGATGTTGAAGTTTACAAACGTCACGTTCGTGCCATTGTATTGCGATTGAAGATTCGCTATCAGCGGCCGTGCCTGCTCGCAATCGGGGCAGTTATTCTGCGTGATGAACAGGATGACCGGTCCGTTCTGCATCAAGTTGCTGACCACTGTCGGGGGTGTTATCCCGCCTTTAAACTCGTAACCAGACTGATTGATGTTGAGGCACCCGCTCATTGTGACGCTGAGCAAGCATAGCGCAGCAATAAGTGCGATATATCGTATTCTAAACTTTGACTTCACCGCTGACTCCCTCTACTGTTTTTTTGTAATAAAAAGCTTGCAATGACACATGCCGTGTTCTTTGAGTTCTTCTTCGTGGTAAATGCAGGGACAGATTATCTTTCGATCCTCCTCGGTATCTCCCGTAATAATGCGACACGGGCAGTAACGCTTTCCGAACTTCTCCTGCCTGGCAGCGAGACCCTTTGCGACCTCATCGACTCGCTCTTCGTCAGGATTGAGTTGCATTCCTCGCCTCTCTGCATACCTTTTGGCCCAGTCCTTTATCTTCTTGGCCTGTTCGTCAACGTCCATGAGGTCACCGTACGTTACTCACGCTCCGAGAAGCGCAAAATTACTCGTACGTTATGTTATATTATTATTCCTCTTCGACGAGCGCACCGCATGTTTTCGCATCTCATATCGCGCTCTGAATCAGAAAAAATGCTTTCAAGTCGTTTTATTATTTGCGACGAGCAGATGCGACGACCCGTGTTTGGTGAACGTGGATCCGTGCGGCGCCTTAACGATCGAGCCCCTCGGATTGCGCATCTACCTAAAAAAAGTGCCCTTTCGAGGATTGAGTTCAAAAGCGCACCCCCAACTCTAGGCCCTTGAGCTGTCGATTATTCCATCGAAACCTTCTCAAGCTGACTTGCTACGTTCCAAATAAGTGTTCGCGTATGGAGGGGCATGTTCGGATCATTGCTTATGTCGTCGAGTATCGAAATCGCGTACGCTGCGCGGACAGCTTGGGACTCCCCTCGATCGAGCAGCCTCGTTTTGGCCTCATCTGCAGCGCGGCGGATATTTCTCGGCACCGAATCATCCCCAACGATACGGGCGAGAATATCGACGCTCTTCGTTATGATATCCTGTTTGTCATCCGGCATCGCATTCACTCTGACGTCCAGCGCTGTTTTTGTGCGCGTCGTGCAAGCTTCATTCCACACCCCTCTGATGACTCGCACAATATATAACGTTTTATCAATTGCCTGTTTAGAAGGGGAAATAACCGTTGATTGGCGTCTAGGCAGTTTTTTGTGCCGCCCGAAAGGGCCGCCGACCGCCTCCTTCTGGTATGCAGCAGCCGGCCTGTCGGTAGCATTATTAAGGCTGTAGTGCTACCTGTCTGGGGCAACCGTGAACTTATCAGACGTAGGCTTACTTGAGCTCTCTCCACCCCGTATCTTCGCGTGCATCGGTGAATTGAACGTCTGTCTCTTTTTCGTCGCTTGGAGCTCCGCGATCTTGATCGCCCATGAAAAAGAAATAAAATAAGGCTCCGATGATAAAAAGAAGCGGAATAAGTGCGATGATGAGGTAGGGCGAAATACTGCCGATGACCTTGCTGAGGCCACCGCCATTCCCGGCGTTGGTCGGTGCCGTGCCGTTAGTGCTGTTCGTTGAGACCGTTGGCGTTTGAGGCGTGGGGCTAACTGTAGGAAGTGACGGTTCAGCAGACGGAATCGTCGAGGGGACTAAAACATTAGGTATGTTGCTTTGAGCAATTGTAGGATCTTCCGCGAGCGCGCATACCATCACCGCGCTGTGTGCTTCGCCAGTGCCCCGTCCAAGAAACCACGCTTGAGACAGGCCTTGATCGTGCGTCACATTCACCGGCGCGAGTGAAGCGCCAGGACTTGGTAGAACGTGAGTTGCAAGCGCCATGGGCAGTAAAATCAGAAATGCAATCGCTCCGATACCGCAGATGCGCTTGGGTTGGATCATATGGCGGCCACCGTAGCCTTCTAGCCCTCTAATTCTCCGTGAGAGTATAAGAGTTTGCGCACGCATACGCCAGCTAGTCGCGAGGCCAAGCAAGGAATAGCCCGTCAGCTACAGACTGTCAAATAGAGCAATTAAGCGGCGGCGGATTCGTGAAACTCCGCCTTAGTGCTCGTTGATCATTGTGGGGCACGGTGACGCAGTGCACTGAGAACCGGGGCTAGTCAAGCACGACTTCACTTGAGCCACGTCATCATCGCGCGAAGCTTTGCGCCTACCGTTTCTATGGGGTGCCCCCGCTCTCGTTGCGTGAGCGCGTTATACACGGGGCGGTGGGCTTGATTCTCAAGTATCCATTCGCGTGCGAACTCTCCCGTTTGAATGTCCTTGAGCAGCCCCCTCATGGCTTCGCGTGTCGCATTGGTGATAATGCGCTCGCCTCTAGTGAGATCGCCGTATTCTGCTGTGTCACTGATTGAATGGCGCATCCATGAGAGCCCGCCTTCGTGGATAAGGTCGACGATGAGCTTCAATTCGTGCAGACACTCGAAATACGCGATTTCAGGCTTGTAGCCTGCTTCGACGAGCGTTTCAAAGCCGGCTTTGATGAGTGCGGTGGTTCCGCCGCAGAGAACGGCTTGTTCCCCGAAGAGGTCGGTCTCCGTTTCCTCTTTAAACGACGTCTCTAGCACGCCGGCTCGCGTGGCGCCGATGCCCTTGGCATACGCGAGCGCCGTCTGGAACGCGTTACCCGTGTAGTCTTGGTACACGGCCAGCAGTGCTGGGACGCCCTCACCTTGGGTGTAGATGCGCCGTACGAGGTGGCCTGGACCTTTGGGCGCAACCATAAATACGTCCACATATGCCGGGGGAACGATCTGGTTGTAGTGAATGTTGAAGCCGTGCGAAAATGATAGCACGTTCCCCTCTTGGAGCTGCGGTTCAATTTCAGCCTTATACACAGCCGCCTGGCGTTCGTCGGGCAGGAGCAGTTGCACGATGTCTCCGCGATTTGCCGCCTCTGCGACGCTGAGCACTTCAAAACCGTCTTTTAGCGCCTGGTCCCACGATCCCCCCTTGCGCAGACCGATGAGAACATCTAGTCCTGAGTCCTTGAGGTTTTGTGCTTGGGCGTGTCCCTGGCTGCCGTAACCGATGATTGCGATTTTCTTGTCGCTTAGATGTTTCAGGTCAGCGTCTTCATTATAAAACATTTGAACCATGTATCACCCCTCCATTTTCGATCAATCGTCTCCTAGTTTATGAGCTGCACAAAAAAGCTTGTGGCGTCACGAGCGTGTGTCGCCCGCGTTGAGACCGATCCCCGCAGCCGCATCCCTCGCCCTCTATCGGGGGGTGATGTCCCGCTGCGCTTTAGCGGTTTTCGTCGGTCGGCGTCTCTTAGTCACAGCGCCAGTCACAGCGCCAGTCACAGCGCCCGCTCTAGTCTTTGCCGCTTTGTATCACCTTAGGTCCCCGCCCTAGAGCTAGCGTGCCCGTCCTTACGATCTCCTTGATGCCGAATTGTTTGAGCATACCAATAAGCGCGTCCAGTTTTCCCTCATCACCAGTTACCTCGATGATGAGGCTCTTGGGCGCCACGTCGACGATTCGCGCCCGGAAGATGTTGACGATCTGCATAATCTCTGCGCGATTTGAGCTGTCGGCAGTGACTTTTATGAGCACCAGTTCTCGGTCCACGTACGACTCTTTGGTGAGATCGCTCACCTTGATGACCTCGATGAGCTTGTTGAGCTGCTTGGTGACTTGTTCGACCACGGTATCGTCGCCGGCCACAACGATCGTCATACGCGAAACGGCTTCGTTTTCGGTAACGCCGACGGTCAGGCTCTCGATGTTGTAGCCTCGTCTGCTGAAAAGACCGGCGGTTCGCGCGAGCACGCCGGGCTTATTTTGA
>Ga0326727_10011817_pt1 | contig 20130 bp, 23 predicted proteins | sample MB2enrmetagenome_FD_207643 | JGI IMG/M metagenome (GOLD analysis project Ga0326727, IMG submission 207643) | Lab enriched peat soil microbial communities from McLean, Ithaca, NY, United States - MB29MY | ecosystem: Environmental > Terrestrial > Soil > Wetlands > Peat | place: USA: New York...
CATGGCAATCTGTTGCATCCATGTTCCGATCAATGAGATGCTTTGACCACCAAAAAAGAGCCTGTAGTTTCTATGGTGCAATGCCCTGAGGATAAATTTAAAACTGACCTGATTTTCACTCATTCTTTGAACCGAGCAGACCGGATGCTCCTGATACGCCATATTGAAGTTTATTTTCTCCGTTGTACCTCATGATTTTAGGTTGCGCCACAAAAGTTCAACCGTGTGTCCATCGGTCGCAAACTTCCCGTAACTGCTTATTCATATCATAATCATTAAGGAAATAACATTAACGATAACCGATTTATCGCTTTCAAAAGGAAGGAATCCAGCTTGAACAAACCTTACAAATTGCTAAAATAAACTCTCGCTATATGGGTTACAACCGTACTTCAAAGATTCTTAGCAATGCAACGATACGAATTCAACTAGCAAAAATAACCGTAGTCTCCCTGCGGAAATAAACGCAGATTCCTGCACTTTTGACTCCGGACTAAACAACATCAAAAATTTTATCCGGTCATTATGAAAAAGATATCCTGGTTAGGATAGGCAGGTGCTAGAGGTGTATACAAATCCGAATCCGAAGATCTTCCGCAATGAAGAGCAACATTATATGTTGCGAAAGCTGTGGCAGAGAGAGGAGTGTAAAACGAGTATTATTGTCAATACTATTACCGCTAATAATAATCATACATTTTACCAGGGTAATCGCTTATTTTTTCGATCTTAAGAAGCTGGGTCCAGAACATCGCCCAGCACATATACCAAGCAATCCAATCGAAGTGTTCACTCGTTTTGCTCATTTCTATCATTTTTTTCCACCCGTCATTCTTTTTTTATTAAAATTGCTGTCTTGTTGAAAAACACTTTAGGTCCTAAAGCCTACATGAATCCAGCTTTTCTAGCTTTTTTACCCTTATTTCAAAAAAAGGACACCTAAAGGGACACCCACTTTCAGGATCCGCTGCCCTATATAAAAAAAGAAGGCGGCTCTCCAAGAAAGTCCCCTTCTTTATCTCAGTTATTTGCAATTTTGGATTGTTTTATCTTTTATTTTTTCCCCTTACCGTTCCCTTGACCCTTTTCTTTAACGACCTCTTCACCGGATTTGCGATTGATTTCTCAATATTTTCCAAATTGTATAGGGGATTGAAATGCTTGAACTGTTCAGTTACCGCGTCTGGGAATGATGTTCCAATATTACCCATGCTGAGTAAGGGATTGAAATGCTTGAACTGCTCAGTTACTGCATCTGTGAGTGATCCTCCAATACAACCCATATTGAGTAAGGAATCTAAATGCTTGAACCGCTCTGTTACAGCTACTCTGAAACCGTCATATCCCTTTCTGTATGTTTTAACCCACGTTAAAACGAGTTTCCTGTTTTCCTCGGAAATCCATGGCGACTGTTCAAGAGAAAGATTGACCATTTTCTCAGTATAGTCCTGGATAGCGTTCATTGCACTGATACCGTTGTTAAATGCCGTTTCATAAACACTACTTAAGTGCCTTCCAATTTCTGTATGTTCCATTTTTCAAGTCCTCCTTCTTTTTGTACTAACTTAATCGTGACCCTCTGCTTTGTCAAGAAGATATGTTGCAATGCATCAATTCCTATATTTTAGTTAAATGTTGTCATTATTTATACAAATTACTTTAATAACATGTAGTTGCACTTTTTATACTAAATTAGTTTATTTTTACAATACGGACGCTACTGCATTGCAATAGAACATATCGGCGTCTTACCTTGTTGTTTTTCCCTGATTGATATAGAAATGAATTGACTATAATAAGGGGCAATATGGAATTATACAGTGGATTTCAAGGAAGCGTAGGACAATTCATACTGATACGGATGCCTTTTTTGCTGCTGTGGAGAAAAATATAAAACTGAAGATCCATTATGAATCCGAAAACAGTCAACAGACATCAAGCCAGGAAGGTCGGGTTAGTTAGGTTTTCAACTCCCTTCATGTTATTGAATATCTTTTCAAATATACATTACACTTGCTGGACGTTTACCGTTCTTCAGAAAGTTAACGATGCGATTGGGGAACTTTACCGGATGAAGGATGGCTTTAAGCGAACCTTTATTGGGTAATGCTGTACAAAAATCAGCCCACCATTTTTGTTCAGGCCCATTATCTAGTATAAGTTCCAGTTCACTTTCAGTATTGAATTCGGGATTATGTAAAATAAATCCACCAAAGGTGAGGTTTCCTTCTGGGTAATCAAGCCATTTTAAGCCCAGTGCTTCGGTCAATAACTTTCTGTCGGAGTCGTTCATGATCTTTCCTCCTTTTAATCTGCAAATGATATAAGACTGTCATCATTGTTTACAGATAGCAGGTCGTCCAGTTCATGCACAGTGGGGTCAGATATTCAGAAATCTAGAATAAAGCAGTAGTGAATACTAGACAGGCCAAGATAAAAGCACGCGTTGATTTGTTCCGTGAATTGTTTACTTCTCCCTCTTTTCTATTCTATGGTTTACACTTTTTTTCAGGTATCGTTTACAAAAAGGTTTTATTTAATATTCACTTTTCTAGACTAAATATTTAAACTTATCTTGTCCTAATGCAATGATAATAAATTGTGCGGTAATTGACAGGTTTCATCTAGTACAAAATCCAGACTAGAATATCATATCTCAGAAATTCATAGTAGGAATCATTACTTATTTCAGATTAATTTATTTAAGTGAAAGCTGGCATCCAAAGAATATGTTTGGGGGGCATTGTGCTTCAACTAGATCTAAGTTAAAGCAGGCTGCTTCTAATAAAGACTGCGCAAATTCATGCCCCTTATTTTAGGAAAAGGGATGAATTTGAGTTTATGAAATTCATTGGTACCATTATTATATGTCTGGTCGTATTGTGCATACTAAGAAAGAGAAGGCCTTAACAATGGCAAGGATGACCGATGAGGAGTTTGACAAGGCAATCGATGAGATTGTAGATTATTATTTGGAAGCACCGCAACAGTTGTTTAATGAATCAAACAAATACAAAAACTAATATCAAGCGATGTGTCAAGCCAGATTGAAAAAGAATCGGGAGATTCGAGCAAGAAAGAGATTGGCCAGAACGGGTTATGGTCTTCTAAAAAATAGATCAAAGGATGAATTAGCCGAGGGTTACAGAGGCCATAGGCTTTTTGATCGTGTGGTAAATGCTATTGTGAGCGGAGCCGTTCCTTATAAATATTGTCTGTCACTCGATGATGTGGATGCGCTTATACAAGAAAAGAACAACACCATAGGGCATGAGTAAATCGCTTGAAACAGACAGCATTATGACCGTTGTTTGACAGCACTGGAGAAAAAGTGGGGAATTAATAAAGCTGATCATAATAAAAAAGGCTGCCCCGATGCGAGATGCATCAGAGCAACCTTGTGTTAGAGAAACTCAATTAAGAGGCTTTGATAGGGATTTTTGTTCCTTCTGCCACCTTCGCTTCCTCGGTTTTCGGAATTTCTACGGTGAGAACTCCATTCTTGAAGTGGGCCTCGATATGTTCTTTGTCCAATCCATCGTGAAGGGCTATGACACGATTGAACGAACCATAGGACCGCTCACAGTAATAGTAATCCTCATCCTTTTCCTCTTTTTCCGCTTTCTTCTCCCCCTTGATGGTCAAATGGCCATCTATTAGCCGGACTTCTACATCCTTTTCTTCCATGCCTGGCAATTCTGCAGTAACGACAAGTTTCTTGTCCGTTTCCTTAACGTCAACGGACGGTAAGAATCCGCCAATACTCGTGTCCAGAGAGCCGTAAGGAATCATCCCGAAATCCGACCATAAATCGTCCATGAGGCGATCGAGGCCGAAGAAAGGAACATCCAATGCCCTGCTGATGGGGCCTATCTCTCTCCTCCATACGGAAGGAACCAAACTTCTGAGTGTCATAACACTCGCCTCCTTTACTTTATATTTTAAGCCGAATGTATCACATAAGACCATGATATTTATCAGCTTTCATCTTCGACGTTAATATAGTAATCAAATGGTTGATGTCAAGATGGGAGAAATCAATTGCATTGATTGTAAATCAGGGGCTATTTGTATTTCACCTTTTCGAACAAGGAAGCAAAGACAATTATGGACTGCATATGAAGTCAATGATTAACATAGATGATTAAGGTTTGGGAGGGTCGTTTATCATGCCCTGGTGTAAATGTTCATAGCCTTCTTGTGCTAGGCGTTGCATTAAATCTTCCGGCTTAGAGCTAAATTCTAACTTATACCATTTACCAGCAGCAATCTTTGTAAGTTGTTTTGTCCATCCAGTAAATCTTAATATGGCTTAGTTATATTTGATTTACCACCATAAACACCAGAAGATGATCTATTGGTTAATGTAACATTAGTCGAAGCACTGTTATTGCACTCCGCACTCACGACTACCGCACACAACAGCATGGCTATAATGATTAGGTTACGCATAACAGACCTCTTTACAATATCACGCTTAACGATATCAAGTACTTACGACTTATTCTGGATGCTCTTGTAAACTCATACTCAGCAGTGGCAAAGTTATCTAGATTAATGATGATAATTAAACCTTTAAGAAATCTGACATACCTTCACCTCTCTTAAGATATTTGATAGCAATTTAAACAGTGAATGGACGTTTAAGCAATATGAAATAATTGTCAGTTGATTAGTAGGCGACTACTACCGATATAAATTAAAATATTGTTCATTATTTATTTATGATCGAAATGTTGCACGGCTGAAATGTGTGATGGAAATAGGGCTTCAGGAAGTTATTCTTCAATTTACCAATGCAAAAGTTTATCAAATCATGCTGGCGGGAGAATCATAGAGTATAATTACGACTGTTCGGTTACAGTCAGCTGTCAGCATTATAGGCTACCATTTAAATAAACCTATGCTTTGTTGAAAGTGAAAATTACTACTTGATGTATTAACTAGAAAACATGAGTTTTTAAGAGTTCTGAAGTGTAAAATAAATGCAGGCCCCTTTATCTACTTCCGCTTCTGCCCACACTCTCCCACCGTGCCTGTGTATGATTCGCTGAACAATCGCCAGACCGACCCCTGTGCCATCAAACTCCTCTGCACTATGGAGCCGTTGGAAAACACCAAAGAGTTTGTCATAGTATGCCATGTCAAAACCGACACCATTGTCTTTCACTGAATATACATTTTCTCCACCCTGTTCGTAACCATTCACTTCAACAACTGCCTTTTCCCTGTTTTTTGTGAACTTGATGGCATTGGAGAGCAGATTGGTCAGGACCTGTTTGATCAACGTCCGATCCCCCTGACAGGGTGGAATGCTATCCATCTTCAAGGTAATGTTTCTATCTGGATTAATGACCTGTAATTCTGCCCATACATCGCCCACAAGCCCATCCATATCCAATATTGATATATTTATTTCCTTTCTGCCCAGACGGGAGAAAGCCAGAAGATCTTCGATAAGCTGACCCATCATTTGGATATTATTTCTGATCACATTGAATTTATCTAAGGTATCTTGATCAAATTTATCTCCCTGTTTTTTAAGGATCATCCGCGCAAAGCCGTCGATAGCGCGAAGGGGAGCACGAAGGTCATGGGAAATGGAGTAGCTGAAACTATCCAGCTCCTTGTTGGCTGCTTCGAGTTTCTCCGTACGTTCTTTCACGAGATCCTCAAGGTGTTCATGATATCTGGCAAGTTCAGCTTCAATCCGCTTAGTTTCGGTGACATCCCGTGCTGCCGCGAACACTCCCTGCACCTTTCCTTGTGCATCACGGAAAATGGTTGCGTTATAAAGCACGTCTGTCATGTTTCCCGACGCATCACGGATGGTAAGGGGATAATCTCGCACTTGGCCATCGATAAGGACCTTCCTGTAGCCTGACCGAGCGGTATCTGGTTCTGTAAAATAATCGGAAAAGTCTGTTCCAACCAACTGGCTGCGATTTCGGCCAGTTGTGAGCTCCGTCGCCCCATTCACATCTGTGATCTTTCCCTCTAAACTGATTGTGACAAGAGGGTCGAGACTTGCTTCGATAAGACTTCGTGAGTAGAGAGACACTGTCCGCAGTTCATCAGTCCGCTCGTTGACTCGCTGTTCTAATTCTTGATTAAGACGCTGGAGTTCTTCCTCCGCCTGTTTGCGCTCGGTGATGTCCAATGTAGCGCCAATGTATCGGATGAGCTCGCCAGTCTCATCAAAATACGGATGCGCTCGGTCATACACCCAACGCACGCTGCCATCAGGACGCACAATCCTGTGCTCAAGTTCGTAGATCGAAACGTTTCGTATAGCCGCTGTGAAGGTCTGGTGAAGCAGGTCCGCATCGTCAGGATGTATGCTCTCGGCAAGCATGACGTCGTAGGTGGGCGATGGTCCCGCGGGGTCGAGGCCGTAAATATGGTACTCCTCCTCAGACCAAATCGTTGTCTGAGTATCAGCGACATATTCAAAAATGCCTAGATGCGCAATCTTCTGGCCCTCGGACAGAATGCTCCGTGTCCGTTTCAACTCCTCTTCTGCTTTCTTACGTTCGGTGATATCTTTAGAAATGCCGATGATTCCTATAATCTGTCCATGTTCATCACGCCATGGCACTTTACTCGACAGCATGATACGCTGACCCATAGCAGTATCTATGGTTTCTTCAAAAACCTGTGGTTCACCACTTTCAATGATACGCTGATCATGTTTAATGATCTCAGCTCCAATAACTGGGTCATAGAATTCAACATCCGTATGGCCTATAACTTGCTCAGAAGGCTTCCCCAAGAGTTTCAGTATGGCTTGATTGACAAAGAGGACGCGACTGCTAAGGTCTTTCGTATAGATGGCATCCTCTGTTGTTTCACTAATGACTTTTAAAAGTCTCTCACGTTCAGCCAGTGCTAGTCGCTTGTCATACTCGGCAGTTTTTTTCCGGGCACGCATGTACAGTTCAGATATGATACTGATGAAAATTCCCATCGATGAAAAAATTGCTAGTCCAATTAGATCAACTTGATTGGTGATAGAGAAACTTCCGACTGGGGTGAGAACCCAATAGGTAACAAATATTACAGACAATGCCGTGCCCAAGAGCCCGATCCAGAATCCTCCCACAAGGGCAGCAATCATCACGGATGGATAGAAGGTGATATATGTAGGCAAACCATGCCCTATATAATGTGTGATAGCTAGTCTTGATAAAAGACTCGCGATGACCAAAGCAACTGTCAGGATGATTTTAAAGATAGACTTACCTATAGAAATGCTTCGAATCCTCAACATATTTCTCTAATTCACCCGGTTGCCTATATGATGGTTTTAAGAAGTTGGTATGAATTCAAGCATATATTGATTAACATATATAATTGCTCAATCATTATTAGTCAATATTTACTACTTAGGAAGATATTGTTTGGTGCACTTTTGGTGCAGTGGTATTGTAAATAGTTGATTTTATAGTGGTCGTCCGGTTCGACTCCCACCGCTTTCTCCACAATTCAATAGATTCATGAAGTAGGGAAAACTGAAGATTACCACTTGAAACTCTCATGCTATATTTAGGTGATGGGTGACCTGGCCCCTATGCAAATTACCCGTATTGTACATGAGGAAGTAACCGGTGAGCTGCAGGCAAAGGATTATGACTTTTCACAGGAATCCATCGGGGAGCATAAGGAAAAAGGTTATCGGATGGCGATGAAAGCACTGAACAAATGATTCTTCCATCTAACCTAAAAAACCCGTGGCTTATCAACCATGGTTTTCACTGTGGCAGGTCAATCCTGCCGTATATTACTATTCGCTTTTAGTATAAAAATTAATGCGTAAGATTCAATATCTTAATTTTTAACTATCTTACTCAAATCAACAATTTTTTCGCACAGCTTTTTATCATCATCTAAAAATGAACAACGAGCTTTGTCATTCTGTAAAATTTGTTCCACAGTCATTTTGGGACCCTTTTTTAATCCCTTTCCAAATGGAATCTCAAAAACAGTATCACCTACTTTAACGTCACTCATTTTTATACCTCCTAAAGGTTATAGTTGGCATCTCATTTTTTATTGTTAATTTTCAGTTATTCTGACAATGCGAATCTGATGTAACGTAGTATAATATATGACGTCAATGGTGGTTAATAGTACGTTTATCAGTAGTACATATCTATCATCACATATTGATACACAGAAACATAGTCCACAAAGTCACTTTAATTAAAATCGATACTTTAATCCTAAAGTTACCATGAATGAGTTATAATCAAGGCGGAAGCCTGGGCGGCTTAACGTTTCGTCCTATTTTCTTGTTCTCCTTCCGGGGGCAATGTTTTGCAGAAGTCACCTTACCATTTTTGTTCGGGACCTCTATCCAATAGAATCTGGAGTTCGCTTTCGCTGTTGAATTCAAGATTATGCAACATCAGCCCACCAAAAGTGGGGTTCCCTTCTGGATAGTCAGACCATTTTAGACCAATGGCCTCGGTCAATAACCTCCGATCGGAGTCGTTCATGATCCTGCCTCCCTTGAATCGGTCGATATGTGGTTGTTTGTCAATCTCTTAAGGTATTGAATTCCCTTTTTATACATCAAGAGCCACTCAAGGATCACTTCATTGATCTCCTGAGGCATACCCTGATCATGAGCAGAATAAACAATCCATAGGTTTATCAGTTTTTCCATTTGGTCCTGCAACATATTGATATTGTTAAGCGTGTTTTCATATACACGTTTATAGAAATCCCGCATTTGTTCTATGGTCAATGCTTCCATGGTTCCACCTCCTTTTAAAATCATCCGGCACCAATAAAGAACCATTGCCACTAGTCAAAGCCCAATGCTGAGTGCATCATCAGCTCTATTGCCTCTTTCACTGGATGAGAAGTCAGAAATAACAAAGAAGCATTTTCTCTTATGATATTTCCCAACATTGGCAGTGAATTCGAAAAACAATCTTTCTACGATGGTCCTAGCAACTGTAACAGCTTCCCCAATATGGTACCAGGGATTCCCCTGTCATGCATGCCATCCGTCCCATACTGAAGGGGGACAATCATATCGTTTCCTAGAAGAACCGTGGGATCGACCAGGTGGATCGTATCGCATGACGGGCATTGAAACCGCATGTAGCCTGAGCCGGGATTATGACCCAGATATTTGAACATCTGCGATAAAGGAACAGGATCATTAATCCCTAGCACTTCAATCTTACCTACAAGCCCACATTTAAAGCAGATTATGGATCTTGCTATCATGTTTTCACTCACCCCTTTCCGGAGATGACTTGCGGATAATAAATCAGTGAACAGATGATGAGACAACGAGAAATAATTGATAGTTGATTCGTAGGGGATATCTATTAGTGAGCATCACATCCTGAGGCATCCAGTCAGATATTGGGATCATTACGGGCTCCACTGTGTACTGTTTTCACCAAATCCCCAGAAACTACACCGAAATCTAAAACCCATATTTTGAGCTTTCTGCACATGATAGGTATTACCTACCTAATCACTATAATTTAACTATTATGGACTTAACCAGATTTAGATATTAGTAAAATCTAGTATCACTGAATGATACACAGAAAATACCTCATTGAACCACCTGCATTCGAGGCTGTTGACAATCACCAGGGAGGTTTAAGGACAATGGAGATGATTACGAATAAGTCGTTTCTCACAAAATGTCCGCGTTGCAAAGGTGCCATGAGTTACGACAAATTTTATGGTTCAGGTGAGCAATTTTGGGGACAAAGATGTCTGATATGCGGAATGATTATTGATCCGATAATTCTGCAAAATCAACAATGGATGAGAGATGGTCGGGGGATTTATCCCATGAGAGCAAGGAAAAGATAACGCTCCAAAGTTTCATGAGCGTTCGAATGCGTATCCAACTTTAATGCAGTGTTATTTGAAAAGCAATGAATCGTTTGAAGGAGGCATTTATTATGCATAGCGTACGCAATACTAAAAAATATCTTATAGATCAAGTGGCGAAGCTAAAAGTATTGAAGCAACAGCAGGAAATGGAGATCGCTGAACTCAAAAAAGAAATTCAACGATATGCCCGCGGATACATGCAATATCCGCTCTATGTCATTTTTGACAACAAGTGCGAATTCGTGAATCAATCCTTTGTGGATCTCTTTGGTTACGGGAAGGATGAAATCGATCAGACTGAATTGGGTTTCATGACATTGATCGCCCCGGAGCATCGTCACACTGTAGAAAAGGCATTCTATGGCGGCATAAAATGTGACTACGATAACAGTAGTTTTAAATTTAAGGCACTGATGAAAGATGGAAGCAAAATGGAATGTGATACCTCGGTCATCTTTGTACCATATAAATGGGGTGTGGCAATTCACGGCGTTATTTATAATGTATCTGGACCAGCAAACGGCAATGGAGTCATTGAAATGAAAAACTACAGTGGAATGACGATGGTTTCACAAAGCTCTTATCAAGAAAGGAGAACAAACTCATGAAGGTTCTAGTCGTATATTATTCCATGTACGGTCATATTCACCGGTTGGCGGAAGCGGCAGCAGATGGTGCAAAACAGGTGAAGGGCGCAGCCGTTCATATTTGCCGTGTACCGGAAACGCTTCCTGATGAAATCCTAAAAAAAATGGGGGCACTCAATGCACAGAAACAAATGGCCCATGTGCCGATATGCACGGTGGATGAACTTGCCTCAGCTGATGCCATCATATTTGGTACACCGACACGTTTCGGCAATATGTGCGGGCAGATGAGGCAATTTCTGGACGCCACTGGCGGATTGTGGGCAAAGAATGCCCTTGTTGGGAAAATAGGCAGTGTCTTCACTAGCAGTGCGACTCAACACGGAGGCCAGGAATCAACCATTCTTAGCTTTTATATTACATTACTGCATCATGGCATGATTGTTGTCGGCCTTCCATATGCTTTTACAGGGCAGACGAGGATAGACGAAATTACAGGCGGCTCGCCCTACGGTGCTTCCACAATCGCTGGCTCTGACGGAAGCCGCATGCCGAGTGAGAATGAACTGAACGCCGCGCGATATCAAGGGAAGCATGTTGCGGAAATCGCCGCCAAGTTGTGTCGTCCGACATAAAATATAAATCTCAGGTTATGGGCTGAAAACCTGAAGGAAAAGTAGCATTATGACGGTAGCAAGGGCACTGAAAGGAGGAGACCATGGTAAAAAAAGGAGATGCAATGTATTGTGACGCTTGCGGTCTTGTCGTTGTAGTGGATGAAGAATGCGGATGCGCCGAAACCGAGTTGATCTGTTGCGGGGAATTGATGGTGCCCAAAAAACCTGCCACAAAGAGAAAAAAGAAAGTATTGTCAAAAACGAAGGTTAAGGCGATAGCAAAAAAAACCAGGGCAAAGACAAAAAAATAGATCGTATCATACCGTAACCCATAAACTATTTTAGGCATTGGCACGAAAGAAAGCGGGTGCCTTATGGTATTTCTATATGCTTTTTTGGCCGGGTTTCTATCCACGCTTATTTTTCACCAAGGGCTATTGGAAATATTTTACATCCTGAAATTGACGACCTATGTGCCATATTCCTTGAAAGCAACCATGCCTTTTTTGGTACCTCAGGTTATATCGCTGGCATTCTGGGGAGGGATCTGGGGCATTCCCCTTTGGCTGATCATCCGTCACCTGTCCAGGGTAAGCTTCTGGCTTATGGCCTTGGGATTCGGTGCCTTGGGTCCAAGCATGATTGCATGGTTTGTTGTTTTTCCACTCAAAGGATTACCGGTAGCCGGCGGATGGAAGCCGATGATCATGATGATATCACTAATCATCAATGGGGTTTGGGGAATTGGCACGGCATGGTTGATGAGAATCTTCACCGTGAAACATGAGTTTTGAATAGAGTGTCCCCCAAAACATTCTTTCTTCAAGTGAATTTTACTGCACACCAATTTTCAGATCTCTGTCCAGATACTCAACTTTCTTTAAAGATTCGTCCATTATGAACAGCCCGTGGGAAAAAGCTGTATCCCGTCAATCCCCTCCAAGAATTGTACTAATCAACCTGCTCGACAAGATAATTGCTGATTCCCATCTGTTCGATCTGATCGATCTGGGCTTCGATCCAGTCAATATGACTCTCCTCGTCCTTAAGGATGGATTCCATGAGCTCCCTGGAACCGCTGTCTTTTGCCTCGGCTGCCAGTTTGATGCCGTCATTGTAAGAATGTATGGCATCATTCTCTGCACGCCAGTCGCTTTTGTGCTGAAGCTTCACCTCCGCACCGATATGAATATCCTTTAGATGACTGACTTCCGGACGGCCTTCCAGAAAAAGGATACGGGATATCAACTTTTCTGCATGCTTCATTTCATCTATCGCCCTTTTCTCAATGGTTTTGTGCAGTCTCTCGTACCCCCAATTATCGCACATCTCGGAGTGAACCATGTACTGGTTGATTGCCGTCAATTCATCGGCAAGGAGGTCATTTAATTTCTCAATCACCTTTTCATTTCCCTTCATACCAATCTCCTTTCGGATTTCTTTAGTGTGCCAAATGTATTTTGAAAAAAGCGTTTTTACATTCTGAGCAATAACATGGGGCATTTGGCTTCCCTGAGTACTCTTTCGACGACACCGCCTAACATGGTCTTCAGAATCCCTGTCTTGCCATGAGATGTCATAACAATAAGATCGATATGCCGCATTTCTTGCTCTTTCACGATTTCATCATAAGGAACTCCTCTTTTAACCACTGGGATAATCTCAATCCCAAAGGCAGTATCACCGAGTTTACTAATTTCATCTTGAAGCTTATCTGCGGATGCTTTCATGCTCTGGGCATCGAGCTGCCGCATCACAGCTTCCGGTAAGCAATAGTCAACCATACATTGTTGCACCGCTTCATCAACAACATGCAGAAGGGATATTTTCGATTGGTAGTGTCGGGCAATATCCACCGCCTGTCTTAAAGCATGTTGCGAATAATTGGAGAAATCGGTTGGGACGAGAATGTTTTTAGGCTCGAACAATGGGATCTCCTGAATGAGAAATATTATGCAGCGAAAAGACGTACATCCCGGAACTACTCAGCTTTCGAGATAATTATAAATTCGTGCAGCAGCAGAACACAATAAGGATTAAATGGCAGAATAATGATAGGTAAAAACTAACGGACGATCATCTATGGTCTTAAGGTTAATATAAATCTAGCTATGGAGCAAGCGATGTAAGGTAGGACCTCAGATTGGCATTCTTGTTCTTCAAACCAAATTTTAATCGTAGATTCTTCCTGTGAAAATCAACAGCCGTTGCAGATATATTCAGAAGCTCCGTGATTTCCTTGGTCGTCTTTCCTTCTTTAACGAGACTGGCCACCTGAATTTCACGTGGGGTTAAACTCGAATATGCTGAACTCAGGCTGCGTAGGAAAGGGGAGATAATGTCATTGAGGTGTGACTCTATGATATTCACCTGCATCATCTGATCTTTATTTAAATTAAGATGCTTCAAATGTTCTAGATAGGGGAAAACCAACTTTTTGATATTGGTCAGTACCTGATCCTCAATCCTGGCTTTGTCTTCCTCCCTGTGTTTTAACAAAACCTTAAGTGCTGTATTAGCCTCTTCCAGGTTACTGGACTTGGATTCTAACTCCTGCTCCCTGATTTTCAGGGCTTCCTCGGCTTTCTTTCGAGCCGTTATATCCAGAATTGATATGACTTTACTGTGTGTTGACGGGATAGATGCAACATACGCAAGAACATTTATGGGTTCGCCTCCGCGGCCGGTCATGATCAGTTCATGGCCGTCCTGCGATTTTTTGGCATGCCCCAGCTTCCTTCCCGTCCTTTCAAGATCGCCACTCTGCACCTGATCATCAGCAGGCATAAATTCAGTCCAATGTCTCTTGCCTTCAACTTCGACCCGAGGATGGCCAGACAGTTCCTCAAACTGCTTGTTGGCAAGCAAAATCATGTCATTTTCATCGATTATAATCGTCGCTGCTCCTGTATTTTCAAAAATTGTTCTATATCTGGCTTCAGATTCCTTTAAAGCTTTTTCAACTTTAATAAGTTCCTCACGTTCTTCAATTTCATGGAGCGCTCTCGTAACGGCTGGGGCAAGACGCGACAATCTATTCTTCAATACATAGTCCGTAGCACCTTTTTTCAGCAAATCAATGGCCGTTTCTTCACCTAAAGCTCCCGAAACAAAGATGAATGGGAGATGAGGGCATTTTTTTTTGGTGATGTTGAGGGCCGCCAGCCCATTAAATGATGGAAGGGAATAATCAGAAAGAATCAATTCCGGCGAAAAATCCGATATTGCATTAATAAAGGCGGCCTTGGTGCTTACGCATTTGGATACAGGGTTCAGACCCGATTCAACCAGCTCGTTCTCCATTAATATTGCATCGGTTTGAACGTCTTCGAGAATTAGTACGCGCAATGTTTTGCTCATGGCCCTATCCTCAAATAATGGTTTAGAATCGGATCATATCCATCATTGATCATCACGGATTGCCGCATTCGTTATCAGCCAATATGATCCTATTTCTGTGACGATTCGATAAAATGTATCTGTATCCATAGGCTTCACGATGTAACTATTGGCGCCAAGAGAGTAAGCTTGATGCTTATCCATGTCATCATTCGATGAACTGAAGATTGCAACCGGAATCAATTTTGTTCGCTCGTTGGTCTTCAGGCGCCTTAAAACCTCCAGGCCGTCGATCTTAGGTAGTTTTAGATCCAAGAGGATCAGTTTCGGCATATGGTCAGCATGGAATGCGGAGCCGTCGTCCTCTGGATTAAAAAAATAGTTCAATGCTTCGGCACCGTCTCGGAAAGTCATGACAATGGGTTTTTTTTTAAAATCACCGAAAGAGTCGATGATCATCTCAATATCATGGTGATTATCTTCCACAAGAACGATATCTGCATTATTCATTGTAATCGGCCTCTCCTGTTCATCGAATGTTAGATAGAATCATGGACCGGATTAATTTTCTGCATAATGAACTAAAAGAGTGTGATTTTAAATTAATAAAAGTTTAATATTTTAGGGCTACAACTTCACTCAACAATTTTTATATTATAAAATCTGTTTATAATGAGAAGCATCGTTTTATTTTTGAGCTTATCCCAATAACTTGATTAAAATCAAAGTTCTTATCATTAACTAACAACAGAGAAGCACTGATACAACCATAAATATATGTATGTGGATTGGTAGGTTCAATCTACTACTAACTAGTATTATTTTACTTACGAGGTGTTCGTTAATCAATCATTTTATTCTCAAGCAAATTTTAAGAACGAGCAGGAAATTGAGCATATCTGTCCTTATTACGATCTTGACTAAATGACCTTCGGTAAGCGCTTGCAGAACAAATATGGCCTGCCGATTTATTTCCAAATAACAAGGGAAGCTATTTCATTTTAGATGGCAACTTAATCGTCTTACCGGCGATCATGAAAACACCGTTCCCGAGATGATGAATTGTCCTATATACAATTTTTATACTTTTATACATTTTTTGATTGTGGTGAAGAGATTATTGAAAGTTTGAAACCTCCTCATTTCATGGAGAAGTAAGCTTTAATGCTCGATTTAAAATGACAAGAATAAAACAGATATTTGTGGCTGGATGTAGGTAAGCAACACCATGAGGGATCTTCATAAAACTTCTATAATAGTAGATCAGCATGTCAAAGTATAATTCATTTAGAGAGATAAATGAGCCGCCCCGTTGAAATAATGAAGCTGCCCAAGTTGTATATACGGATTCAGATGTACCACTAGATGATACTATAATTGTAATTCTGAGAGATCTACCTTATATATATTATCAGGGAGCCATTCTGGCGTATTATCTTTATCAATTAGCCGTGCACGAACGCCTTCAAGGAAATCCGGATGTCGTATTATAAACTGTATTGCATGAAAATCCGCTTCAAATACCTTGTCAATAGGAAGGTGTTCATTATGGCGGAGGAGTTTCAGGGTTAGGACCATCGCGGTAGGGGATTTTTCATGGAGCTTCGAAAGGATACTTTCGCAGGGTGCCAATAAAATACCGCAATCCCGCAAGGATTGGATTATTTCCTGCAGTGATGATTTCCCTGTAAAATATTCCGCTATCCACTGATCCATTTCTGGATTTTCCGGGATGGTTTTTTCAAAATGGCTTTTAACTTTTTCCATCAGGCGGAATAAAAAATATTCCGGTTCCGAAAATTCCATAATATTGAAACCCTTTATAGTGGTTATGAAGTCGGACACGGCATATGATGGTACCAGGTGGGTTGCCAGGCCGAGACGCACACATTCGGCTCCTTTCATTTCATAAGACGTCAATGCCAGATATTCCGGATATCCGGGAGGACATTTCCGAAACAACCAACCGGTAGCACCAACATCCGGATAAAAACCGATTCTAGTTTCCGGCATGGCCATTCTAGTCTTTTCGGTAGCTATAACCCAATCAGCGCCAGCTGAGATGCCAAGTCCGCCTCCCATTGTAATCCCATCAGCAATAACAATTATAGGTTTGGGAAATTGGAATATCATCAGATCAAGTTTATTTTCTTCAAGAAAAAATTGATAAACATCGTTCATATTCCCTTTCTGGATATCATGGGCCAATTGTTTGAGATCGCCCCCCGCACAGAATCCTCTGTCTCCCATTCCATAGAATAGAATGAGTCGACATCGGTTATCATTAAGTGCCTGGTTCATGCAGCTGGTTATTGTACGAACCATCTCAAGATTGAGACTATTCAGGATATCTGGACGGTTCAGGATAATGGACATAACCGCTTCATTGCGGCGCACGATTACAGAAGGCTGATCGGATAGTAGCTGACTCATATTCTCTGTCACTGAATAGATTAATACTGAATGCCACTATATCAAATATGTTGTAATTTTTTAAGTATCTTGACCATTGCCAATGTGTCCAGACTGCAGTATTCCAACAGAGCTTTGCAAATACGTTCAATTTCCGCCGGATCATTAGACTGATTCATTGTTTCATATGCATTCATAGCCATTCCACCATCCTGAATATCAAGATGTTCATATGTACATTCTGGAATGAGAGCACGTAAGACATACTTCAGAGAATATGACCCATTCATTGTCCAGTGATAGATACTTCTATTTTGAAAAGGAGTCATTAAATCTCGTATGTTATTGATGATCATTTCTATTTCTTTCGAGCGGGGAATATACAATTTCAGCACACTGTTCCTCCTATCAATGGTCTTCCTTTATCAATACTTCATCTGAGTGAATGAAGCGGGTGCAGAGAAAACAAAAGAAGGCGGCAACCAAGATCGCCAAAACAGTTGTCATAAGCGCTATCCTGAGTCCCCATAGATCAGAGAACCATCCTAAAAGTGTAGGTGAAAATGCATCACCCAGGGCATGGATGAAGAATATATTGACCGCAAAAGCCATGGTCCGGACGTTTTGTTTCGTAATGCTCACAATCACGGTATTCAATGGACCCGTATTAAGGAAGAGAAGAAACGCCGCAACTAACATGGCGCCCATGGAGAGAGGAAAAGAAGAACTGATCAAGGCATAAAGAGCAATGGGCGCACTGAGCAACAATCCAAGCCCTGAAATATGAAGATATCCCTTAGTACCTCTCTTCTGCTGCAGTTTATCGCCAATCCAGCCTCCTGCTAATGTCCCTGTGATGCCGGCAACGACAATAATGCCTCCAAAAAGAGAATTGGCTGTAACCAGGCTAACCCGATGCACACGGTAAAAAAATGTCGGCATCCACTGTGCTATTCCTCCCATGGCAAAGGTCATTGCCGTCATGGCCATGTTATTCAAGATAAAGGACCGGTTCTTGAACAGAGAAAAGTAATCCTGCATCTCTGCATATTGATGTTTTGACTGTGTTTCAGGGACATCCCCAAGGGGTTCCCGAAGCATCCATAGGGGAATTGAAAGGATTAAACCCGGTAGTCCAACCATGAGAAAAGCTGCCCTCCAACCAAAATGCTCACCGAGAATTCCGCCGAATATATATCCCAAGGCGCTTCCCATTGGTATGGCCAGGTAGAACAGGGCAAAGACCCGCCCACGTAATTTCTTTGCAAAATAGTCGGCTAACAACGTCGGGGAGATTGTGCTAAAGCTTGCCTCACCAATACCAACCAATGATCGGAACCACGCAAGCATCCGATAATCAGTAGCAAGACCTGCCAAGGCCGTTGTAAAGCTCCAGAGCATAAGTCCTACAGCGGACAATCTCGGCCGGTTGATTCGGCCTCCAAGCCATCCCAACAGAGGGGCGGAAATCATGTAACTAAGCATGAAGGCGCTTCCCAGAAAACCAAGCGCTGTATCTGAAAGATGGAAATCTATCTTGATGAGGGGGAATACCGCGTAAAGGACCTGTCGGTCGATGTAGTTTAGAAGATTACAGGTGAAAAGGATCAAGAAAACATAACGGCTGTAATGGACCCTAGTTGAATTAGTCATAGATCCTGACTTGGCAAAACAGATTTGGAGTGGACATACAGGAAGGGTAAGATTGCCTAAATTATCGCTTCAGCGATTGCCCGACCTGCGATACGTCCTGAAAACATGCATCCCCCAAGGAATGAACCTTCCAGCGACCTGTAGCCATGCATACCTCCTCCACCGAATCCTGCCACTTCGCCAGCTGCATAAAGACCGGGCAGAGGTTCTCCCCCGGTACCAAGTACGCGGCTGGACAGGTCCGTCTCCAGACCACCGAGTGTTTTGCGTGTCAGGATATGGAGTCTCACTGCGATAAGCGGTCCCACTTTTGGATCTAGATATTTGTGAATACGGGCTGTACGGATAAGCTTATCGCCAATATAGTTCCTGGCACCTCGGATGGCTGTTATCTGCATATCCTTAGTGAACTTGTGGTCTGTCTCACGGTCACGACTGATGATTTCGCGCTCCAGTGAGGCATGCTCGATCAGGTCTTTGCCGGTAAGTGCATTCATACCTTTGACGAGATCAGCAAGGTTGTCCCTCACGATAAAGTCAACACCGTTGCGCTTGAAAGCCTCAACCGGTTCAGGTGCACCTTTATTGAATATTCGTCCGATGGTTCGTAACCAGCTTTTGTTGGTCAAATCCGGATTTTGTTCTGAACCCGATAAGGCAAACTCATGCCGAAGAATCTTTTGCGTCAACACGAACCAACTATAGTCATATCCGGTGTGCATGATATGGGAAAGGGTACCCAATGTGTCGAAGCCGGGATAGAGAGGAACCGGCAGACGTTTTCCGCAGGCATCGAACCACATGGATGAGGGGCCTGGTATTATCCGTATACCATGCCCCGTCCAGATCGGGTTCCAATTAACGATTCCTTCCGTATAGTGCCACATACGATCGCGGTTGATGACACGGCCGCCTGCCGCCTCGGCAATCGCCAGCATGCGACCGTCTACGTGATCAGGGACACCGGAAATCATGTTTTTTGGCGGGTCGCCCAGACGCTTCGGCCAGTTTTGACGCACCAGATCATGATTGGCTCCAATACCGCCGGATGCCACAACAACAGCCTGTGCGTTCAATGTGAAATCGCCAACTACCGAATGCGAACTTTTCTCACCACGCTTCACTGCGCTGGGCTGTAAAATTACGCCACGTATACCCTGAACAGTACCGTGTACAACCACTATCTCATCGACTCGATGACGGAACCTGAAGGTGATCAATCCCTCTTTCTCAGCCTCCTCCACACGGCTGACAAACGGCGCTAATACGCCTGGACCCGTTCCCCATGTCACATGAAAACGCGGTACCGAGTTCCCATGCCCAATGGCTCCATAGCCGCCACGTTCAGCCCACCCGACGATCGGGAAGAATGTAATGCCCAACTCACGGAGCCATGAGCGCTTCTCGCCTGCTGCAAAGGCTACGTAGGATTCAGCCCATCTCCGGGGCCAGCGGTCCTCCGTACGATCGAATCCGGCAGTACCCAGCCAATCCTGAAGGGCCAACTCATAAGAATCGTGTATCCCCACCCTTCGCTGCTCGGGTGAGCCCACAAGAAATAATCCGCCAAATGACCAGAACGCCTGGCCACCCATTGACTGACGCGGCTCTTGGTCAGCGATAATGACCTTTCTGCCCGCTCGGACAAGTTC
>Ga0326727_10011818_pt1 | contig 20128 bp, 23 predicted proteins | sample MB2enrmetagenome_FD_207643 | JGI IMG/M metagenome (GOLD analysis project Ga0326727, IMG submission 207643) | Lab enriched peat soil microbial communities from McLean, Ithaca, NY, United States - MB29MY | ecosystem: Environmental > Terrestrial > Soil > Wetlands > Peat | place: USA: New York...
CCGCTGCTGATGGCGACGGCCCACCGCGCGCTCGGGGCGACCTCGACCGCCCCGATCCACTCGCTGGCCGCGGCGTTCCAGCTGATCCACACCGCGACCTTGGTCCACGACGACGTGATCGACCACGCCGAGACCCGGCGGGGTCGGCCCTCGATGCCCCGGGCTTTCGGGATGCCGCTGGCGATCGTCACGGGCGACTACCTGTTCGTCCGGGCGTTCGAGCTCGCCGCCGAATACCCGAAATCGATCATCCTGCGCTGCGGCGAGGCCTGCGCCGACCTCGTAGAAGGAGAGGTGCTGCAGGATGCCTCCCGGTTCGACCTCTCGACCGGACGAGAGCACTACTTCCGGATCGTCGAGAGGAAGACCGCGGCGATCATCGCGGCCGCCCTCGCGTCGGTCGCGGAGATCGCGGAGGCGAGCGCCGGGGTGCAGACGGCGCTCCAGACGTACGGGACCGCGCTCGGCGTCGCGTTCCAGATCCGGGACGACCTCCTGGACGTCTTCGGCGACCCGGACCTCCTCGGAAAGCCCCTCTTCACCGACTTCCGAGAGGGGAACCCGACCCTCCTCTCGCTGGAAGCCTACGCTCGGCTCGACCCGCGGCGCCAGTCCGAGTTCGAGCGGCTCTTCCGGCTCCGACGGAAGGGGGCGAAGCATCTCATGCGCCTGAAGGAGCTCACGGAGTTCGCCGGCGCCGACTCGGCGGTGGCGAACGAGGCGGCCGTGTGGACCGAGCGGGCCGTCCGGGCGCTCGATGTCCTGCCCCGGGGCCCGTACCGCAACCTCCTGGACCGCCTCGCCCACGGAGTGGCCGAGCGACGGTACTGACGGCCGCGCCGTCCGCCGCTCGAACGAAAGGTACATCTCCCCTTCGGGAGCTCAGACGCGCCGGAGTCGGCGGCGATGAGCGGAACCTCCACAGCCGGGGCGAGCTCGTCCGACGCCCCCGCCAGTTTCGACCACCTCCCTCCCCGCTGGGAACCGACCCCGGAGCGCCCGCACCTGCCGATCGGGGTCGCGATCGTCTCGGTCCTCATCGCCCTCTTCGCGGTCGTGATGGTCCTGGCCGGGCTCCTGTTCCTGCTCGCCCAGTTCGCCGGGAGCTTCGTGCCCCCCTCGCTCGAGATCTTCCAATCGATCGACATCTGGGGCGCGGCCATCCTCGTGATCCTGGGAGCGGCCTTCCTCGGCATCGCGACCTCGCTCTGGCGCCAGGAGACCTGGGCCCTCTGGACGACCCTCGTACTCGTCTTCGGGACCTGCGCCTACCTGTTCTTCACGGGCTCGATCTCGGTTCTCTTCGTGGTGTTCGTGGTCCTGTTCATCTACCTCATCTCCGTGCGCCGCTACTTCTACTGATGCGGATCGCACTCGCCGAGCTCGCCCCCGTCCCGGGGGACGTCGAGGGGAACGTCGCGCGGGTCGGGGAGGCGGTGCACGCGGCCCGGGCCGAGGTCGCGGTCTTTCCCGAGCTGTTCCTCTCCGGCTACCGTGTCGGGGACCGGTTCCATCGGATCGCGCTCTCCGCGGGAGACCGGAACGCCGAAGCGCTGCGTGGGGTCGCCCGCACCGAACACGCGACCATCGTGGTCGGGGCCCCGGTCGCTTCCCCGGAACGCCGGGGGGAGATCCACAACGCCGCGCTCGCGGCGCTGCCGGACGGGCAGCTCTTCGTCCAGGTCAAGCGCTACCTCCCGACGTTCGGCCCGTTCGAGGAAGGGGTCCTGTTCACCCCGACCGATACGAGCCGCCCGGTCCGCGTCGGCGACCACCCGGTGGGGCTCGAGGTCTGCTACGACGTGTTCTTCCCGGAGGTCTCGCGTCAGCTCGCGCTCGCCGGCGCCGATCTCCTCGTGAACGTCTCCGCGTCGCCGGTGACGAGCCGTCGTCTCTTCGAGAAGCTCCTCCCCGCCCGGGCCGTCGAGAACGCGTTCCCGGTCGTCTACGTCAACCGTGTCGGGGTCGAGGACGGGGTCGTTTTCGGCGGCGGGTCCGCGGCGTGGGACGCCCGGGGCGAACCGCTCCCCTCGGTCCCGGTGCCGCTTCCCTCCCTCGGTCCGGACGAACGGTTGGTCACGGTGGAGGTCGACCTCGGGGAGGCGGCCCGCTGGAGGCCGTTCCGGCCGGTCCTGCGGGACGTGGCGAGCCGCCCGGGTGGGGCTCCGTCCGCCCCTCCGTAGCCGCCGCACCGTTCAACTCGAACGCGCCTCTTATAGAGGACCGCGCCCCGGTGGACCGTCGTGCCGCCGCCCCCGACGATCGCGCAGGAGCTCGCCGCGAAGCAGCGCGAGATCTCGGTCGCGGAGTTCTTCGAACGGAACCGCCAGATCCTGGGCTTCGACAACCTCCAGCGGGCGCTCCTGACGACGGTGAAAGAAGCCGTGGATAACGGGATCGACGCGGCGGACGACGCCCGCATCCTCCCCGAGATCCAGGTCGAGATCTCGAAGGAGGGAGAGGACCGGTACCGCGTGGCGGTCACCGACAACGGCCCCGGGATCCTGCGACGGGAGATCCCGAACGTCTTCGCCCGGCTTCTCTACGGCTCGCGGTTCCACGCGAACCGGCAAGCGAGGGGACAGCAGGGGATCGGCATCTCCGCGGCCGTGCTCTACGCCAACCTGACGACCGCCCGCCCGACCCGCGTCATCTCCAAGGTCGAGGAAGAGGAGGCCGCCCACGTCCTCGAGCTCACGATCGACACCCAGAAGAACCAGCCGAAGGTCGTCTCGGAGGACCTCCTCCTCTGGGACCGGCCTTCCGGCACCCGCATCGAACTCGTCCTGAAGGCACGCTACGTTCGCGGACGACAGTCCCCGCTCGAGTACCTGCGGGGAACGGCCATCGTCAACCCGCACGCCCGCATCGTCCTCACGGAACCGGACGGCACGCGCGTGACGTTCGAGCGCGCCACGACCGACCTGCCGCCGGCCGCCAAGGAGACCCTGCCCCACCCGTTCGGGCTCGAGCTCGGTGAGCTCGGCTACTTCCTCAAGGCGACGAAACGACCCACCCTCCTCGAGTTCCTCACGAAAGACCTCCAGGGGGTGAGCCTCCGCACGTCGAAGGAGCTCGTGGCTGCGGCCGGGTTGAAGGGCACCGAGGCGCCCGCCTCGGTCCAAGGGGAGGCACAGGAGCGACTCCTGAACGCCCTCCACGCCGCGCCGCTCGTGGCCCCGTCGGCCGAGGGCCTGTCGCCGATCGGCGCGATGCTGATCAAGCGCGGCCTGCGGAACGTCCTGGGCGACCTGAAGCCGGAGTTCTTCGCGCCTCCGGTAAGTCGGCCGCCGAAGGTCCGCGGAGGCTTCCCGTTCATGGTCGAGGTCGGGCTCGTCTACGGCGGCGGCCTCCCGTCCGACCAGGCAGTGCAGGTCCTCCGGTTCGCGAACCGGGTCCCGCTGCTCTTCCAGCAGGGGGCCTGTGCGATCACGAACGCCATCTCGAACATGGACTGGCGGCGCTACGGCCTCGACCAGAAGGGCGGCTCGGGGCTCCCGATCGGCCCCGCGCTCATCCTCGTCCACATCGCCTCCACCAAGATCCCGTTCACGAGCGAGGCAAAGGAGGCGGTCGCGGAGGACCCCGAGATCGACAAGGAGCTCACGCTCGCGCTCCAGGCGGCCGCGCGGCACCTACGGACGCACCTCTCGCGCAAGAGCCGGCGCGATTTCGCCGACGAGAAGTTCGCGATCATCCTGAAGATCCTCCCGAAGCTCGCCGAGAAGACGAGCCATCTCGTGGGAAAGCCCGTTCCCGACCTCACCCCGGTGGTCACTCGGATCATGGACGTGGTGAGCCTCGAGGCTCCGGTCGCAGCCGAGGCGAAAGGGGTCCGCATCCCGGTCGAGATCACCAACTACACTCCCCGGGCACGGGCACTCGAACTGTTCGTCGAGCTGCCGCCGGAGGTCCTCAAGGTCGGCGCGTTCGACCCGGCGCCGGACGGCACCGAGCCCGAGCTCGGGCGGGCCTGGTGGACCCTCCCGAAGCTCGCACCGAACGGTCGCACGAGGCTCACGCTCACGTTCCCTCCCAAGACCGACGTCGACGCCAGCGACCTCGACTGGTTCGTCGCCGGGATCGACGAGGCGCATCTCCTCGGCGCCGACCCGCTGCCGGGCGACTGGGACGTCCGGTTGCCGCGGACGATCGTCGAGGCCGCCGAGCTGGCGGCGACGGACGGGGCGGCGGGAACGCCGGAAGAATCGGAGGTGGACTACGATGCCGCCGAAGCGAGCGCGCACGCCAGCGACGAAGACTGACGACGACGAGCCCCGGATCCGGGCCGACGCCCTCCGGCCGACGCTCGACCTCGCCCAGCAGATCTACGGCCAGCTCTCGAACGGGGAGATCCCCCGCATGCGCCTTCCGCTGCGCACCAAGCAGAACATCGCCTTCCAGCCGCGGGAAGGGGTCTGGAAGCTGGGGAAGGCGCTCGGCACGCGCAGCGCGCGCAAGCTGGACGGGGCGCTGATGCTCCTCCGGACGTTCTACCTCGTCGACTTCATCAACGAGATGGCCCGCGACAAGAAGACCTCGACCCTGCGGGAGCTCTACTACATCAGCGAGGGGTGGGAAGAGGGCAAGTTCCACAGCGAGGACGAATCGAACCTCCTCATCGAGGACCTCGAGGTCCTCTGCCAGCGACTGCGGGAGGACTTCCGACTGCACCCGGAGGAGAACGGGGCCTCGGTCATCGGCGACCTCACGATCAAGGAGCGGAACCGCAAGGGGGTCGTCAAGAAGATCAACTGCCGCGACGACGTCGGGGACGGCGGCTACTCCCTCCCGTTCAACGTCGAGAAGGAGAAGATCGAGTTCGTCGGGACGAACGCGAAGTTCGTCATCGCGATCGAGTGCGGCGGCATGGTCGACCGCCTCGCCGAGAACAACTTCGACGAGGACCAGAAGGCGATCCTGATCCATCTCAAGGGCCAGCCCGCGCGCTCGACCCGGCGGTTCCTGAAGCGGCTCACCGAGGAGCTCCACCTCCCCGTGGTCGTCTTCACCGACGGGGACCCGTGGTCGTTCCGAATCTTCGCGAGCGTCGCCTACGGGGCGATCAAGACCGCCCACCTCTCGAACTACCTGGCGACCCCCTCGGCCGAGTTCCTCGGGGTCACCGCCTCCGACATCGAGAACTACGACCTTCCGTCGGACAAGCTCTCCGAACAGGACGTCCGCGCCCTCCAGGCCGAGCTGACCGACCCCCGCTTCGCGACGGCCGAATGGCGCTCGGAGATCGAGCTGATGCTGAAGAACGGCAAAAAGGCCGAGCAGCAGTCGCTCGCGAAGTACGGGCTCAACTACGTCACCGAGCACTACCTGCCCGAGAAGCTGCGCGAGATGGGCGTCCTCTGACCCCGCGGGAGCCCGGGCCGTCCGGCCCCGGACGCGATTTCCCGACGGTCGGAAACCTTACAAACCCCGGTTCATCCTCGACCGCCGATGACGTGGACGCCCGGCCAACGGTACCTCGCCGAGTTCCTGGGAACGTTCGGACTTCTCCTCTCGGTCACGGGGGGAGCGCTGCTCTCGCTCACCCAACCGGTCCTCGACCCGATCTCCCGGTGGATGCTGATCAGCTTCGCGATCGGCTTCGGGCTGATCGGTGTGATCTACGCGTTCGGGGACATCTCGGGGGCCCACTTCAACCCGGCCGTCACGATCGCCTTCTGGGTCTCGGGCAGGTTCAAGGGGCGGGACGTCGTCCCCTACATCGTCGCCCAGCTCCTGGGCGGGATCCTCGGGGTGGCGGTCATCGCGGGCGTGGCCTACGGCTCTTCGTCCCTGTGGTCGACCGTGACGGGGTCCTCTGCGGCGCTCGCGTCCCAGGGGTACTCCGGCGGCGGCTCGTACTCGGTCGGGTGGGCCTCGGTCTTCCTGTTCGAGGTGGTTTTCACGTTCTTCCTCGTCCACGTGATCCTGTTCGCCACGCGGAGCACGAACTCCTCGAAGAACCTCGCTCCGATCGGGATCGGGCTTACCCTCCTGATGATCAACCTGATCGGGATCCCGATCGACGGCGCCTCCGTCAATCCGGCGCGCAGCTTCGCGCCCGCGATCCTTTCGGCGTTCTTCGCGAACGACCACTGGGCGATCCAGCAGGACTGGCTGTTCTGGGTCGCTCCGATCCTCGGCGGCCTGATCGCCGCAGGGGTCGAGCGGATGCTCCGCCCGTCGGCGACCTGAGCGGGTCGACGAGCGGCTAGGCCAGGCCCAGGGCCGCGAAGCCGTCCGGGGTGAGCACGACGTCCGCCACCGCGGCCGGGGCGTAGACCAGCGACCTCGAGGGGCCGACGGCCCGCTTCCAGGCGATCCCCATCTCCTGGAACTCGGGACGTTCTGCGCCGACCTCGACGACCGGTTCGGTGAGCCTCACGGGGAGCGTCCTCCCGTCCTTCGCGACCGCGAGCAGGTCGTTCGCCTCGTCGTAGACGACCCACGCCTGGGGCACGATGAGCTTCAGGTGGACGAGGCGGGGGCGGAATTGGCTCTCGCTCTCCGTTTCGGTGCGGGAAAATACCGCGAAGTCCGTTCCCTCGTAGTCGACGAGGCGCTCGAACTGGAACGCCCGCTGGCGGAACTCGAGCACGTTGATCTCGAGGTCGGCCTCGGTCAGCACGGGTCGACCGAGGCGGAGACGCTAGATAACCTTCGAGGCGGCGCGGCCCGCCCCGAGGTAACGCTAATAAACGGTCACCTCTACCCGCGCGCCACCGGTATCCCTGAATGAAACGCTCTTCGCGGGTTTGGAAAAAGCGCGGCCACATGCGCTGGAAGTGGCGCAAGAAGCGGATGCGCCGCCGCATGCGCGCCCAGAAGATGCGTAAGCAGTGAGGGCCGCGGGTTCCCGCGGTCCCTCCGAACCCGTTCCCGAGCCCTGCGGTCGAACGTTACCAGGTCAGGCGCTCGAGCTTGCGCGCGGCCTTGGTCGACTTCTTCCACTCCCGGTAGTGGTCGCGGCAGAGGGGGGCCCGGCGGCCCTTTTCGGGCATGTTCGTGAAGACCTTGCGGGCCTCCGCCAGGGCCAGGTGCCGTTCGGCGGGCGCGCCGCAGCCCGGGACCCCGCACGGGTCCTCGCCGTCGGCGCTGGCTCCCGGTGGGTCCTGTTCGAGGCTCATCGGCGCCCCAGCGTCGCGAGCACCTCGGCGACCAGGTCGGGGACCTCGTAGGGAAAGCGCGCGACGCGCGCGCCGGCCGCCTCCAACGCCGCGACCTTCGTCTCGGCCGTGCCCTTGCCGCGGGTGATGATCGCGCCCGCGTGCCCCATCCGCTTGCCGGGCGGAGCGCTGCGCCCGGCGATGTAGGCGACCACGGGCTTCGTGAAGTGATGCTTGATGTACTCGGCGCCGTCCTCTTCCGCCGTTCCCCCGATCTCCCCGACCATCACGAGGAGGTCGGTCTCGGGGTCAGCCTCGAAGAGCGGCAGGGCGTCCACGAACGAGGTGCCCACGACCGGGTCTCCGCCGAGACCGATGCACGTCGACTGGCCGAGCCCGTGCTCCTTGATGCCGTTCACGATCTCGTAGGTGAGGGTGCCGCTGCGGGAGATGACCCCGACGCGGCCGGGGCGGAAGACAAGGTTCGGGATGATCCCGATCTTCGACTTGCCCGGCGCGGCGATCCCCGGGCAGTTCGGGCCGATGATCCGGGTCCCTTTCCCGCGCGCGTAGTGGTACATCACGAGCATGTCGTGGAACGGGATGTGCTCCGTCACGACCGTGCAGAGCCGGATCCCGGCATCCACGGCCTCGATGAGCGCGTCCTTCGCCCACGGGGCGGGCACGAAGATGCAGGAGGCGTTCGCCTGGGTTCGCTCCACGGCCTCCCGGACCGAGTCGAACACGGGAACCCCCTCGACCTCGCTGCCGCCCTTCCCCGGCGTGACGCCCGCGACGACCTGCGTGCCGAACGCCTTCATTTGGCGGGTATGGGTCGTGCCCTGGTGACCCGTGATCCCCTGGACGAGGACGCGCGTGTCCCGGTCGATGAGGACGCTCACGGCGACCTCCCGGCCGCGGCGACCGCCGCCTGGGCCGACTCCTTCAGGCTCGGGACCGCGACGACCCCCGCGGCGCGCAGGATCTCGGTCCCCTCCTTCTCGTTGTTCCCCCGGATCCGCGCGACGAGCGGGAATCGGTCGGACGGAGGGACCTGTTGCATCGCCGCGACGAGCCCGTTCGCGACGGTATCGCACTTCGTGACCCCGCCGAAGATGTTGAGGAAGACGACCTTTGGCTTCGCTTGCGCCATCAGGAGGAACGCCTCGGTGACCTTCTTCGGGTCGTCGGTGCCCCCCAGGTCGAGGAAGACGCCGGGATTGCCCCCGAACTCCTTCAGCACGTCCAGGGTCGCCATCGTGAGGCCGGCCCCGTTGGCGATGACCCCGATGTTCCCGTCCAGCTGGACGAACGCGATCTCCTTCTCACGGGCGATCTCCTCGAGCGGGGTCCGGTCGTCGCGGATGTCGGCGTACTCCGGGTGGCGGAACGCCGCGTCGTCCTCGATGATCACCTTCGCGTCCAGAGCGACCAGCCCGTTCCCGACGATCGCGAGCGGGTTGATCTCGATCAGCTCGGCGTCCTCGGCGTTGAACGCCTTCCAGAGGGCGTCCAGGAGGCGGTCGAGCGCCTTCGCCGTTTCGCCCGACAGACCGAGGACGTGGGCGGCACGGCGCTTCTCGTAGCTCGTGAGCCCGGGGAAGGGGTCGACCGGCTGGCGGTCGATCTCAGTGTCGTCGACCGACTCGATCTCCACGCCGCCCCGGCCGCTCGCGATCAGGATCGGGAGTCGGCGGGCGCGGTCGAGCGTGATCGAGAGGTAGAGCTCGCGACCGAGGGCGAGCTTCTCCTCCAGGAGGAGCTCCTTGACCTTCTCCCCTTTGAACTCCAACCCGAGGATCGAGGTGGCCGCGGCACGGGCCTTTTCGGGGGTCTCGGCAAACTTGACCGCGCCGCCCTTGCCTCGTCCGCCGGCGAGGACCTGGGCCTTGACCACGCAGGGGAGAGGGACCTGTCCGGATCGCACGAGCGCCTCGGCTTCCTCGGCGGACCGGGCGACCGCGCCACGGGGTAACGGAACCCCGTACTTTCGGAAAACCTCCTTGCCCCGCCACTCGGCGAGCTTGACCATAGCGACCCTCCGCGCGCGCAGGCCCGCCGTCTATTAAGGACGCCGGTCCGCGTTCCAGTGTAACGTAGGCGGACGCCTCGAAGCACCTTCGCCGGAGGACTCCCCGACCCTTCACATCGTGATGCGCAGGGTCAGGAGCTTCACGCTGGGATTTAAATACCGCAGACGTCAGGGGAGGCGATCGGCCGATGGCGAACTTCCCCGAGCTCGTGGTCCTCTCCGCGGTGATGGGACTCTCGATCTACCTCTCGCTCCCGATCGTACTGGCGAAGTCGGTCGCCTCCCGGACGATCATCGTTCTGAACGCGGTCGCGATCGGGATCCTGGTCTTCCTCCTCGCGGACGTCTTCTCGGATGCGGCCACGATTATCTATACGAATCCGGCGAGCCCGTACCTCGCGAGCTGGACGTACGCCGTGGCCTTCCTCGTAGCGTGCGTCGGCTGCTTCCTGGTCCTCCTGGTCGCGGAGCACCGCTCGGGCGAAAGCCGCCTGTCGCCCCGGGGCCTCGCCCTCATCGTCGCCCTCGCCATCGGTTTCCAGAACCTGACCGAGGGACTCGTCTTCGGCGCGACGTGGGCCGCGGGCACGATCGGTCTCCTGACGGTCATCTTCATCGGGTTCTTCCTCCAGAACGTCACCGAAGGGTTCCCGATCGCGGCCCCGCTCATCGGCAAGAACGAGCGGAGCATCCGCGTGCTCGCGCTCCTGTTCCTCGTGGGAGGTCTTCCGACCATCCTGGGGAGCGTCTTCGGCTACTTCTACAACAACGACCTCCTCGATGTGACGTTCGATGCCCTCGCGATCGGGGCGATCCTGTACTGCATCCTTCCGATGCTCCGCTCGGCCTTCCGCCCCGCGGATACCCCGCAGGCCTCCTACTTCAAGCAGCGGCTCACCTACGCCGGCGTCCTCGCCGGCTTTGCGCTCGGGTTCCTCGTCAACCTCCTTTAGGAATGCGCGCGGACGAAGTGGGCGGTCGGGCCGGCGCCTTCAGCGGCGGGCGCGCGGGCCACGACGGCCGGTCGCGCGGTGGCGAGGCGCTCTCCCCCGGGTTGTCGACGCCGGCCGGGAGGCGTCGAGGTTCTGGAGCTCCCGCCCGATGTCGTCAAGGAGCTTCCCCGCGAACTCGGCCTTCGGACCCCGGATCCAGTGGCGGTCGCCGCCGCGCGAGAGCACGAGAGCGGTCGTCTCGGGGCTCCCCATGGTCGCGACGTCGTTCGCGACCACCCAATCGGCCTGCGTCTCCTCGGCGAGCCTACGGGCCTCGCTCTCGAGCGCGGTAGCGGTGAGACCGACCTCGAGCTTGAACGCCACGAGCCGGGACGGGGGCGGGGCGAGGCGTCGTAGCTCCGGAAGGACCTTCGGGGCCCGTCGCAACGTGAGGGTCAGGGTCGCGTTCTCTCGGGAAGGGATCTTTCCCGGCCGGCGGTCGAGGGTGTAGTCCGAGAGCGCGGCGGGGACGATCACGGCGGCGCTCTCTGCGAGGTCGGTGCGGTGCCGTCGCGCCAGGGACAGGAGGTCCTCCACCCCGCGCCAGCGCTCGACCGCGATCCACGGCGGGACCGCGACCTGAAGGGCTCCGGCCCAGAGGCGGACGTTCGCGCCCCGATAGTGAGCCTGGGTCGCGAGCGCGACCGCGGTCGCCCCGGAGCTCTCGTTGGTGACGGAGCGAACGGCGTCGATCGATTCGCGCGCCGCCCCGCCGACCACCACGGCCGTGCGTCCGACCCAGGGGCCCTGGGCCAGCCGGTGAAGGATCGCCGCCGCGACCTCCTCGGGACCGGCGACCTTGTCCTCGCCTTCTACGGAGGCGCCCGAGATGATGCCGACGCCCCACGAACGTAGCTTCTCGAGATTCTCCCGGACCGCCGGGTTCACGCCCATGTGCGAATGCATCGCGGGGGCGATCACCATCGGGACCCCTCCCCCGAGGGCGACCGACGCGAAGGAGGTCACGGGAGTGTCGTCGATCCCGTGCGCGATCTTCGAGATCGTGTTCGCGGTGGCCGGGACGATGGCGTAGAGGTCCGCTCGGCCCTCCCCCGGTCCGAGGAAGGTGACGTGTTCCACGTTCCCCGTGAGCTGGAGGACCGGCGGATGACCGGTCGCGAACTCGAGCGCCTCCGGGCCGATGATGCGGGCCGCCTCGCCGCTCATGACCGCGCGCACGTCGGCGCCGTGCCGCAGCAGCTCGCGGATGATCTTCACGACCTCGACCGCGGCGATGGACCCCGAGACCCCGACGACGATCCGCTTGCCCTGCAGGAGTTTCGTGGCTCGACCCCGTATGACGTGACTTGGATGCACCATCCCGACCTCGGCGACCGACGGTCTTCCCTGAGCCGTTGCGAGGTATTAGAACGGCGGAGTCGGACCGCCTTAATACCCCGCACCGCTCGCCCCCAGGATGTCGCCGGCCGAGCCGTCGCGACCGCCCCGCGACGAGGATCCCGCGACCCCGACCTCGCCGCCTCGCGAAGGGCTCGAGCTCCCCGTCGTGTCGGCGACCAGCCAGTTCGCGGAGATCGCCCGCCCGGTGATCCGGCGCACGGAAGTCGTGGGTCCGCGCATCGTCGACCGAGGTGTCGTGGTCTTCGACCTTGACGGCACGATCCTGGACGACCTAGGAGCCATCAGTGCCGTGGCGGCCGATGTCCTCTTTCGGGCATTCGGCACGCCGACCGACGAGGCGCGGATCCACTACCTGGCCACGACCGGCATGCCGTTCGAGGCCCAGCTCGCGCAGCTGTACCCGGAAGCCCCGGCGGCCCTGCGCGCCGGTACCGCGCGTACGTTCCACCAGCGCAAGGTGACGGAGGCGTACGCGTCCGCCAAACCGTTCCCGGAGGTCCCGAAACTGCTGAAGCGCCTCGCTCAGGAGCGGTGGACCCTCGCCGTCTCGACGGGGGCAGAGACCGAAATGGCCGACCTGCTCCTCGAGCGCGCGGGGCTGCGATATTGGTTCGAGGACGTTCTCGGCTCCGCCGAGGGTACCAAGCGCGAGCACCTCGCGGAGTATCGTCGACGCTACCCCGAAGTCCCCCTGTTCCTCGTGGGGGACTCCCGGTTCGACATGGAGGCGGCCCAGTCGGTCCCGGATGCGATTGCGGTGGGACGCGCGTCCCGCCTCCGAGATTACAACCTTACCCCGACCGACCTGAAGAAGTGGGGTGCTGCCTGGGCCGACTACACCCTCTCGGCCCTTCCCGAGGCGCTGGCCGAGATCGTCGCCCGGCCCCGCCGCGCCCCGAGCCGACGACCCGCGGCCCGGCGCAAGGCCCGGTAGGGCCGGGACCGAGAGTCTCAGAGCACGGGGTCCGGCCCCGCGCCCCTTTGAACCCGGGTCGAGGGATCCACAGTCCCCCAGGATAGGCCAAGCTACCCCATCCCGGCCACGAGGGTTGGACGGCGCGCTCGTAAGAAAAGGTTTGCTCGGACGCCGGCCCGCGGGTCACTTCGGACGCGTGGGGCCCGCGTCTCCTTCTTCGAGTGCGCGGAGGGCGCGGCGTCGCTCGCGACCCTCGGACCTCCCGACCGAGACGAAGAAGGCCCCCAGGCCGACGGCGATTCCGGCGGCCAGCCAGGCGGTGTAGAACTCGAGACCGGCCCCGGAAAGGAACAACCCCACTCCGAGGAGAAGGCCGAGGCCGACCGTCAGCGCCCCGCCGAGTACGAACGTCGTCTCACGGAGCATCGGAAGAGCCCCCGGCCCCAGGGTCCGGGAGAGGGGGCGATGTCACTTGTACGCCCACACGACGGCCTGGCCGTAGAATCTCCACGGATTCCCGACGTGCGCGAACCCGGCCCTCTCGAGCGCCGCGAGCTCAGCGGCGACCGTGCAGGGGTGGTCGAAACGTTCGTGCGCGTGCCAGACCTCCTGCGGGATCGTCCACGACCCCGACCGCGGCGCGCGCTCCTCGAGGCTGGAGGCGATCTGGGAGTACCGGTGGTCGAATGTGGTATCCTCGGGCAGGTGGTCGTCCGCGTCCCCGAAGTAGCCACCGGCCGGTAAGTTCCGATAGATGCGGCGGAAGAGGCGCCATTTCTCCCGGTCGGAGAGATGGTGGATCGCGAGCGCGGAGACCACCGCGTCGTACGGAGCGGCCGGGAAGCCGCCGAGGTCGCCCGCGATGAGGGTGACCCGATTCCGGAACGGCCGAAGCTTCTCCCGGGCTTTCGCGATCATTCGGGGCGAGAGGTCGATCCCGGTCACGTGCGCGTGTGGGAACTCGGCGAGCACGGCCGCGGTCAGGGTCCCCGTACCGACCCCCAGCTCGAGCACGCGGAACGACCGAGTAGGAAGATAGGGGATCCCCCGGACCAGCGCGCGATGAAGGGCACCGTACGCCGGCATCGACGCCCGGGCCGCGCGGTCGTACGCCGGAGCCTCTCGATCGAACTCCCGGCGCATCGTCGGCGTACTCGGGCGGCGTACCATCCTAGGGTCCATGGTGTCCCCCACTTAGTGCTTGAGGCTGGGCCGGGGATAAACGCAAGGCTCATCTTGGGCCTGGTTCCGGCGGACGGGAGGGGATGAGCACGAGCGCGGACGGCGACCGACGCCTCGGAATGGTCCTCGGCCTCCTCGGCGCGGGGCTGATCCTGCTCGACGGGATCCTCGAGGCCGTGGGAGGCGTGATCTTCCTCGCGATCGGGCGGGGCATGCGCGCCCTCGGTTTCTGGGAGCAGTCGGTCCTGTTCCTCGTCGTCGGCTGTCTCCTGGGGTTCTTCGCGCTCCTCGGCCGCTCCCGCGGGTCCGACCGAAGCCTCACGTCGGGCGCGGTGCTGGTGGTCGTGGTGATCGCGGGCTGGCTCGTGCTCGGACTTTCGAGCGGGATCCTCGCGCTCGTCGGCTCGGTCTTCGCGCTCGTGGCGGGAGTCCTGTTCCTGCTGTCGGGTCGATAGATCTTGGGAACGGACTGCCTCCTTCGAGAGTCGACAGCAGCCCCGTTGGTAGCGGGGGGATGAGCGGAAAGCCGAATTCGTCGAAAAATGAAGAAGGAGAGGGAAGGGGTTGGCCTACGGTCCGTGCCCGGGCGCGCTCAGGGGCACGTCGTGGCGCCGGTCGTAGACGTGCCGACGCACGCGTTCATGGTCACGACTACGTTGTCGAGCGACGGCGGCGTCAGAGCCGAGACGCCGGTGTCGATGAACAACATCACCCAGACGGTGGTCGGCGCGGTGTTCGTTCCGGTGTCGAAGTACCCGTTCCCGAACACGTAGGTGAGGGGGGTCCCGGCGAGGACCAGCTCGACTTGGACGTCAAAGCCGACCGGGGCCGCACCCTGCTGGACATGGAGGGAGACCTGCACGGCAATGTCCCCCACCGCGAGGGCATGGGCGACGTCCACCGCGGAGTAGTTGCCCCCGCACGTGTTCGGCGTGCCGGAGCACGTCGGCAGGACCGCGTTCGTATACTGGGACGAGTTCAGTCCGCCCGCCCCCGGAGACGCCTGAGTCCCGGCCGGAGCGGTGGCCGCGATCGCGTCGGTCACCGCCACGAGTTCGGTCGACTGCACCGTGGCCGTGGTGAACGATTGGGGCGCGATCACCGTGATGCCCGAACTCTGGCTGGGCGGATTCGACGTGACGAGCGTTGCCGCGAACGTCCACGCTCCGGCGAGCGCCAGGACCGTGATCAACGTTGCCGCGTAGACCGTCTTTCGCTGGATCGATTGCCGCATGGGGACCCCGAAGCAGGTGTACCATGGCGGGACTACGTATTTATGCGTATTCCAGCGTCATTACCCCAGGTCGCGAGCGGTTTCCGCAGATACAGAGAAATCCATGGGGACCGATGTGGGAAGGGGAGGCGAGGTTTCGCGAACGATGGCGGGGACCGAGCCGTTGGTCGCGAGCACCCCTCGGACCCGCGGAAATGTCGGATTCCGTGAGACCCTTCCGCTACTGATCGCCTCGGCGGTCCTGTTCGCGGCCGGCGCCGTCACTTGGTGGGCGGGGGTCCGCGTCGGTCCGCCCCGATTCCCCCTGTGGGCTCTCCTGGTCGTGCTCGGATTCGTGGCCGCGATCGGCTCCGTGCTCGCTGCGTTCCTGGGAGGAGACGAGACCGTGACCGTCCCTCCCGCCACGGACAAAGAGATCGAGGACGCGCGTTCGACCCCCCCGGCGGTCGAGCTCGGCCGTCCTGCTCCGGACGTGCGGCGACCGGAGCAGCCACCGGTGGTACCGTCGGCCGTCCCCTGGGATGAGGGTCCCGTGGAATCCAGCCGACCCGCGCCCGTGGCCGCCCCGCCCCCACGGCCCTGGACCGACGTCGACGCAGAGGTCGCGATGCGAGAGCTCGAGGGCATCGAGCAGGAGATCGCTCCGCGCCGCCGACCTCCTCAGACCGGCGTCCGACCGGACCGAGACCCCACCGGGCCGTTATGAACGGACGACGGGGTAGCGTGGCGATGGCGCTCGTCCCCTTCGCCTCGGTCGACCGCTCCGCGCTACGCTGGCAACGAACGGCGGAAACGCCGATGGAGTTCACGCTCTCCTCCGGGGACGCGCCCGTGGCGCGCGTCCGATGGGCGCACGCCGGCGGCTCGCTCGCGAGCGCCGAGCTCTCCGGGGAGACCTGGACCCTGAAACGCGGCGGCTTCCTCAATCCGAACATCACCGCCCGAGCAGCCGACGGCACCACGGTCGCCCGGCTGACGGTCCACCTGAGCCACCATACCATCGAGCTTCCCGGCGGCGCCGCGTACCGGTTCCATCGAGCGGGAGTCCTGCTCCCCGCGTGGAAGGTCACCGGGGACGACGGGCAGGAGGTCCTCCACCTCGAACCGGTGCGGGAAGGACGTCGGCTGGAAGGGGGCGCTGTCATCGCACCGCCCTATGCGACGGACCGCCCCGAGCTTCTGCTGCTGATCGTGGTGGCCTGGTATTTCATCGTCCTCGCTTGGTTCGAGGACGAGGCGCTGGTCCCCCTCGAGGGACCCTAGTCCCGCCGCTCGGGACCTCCGCCGGCTCGTCCGAGAGACCGGGCATCGGGCCCGGACCGGACCGCGGGACACCACGCGACGCTAGCGGGCGAGCGCGGTCTTCCGGACGTTGGCGAAGCAGGCCGAACAGAGGTTATGCAGTTGGGGCCACCCTTCGGCCGGTACATCGGTCATCCGCGTGATCACGGTCTTACAGGAATCGCAGACGATGCGCCCGTCCTGGATCACGGAACTCCTCGCGGCGACCCGGTGCGGGCCCCGAGCGGACCAATTCGGTCGGGTACTAAACGGATGCTCCGCGGTCTTTCGCGGCAGGGAAGCCGAGCGCCGCGAGGAGCCGCGGGATCATCACGTCGTAGCGAGGCCCCCCGTCCGCATGGATGCCGTCGAACTCTTCGAAGTCCGCGCGGACCCCCTGGCGATGAGCCTCCGCGGCGAAGATCCGCGCCCCGACGTCCAAGGAGTACTCATCTCGGCTCCCTCCGTCGACGTAGACGTAGGCAAGCTGGCGGAGGGCCGCGCGGTACCGGTCGGTTCGGATCATCCGCACCGGGTCCCAGGCGAGCCATCGGCGCCACACGTCCTCTCGGAGCTCTCCGGTCTCGAGGTCGAACGGGAGGTCGAAATGCCCCGGTTCCGACTCGTTGGGAGAGTAGCAGGAGGCGTAACCCATCATCTCGAGCCCCTGGACCATCGGGTTCTTCGGGCCGAAGCCGCTGACGGGTTCGCTCAGGACCTTGCGCAGCAGCGCCTCGGGGCCCCCGCACCGGCGGATCTCCCGGAACGCGATGGGGAACTCGGGCAGGTATGAGTACTCGAAGTACGCGTCCCCGGCGTTCGACCCGAGCGCGCGCACCTCTTCTGGATGACGAAGTGAGAGAACGAACGACCCGTAGCCGCCGCTCGAGGTGCCGAGGGCCGCCGTCGGTCCCGTTCGGTACTTCTCGCGGACCCACGGAAGGACCTCCGTCATGACGTAGTCCTCGTAGCGGCCCGTCGCGGTCGAGTTGAGATACTGGCTGCCCCCGAGCGTCGTGAGACAATCCGGCGCGACCATCACGGCCTCGGCTGCCGCGCCCGTCCGGATCAGACGGTCCAAGCGACCGACGATCGTGTCCCGGAGGTAAGTCGGGCGCTGGAAGTGGGCCCAGCCGGACCCCGTGTACCCCGTCAGGAGCAGAAGCAACGGACGTCCTTCGGTCTTGCCCGAGGGCGGAACGTACACGGGAAGCGCGCGTTCGATGGGGTCGTTGAGAGGGTTCCCCTCCAAGACCCGGCTCGGGAACTGGTGCATCTCGACGTGCCCTTTCATCGCGGCCGGGAAGACCTTCTCGGTTCGGCTCTCCGTCGGAACGCGGATCGACATCGCTTCGGCCTCGCGGTCGGACGGACGGGCGAATTCAAAACGATACGCTCCCTTCCCGCGACATGCCCCGAAAGACGGTTCGAAGCCCGGGCTCGTCTGGGTCGTCCGAGCTCTCGGATGCCCTCCTCGGGATCGCCTCCGACCGGAAGACGGGCGCTTACGGTCTCGCGGTCGCCACCCTGCGGGCCATCGCCCGCGCGGTCGGTCCGTGGGGCCGCGACGCTCCGACGAGGGTCCGTCAGGACCTACGCAAGGTCGCAGCGCAGCTGCGAGAGACCCAGCCGGCGATGGGAGTCTTCCGGCGCTGGGCGATCGAGTGGACGCGCATCGCAGCGGACGCGCCCGACCGCGACCTCGTTCCGAGCATCATACGATGGCTTCGCTCCTGGAAGGAGCAGCTCCGTCAGGAGCCCGTACGACTGGCCGCGGTCGCCCGTCGGCAGCTCCCCCCTCGTCTCCGGATCCTGACGCTGAGCCGAAGCGACTCGGTTCGGAGGGCTCTGCTCGCCTCGGGGCCGACCCGGCGTCCTCGAGAAGTGATCGTTCTCCGAAGCCTTCCCGGAGGAGAAGGAAGTACGTTCGCCCAGGAGCTTCGGCGGGCCGGGCTCCGCGCCCGGACCGTGAGCGATGCGGAGGGTCGGCGAATGGTCCCCCGGGCGGACCTGGTGCTGGTCGGGGCCGATGCGGTCTATGGGGACGGGAGCGTTGTGCACAAGGTGGGGACCCGCCCTCTGACACTCGCCGCCCTGCGCGCCGGCGTCCCCGTGATCGTCGTCGCGGGAAGGTCGAAGAGCGTTCCTGGCCCGTGCCCCTCGAGAACGCTCCCGCCCCGGTTCGACCGGACCCCGGCGCGCGCCGTCCGCGAGTTCTGGACCGACCGGGGCGTCGTAGCGGCGGCCGAGTGGTCGCGGCGCGCGATCCGAAATCGGTGAGGCTATCTGGACCTTCGAAGTCGGGAGAGGTCGATGGGATCCTTCGGCTCCGCAGAGGCTGACCGGCTCGAGCGGTTGGATGCACGAGCGTTCGAGGGCGGCAAGCTTCGCCGTTCGGGCACCTGGGCGGTCGTCTTCCTCGCCGAGTGGTGCCCGTTCTGCCGGGAGTTCGGGCCCCTCTTCGCCTCCCTCGCGAACGAGGCGAAGGTCGCGGTCGGCGACCTCACCGACATGGAGAGCCCCCTCTGGGAGGAGTTCGCCGTGGAGGTCGTTCCGACCGTCGTCGTGTTCCGGGACGGTACCGCCATCTTCCGTCGGGACGGGGTGCTGGGAGAGGGCTTGGGGGCGCGCGACCTCGTCGCGGTCCGCGCGGCTCTGGTCCCGGGCTGACCGCCCGGGAACAACTTCATACCCTACCTCCGTTCCGGCTCCGCGACGTATGTCAGAACCGACCGCGAACCATCACGATGCCAAGCCGGTGGCGCTCATCACCGGAGGAGGCACCGGCATCGGCCGGGCCATCGGCGCGGCTCTCGCGACCGACGGGTACAACCTGTGCATCGCGAGCCGGTCGGGCGAGCATCTCTCGGCGGGCGCCGCCGAGCTGCGCGGCCGCGGGGCCCGGGTGCTCGAGGTGCCCACCGATGTCCGGATCCCGGACCAGGTGGACCGGCTGCTGGAGTCCGTGCGGCAGGAGTTCGGCCGCTTGGACGTCCTGGTCAACAACGCCGCCGGGAACTTCATCGCCCCCGCGGAAGGCATCACCCCCAACGGATGGAAGGCGGTGGTCGGCATCGTGCTCGACGGGACGTTCTTCTGCTCGCGAGCCTCGCTACCGCTCCTCCGACGATCGCCGACCCCGGCGATCGTGAACATCGTGGCCTCCTACGCCTGGATGGCCGGCCCCGGGACCGCCCACTCGGCGGCGGCCAAGGCCGGCGTGCTCGCCCTGACCCGAACGCTCGCGGTCGAGTGGGCGCGCTACGGCATTCGCGTGAACGCCGTGGCCCCCGGGCCCGTCCGGACCGAGGGGACGGACCGCCAGCTGTGGGTCAACGAAGCCATCGTTACCTCGGTCCTCCGGGGAGTGCCGCTCGCGCGGTTCGGTACGGTCGAAGAGGTCGCCGAGGCCGTGCGGTTCCTGGCCAGCCCTCGGGCGAGCTACATCACCGGCCAGGTCCTCGCGGTCGATGGAGGCCAGTGGCTGGGACAGGGCGTCATGAGCCTCCTCGAGGCATACGGACCCACCGAAGGGAAGCGTCCGGCGTAGGAGCGGTCCGGGTAGGGTCTCTCGTGGCGGGCGGGCCCTCCCGCACGCTCGATCTCGGAGTGAGGTGAGGTATCCCGAGGATTCGCCGTCCGAGCCCCGGAGCCGGTCTCTATCCCTGGTCGAGGGTCTCCTCAGGTCACCGGAACGTTGCGTTCCAGAAGAAACGTCCCGAGCAGTCCCGCGTACTGCAGCGGCTGGGTCACCTGGGGCACGTGCCCGGTCTCGGGCAGCGTGGTGACGACCGCGTTCCGGAGCAACGGGGCGAGAGCCGCGGTGATCCGATGGAGGAAGGGGGGACTCAGCTCGCCCTGGGAGAGGAGGATCGGCAGAAGAAGGTCGGAGAGCTCCCGGGGGTCCGGACCGATCGCCTCGGGGTCCTCGAATTCCTCGCACCAACGGTCCGCATGGCGGAGGAACGTGGCCCGCACGGGGGAAGGCAGGCGGTCCCACGCCCCCGCCTGGAGCGAGAACGC
>Ga0326727_10011820_pt1 | contig 20127 bp, 14 predicted proteins | sample MB2enrmetagenome_FD_207643 | JGI IMG/M metagenome (GOLD analysis project Ga0326727, IMG submission 207643) | Lab enriched peat soil microbial communities from McLean, Ithaca, NY, United States - MB29MY | ecosystem: Environmental > Terrestrial > Soil > Wetlands > Peat | place: USA: New York...
CCTGCCCGACCTCCAGCGGCCCGCGCTCCTTGACCAGGCCGGCCAAGTCGCGCCCCTCGACGTATTCCATCACCAGGTAGTGCATGCCGGCGTGTTCGCTGGCATCGTAGGCGGCGACGATGTTGGGGTGCGAGAGCTTGGCCGCCGCCTCGACCTCGCGGTAGAACCGCTCGACGGAGCCCGCCACCTTCATGGCCGAGGCGGAAAGGACCTTGATCGCCACCAGCCGCTTCATCCGCCGGTGCTGGGCCTTCAGGACCACGCCCACACCGCCCTCGCCCAGCTTGTCGAGCACCACGTACTGGCCGAAGACCAGCGCCTGGCTCTTGCCCTCGTAAATGGCCTTGGCCTGGTACTTGGTGAGCTTGCCGGCCTTGACCAGGCTGATGGCCAGCGCCTGGACATCGCGGGGCTGCTGCTCCGGCGGCAGGCTCTCCTGAAACGCGGAGATCTCGGCGGCCGGCATCAGGCCGCTTTCACTCAGCCGCTCGATGAACCGCTCGACAGTGATCGCCATGCAGCAGCCCCGTCACCCGGCCGTTGGGAGTACACTAGTTTCTACTATACCTACGCGGCAAGCGTATCGGAAGCCCCCCCGTAAATGCAGGGGGGTGGACACGGGATGGTCGACTCAGGAGGGGCGATCCGCGTTCTTGCCCAGCCTTGCACCTCGGTCATGGACTCGTGGTCTTGGTTGTAGCGGCCTTGACCTGGTCGAGTCGCTTCTGCAGCGTCGTTTCCAGCAGTTTTCCGGCCGCTTGCGGCAATGCCTTTTCATACCACCAGGCGGCGCGGCGATAGAGACTGGCCTGGGCCACGCCCGTCTCGTCCTTGGCCAAGTCCCACCAGCCGTTGCCGACCTCCGCGCGAGCTTCCACGTCCTCGGGAGCGGCAAGATCCTTCTTCGCCAAGCCGCGCAAGGATTCGTCGCTGCCGGCCGCAAGTTTCGGCAGTCCCGAATCCCAATCTGCCAGGACCAGGCACTCGTAACGGCCGGCCACCAGATTGGCCTCCGCATCGCCCGGCTCGTGCTGCAGTTTGGCCTTGGCAGCTTCGTATTCGTGGAACCGGGCCAAAGCCTGAATGCCCTCCTTCGCCGCCGCGCGTGCCCGCCTGAACAACCCCGGCTCTTGGGCCTTGCCGGCCTCGGCCACAGCCAGTTCGCTCAGCTTGGCAGCCACCTCGAACTGGCACGCGTCCATGGCTTTCTGTGTCAAGCCCAGAGCTTGCTCGGCCAGGGCCCGGTGGTGTTGCAACATCTTGGCGCCCTGGGCCATCTCCACCAACAACTGGGTCTTCTTCGGCCAGGCGTCCACGGTGAAGTATTGGGCCATCAGATCGACGGCTTCCAAGGCCATCGCCGGATCGTTGGCCTTTCTCGCCAGGGTGCAGCTCATTTCCAACAAGGCGAACCGCCCCGCCGGATCGTTAGCAATGGTCTGGCACTGGTCGAGCATCTTCTTGGCCACAGACACCTTCTGACTGGCGGTGGCAGCGCCTGCCAGTTCCTGCTCGAAAGCGTCCTGAAGTTGTTTGGCGGCCCGTTGGCGTGCCGCCTCTTCCGGCACGGCCTCGCGTGCAGGTTTGGCGGCCGCGGGCGGCTCCTTGGACTCCGCCGATTTCGCTCCGGGCGTTTCCGAGGGCGGCCCGGGTTCCGGCTTGAGCTCGACCTTCGGCTCGACCTTCGGCTCGATCTTCGGCTCGATCTTCGGCTCGACCTTCGGCTCGACCTTCGGCTCGACCTTCGGCTCCGGGCTCTTGCCGATATCGAACGCGTGGGGCGCTACGGCGTCCGGCAGATCAGCCCCTTTTGTCTTGGGTGTAACGTCGGGCTGCCGGCTGCTCTGGGCCGGCGGCGTCGAGTCGGCCACCTGCGGAGGCTTCCTGCTCTGGAAGTATTGAACCGCGGCTATGAAGACCAGGCAGGCCAACACTCCGCCGGCCACGACGGGCACCGTCCGCGGCCCGGAGCTGCGGCGGGCCTTCGGCTTGGCCGCGTCACCGTCGGGCGCGGCCTGGCCCGCGGCAGCGCCTTGCAGGCCGATGGCCGCCCGCAGATGATCGGCCGTGGTCCCCGCGGCAACTGCGTCCGCGGCACCGCCTTGCAGGCCGCTGGCTGCCCCCGGCTGCTCGGCCAAGGTCGCGGAGGCATCGCTAGGCGCCGCCAGGCTCGCTTCCAAGGCGGCGATCACTTCCTTCATCGAGGCGTACCGGTCCGCGGGTTGCTTGGCCAGCATCTTCTGAAAGACGCGATCGAGCGCCTCGGGCACCTCGGCGCGAAGCGTGCGGAGCGAAGGGATCGGTTGCGTGCGATGCGCGAGAACCATCTGCGTCTTCGTCTTGCCGGCGTAGGGCCGGTGGCCGGTCAACAGCATGTGCAAGGTGCAGCCGAGACTGTAAATGTCGGCCCGACGATCGACATTGCTGCTGTCCAGCGCCTGCTCCGGCGCCATGAAACCGCAGGTGCCCATCATCATGCCCTGGCGGGTCAGCTCCTCAGCCGCGTCGGCCCCGGCCAGCGGCCCGTCGGCCTCGACGTGGGCCAGGGTGAAGCCGACGACTTTGAGCAGCCCCGCGCGGTCGACCAGCAGGTTGCTGGGCTTGACGTTGCGGTGGCAGACTCCGCAGGCGTGGGCGCAGTCCAGGCCCTCGGCCGCTTGCACGGTGTAGCGCACGGCCTCGGCCACGCTGAACGGTCCCTTTTCCTGGAGCACGCGGCGGAGGTCCTGTCCGTCGAAATACTCCATGACCAGGTAGTGGGCGTCGCCCTTTTGGTTCGCCTCGAGGGCCCGCACCAGGTTGCGATGCTCCAACTGCGCCAGGATCTTCACGGCGCGGTGAAACCGCTGGACAAGCGTCGTGGAGCCCGCCGCATGGGGCGCGAGGAACTTGACGGCCACGGTGCGGTCCATCAAGCGGTGCTGCGCCTTGAACACCAGGCCGGTCCGGGAACTGCTGAGCTGCTCCAGGAACAGATATTGATCGAGGATCACGCCGCCGGGTCCGGTCAACTGGCCGGACGCCGCGTCGCCGCGGGGCTCGGCCGATCCCGCCCGCGGCACGGCCTTGTCCGCCGGCCCGGCCTGGCCTGCCGCCTCAACCTTGTCTGTCGGCAGCGGCTTGCCCGCCGGCTCAACCTTGTCTGCGGGCTTCCCCTGGCCGCCCATGGCGCCGCGGAGTGCCGCGATCACCTCGTCCATCGACTGGTAGCGCTCTTCCGGCTTCTTGGCCAGCATCTTTTGAAAGACGGCGTCCACCGGCCCGGGCACCTCGGGCCGGACGGGCCGCAACGAGGGGATCGGGCTGCCGCGGTGGGCCATGAACTGCGCAATCGCCGATTTGCCGGGATACGGCGGGCGGCCCGTCAACAGCGTGTGCAGCGTGCAGCCCAGGCTGTAGATGTCGGCCCGCTGGTCGGCGTGAGCCGCGTCGGCAATCTGCTCGGGGGCGATGTATTCCTGGGAGCCGAAGAGCTGCCCCTGTTGGGTGAGCTCCACTCCCCCGCCTCCCTGAGCGGCCGGCGTGCCGGCCTCGACGTGGGCCAGCCCGAACCCGACCACCTTCACCACGCCCTGCCGATCGACCATCAGGTTGCTCGGCTTGACGTTGCGGTGATAGACGCCCTGGGCGTGGGCATGGCCCAGGCCGGCCGCCGCCTGGGCCACATAGTCCACCGCCTCGGCAACCGCCAGCGGGCCCTGTTTCTTGATCGTCGAGCTGAGGTCCCGGCCGTCGACGTACTCCATGGCGAGGTAGCGGGTGCCCGCGTGCTCGCCCGCGGTCTGCGCCGCCACCAGGTTGGGATGGTTGAGCCGGGCGAGGATTTTGATCTTCCGCTGGAAGCGTTCCAGGAGCTGCGGCATTTCGGCGGCTTGCTGCGAGAAGAGCTTCAGCGCCGCCAGCCGGCCCATCGCCCGGTTCTTCGCCTTGAAAATCTTCCCGGTCCGCGACTCGGCCAGCGGCTCCAGCAGGACATAGTCGCCGAAGACCTGCTCGGGGGTGTTTGACGCTCCAGCCATTGCGGACTCCCCAGGGGATGTATTCTATTGTTGGGCCGTCGTGATTCCCCCCTTACTCGTGGGGCACCAGGGCACTGTGCGAAACCATGCCGACCATGCTGTTGAGCATGGTGCCCGATGGTGCGCAACGGCGCCGGCTGGCGCCTGGTGGTGCCCGATGGTGCCCGACGGTGCCCGGTCGTGAACGCCCCTCCCGCCAGGGAAGAGACAAATCGTTCTTCGGCCAATCCTTGCCTTAGCAGGCGAACGATCCAGACCACGAACCGGCCCCGTACACCCGGTGTACAGGGTACCGTGAGCGCAGGATGTAACCCCCCTATTCTAACCACGCACGGATTTCTTGCCAATAGCCGGCGATGCCCGGTACCCCCCAGTTCGGCGCGGGTCTCCCCCCAGTTTGGCGCGGGTCTCCTCTCTGTTCGGCGCGGGTCTCCGACCCCGCCGCGAGTTGACCGTCAGGTCTCCCGGGGAGGCGGAGACCTGCGGTCGCGGCAGGGGGCGTGGTCGGAAACCCCACCCTAACCAATGTGGGTGCCATCCCTACGCAAACGTGGGCATGGCACCGGAGTACCCCCAACAGAAGCCCATTAGGGGCGGTTGGGCCCTGGGAGCCACGCCTCCAGCGCGTCGGCTTCTTTGGGGCCGATGAGCCACTGATGGCCCTTCCCGGCAACGGGGTGGATCGTTAAGGGCACGCCCGCCTTGTGCCAATCGCCCTCGACTTGCCGCCAGGCCTCCAGGCCGCGGCCGCCTTGGTCGGCCTCTCCCACGAGCACAAAGATCGGCACCGACTTCACCGTGGCGTTATCGGGCGGAGCCAGCGGGGCCCTGCGCAGCCGGCCGGTCTTGGGGTCGGCTTCCAGACGGACGGGATAGGCCGCATCGAGGATCAGGCCGCCCAGCCGCCCCGGATCGGCGGACCAGGCGACCAAGGCCGCCTGCCCGCCCGCCGAGAAGCCCAGCAGGATCGGCCGCTGCGGGTCGATCCCCTCCACCTGGCCGGCGTCGCTGAGCGACGGTCCCAGCAGACGGTCCATCTCCTCGCCGGTCCAGCCCAGCCATTGTTTTTGATTGGGCACCAGGAGGGCGTAGCCCAGCCGATTCAGCCGTGCCGCCAGCGACTCGGCCACGCGGTTGCCCGAGCCGCCCGAAGGGTGCAGCCAGACGACCAGCCGGGCCGGTTTGGCCTTCGACGCCCCCGGCGGCATGCGGAGGTGATATCGCAGGCCGCCTTCCGGTTGCCGCTCGACGGTCTTGACCCCGTCCATCTCGGCCGGCTTCTCGTAAGTGCCCTTGGCCTGTTGGGCCTGCAAGGTCTTTGCCCGCTGGAGGAGCGGCTCCAGCCGCTTGTCCGTGCGGAGCGTTTCCAGGTCGGGATCGGCGAGGATGTGCCGGCTGTCGCTGAAACCCAGCGACACCGCCTGCTCCAAGGCCGCCAGGGCCTGGTCCGCCTTGCCCAACCGGGCCCGCGCGCAGGCCAGGTTGTACTGGGCGCCCGGGTCCTTGGGCGCCAGCTCGGCCAGCTCCAGGCAATCCTTCTCGGCCTGGTCGTAGCGTTTCTCCTGGAAGTCGCGCTGGACGGCCTGCTGCAGCTCGATGTACTTGGCCCGCTTCTGCTCGGCCGACAGGGTTGGCTGGGCGTCGGAGGTGCAGCACATCGTCAGGAAGCACGTGTCCCCGAGAAACAGCGCCCCAGCCGCCAGGACGAGGATTTTCAAGCGCGTGAAAGGGACGTTCATGTTCGCGGAGCCAAGCTGAGGTTGGAAGATTTCAAACTGTAAACGGGCGCCAGAGCCACGAGGCCGTTTACGCCCTTTTCCGCGGAGCGGTATTAGACCCGGCGTTTACGCCGGGTGGGGAGCCTAACCCTTCGCGGTTACGCCGGCGCACTCCCGCCCTCAGCCGAGCTGCACCGGCTGCCACGTGGCCGCAATCTGGTAGTGCGGACCGCGCGGGGCGTGCCGCTGTGCGCCGTTGGCGGCCGGCGGCTTTCGCCAGATCATCTGCTGCTCGATGTTGTCGGCCAGCTTGTAGGGCCGCACGTGCCGCGCCACCGGCTCGCCGAGGATCTCGATCTTCTTCAGGTCCGCCTCGCCCAGGCCCGCCTGCGCGCAGTAGTTCAGGTAGCCGATCTTGGCGAAATCGATCCCCATCACCTCGACTGCCACGCGGTCGGCGGCCAGCCAATCGCTGCCCACCACGCATACGCGATGGTCCACCGCTTTGCCCATCGTCGGGCCGTTGCCCTCCATGCCGTCGTAGCCGTCGATCACCGCCAGGTGCGGGCGCAACCGCTGGGCCAGCGCGAACAGGTTGAAATTGATGCCGCGGAAGCCGCCGCCGTGGGCGATTGGCTTGTCGGTCTTCGTGCCCGGCTTCGCATTGGGCCCAAAGGTGAATCCCGGGTCCTTGATCGGGGCGCCGAAAATCACGTTCTTCAGCGAAAGCGTGGCCACCACGCGGTCGTGCGTCTTCATCTTGGCGGCCGAGATGATGAACGTGCCGGGATCCAACAGCACCCGCGAGATCCGCACCGCGTGCGGGCGGAAATCCCGGTCGTCCACAACGTGTACCAGCTTGTGGCCCGCCTGGTCCAGATCCACCAGCTTCACCCCGTACTTCGCGGCCACGCGCGGATAGCCGAAATTGGCGAAACCGTCCAGGGTGGGCCCGTTGGCGGCCGACTCGGCAATCATCACGTTGCCGATCTTGCCGATCGACTTGAGAAACTCCAAAATGCCTTCGATGCAATCAGCGTGCGTGGCCGAGAGTTGGTTGTCGATGGCCACGTTGTTGGGCTTGATCACCACCAGGCGCTCGCCGATGGCCCGCGCGATTTCCTGCGCGAACGGCTTCAGGCCGGCGAGCGTGTTGGCAGCCCGGTCGTTGCCGGCCGTCAGGGCGACGCGGGCGGTGGGGCCCTGCCCTGCCCCGGCCGGCGCGCCCTCGGCGGCCGCCGCCATTCCGGGCAGCCTGGCGGCCGCCACGGCAGCCAGGCCGCCGGCCAGCGAGGTCTTCAGAAAATCGCGTCGGTCCAGAGCGGCCTCCGGTTTCATGGCAGTTTCCCCCTTGGCTTTCCGGTAAACCCTTCATTATCCACAAAACTGCCAATCTGACAACCACTGTAGACCGCCTTGTCGTAGACCGCACACGCCGCGCGCGGGATGTGGAAAACCCCGGCCCTGCCGAACGAAAGAACGCTTGCAATCGCGGGAATGATTCCGTTCCGGCCTCAGCCGCGTGGCCGGGCCGAGGGCCCAGCCGTTCTCCCAGCCCTGGGCGCCGCCCAGGGGAACGCGGGGCCACGATTTGGGATCCGGCCCAACGGGCCAACCGTTCTTCGGGCCGAATAGTTGGCTCGTTGGGCCGGAATGATCGTCAGGTCAATAACCTCCCTTTCCCCTCGCGGGAGAGGGTCGGGGTGAGGGGGTCTTGCTGCGCCATGTCTGGAAGCTGCACCACGGCGTTGCCCTGGCCCGAGGGATCGGCTGGGCCCTCGGCCCGAACACGCCTGCGAATCAGTCACGGGATTCCTCGTAAGGGGACAGCACAGAAGCTACCCGCCGCCCCGCACCCGTTCGGATATATGCGTATGGCTACCTCTGATCTAAAGAGGGCTCCTGCCCCAGCGCACTTATGGGCTGACGCGCTGACGGATGGCCGTCGCAGTGGCTCGAAAGTGCGTCTCGATCTCGTTGAACGCAGCCGCATTCTCCTCACGCAATCGCTCGCGCTCGTTCCCCAACCACTCGGAATCCGCCCCGTGACTACGCCGCTCACCGGACAGGGATTCGCGTTCCCCAATGTTACTGCTGATCCTCCGCGCAAGTGTGGCGATCTTACTCGCGGGATCGAATACGGCCGTGCTGATGAACGGCTCGCTCTTATGAACGGCCCCTTGATATGCGTTGAAAAGATCAAAGAAGTCTTTATCATGGCGCACCGTGTTGGCGCTGCCCAGAGGCTCGACAAGCTGACCAGTGGCGCGACGCAACTCGAAAAGTTTGTCCCACAAATCACAGTACAGGCCGTACTCCTTCTCCAGACGAATGCGGTGATCGAAGGTGGTTCTCTGCGACATGCGATCCGAAAACACTTTCAGCAGCCACCCGAGAACGAGCGATGCTACCGCAATCAGGGTGTTTAGCACGCCTTCACCTCCTGCCATAGGTCGCCTCGGAGTTCTGTATGTCAATACAGCCAACATCGAATCCGTTCTTCCACAGGAACACTTCAATCGCGTCCCGCACTTCCCTTTCGTGGTTCTTGGGGCCGAGGCGGATTTCTATGATATCTTCCGCTTCGAAAGAGATTGGGAAGTAGGGCACAAGGTACTGGCCTCTCACGCGAAAACACATGTCGGAGGTGTCGATGGGGGGCGGCGGAAAGCCCTTCGCTTTCGGCATAACGACAAGACGATGTTCCTTCTCCTCGCAAAAGCCACGGTTCTTGCAGATCGCAGCCAGGCTCCACACCTCAGAGTGCGCGGTTGCAATTTCAAGCCCCTCATACCTGTAATCCGCGCCCTCGCCAGGGAACCGCTGCAAGTGCCGCGCGAGGCCCTTCGCAAGCAGTTCCTTCAGTTGCACCTCCTGTTTACAGGGATCGTACTCCACTGGCTGGAAAGAGATGGGCGTCTGTCTGTTGAGATGCGACACACACAGGCGTTCGATACCAGCAGCAGAGAATCCTATTGCAAACCCCGCTCCGTCGTCAGAATAAGCGCGCCACTGACTGAGCAAGTCTGGTTCCGATGAAAAGCAACACACATACGGGTGGATCGACACGCCGCGTAGGGATGCTTCCAGTTTCTCACAGAAGCGGCTATCGCGCGGCCCCTTGGCCAAGTCCTTGAGCCGGGAGACCGCCTTCTCAAGAACCAGCCGATGTTCCGTGTAGTCATTCGAGAAGTAGGCATCGTGCAACCAAAGCTCCCTGCTCGTCACGATGCCCTGGAAACCCCTTGTATCCGAATAGTGGTAAAATCTGTCGGGTGCATCGCTCATGGCCCCACGCTCCGCGAGTGCTTCTCAGCAATTCTGCCCTGGCACGCATCTTCAACGCGCGAAAAAAGTATCGCCCCGTCAGCCTGCCCCTCCCCAAGACGAATCCCGTGTCGGCCCTGTCTCGCGGTGGGCAACAATATGACAGCGAGCCGTCGCTTGTCCCACAAATCCCTGTACTCCTTCGCCCGCTGACTCAGGCTGGCCTCAAGGCGAGCAAACTTCGACTCGGAAGTTCGAGCAACGAAGAGGAGGTAGGGGGCTGGAAAATGCAGCAGCTTGCAGAAATCCCAGGCATAACCGTTGCTCCTGCACCACTTGCCACCATACCACTCGCACTCAAAACTGGTGCCGCAGCCGTGGTCAGCGTACATTTCTGACTCACAGGCGACCAGGTAGCCAGGCCTGGTTTCACTTGCCTCGTCCTCTACCAGGAAATCAACGAACCGCTCCTCTGGTTTGATAACGATGCCGTGTTTCTCCAATATCCGCCTTGCTGTTTCGCGCGGGGTGCCGTAGAGGACGGGTGTGTGCGCGTTCTTGGGAATAAGGGAAAGCGTGAGCGCTGCCGCAAACGCGGTTCCCGAACTCTGATCCTTCGCATTGGGCAACCTCTCCCCGAACATTTTATCCAACCAATGGTTCACGGCCCCCGACAGTTCGCCCATCGCGTCGATCCTTTCGGAACGGCCTGTTGCGTGAGCGGAATCGGGGGACGAGCGGAATCGGGGGACGCAGTACCAATCGCGCCGGCATCGCGGCCTCATCCTACCGAAACTGCCACAATTGGTACCCTGTCCCCGGACGGAACCCCCCCGGAACCGAACCCCGCAACTCCACGTCGGGCTGCCCCATCAGCCAGTACGATTCGTTGCTGGGCCGCGCCTTCTTGAGCCCGCCGGTCAACAAGTCGGTGTTCATCCGGACCTTCATCTGCCCCTTACGGTAGCAAAGTATGTACGTTTGTCAACAGGGGCGGGAGGCAGCGGTGGGGAGCGGCGAGCAGGAGGGGGGGCGGGAAGGGAGTAGGCCCTCACCCCGACCCTCTCCCGGAGAGAGAGGGGACCAGTTTTCCCCCTTCCGCCTTCCCTCTTTCGCCTTGAAATCGGGCCAGGGAGTTGGATAGGCTGGCAGGGCGTTAGGGGGGCGGTGGGCAGGCCCTTATCACAAACCCATCTCCCGGAGGGGCAGGGGAATCTCGTAGGAGCCTGTAATCACCAATCCTTTTGCAGCCGATTCCACCCAGACAGGCCATTTTACCAACGAAACAGGTCAACCTAGATTAACGTCGACTTGCGACCGCCCACCACCACACAACCGAATCGCCGGCAAGGACTTGCTCGATTGGCACAGAACGTAAACAAGAGGGCGCGTGAAAAGACTGTTTCACTTGGGAAGTGTTTCACACCACAGGTGGTAGGCTATGCTTCCGCATAACACAACCTGGCGCGGGGCGATCGTTATGCTGAGGCATAACCTACTGCGTGGCCACCCCCTTACAACCACGAGGACGCAGAGCGTCCGCTCACTGCGTTACAACGCGGAGCGTCGCAACGAGGCCGGAAAGGTGTCTCGGGGCGTTGAAAGGGCGGCAACCGCGGTGCCGCAGGCGGCGAATCTAGGCCGGTTCATGGCAGCCGCGCGCGGCCGCGCCGCAGCCGGGTTCTCCATCGAGAAACCGCGCCAGCCGGCTGCTCGCCTCGGACGTCCGCAGAATGAAGATCGAGCCCGCCTCCAGTTGCCGGATCCGCTCGCCGCTGAGCGAGAGCATCCTGCCGACCTCGCGCAGCGAGTGGGAGCAACCGTCGGCCAGACCGTATCGCAGGCGCAGGACCTCACGCTGCCGCTCGTCGAGCGCTGTCATCGCTTCCTCGATGCAGTCCCGCAAGCCCGGGTGCGACGCTTCCCGGGAACTGCTCTCCTGGGGGACGTCTTCGATGAATCGGGCGTCGATGTGCCCGCTCGGCCGGCTGTCCTCGCCTGCCGGGCCGTCCAGCCGCAGCGGCCGCCGATCCCAGTCCATGCAGCGGAACAGCTTCCTCGGCGACATCCCGGCGGCCTCGGCCAGCTCGTCCGGGTTCGGCTGTCGCCGCATGGCTTGGGAAAGGCCGCAGGCCGCGTTGCGCATGCGGGCGACCGACTGCAGGGCGCGGCGGGGCAGCCGGATGGGCCGGGCGTGGTCGGCCAGCGCCTGCCGCATCGCCTGTGCGATCCACCAGGCGGCGTAGTGCGAAAACCGCCCCGGAGGCGAGCGGCTGGTCTTTTCCACGGCCCGCATCAGCCCGAAGTTGCCCTCCTGGACCAGGTCGAGCATGCTCAGGCCGCGGTTGCGGTAGCGCTTGGCGATGGCCACCACCAACCGCAGGTTGCCGCAGATCAGCACGCGTTTTGCGGCCTCATAGGCCTTGCGGGCGGCCTCGGCCCGGCGGATGCGGTGGCCGAGAGTCGCCGGGGTTTCTCCCATCCGGCAGAGCAGATCGGCCAGCTCATCGCCCAACGGCACGGGGCGGGCTGCCAGGCCGGCGGCGCAGGCCGGCGGCGTCGCCAGGAGGCGACCGGCCCGCCGCTGGATCTCGCGCAACCGGTCGAACCAGGGCAGCAGGCACTCCGTTCGCAAGGGGGAGCGGGCTACCAGCCGCAGCACCTCTCGGCGCCAGCGCCGGGCCCGGTCCCGCGCCGCGCCGCGCTTGCGGGGACCGGCCGCCGGGTCGGCGGCGATGCGGTCGTCGCGGGTTTCCCAGCGCATGCGGCTCTCAACGAGGGCCAGGGTCCGCGACAACTCGCGGCGGATGCGCAGGCGGTCTGCGGAGCGGATGGCCGCCGCCCACTCGACGGCCCGGTAGACAGGCTCGCGGCCGTCGCAGACCGCGTGCAGCCGCTCCAACGCGCCGTGCAGCACGAACTCGCAGGCCAAGAGATCGCAGCGGAATTGCAGGCCGGTATCGCGGACCCGCCGCATGGCCGTCCGTTCCTCCGCGGCCGCCAGCAGGGGCGTTCTACCGATGTCCAGCAGGTACACGCGGAGACTCGCGTCCACAAACCGTCCTCTTTCATGCTGCCAGAGCGTTTTTCATGCTGCCGGAGCGTTCAGCCGGTCCTTCCACCGCGCCTCGTCGATCTCCGTGTGCAACTTCCGCTGGCGATGCGGCGAAACGCAAGACACTCCCCGGGTTATGGGTGCGCCGGCGCCAGCCGCCAGGTGAGGCCGCCCTGGGCGACCTGCGGCTTTCCGCCCGCGCCGACGATGGCATACTGGTTGGCGTGGACGGGGACGGCGGGGCCGCCGGGCCGGTCCGATACCCGCGCATGCCCCATCGCGACTTCCACGATCGTGCGGTCCCCGTCGACAGCCACGGCAGCCTGGCCATCGACGAGCGTCACCGCGGCATTGGCCGTGGTGACGACGACCTTGCCCTCCCCGGCGGCCTGGTGCGTGGTGACGAAGAGGATGCCCCGCTTGACGGCGGCCTTCCGCACGGCGTCGGCCTGCGAAATCTGCACTTCCGTACTGCGGTCGAGATTCATCCAGGTGCCGTCGGCGAACCGCATGGCGGCGCCGCCCCAGGGACAGGTCCAGAGCGGGGTCTCCATGGGAATCGGCGAGCCGGCGGACACCGAGACCCCTTTTTCCCCGCTTTTCGGAAAGGCCAGCACCAATCCCCGAATCTGCACCACGCGATTCGCGGGGATGACCTGGGGCCGGGCCTCGGGCTGGGCCGCAGCGGCAACCGGCGTGTCACGCGCGGCGAGTTGCCGCAGCACTGCATCGCATTGGCCGCACTTGGCCCAGTACTGGCCGGCCAGGAGGATGGCTGCCAACCAGCCCGCCGCTGCCGCTGCCACGGCCGCCGCCGCAAAGAGGCGCCTGCGCCTCGCACCGCGCCCGCCGGAGGGGGGCGACGCCGGCACCTCGGCCGCGGGCTTCGCCAACAGCCAGCCAAGCTGTGACTGCATGGCCGCCGACATGAGCAGGGCCTTGCGAGCGGCCGGGTCCTGCTGGACGGCCTGGTCCAGCCGCTGCACCTCCTGGCTCGATGCGGAACCGTCCAAGTAACGGTCCACGAGGTCTTCAAAATCGTTGTTCATAATGCTTTCGATGCGGCTTGAGCCATTTTTCGTTCGATGCAGTCGCGGAGCGCCCGGCGACTGCGGACCAGGATCATTTCGATCGCCGACACGGTCTTGTGGATGCAGCCGGCGATCTCGTGGATCTTACGGCCTTCCGCATATTTCATTTCCAGGACGCGGCGGGCGGTGCCACCCAGTGCCTTCAGGCATGCCGCCAGAAAGTGGTACCGCTCGTCAATCTCCTCCGCATGTTGGGCTGCCGTTTCCGACAGCAGGCGCATCGACTCCTCCGAGAGGACCTCCCGCGAGCGGGCCGCCTGCTGCCGCCACTTCAGGACTTCCAGGTGGGCCACCCCGACGGCCCAGGCCCCGAACGGGCGGCTTTCGTCGTAGTCGGCCAGCTTCTGCCAGAGGACGGTTGCCACCGCCTGCAGCAGGTCCTCCGCCGCATGGGGATCCCTCGTGGCGCTCAAAAGGTACGCCGCCAACAGGCGCTGCTCGCGCACGAAGCTCTTCAGAAACTCCTCTCGCTCCATCACGCGCACTCACCCTTCCGGCTCCGCCTTCTTATTCTCCGCAAAGATGGCCGGAACCCAACGGAGAATCTTGCCGGCAGTAATGGCTTTCCCAGTTTTTTGGCGAGAATAATCTCCCAAGCTGCCGGGACACGGTCATTCTCCTGCCCGGGCAATCGGCCATCAAGCCGCGAAACTCCTTGACGGAAAACGAGTTCGGCACTAATAGTATGGGTAGAAGGAGAAGAGCCATGGATCGTCGCAGCTTTTTGCAATGGGGCGTGGGGGCAGTGGCTTGCGGAAGTGTTGTCAAGGCGTTGCGCGCCGCTCCGCCGGCCGCCGCAACCCTGTCCGAAGTCGCATTTCCACCCCCCGTCGCCAGCGTGATCCCCGTGGTGGGCGACGGCGTGTATGTCTGGAACAAACCGCCGGAAGGCCAGACCGGCTTCCTGGAGCCGCGGCCCTTCGAGGCCATGGTGGGCATCGAGCTGGAAGGCCGGGGCAACGGCACGGAGCTGAAGGCCACCACGCCCGCCCCCGTCGAGTGCCCGGAACAGAAGATCGTCGCCGAGCGCATCGAAACGCACGGCTGCGAGGCGGAAGTCCGGCAGCTTGGCGCTTTTGCCCGGCAGTTGTTCCTGCGCGCTCCGGGCATTGCCAAGGGCCAGGTGATCTCGGCCAAGGCGCACTACAAGCTCACCTTGTACAAGCAGTTCGAGAACTACCACCGCGAGCAGTTCCCCGAGCGGCAGACGATTCCCACGTCCGTGCAGAAGACGTATCTGGGGGATAGTCCGGGGATCGAGACCCGCGCGCCCGAGGTACGGCAATTGCTTGGCGAACTCAGCAGCGGCCAGGAGCACCCTTGGGACCTGGCGAAGAAGTTCGCCGGCTGGATTCGCGGGCACATGCGGCCGCAGATCGGTCCCTACATCGGCGTGTCCAAGGCCCTGCAGATCCACGCCGGCGATTGCGCGGAGATGTCGGCGGTGTTCGTGGCCCTGTGCCGCGCGGCGGGCATCCCCGCGCGGCTGGTGTGGGTGCCCAATCACAACTGGGCGGAATTCTTCCTTGCGGACGAAAAGGGCGCCGAGCACTGGATCCCGGTACACACCGCCTGTTACTTCTGGTTCGGCTGGACCGGGGCGCACGAGCTGGTGATTCAGAAAGGCGATCGCATTCGCTTCCCGGAGAAGAAGAAGTCCTATCGCCTGCTGGAGGACTGGCTGCAATGGGGCGGGCGAAAGCCCGACGCGCACTACCTGGGCGAACTGGTGCCCAAGCCCGGCAAGTCCGGCGAGGACGCCGGGCCTGGGGCCCGCCGCAAGTCCCCCACGGGCGAATGGCAGTTGGTGGGCAGTCACCCGCTGGACCGCTACACCCGCCGTTGAAGCCGGCCACGGGGCTTACGCCGCGGCATCTTGCCGCGGGTTGTATTCCGGGCGGTTTGCACAGACGGATTGTGCGCCGTAGAATGGCCGGCAGTTGTTAATACATTCTAGCGCCAAGGAGATGATTCCGTGAGCGCGCGACGCATCCTGCTCTTGACCCTGCTGTGCATTTCCCTCAATGCGGCAGCCGCCACGGCGGCCGATTGGCCGTGCTTCCTCGGTGCCAACCGCGACAATACCTCGGCCGACAAGAGCCTCAAGCTCTGGTCCGGCGACAGCCCGAAACCGCTTTGGAAACAGAAGGTGGGCACCGGCCATTCCTGCATGGCCGTGGTTGGAAAACAACTCTTCACCCAGGGCGATGGCACCGTGTGGTGTCTGGATTCGGAAACGGGAGACGTCGTCTGGCGTTACCCGGCCACAGGCAAGGGCAAAGGCGGTGACACCACGGCCACGCCAGCCGTGGCAAATGGATTGGTCTTCGCGCTGAACAACGATCATACGATCGTCTGTCTCGACGCGGCCAAGGGCGAGCTCCAGTGGTCCGCGAAAGTCAATGACTTCGGCGTGAAACAGCACATCTGGGGACTGTCCTGCTCGCCGCTGGTTCTGGGCAATCAGGTCATCATGGACCTGGGCGTGGTCTTCGTCCTCGACACGAAGACCGGCAAGCTCGTGTGGAAGGCCGGTTCGGAGACGGCGGGCTATGCCTCGGCCGTCGTCTTCGGCCAAGCGGGCCAGAAGCGGGTCACTTCCTTCACCGGCGTCGGCCTGGCGATCTACTCCCTGTCCCAAGGCAAGCCTGTGGCAAAGTACAAGTGGGAGATGGACCCCGGCGTCGATGGAGTGAACATCGCCACGCCCATCGCCTCCGCCGGCAAGATATTCATTTCCAGCGGCTACCGCCGCGGCTGCTCGCTGCTGAGTCTCGAAGGCGATGCCCTCAAGAAGGTCTGGGAGAACAAGGAGATGAACAACCACTGCCAGACTTGCGTGATCGCGGGCGGCTTCATCTATGGCGTAAACGGGCAACAAGGCCAGAAAGCCAGCCTCAAGTGCCTGGACTTCGAGACGGGCAAGGTCAAGTGGGACGAGAAGCGCCTGCCCGTGGGCGGCGGCCTGACGCTGGCCGACGGGAAGCTCTTCGTGATGCTCGACGGCGGCACGCTGTTGGTGGCCGAGGCCTCGCCCAAGGCGTTCAAGGAACTTGCCCGCGCCAAGGTCCTCGATGGCCAGTGTTGGACGATGCCGGTGGTCGCCAACGGCCGCGTCTACTGCCGCAGCCACGCCGGCGATCTGGTGTGTCTCGATCTCCGTTGAAAACAGGAGTGGGGTTCGTCGCGGCAACCTGAACGGGTGAGCAGGGCAGCCGAGCCCTACGCTCGTTTGCACTCGGCCCAAGTCCTGCCGGTCCTTGTGATCATTTCTTCTCGCGCTTGGGCGCGGGCTGATACCCGTCGGCACTGGAAGCGAGGTCTTTGCGCTGCCAGACGCGCACGTAGTCGATCAGCTAGTCGGCGGGCAATTGCTTGTCGTCCACGGCGTTGTTGTCCCAACCGCCCGTGGTGACATCGACGATGAGGGCGAGTCATTGGGACAGGTCCGGTATTGGTAAGTTAGATAATGCGAGAATAAACGATAGAATCTTGGACGTTGGAGGTCCCGTGGTGTTTATCTCTTTAGCTAGCCCACGCAGCACGCCTGGCAGGTGATAGGATCTTGACGCAGCAGACGAACTACCACTCCCTCACCCCACCGATAGAGGTTATTCGGTCCCCCGATACCCACATGGTCCCTTCGGAATTCGGAGCGACGGAACAGTTCCTGCTCGCCCGCACGGCGAGCCTATGCGCGTATGCGCGGATGTTGACGTCCGACGTGCAGGAGGCCGAAGACATCGTTCAGGAGGTTTTCTTGAAGTACTTGCGGTCCGGTCCTCGTTCGCAGGAACCGCACGCCGACGCATGGCTGTTTCGGGTCGCACGCAACGAGGCGCTGAATGCGACGCGCTGCGCCAGGCGCCGGCAGCATCGCGAGCGCGGATATCAGGGGCCAGTACCCTCGGACCCGAATCCGGCCATTGTGGCCGAGCGAAACGACGACGCGAAGCGAATCGCGGAGTGTATGTGGCGATTGCCGACGGACCTGCGAGAGATGGTCTACTTGAAGTTCGTCGAGAGCTTCTCGTTACGCGAGATCGCCGAACACTTGGGGACCCCTCGATCGACAGTGGCACTGCGGATTCAAGAAGGGTTGATTGAATTGAATCGGCTGTTCCACGGAGGTTTGTGCGATGACTCATGAGGCGGAAAAGCAAGCGGCTCTGCGAATGCTCGGAGACGAGGGCGCCGACGCCCTGCGCGCGATAACCTTGGGGACGAAGGACGCCGGCCCCCAGGAGTTTGCGCCAACCGACGCGGGGGACGTCGAGGCCGAATTACGGAAAATGCAGCGGACTGTGGGCGCATTGCAGGCATGGCGGGCCGGATTCGACCGCCTTCCCGACCCGGTCGTGCCGCGGCTAAAGCGATCTGCCTTCCGGCGGGCGCTCGTCATTGCCGGCGCCGCCGCGACCGTGGCGGTCTTGGCGGCCACCGCTACGTTGTTCCGAAGATCCTCCGAGGCGGCCAGAGAACCCAGCACAGTCCTATCCGGCAGCGTCCTGGTCGACGGGGCGCAGGCGACATCCATCCCCCAGGGCTCTGCCGTCCGCGTGGCCGGCAACGCGGAAGCGGTCATCTGTCTCGCCGATGGCTCACAGGCCCACTTAGAGCCGGCCAGCCGCGTCGTGTTCCACGGCGCTGCGAAGGGCATGCGGGAATTGGTGGAACTGGTGGAAGGCGGAGGGACGTTCCAGGTCGAGAAAGCCAATGGCAAGTTCCAAGTGCTAACGCGATTGGGCTCCGTGACTGCCCTGGGCACGGAGTTCTCGGTGAAAATCCAATCCCCCGGGGACCGAGGAGATCCAGTGATGAAGGTTCGTGCTGCGATGTTGGCCGTGGCAGTGGTCACAGGCGTGGTCCAGGTCGAATTCTCCGGCAAGACCTATGTTCTCAGCGGCGGCCAAGAGCGCATCTTCGCCGCGGACCAGGCAGTTCCTGCGGCGAAGGCGGCCGAACAACCAGCCACGAAGCAACTCTTGGAGCTTGGCAGCGATATCCAAAAACGCCTGACGCCGCATGGCGGGCCGAGTGTTCAGGTGAGCGCGGCGGTCAGCAAGGACGCGGTGCTCCCGGGCCTGGTGGTCACCATCCAACCCAGCAAGGCAGACTATCCGGGCATCGGGCTGCAGCCCGAGGGAAAAGCATGGGACCTCTCGGCCTTCGGTCACGTTGAGGCCCAGGTGGTCAACACAGGTTCCAAGGAACTTGTCTTCATTCTGCGAGTGGATAATAAAGGCGATTGGCACGATTCTCCCTGGAGCACCGAGTACACCTCCCTCAAGCCGGGGCAGCGCGGAACGGTCACGGTGATCTTCGGTCATTCCTATGGCCACCAGCCCACCTATCCGTTGAATCCGAAGGAAGTGGTGAATATCCTGATGTTCACAGGCAAGGTTGATGCCGTGACGTCCTTCCGCGTCGAGTCGCTTGTGGCCGGTGGCCCGGCGGGCGAGAAGCCGGCGGTGGACCCTGCCTCCGTACGCATCAAACCCAAGAGCGGCTTTCTGCTCGGCCCCGGCGTGACGATCGACGCGAAGACCCAGATCGACGCTGCGGGGCCGAAGGTATCGGTGGCCGCCGATGGGCAGTCGCTCGATGTGGTCTTTCCAGCCGCCAAGGACGAGCAGTCGGTGGCCCTGAAGCCCCCAACCGGCCGCTGGGATCTCCGCGACGCTACGGAGGTCCGCGTCAAGCTGAAGAACGAAGGCCAAACGCCAATCACCCCCAGCGTCCAGGTGACCAGCAACGGCGGCCCGACGGACCTCGTCACCGCCGCCGCACCGCTGGCCGCGGGGGCGGAACAGGACATCGTCGTTCCCTTCGCCCCCGCCGTTACTCCGAAGGGCTCCCAAAACGGCAGGAAAGGCGGATTCTGGGGCGGTTGGGAGAATCTGCCGGGTACCGGAACCAAGTTCACCAGCGATGCTGCCGCCGCCGTGAAAATCACCGCCAGACCCGCAAGCGGGTACCCCGACGGCGAGGCGAAGCTCCTGATCGAATCGATCACGACCGCTGCACCTCCTGCGGTGCTCCCTGACTGGCTCGGCAAGCGGCCGCCGGTCACGGGCGACTGGGTCAAGACCTTCGATGAAGAATTCGACGGCCCGACCATCGACCAGAAACAATGGAACATCTATGGTCCCAACTTTTGGGACAGGGCGAGCCACTGGACCAAGGACAACTTGATCCTCGAGGGCGGAATGGCGAAGTTCCACTTCGAGAAGAAACGCGGATTCCATAACGATAATTCCGACCCGAAGGTCATACCGCAGAACCTCACCGGACAAAAAGAGTCGGACTACGCGTGCGGCTATCTGGACACCTACGGCAAATGGGTGCAACGCTACGGCTACTTCGAAGCGCGGATGAAACTCCCCAGGGTCCCGGGGCTAGCGCCGACGTTCTGGATGATGCCCGACCGCGGCGCGGCCGCCGGTCCGCAGTTCAGTCGCGAGGATACCGGCAACGGCGGGATGGAGTTCGACATCATGGAACACCTGACCCGCTGGGGACCCTACCGCTACAATGTCGCCTGCCACTGGGACGGCTACGACAAGGACCACCAGGCGATCGGTTCGACGTTCAATTACCTGCAAGCGGACAGGGACGGCTTTATTACCCCCGGCCTGCTCTGGACACCTGGTGCGGTGGTCATGTACTGCAACGGCAAGGAACTTTGGCGGTGGGAACATTCCCGGGTATCGAACGTGCCGTCGCATTTCATCTGCGATGTCACCGCGGGCGGTTGGGACAACAACGCCGTGGACGATAAGCAATTGCCCGCCGACTACCTGATCGACTACGTGCGCGTCTGGCAGCGCAAAGACCTCGCTTCCAGCGCGGATGGGTATCAGCCCGCGCCCAAGCCCGAGAAGAAATGATCGTAAGGACCGGTAGGAACTGGGCCGACCGCAAACGAGCATAGCGCCCGGCTGCCCTGCCCACCCATCCAGGTCGCTGCGACGAAC
>Ga0326727_10011821_pt1 | contig 20126 bp, 18 predicted proteins | sample MB2enrmetagenome_FD_207643 | JGI IMG/M metagenome (GOLD analysis project Ga0326727, IMG submission 207643) | Lab enriched peat soil microbial communities from McLean, Ithaca, NY, United States - MB29MY | ecosystem: Environmental > Terrestrial > Soil > Wetlands > Peat | place: USA: New York...
AGACGCTGGTGAAAGACGCCGACAAACAGGTGATCAACGTGCAGCAGCAGTACCTGGACGGCGCGATCACCAACGGCGAACGCTACAACAAGGTCATCGAAATCTGGTCGGCGATCACGGAAAAAGTTGCCGATGAAATGTTCAACCAGATGCAGCGACGGGATAAAGAGGGCCAGCTCAACCCGATTTATGTCATGGCCGATTCCGGCGCTCGCGGATCGAAACAGCAGATCCGTCAGCTCTCCGGAATGCGCGGACTGATGGCGAAGCCGACCGGCGAAATCATCGAGACTCCGATCACGGCGAACTTCCGTGAAGGGTTGACGGTGCTGGAATACTTCATCTCGACGCACGGCGCCCGCAAGGGCTTGGCCGATACGGCGCTGAAGACCGCCGACTCGGGTTACCTGACGCGCCGTCTGGTTGACGTAGCGCAGGACGTGATCATCAGTGAATACGACTGCGGCACGGTGGACGGAATCTTCGTTTCCGGTATCGTCGAGGCCGGCGAAATTATCGAGCCGCTGCGCGACCGCATCGTGGGCCGCGTGTCGCTAGAGAAGATCAAGGACTATGAAGGCCAGGTCGTGGTCGATATCAACCAGGAGATCACCGAAGATCTGGCGGGTGCGATTCAGGCTGCCGGTATCGAGCGGGTGAAGATTCGCTCGGTGCTCACCTGCGAGTCGAGGCGCGGCGTTTGCGTGATGTGCTATGGACGCAATCTGGCTTCGGGGCGCCTGGTCGAACTCGGCGAGGCCACGGGCGTGATCGCGGCTCAGTCGATTGGCGAACCTGGAACGCAGCTCACCATGCGTACCTTCCACATCGGAGGCACGGCATCGCGAGTTTCGGAACAGTCGCGCCTCGATGCCAAGAGCAACGGCATCGTGCGCTTTATCAACCTGCAGACGGTGAAGTCGAAGACTGGCGACCTGGTGGTGATGAATCGCCAGGGCTCGATCGCAATCGTGGATGAAAAGGGCCGCGAACGCGAACGCTATGCGGTGGTGTATGGCGCCAAGGTCAAAGTAACCGAAGGGGGCCCGGTGCTGCTCGGCCAGGCTCTGGTCGAGTGGGATCCTTACACGTTTGCCATCCTCACGGAAATTGGCGGCACAGCACAGTTCAAGGATCTGCAGGAAGGCATCACGCTGAACGAGGAAGTGGATGAAGTCACCGGCCTGTCGCGCCACGTAGTAACGGATTCGCCCGACGAGAAGCGGCAGCCGGCCATCGTAGTCAAGGGCAAGGCGAGCAAGCGGTATCTGATGCCTTCGCACGCTCACCTCATGGTGCAGGATGGAGACACGGTGTTTCCGGGCGACGTGCTGGCTAAGATCCCGCGCGAAACGACGAAGACCAAGGACATCACGGGCGGTCTGCCGCGCGTGGTGGAATTATTCGAGGCGCGTAAGCCGCGCGAGACCGCCGTCATCAGCGAAATCGATGGCGTGGTGCGCTTCGGCGAAGTGGCCAAGGGACAGCGCAAACTCTATGTGGCAGCCGATAACGGCACGGAGAAGGAATATTCCGTTCCGCGCGGCGTACACATCAACGTGCAGGAAGGCGAGCGCGTCAAGGCGGGTGAACCGCTGATGGACGGGCCGCTCAACCCGCACGACATTCTGGCTGTGCTCGGCGAGAAGGAGCTGCAGGCTTACCTGGTGAATGAAATCCAGGAAGTCTACCGCTTGCAGGGCGTGAACATTTCGGATAAGCACATCGAAGTGATCGTCCGCCAGATGATGCGGTGGGTGAAGGTCGAGGATGTAGGCGACACCCAATTCCTGCTCGAACAGCAAGTGGATAAGTTCCGCTTCCACGAGGAGAACGAGCGGGCCATCGCGCAGGGCGGCAAACCGGCCACCGGGCGTCCGTTGCTGCTCGGTATCACCAAGGCGTCACTCTCGACCGATTCGTTTATCTCCGCGGCTTCCTTCCAGGAGACCACGCGCGTCCTGACCGAAGCCTCAATTCAGGGAGCGGTCGACCATCTGCGCGGCTTGAAAGAGAACGTGATCGTGGGCCGCTTGATTCCCGCCGGCACCGGCATGGAGTATTACCGCAACGTTCGTCTCTCTCCGGAAATGGAAGAGGCTGCCACCAAGGTGCAAGAAGAAGTGTCGCAAGCCTACGAAGATGCCGAGCGCGCGCTCGAGCTCATGCGCCACGAAGGCGAGACCGAAGAACTCGCCGCGGAGTAATGACAGGACGAATCCAGAGGGGCGACTAGCGTCGCCCCTCGTTTTCTTGGCGGCGTTTTTTGGACGACGTTTTCTTAAACCAATGTCTCTAGCACTGGAACCAGAGCGCCTGACCGAGCAACCTCAGGATCGCAACTCCAAGCCGGAGCCGATTCCTGGCGGGCTGGTGTTAGCCCCGGCACTGGGCCGCTTCTGGCGACTCTTCCGCTTGTCGATCTGGCGTGCCTTCGAACACGATGCTTTCGGGACCGCCAAAGCGTCGGCCTATTCGGCCATCTTCACCTTTTTCCCGGCCTTACTGGTGCTGGGCTCGGTTCTCGCCGCCCTGAACCGGGGTAAAGTCTACGCTCGCGAGATTTCCTACGCCCTGGGTACCATCTTGCCCGCGGGCACCTCAGCCGCGCTTTCTTACCTGAGAAGCAGCACGGACCGGCCGGTTGGCCTGCTCATTTCCACTTCGCTGTTGACAGTCTGGAGCGCCTCCGGCGTCATCATTTCCTGGATGGATGGTTTTCGCCGCGCCTACCAACTGCCCAAGACTTGGGGGATCATCAAGGAGCGCGTGATTGCGATTTCGCTGGTTTTGATGGCGGGTCTGCCCATGACCTTCTCCACCATTCTGGTTGCCTTCGGTAGCCGCATTGAAATGCGGATCTTGTTTCACATCGGGCATGAGTTCGGGCCGCTGATTCTGTTGTTGTGGGGCGCGATACGCTGGGTCATTGCCATCCTGACCAGCATCGCCGTAATCCAGCTGATCTATCACAACGCGGTGCCCCGCACGCAACCCTGGCACAGCGTTTTGCCGGGCGCTGCTCTTGCGACCGCCATGTGGCTGATCTCCACCGCATTATTTGGATTTTATTTGCAGCACTACGTCGACTACAGCGTCATCTACGGTTCGCTCGGCGTGGGTATTGCGCTGCTGCTTTGGATGTACATCATCTCGCTGGTGGTGCTGATCGGCGCCGAATTCAATGCCATGCTTTTTCCTCGCTGTCTCACGAAAGTTCCACCTCCGCGGGTAAACACCGAAGCTCACTGACTGTGGAATCGGAAGTCAGCCCCCCGGATCGTCCCGCCTGTAAAATATAATCGAGGGCGTTTTCCGGAGAGAGGATTCGCGACTTGAAAGAACGCAAACTGGATCTGGTTGAAGGTGATTTGCCGGCTTCCGCTCCTGCACTGGAAGATGTGGCCGGACGCGTGCGCCGCGCAAAGATCATCTGCACCATCGGTCCGGCGTGCGATTCCGAGGAAATGATTCGCGATCTGATGCGCTTGGGCATGGATGTTGCGCGCCTGAATTTCTCCCACGGAACACACTCCGACCACGCCCGGCGAATCCGGCGGCTGCGCCGCGTTGCCCATCAATTGAAGCGGACAGTCTGCATTCTGCAGGATCTTCAAGGTCCGAAGATTCGTACCGGCCTCCTGAAGGACGGAAAGCGCGTGCTGCTGCAGGCGGGCGCGATACTAACGATCACGCCGCGCAAGGTGGCCGGGACCGCCGATCTGATTGCCACCGATTTTGCCGGACTGGCGCGCGAAGTCGAGCCCGGCGCGCGGGTGCTTTTGTCCGACGGGCGGATTGAACTCAAAGTGCGCGCGATTCACGGCGAGGATGTGGAATGCGAAGTCCTGAACGGGGACACGCTCGGAGAGCAGCAGGGGATCAATCTGCCCGGCGCGGCTGTGGCAATCCCCGCACTGACTGCCAAAGACAAGCGGGACCTCGAGTTCGGATTGAAGCATGGAGTGGATGCGGTCGCGCTGTCGTTCGTTCGATCGGCCGATGACATTCGCCTGGCGCAGAGCCTGATGGATGAGTTCGGGAAATCCGTGCCCATCGTCGCCAAGCTGGAAAAGCCGCAGGCCATCGATCATCTGGAAGAGATTCTGGAAGTGGCCAACGGCGTCATGATTGCGCGTGGCGATCTGGGCGTGGAACTGCCACCCGAGCGGGTCCCGATCATCCAGAAGCTGGTGATTCAGCGGGCGAGTGCATGGCGCAGACCGGTGATCACGGCCACCCAGATGCTCGAGTCCATGACCGAGAACCCGCGCCCCACGCGGGCGGAGGCCAGTGATGTTGCGAACGCGATTTTTGACGGCACGGACGTTGTCATGCTCTCGGGAGAAACCGCCAAAGGCCGCTATCCACGCGAGACCGTGGCCATGATGGCCCGCATCATCCTGGAAGCGGAGGCGAGTCTCGCGCAACTACAACTGACGCCGCGCCGCCGCCGTGAGAAGCACCGTTATTCGGTTGCCGAAACCATCTGCGAGTCGATCGCGCACGCCGCCGAAGATTTGCCCATGGGAGCGATCGCCGTCTTCACGGAAAGCGGCAACACGGCACGCATGCTTTCGAAACATCGTCCCAAGGTCTGCATTTATGCCTTCAGCCCTAAGCTGGAAGTCTGCAATCGCATGAATGTGCTTTGGGGCGTGCATCCGATTCACAAACAAAAATGGGAGTCGGCAGAGGCGATGCTCAGGACCGCCGTGGAGGAATTGCTGCCGAAAGGACTTCTTCATCCCGGGGACGTGCTCGGCTTGGTGGCCGGAACGAAGCTCACTTCGGGCGCCACGAACTTCATGCGGTTGCACACGGTGGAGGAAAACGATCGGGCGCGATCGACGCGGCGGCGGAAGAAATAGCGGTCTGCAATGGAATCCACAACCTCGTTCTCCGATGACACGATGGATCCAGCTGTCCGCGGCTTTCTGCACTCCCCCGCGAATCCAAACGGCAACGCGCTGATTCTGACTCACGGCGCGGGCTCGGATTGCACCGCTCCCCTGCTGGTGGCGCTCGGCGAAACTTTTGCCGGACATGGCTACGTCGTTCTGCGCTGCGATCTGCCTTTTCGTCAGGAGCGGCGGACGGGACCGCCGTTTCCGGGCAATGCGGCGCGCGATCGCGCGGGTCTCGGCAACGCGATTGCAGCTTTGCGTAAGAATGCCGGCCGGATCTTTCTCGGCGGGCACTCCTATGGTGGACGCCAGGCGACGATGCTCTGCGTCGCCGAGCCAGATCTGGTCGCGGGCCTGCTGCTGCTCTCCTATCCGTTGCATCCGCCACGCAAACCCGAGAAGCTTCGCATTCAGCATCTTCCCAACTTGCGCACGCCCAGCCTGTTCGTACACGGGACCCGCGACCCCTTCGGAAGCATTGAAGAGATGACGAACGCCTTACAGCTAGTTCCCGCCAAAACCGATTTAATGACAGTGGAAGGCGCGGGTCACGATTTGGGCTTCAAAGGGAAGCAACGAGCGGTGGAACTTCCGGCAAGCATCTTAGCCAGATTCGAGATTTTACTGAGGGCTGATAGCTGACGGCTGACGACTAATTCACCCAGCCCGATTTCGATCCGCCATTTGGCTTGTCATTATCGTCGGGGGGCACGTAGTTTCCGTGCTCGTCGAAGGTGACTTTGCGGTCGTGATCCCGCATGTAGACTTGGAATTTTCTGGCCGCGCGCCGCCGCTTCCAGCGATAGTAGGAGTTGCGCACGCTGAAATAGCGTTCGGACGCCGCATAACTAAGGCCGCGAGAAGGCAGGAACTTCACCCATAGGAAGCCGAAGAGCAATCCGCCGAGATGAGCGAAAACGGCGACACCGTTGGCTGGCTCAAACACCGCAACAATCGCGACCACGACCCAAATGCCGACCAGGTATTTGGCCTTGATCGAGAAGGGCAGCGGAAACAGAAACATCTCCTGATCGGCGTAGAGAATCCCAAAGGCCATCAGCAGTCCAAAAATTCCACCCGATGCGCCCACCGTTCCGGTTGCCGGACTCGCCCCCAAGAAATGTGTATAGGCGATCGCAATCGTTACCAGCGCCGCGCCCACCACGCAGAACGTATAGCACTCGATGAACCGTCGGGCCCCCCAGTCGCGCTCGAGGTACGCGCCGATAAACCAGAGCGTGAGCATATTGAAGAACAGGTGGCCAAAGCTGGCGTGCGCCAGGGAATATGTGACCAACTGCCAAATCTCGCCATGCAGCACGTCGACGGGCACCAATGCAAACCAATCCTCGGAGCGCCTAAACGGGATGTTGAACGCCACTTCGAGGATCTTTTGGACCAGATAGATCCCCGTGCAAGTCAGGATGATGCGCTTCACCCATCCTGCAAATGGAGGGAAGCTGAACGAGATGGTTTGTCCGCGAGGCACTGGATTTATCTTTCTGGCTCCGGTACAACCGGCAGACTGCGATGTCCCGCTTGATCTAGGGCGCGCACACCGAATATCTCATTATCCTTCGAAACCTTCAGGGTTGCACGCGTACCGCTGCTCACCGCCTGGACGTACTCCCAATCGGCCGCGTTCGTCGATCGCCAGAGCACCTCGTAGGCGGCCGCGCCGGCCGAAGGTTCCCACGTTAAAGTCGTGTCGTTTTCCAGGTTCTTGGTCAATATTTTTACGGATGCCGGCGGCGCTGGAGCCGAGGCCAGCGAGGCCAGGGTCGCCGCGTTCAGCCGCGCGACGTGCGCCACATAGTCGAAGTTCACAAACTTTGGCAAGTCTCCGAATTCGATGCCGCTAGCGTCGTCCCTTCGAACGTTCTGATGCTGATGGTTGAAATCTTCGCGGAATTCGGTGAGCCGCACGGCGGCGAAGCCCTGCTGGTTGAAAGAGTAGTGGTCGCCTCCACGCAGGAAGCGGTCCAGCCGGAAGATCAAAAGCGGCTTGACTCCGGCATCGTAGGAGCGCCCGACGTCGGCGATGTAGCGGGCGAGCTCGCGCGAACTTGAGTCGCTCTCTCCGCCGAGCATCCGAATTCGCCGGATTTCAGACTCGCTTGCGGCCGCTGGCAGTCCTTCGGAAAACACTCGCACCACGCTCGCGTCCTGTTCCGGGCCGCGGTCGCCTCCCACAATGTCGTTGTTCAAGACAGCCTCGAGCTTCCAGCCCTGGTTTTTGGCCATCTCGGCGAAGTGCTTGCTGCCGTTCAGCCCCTGCTCTTCTCCGGCGACGGTCAGAAAAACGATGGTCGCCGGAAACTTAAGTTCGCCACGAACTTCGCTCAAAACGCGGGCGCACTCCAGGCTCACGGCCGTGCCGCTGCCGTCGTCGTTTGCGCCGGGAGCGGGGTCGGTACCGTTGAGAGGATCGCTGTTGCGCGAGTCGTAATGGCCGGTCACCAGCACGATGCGATTCGCCTGCTGCGGGTCGGCTCCGCGCAGGACCGCATAAACATTGGTGATTTCGGTCGGTTGCGGGATGCGGTCGGCGGGCTGTTCGATGAAAGCGTCGGTCTTCACGTCCAGGCAGCCGCCGCAGTCTTTGGAGTAGCGCTCAAACTCGGCTTTGATCCACTCCCGCGCCGCTCCAATTCCCTTGCCCGCTTTGATGGATTCGTCGTCCTGCGCGGAAATCGTGGATCGGTTGTTGAAGCTGACCAGCTTTTCGATCGTCTGCCGGATGTGGTCCGCCGAGACTTGCCGGATCGCTTCGGCGATGTGCGGGTCGGTGTGCGGGTCCTCGGCCAGGCGCGGGACGGGACCATGTCCCCGCGCCATTTCTTGAGCTAGGCACAGTGGGCTGCAAAACGCGAGCGCCAGGGCAACCAGCACGGTCGCAGCCAGACTTGTGGTGGGATAACCGGAACTACAAGACTCGGCAATTGTGGAATTTTTTCGGTAAGCCACTTGACCTTTTCCTCACGAAGAAACTAAATATAACAGGGTACCCCGAACGTGGAGGAAATCATGGTGTACTGTCCCGAATGCGAGACGGATCTCGACATCGATGAAGATGAGGTCGATGAAGGCGCGGTCGTCTCCTGCCCGGAGTGCGGCACGGACTTCGAGGTGGTTACCGTCAATCCCATTGAACTGAAGATCGTGGGCGAAGATGAGATCGACGAAGATGAGGACGACGAAGACGCCGACGAAGAAGAGTCGGAGGACGAGGATTCCTGAGGAACTCCGCACAGATCCGGACGTGGCGGCGCTTGGTCGCGGTGGGTGCGTCGGTGTTGTTTCTGGTGTTCCCGATAGTCCCTGCGAGAGCGCAGAGTAGCGGCCGCGAGAAGCCGCAGCCTTACGCTTTGATCTTTGGAACGGTTTGGGACCCTGACGGGCGCCCGCTCTACGCGGTCAAGGTGAAGATCCGTCGAGCCGATGAGAAGAAAGTCCGCTGGGAGCTTTATTCCGATCACACCGGCGAGTTCGCCCAGCGCGTGCCGGTCGGCAAAGCCGACTACATCGTGTGGGCGGACGTGAAAGGCTATAAGCTGCCCTCGGGCAAGAAGTTGAAGCCGGGCTCCGAAGTAACTGTGCACATCGACGATGATGAGCGTGCCGACATCGGTCTTCATTTAGACTGGGAGTAGCCGCTGCGAGGTTGGGAATCGGCGGCAACGAGAAATCTATGAAGAAGACGATTATCGCGGCTTCGCTGCTGGTCATGTTGCCGCTGCTTACGTGGTCGGCGTCGGTCTGCTACAAGCCGACGCCGGTTTTGGCCGCTCCGGCGCAGTTGTTTGGCCGCGATTCGAAGGAAGATAAAACCCGTCTGCTCACGGGTAAAGTGCTGGACGCAAGCGACAATCCTTTGCCGAACGCAGTCGTTTATCTGACCAACACTCACACCCGCGCCGTGAAAACCTATATCGTTGGCGAGGACGGCGCTTACCGTTTCCCGGCGCTCCAGCCCAGCATCGACTACGAGGTGTATGCGCAGTACAACAACCGCAAGAGCGGCACCAAGACGGTCAGCCAATTCGACGATCGCTCGCAGGTTTACATCAGTTTGAAAATCAACGCCAAGGCTGAGAACAAATAAGCCCTTCGCTTCTCCTGTCGGATTCGCAAAACGTCAAAGTGTTTCACGTGAAACACTGTACGTGCTCATTTGTACATACAATTCAGGGGGAAACAGGCGAATATACGACGAAGTGTTGAAAAGTGCCACACTTGGACAGGCGGCGGGCTTGCAAGTCCGTGATAACGCTCAGGGTCTGGTGTGGTTAAAGAGACACAAGCGTGTATTTGTTACGCTGTAATTATTACAGACCGCTTTGTTTGGTGGCCGGTTGCATCCCACGTCTCGAAAGGCTCGAGCCCCAGTGTAGTCCGTTGAAGATAGCTATGGTTATGTTTCGTCTTGATCGATACGAAGTTTGGTGTTTGCTGAGGAAGTCAAAGTCTTTAACCACGGGGGGCACAGAGGAACACGGGGGAAGTCAGCCAATCATAAGCGGCGATCTGTTTGACGCATTACATTAGCAGACTGCGGAAAAACCAGTTCCCGGGCAGAGATTGTACCCTCAGCGGCTTGAAGCCGCATTCAAAACAATGCAGTCATCGCAGCGGTAAACCGCTGCGCCACCCAAGATCAAGTGCAAAATCGAGTTTTTCCGCAGCCTGCTAGGACACCCAGCCTTGTGTTTCCCGAGTTAATACGTAGAAGTTAGTTGCTGTCGCCGCCGGCGCGCTTCCATGAGATCAAGTCTCCAATGGTGGTGCTGTTTGAGGAACTGGACGCCGGGTGCTTGTAGGACTCGACTTCCTGGCGCGACGCTTCTTCACCGACCGCCTTGATGCTCAGGCCGACTTTTTTCTCTTCCTGATTCATCTTGATGATCTTGAACTCGAACTCAGCGCCGGGTTCGAGATGCATCGGCTGTCCGTTCGGATCGACGGCCTCGGAGTTGTGACACAGACCTTCGATGCCTTCGGCAATCTCGACAAACGCGCCGAAGTTCGCCACGCGCAGAATCTTGCCATGCACGATGTCGCCGATGCGATGCTGCGCGAAGAATGAATCCCAAACGTCGGGCTGCATCTGCTTCACGCCGAGCGAAAGGCGCCGCTTGTCCGGTTCAATGGCCAGAATGACGGCCTTGACCTTGTCGCCCTTCTTCAGCACCTCGGAAGGATGCTTCACGCGGGTGGTCCAACTCAAGTTGCTGACGTGCACCAAGCCGTCAATTCCGTCTTCGATTTCAATGAAAGCGCCGAACTCGGTCAGGTTGCGCACGCGGCCTTCAACCGTCGCTCCCACGGGGTACTTGTCGTGCAGTGTGTCCCAGGGGTTGGACGCCAGCTGTCTCATGCCGAGCGAAATGCGGCGCTCGGTCGGGTTGACGCTCAGGACCACGCAATCCACTTCATCGTTTACGTTGACCAGTTTCGACGGATGCTTCATCCGTTTCGACCAGGTCATTTCGCTCACGTGGACAAGGCCTTCAATGCCCTGCTCGAGTTCAACAAATGCGCCGTAATCGGTGACGCTGATCACGCGGCCGTGGACGTGCGCGCCCACAGGGTAGCGGTGCTCCGCATCCAGCCACGGATCGGGCGTGAGCTGCTTGAAGCCGAGCGAGACGCGCTGCTTGTCTTTGTCGTACTTCAGGACCTTCACCTGAATCTGATCGCCGACGTTGACGAGGTCGCGCGGGTGCGTCAGACGTCCCCACGACATGTCGGTGATGTGCAACAGGCCGTCGATTCCGCCCATGTCGACAAACGCCCCATATTCGGTCAGATTCTTGACGATGCCGGTGAGGACGCTGCCCTCTTCCAGATGCTCGAGAGTCTTGCCGCGCTTTTGGTTCTGCTCTTCCTCCAGAAGCTGTTTGCGCGAGACCACGATGTTGCCGCGCTTCTTGTTGAGCTTGATGATGGCGACTTCCATGGTCTGGCCCTTCATGCCATCCAAATTGCGGATCGGACGCAGGTCCACTTGCGAGCCGGGCAGGAAGGCGCGCGCACCCTGAATGTCCAGGGTCAGGCCCCCTTTGATGCGTTCCACGACGATGCCCTTGATGGGCTTCTTCTCGTTATAGGCGCGCTCAATCTCGTCCCACGATCGCAGCCGCTGTGCCTTCAGGTGCGAGAGGTTGACGTAGCCCTCTTCGGTCTCACCCTTTTCCCGCATCACGTCGATCTCAGCGCCAGGCTCGAACTTGGGCTTGCCCTCGTGGTCGAGAATCTCGGCAATCGGCACCATGCCTTCGGATTTTGCGCCGATATCGACGACGACGTGGGTCGCGGTCAGTTTCACCACGGTGCCTTTGATGACATGGTCGTCGCTGACTGCTTCTTCGGTTTGGTTCTCGAAGTTGTGCAGGGCGGCAGCGAAATCGTCGTTGGCAACCGCTGCATTCTCCTGGGCGGAGGCTTCAGGAGCGGCATTTACAGCAGCGCCACCTGCCGGAGCATCGTTTGCAGGAGCGTTATTTTGAGAAGCGTCGTTTTCACGAGATTCGGGGGCGGAAGCCAGTGGTTCCGCAGGCGAGGGTTGTGCGGGCTCGGGAGCGTCTAGTACGGCCGAGGCGCCGGTTTGGGTGTCGTGTGCAGGTGTCATGGTTTCAAGACTGGATTCAAGATTGCGGGCGGTACTGTCGTCCAACAAGGTCATAGCCTCTGTGTGACGCGCGTTCGTGCGCGACTCATGCGGGACGTGGCGTAGCGGACTGCTGGCGTGGTCTTTAGGTTGCGTTGAGGCCGACCTGGCGGACGGCCCTGGGACAATTCCAGCTGGTTCGAAAACCGCGTCCAATAGGGACTCTTCGACTATAGCAACCGCTTTGGAACAGTGTCAAACACGATTCCGGCCAATGGCCTAAGAATTTACAGACTTGTCACACTGGCGCCGGGCTACGAGTTACGAGCCGCGAGCTTCGAGCGAATCACTGCCCCGGTGATTTTAGCTCGTAGCTCGCAGCCGGAAGCGTATTTCTGCTACCCTGCCCCCATGGATCATCTCTGGACCCCGTGGCGTTACGCGTATGTTACCGGCGCCGGCCAAGAATCGGGCTGTATCTTCTGCAACGCTCCCAAAGAAAGCGACCAACAAGCCCGCATCGTCCACCGCGGGGAGCATTGTTACGTCATTCTCAATACTTATCCGTATACGAACGGACATGTTATGGTCGTGCCTTATGCGCACCTGGACGAGTTGCAGAAGCTCCCCGCCGAGGCTGCCCACGAGATGATGGTTCTGAGCCAGCGGATGGAGACGGTTCTGCGGTCTCTGTATCGGCCCGACGGCATCAATCTTGGCATGAATATCGGAAAGGCCGCCGGTGCCGGCGTGGCGGGACACATCCACATGCACATTTTGCCGCGCTGGGTCGCGGACGCGAATTTCGCCAGCGTCATCGGCGAAACCAGGGTGCTGCCGGAGGCGCTGGAGGTGACGTGGGAGAGGATCAGGAACGCATTTGCAATTGGCGATCATGCGCGGCAGAGTACGTGAAATCGGGCGGGCGTTGACGACTCGAGAAAAGAAAAGGCCGCGCTCAATTTGTGAACGCGGCCTTGTTTCACGCCTAGTTTGATTTTCAGGACAGCCGGTTACGCCGCAGTTTCGCGGCTTAACTTCCCTACGGCGTGACTTCGAAGACGGCTCCATAGAAGTCAGGGCCGTAAAACTCGGACGTCCCGTACAAATTGCCTGCCTTGTCGCGCACTAAGCCGGCATAAGACCCTCGAAAGTCCGAATAGAGCACTTGTTCGGTCCAGGTATTCTTGGGACCCTTCACCAATTCGAAAACGGGCCCGCCCTCACCATAGACACCGGTGGTCGTGGTGCCGTAGAGATTTCCCTTCGGATCGTCGACCAGACCGGCGTACGGAGCTGCGCCGTTCGCTCCTCCCGGGAAGGTGTAGATCACCGATTCCTGCCACTGGGCCTTTGTCTTCGAGTAGGTCAGCTTGAAGATAGTGCCATCGTTGGCGGATCCGCCGCTATAGGTGGCGCCATAGAGAGTATTGCCTTTCAAAAGCAAGGCGGAAGTCGCCGAGGGGTTCGCTCCATCGTTCCCACCGCGGAAGCTGTACAGGAGGCTTTCGGTCCAGCCGCCCTTGCCATCGGGCGAGACCTCAAAGACGGTACCCAGGTCCCCAGAACCGCCCTGAATGGTCGTACCGTAAAGGTTGCCGGCTTCGTCAAAGATCAACGCACCAGAGGGGCCTTCCCCGTCTTGCGGGTCTTCGCTGATGAAATTATGTAACACCGTTTCCGTCCAGCCACCGCTTCCGTTGGGACTCAACTCATAGACCACGCCCTGTCCATAGGCTCCATCCACAGGAGTAGTTCCGTAAAGATTGCCGGCTTTGTCGAAGATCAGGGCGCCCACGGGTTCTCCGCCGTCGGTGGGAAACCCGGCGAAGCTATAGAGTACTTGTTCGGTCCAAACATCAGTTTTCTTGTTACGAGTCAACTCGAAAACCGCACCGGCCCCGTTAGCGCCGCCGTAGTAAACCGTTCCGTAGAGGTTGCCCTTCGAGTCGCGGATCACGCCGGAAGCGGGCAGATATCCGCCCGCGCCGTAGTTAAAACTGTAGATCACGCTCTCCGTCCAGCCCCCGCTTGAATTCGGCGTAAGTTCATAGACCGAGCCCTGTCCATAGGCACCGCCTGAGTTGGTGGTGCCGAATAGATTGCCTTTTGGATCGAGCAGCAGACTGGAATGGGGATTGGCTCCGTCCGGTTGGCCGGTAAAGCTGTACAGCACAGTGCCGGTTTGCGCCCACGCGCCAACCGTCAATAGAAGAACCGCGATAACGATGGCAGCGGCCCGCGCAATGGCTCGATTTTCCTGGGAGTGCATTATGAATTTCCTTTCTGGAGCATGGATTCGGCTCCCGTTATGGTTGAAGTTGCGCAATCAGCTTCGCCGGCCGTCGGGCGCCGAAGAAGTCTTGACCGCCGGGGCGAACTGCGCTCCTGAAAGCGCAATCCTCCAGTGTCAGAGAAATGTTGTGCCGGGTCAGTCTCGACTCATCGGACGCGGAATTGTCCGATAAATCTGCTTGGAGAGGGAACGGACTCGAAGTGCTACAAAATCCATTTTCTAGGCGCTTTCCGCTCAAAATGAGTTGCCGAATTCTAGTCGGACGCGGGCAGCGCGTCAAGCGCATTTTACTCATCTGGAAAAGCTGTTTTCTGCGACTTCCCGCACCGGTCGTGGCGTTTGACCGAAGCGTGGCGGCGACTGCAATGGATCTCATCGAATGGATTTCATCGGTGGAGGAATGAGAATGGAGAAACGGGAGGGGCTGGCGTCCTATCCTGCGCTTCCCGACTGGTGTAGAATTTGTAGGTTGAACCCCACGCTGTCATCTCCGGCAGCGGATCCATCGGGACGTAGCGCAGCCTGGTAGCGCACTTGCTTGGGGTGCAAGGGGTCGCGAGTTCAAATCTCGCCGTCCCGACCAATTCTCTCCACGGTGTCCGGCTTCTTGGTCCGGCTCGGTTCAATTGCTGAAAGCTAAAGTGCCCCGGCCCGCAAGTCCCTTTGTTTGTGATCCACGCCCTTGCATTTCTCCTGGGTTTGGAGCAACGTCTTCAGAGTGAAAGGAGTGTTGCCCGATATCATGATCAACGTTCTGATCCACCACGAAGTTGCCGACTATACGGCTTGGAAGGCGGCGTTTGATTCCGCCTTCGACTGGCGGCGCAAACATGGCGAGCTCAATTGCCGTATTTTCCGCAGCGCTGGAAACCCCAACGGCGTTACACTTTTCTTCGAATGGGAGAGTCCGGAAAAGGCGCGCACATTCATAGCTTCCGAGGAACTCAAAGCGAAAATGGCGAGCGCGGGTGTCAAGAATCCGCCCCGAGTCGAACTCCTCACCGAGGTGCACAGCGTACGGCGCAGCGCTGCTGACTGAGCGTGCAGGGCTGACACCGGTGTCCACCAACGACCGGCAGACGAGCGACTCGGCGCATCGAGTCGGCACATCGATGATCGCGCTACAATGATCGCCCTATCCTGAGGCATAGTTCCCGGTGGGGAAGGCTCGGAATCCATTTCTGCCGGTTGGCATCCAATGGGGCTGACCGGCAAACCAGACCGGAAGCAGATACTGCTGGCAATTTCCTCCTCTTCTGGCTTGCCCCTCCAGATCCTTTATATCTTCAGGAGAACCCCATGCCTAAGAAACCAAGCTCCAGTAATTCGAACCAGGCTTCAGCTCAACCCCGCTACCACCAGTCAGCCCGCGAACTCCAGGCATTCGGCACGGTGACCAGTGTGTTGCCGATGCAATTGGAAGAACCGATCCGGCTGGAAATGACCGAGCATCTCAATCAACTGTTGGCCGACACCATCACGCTTCGGGATCTCTACAAGAAGTCGCATTGGCAGGTGTCGGGAGCGACTTTCTATCAGCTCCATCTTCTCTTCGACAAGCACTACGGAGAACAGAACGAGATTGTCGACGCGATCGCGGAACGCATCCAGCTCCTGGGTGGAGTCAGTATCGCCATGGCGCCCGACGTCGCCGAGTTGACCCGCATCCCGCGCCCGCCCAAGGGCCGCGAAGAGGTTCCCGTGCAACTGTCGCGCCTGCTAGACGCGCACGAGCTCATCATCACCTATTGCCGTGAACTGGCGGAACTTTCCGACAAACTGGGCGACCCCGGCACCAACGATCTGGTGGTGAGCAATGTGCTTCGCCCCAGCGAACTGCAGGCTTGGTTCCTGAGCGAACACCTGGTGAATGCGCCGCTGGTCGAGGCCGAGCCGCTGCGGGAATCGGCGTGAGACAAAAATCTACTTACGATGGAATGCAACGCGGGCTTCATGGCCCGCGTTTTTCGTGGGCGGATCGACTAACTAAGTAGCCGAAACTGCGGAAGGCTTCGGCGGCACCGTCCTCGTCTTCGCCAGCACTAAGGCCGTCCACTATGGCAGAGCCTCAATGCATCCGCGCCTAAAACGGTTCGACACCGCCAGCTGCCAGGAAGTAGACTATGCGAGAAGGAAGAGAGACGATGAAGGCGGCTTGGATTTTCTGGTTAGTCCTATGCGGAATCGTAAGTGCCGGTTGCATTTCTGCCTGCAGCCAGGAGACTGCAACGCCGGTGGCGCGGCAGAAGGTGATCATCGATACAGACATTGGCGACGACATCGACGACGCGTTCGCGCTGGCGCTGGCTTTGCGAAGCCCGGAAATCGAAATTCTCGGGGTGACCACGACTTTCGGGGACACCGAGACGAGAGCGAAGATCGTGGACCGGTTCCTGAGAGAGGCGGCCCGGCCGGACATCCCGGTGGCGGCGGGAGCGCCTACGGTGACTGAGAATCCGATGAGCCAGCGGCGCTACGCCGAACGCGGGCACTCGACGAAGGTTCCTCATCCGCCCGCGGTGGATTTTCTATTGGAGCAGATTCGGCGTTACCCAGGACAGATCACGCTGATCGCGATTGGGCCCTTGATGAATGTGGGGGCCGCGATCGACAAAGATGCGGCCACCTTCCGGAAACTGAAGCGCGTGGTGCTGATGGGCGGATCGATCAAGCGCGGGTATGACGACCTCGGATACTCGGCTCCGCGCGGGCCGGATGCGGAATGGAACATCATCAGCGACATTCCATCGGCGCAGAAGCTGTTTGCCGCTGGAGTTCCGCTGGCGGTGATGCCCCTGGACTCGACCCAGTTGAAACTGGACGAAGTGAAACGCGCGTTCCTGTTCAGTCAGGGAACTCCGATTACGGACGCGCTGACGGTGCTTTACCATCTGTGGGGACAGCAAACGCCGACCCTGTTCGATCCCATGACGATTGCCTACGCCGTGAATCCGGGACTGTGCCCGGTGCAGCCGATGCGGATTCGAGTGGATGAGAAGGGTTTTACTCGTGTGGAGGCGGGCGCGCCCAATGCGGACGTGTGCCTGGAGTCAAAGCCCGACGAGTTTTTCCGGTTCTATCTAAGGCGGGTGTCGGGCGAGTAATTCAGAAACGCGCGAACGGCCGATCATGAGCGCCATTTTCGGGCCGCTACGCGACCTCGCCTAGAGATATTGCCAGAGGCAGATTTCGTTTCCATCGGGATCCTCGACGCACCCGAGCACACCGGTTGCTTTTCGTTGACCCTGTTCCGTACGCGCGCCTTTGTCCTTCAATACTTTCAGCGCGTGCTCGACATCATCGACTCGGAGGCAGAGGCGCGCGTTTCCAGTGCCCCGCAGAGCGCTCGCGTCAGGCGCAGGAACAAGTTCGAAGAGAACACCATCGATATCGAAGCGAGCGACATCGTCTCGCGAGACGAACCTGAATCCAAGTACGTCCCGATAGAAACGGATTGCCCGTTCCATGTCGGAGACATAGTACGCCACGCAATCAAACTTGAATTTCACGTCTGACACGTCTGACCTGATCCTAGAGCAGCCCTTCTAATTCGTCTTCCCCAATCACGCTAACGCCCAGTTCCCGAGCCTTGTCCAGCTTCGATCCCGCATCGCTCCCCGCAACCACATAGTCTGTCTTCTTACTCACCGAGCCGGAAACGCGTCCGCCGGCATCTTCAATCGTCTTTTTCGCTTCGTCGCGCGTGTGGCGGGCCAGCGTGCCCGTCAGCACAAAAGTTTTTCCCGCCAGCTTCGTGCCTTTTTCTTTCTTCTGTCCGGAAAACGTCAGCCCCGCCTTGCGCAGATCGCTTACCAGCTTGCGATTGTGTTCATCGGCGAAAAATTCCACGATGCTCTCCGCGATCCTTGGTCCCACTTCATTCACTTCCTCCAGTTCTTCCGCGTTCGCGTTCATGATCGCGTCCAGCGATCCGAAGTGCTCCGCCAAAAACTGCGCTGTGCGCTCGCCCACAAACCGTATTCCGAGTCCGTAGATCACGCGCTCGAGTGGAAGCTTCTTTGAGGCCTCGATCTCCGCGAGCACGTTTTCCGCCGACTTCTCGCCCATGCGCTCGAGTTGCAACAAATCGTTTTTCGTCAGCTTGTACAGATCGGCGACATTCTTTACCAGGCCGCGCTCGTTAAGCTGATTGACCAGGACCTCGCCCAGCCCGTCGATATCCATCACGTGACGCGAAGCAAAATGCAGAATCGTCCCCTGCAGCTTGGCCGGACAATTCGCATTCACGCAGCGATGGTCCGCCTCGCCCGGCGTTCGCACAACATTGCCGCCGCACACCGGACAATGCTCGGGCATTTCGAACTGCTTGTGGCCGCGCGGGTGCTCTTTATCGTAGACCACGTTCACCACTTTCGGAATCACATCGCCGCCACGTTCCACCTCAACCCAGTCGCCGATCTTTACGCCCAGGCGCTCGATCTCATCCAGATTGTGCAGCGTGGCGCGCGAGACGGTCGTCCCGCCAATCGGAATCGGCTTCAGCCATGCCACCGGTGTCAGCTTGCCGGTGCGGCCGACTTGGGGAACGATGTTCTCAATCTGCGTCACGCCCCCGCGTGCCGCGTACTTGTATGCAATCGCCCACCGCGGAGCCTTTCCGGTAAATCCCAATTCGTCTTGTAGTGCCGTCCGATCTACCTTAATCACGACTCCATCAATCTCGTACTTCAGCGAGTCGCGTCTCGCTTCCGAATCCTGAATGAATCCCCAGACTTCATTCAGATTCTTCGCCAAAACACGATTCTCATTAACCTTAAAACCAGCTGCGTGCAGCGCTTCCATGGCCTTCGATTGTCGGTCAAAGTAGGGACGCCCGTCCTTTAGAAGCATGTAGGCAAAAAAATCCATTCGCCGCCCCGCCGTGATTCTTGGATCCAGTTGCCGTATCGTCCCCGCAGTCGCATTTCGCGGATTCGCAAACCTCGAAAGTCCCTGTAGCTCTCTCTCCTCATTCATGCGGCGGAAGTCCTTAAGAGGCATCAGCATCTCGCCGCGCACTTCGAAATCCGCGGGCATGGCTGCCTTCCTGAGCTTGTCCGGTTTAATCGAGAGCTTGATCGATCCAACTGTCCGCACATTCAAGGTCACGTCTTCGCCGACGTTGCCATCGCCGCGCGTGATGCCGCGTTCCAGACGCCCGTCGCTGTAGACGAGCGCCAAGGACATTCCATCCAGCTTCAATTCGCACATGTACTCGAGGCCGGTCTGCCCGCTCAGTTCATGCACGCGGCGCTCCCAGTCGCGCAGTTCGTCTTCGCTGTAAGCGTTGTCGAGCGAGAGCATCGGCGAGGAGTGCTTCGCCTTGACGAACCCCTCGCGCGGCTTACCGCCCACGCGTTGCGTCGGCGAATCTGGCGTGACGAGTTGCGGATGCTCAGCCTCAAGCCGCTTAAGCTCGTTCATCAGTGCGTCGAACTCGGCATCCGAAATCTCCGGATCGTCGAGCACGTAATAGCGATACTCGTGATGCCGGATCTTCTCGCGCAGGGCTTCGATCTTCTTCTCGATCTTCTTCTCGGGGTCGGGACTGGACATGACTGGGGAATTATAGTGCGAAGGGGTGTGACAGCAACGATCTCAGATGTTCAGAACGGGCTTGCTCTCCGCGTCCCGGCGTTTCGACTCATCGCGAAGCGCTTGTCTGACATTCATCACCACGACGCCAACCGTGATGAGAATCGCCCCGATCACGAGCATCAGCAGAGGGCCGACACCACCACGTTGGACGTAAAGAGATGCACCCCAGAATAAGAAGACACAGCCCCCGGCTATCTGTAGCGCTGAATGAAGCATAAGGCTCCTCCTTGAATGGAGACCGTACTGTCGTCATAGGCAACGCAGCTAGCTTCTCTTTGCCTTTCGAATCCGTCCGCGACCGAGCGCGGCTCGGCCTACGCTTGACGGAGGCTTGGGCATCCCCTCCAGCAATTCTTTCAGCACAGTCGCGTTGTTATGCTCCTCGTTTCGCGACGCATACACCAGGGTTACGTTCCGCTTGCCTTCCGCAAGATGATGCAGCTTCTCGACGGCTGCGGAACTCTTTTCGCCCACCAGTTCTTTGAGATAGCGTTTCCGGAACATGCGCCAGGCTTCGGGATTGGGATTCGCATGGAACCACTGCCGCAACTCGTCCGATGGTGCGAGATCGCGCAGCCAGAACTTGACTGCCGCGTCTTCTTTCTTCAACCCGCGCGGCCACAAACGATCCACCAGCACGCGCACTCCGTCCGATGGAGAAGCAGCCTCGTAAACGCGTTTGACGACAACGGCCATGCTTTCGGTATTATCCTAC
>Ga0326727_10011824_pt1 | contig 20124 bp, 16 predicted proteins | sample MB2enrmetagenome_FD_207643 | JGI IMG/M metagenome (GOLD analysis project Ga0326727, IMG submission 207643) | Lab enriched peat soil microbial communities from McLean, Ithaca, NY, United States - MB29MY | ecosystem: Environmental > Terrestrial > Soil > Wetlands > Peat | place: USA: New York...
GGTAAGGGGCACGGCCGTTCCTTACCATGGGGGTCTGGGGGCGATTATCGCCCCCAGCGGGGTCCAGGGGCAGCGCCCCTGGGGTTCATCAGGCCAAAAAAAACGGGCCGTGAGGCCCGTTTTCGTTTTCGTTTGTCGCCGTTAGGCCCCTTCGCCCAGGGCCATGCGGGTGAAGCGTCCGATTTGGATGTTTTCGCCCAGGACCGAGATCAGTTCGGTGAGCAGGTCTTGGATGCTCAGTTTGTCGTCGCGGATGAAGCCCTGTTCGAGCAGGCAGACTTCTTTGTGGTATTTCTTGATGCGGCCGTCGACGATTTTGTCGACGATGTTAGCCGGCTTGCCTTCGGCCAGGGTCTGGTTTTTGTAGATCTCGCGTTCCTTTTCCAGGATATCGGCCGGGATCTGGTCGGCGGAGACGCACAGGGGGTTGGCGGCGGCGATCTGCATGGCCACGTTCTTGGCGAATTCCTTGAACTTGTCGGAGCGGGCCACGAAATCGGTTTCGCACATGATTTCGACCATGACGCCGATTTTGCCGTTGGAGTGGATATAGGAGCCGATCAGGCCTTCGGAGGTCGCGCGGCCGGCCTTTTTCGCGGCTTTGGCCAAGCCTTTTTCGCGCATCCAGGAGATGGCTTTGTCGGTGTCGCCGGCGCAGGCTTCGAGCGCCTTTTTGCAATCCATCATGCCCGCGCCGGTTTTATCGCGCAGGTCTTTGACAAGAGAAGCGGAAATCTGGGTCATTGGGCTATTCCTCCGAAATGTCTTCGCCGGCAACTTCGGCGGGTTCGGGCTTTTCTTCCTGTTCGGGCTGGGCCTGGGCCTTCGAGGCCTCGGCGCGTTCGTCCTTGCGCGAGGCGGAGCCTTCCAGGCAGGCTTCGGCGATCGAGCCGACGAAGAGCTTGATGGCCCGGATGGCGTCGTCGTTGCCCGGGATGATGTAGTCGATGATGTCCGGGTCGCAGTTGGTGTCCACCACGGCCACGACCGGGATGCCCAGCTTGCGGCATTCCTGGACCGCGATTTCCTCGCGTTTGGGATCGATGATGAAGGCGGCGGCGGGCAGGCCATCCATGTCCTTGATGCCGCCGAGAGCCATGTTGAGCTTGCCGACTTCGCGGCTCATCATCAGGATTTCTTTCTTGGGGAAGCGGTTGATCGAGCCGTCCTCGAACATGCGTTCCAGGGTCTTGAGCCGTTCGATGCTCTTTTTGATGGTGTTGAAGTTGGTCAGCATGCCGCCCATCCAGCGGTGGGTGACGCTGGGCTGGCCGACGCGCTCGGCCTCTTTCTTGACCGAGTCCTGAGCCTGGCGCTTGGTGCCGACGAAGATGACCTTGCCGCCGGCGGCCACGGTCTCGACGATGAAGTTGTGGGCTTTCTGGTAGAGCTTGACGGTCTGCTGCAAGTCGATGATGTGGATGCCGTTGCGGGCCCCGAAGATGTAGGGGCGCATTTTGGGATTCCATCGACGGGTCTGGTGACCGAAATGCACGCCGGTCTCCAGCATCTGCTTCATGGTGACGTAAGGCATAAACTCTCCTTGGGTTGGCCTCCACCCCGCCGGGCCGCCACGGGCGGACCCAAGGTTGCAGGGGTGTGTGGATTTGGGAAACAGAGATAACTAAACCAATCGCCCCGGATGGGCAAGAGATATTTTGGAGGGAGAGAAGGGGGGCCGGGGAAAAACCCAATTTTGTTCACGAAAATGGGCTTTTCCCCGGCCCCCTTTTCCCCAAAAAACTTTAAAGTTTTTTGGGAGACGGGGGGTCGGGGCCTATTCGGCCTTGGTCCAGGTCGAGTCCGGGTTGTAGGCGGTCATCGCCAGGGCGGCGGCCTCGCTTCGTTTGCCCAGGTTCTTTTGGTAGACCACGCCGTCCTGGTTGACGACAAAGGTCATGATCCCGGTGTCGCCGAATTTTTCCGGATAGGCGACGCAGGCGAAGCCCAGGACCATTTGGCCCTTGACCATATAGTCGTAAGCGCCGCCGGGCGCGCTATCACCTTGGCGGGTGAGGATCTTGAAGTAATAGCCGTTGAGGGACACGGGCTGCACGCCGCTTAACAGGCATTCCTGCTTGGCGGCCAGGGCGAGGAGCGGCCCGCCGGGGCTTTTTTCCTGGCCTTCCCGAGTTTCCCAGTACAGGCCGTTTTTCGCGTTGCCCACGCTCAGCAGCCGGCAGGCGAATTGCTCGACGCCCATGGCCTGGGATGATTTGGCGGCGTATTCGCGCTGGGCGTCGACAAAGGCCTTCAGGATCTCGATCGTCAAGAGTTCGTTGCCGCCGATGCGGCGGTTGAAAATTTCGCGTATTCCCGCCTTGGTGTCGAAGCGCCAGGTCTGATCTTGCTGCACCAAAGGCACCGGAAAAACCCAGTTGTCCTCGCCCACGGTCAAAATGGCGCGTTCCGGTTGCGACTGATCAAGGGACTGCTTGGCGTCGTACGACTTCAAGAAGGCTTCAACGTCGGCGCGGTCTTTCTCCTGCGCGCGCGGGGTCAAGCGTTTGTCGCCCAGGATTGTAATCAAATCCAAGGTGTTGTTGCTCCGCAATGTCGCCACCAGGGCGTCGACCGCCGCTTTCGGCGAGTCGAAGGTCTTTTGCCGGAGTTTGCCCATTTCGGCCGCTCCGGCCGGGCCGGCGGTCCAAAGGGCCAGGCAGGCCAGGCAAGCCAGGCTCGCTGCGAGCAACCGGCCGGACTTGGGTCGCGATGTGGGGCATGAAATAAAAACGTGCATGGTATCCTCCAAACGGGCCAAGCTGCCCGGACTACCGGTGATGACCGCCGCCGCCGAAACCACCGCCGCCGCCATGGCCAAACGCCGGGCCGCCGATGAAGCCTCCGCCATGACCGGCCGCGGGTCCGCCGGAGAAGCCGCTGCTGGCCGCGCCGCGCCGGCTGGCGCTGGAAGTAAAAGTGCCGCTGTGGCTACTTCGGCCGGCAAAGGGACTCAGCGACGGTCCGGGGCGAGCGCCTCCGGCCGCGCCAGCGGTAAATCCCGGCCGGCCGGCCGCCGCACCCGGCGCCGCCGCGCCTGCCCGCGAAGGGGTGGCAAAGCCTTTGGCCGCGCCCGCCGCCGCGGCTTGGCCAAAACGCTGGGCAATGGCGGCATTGGCATAGGCAACCCCGAGGCGGTGGGCCGGATTGTGCAGCCAGGCTCCCCCCACGACCACGCCGGGACCGACAAAGCCGACGCCGATAAACGGCGCGGCCAGGCCGTAATTTACGCCGATATACCGCCCTGGCCAGTTAAAGAACGACCAGCCGATGACCGCCGGGCCGACGAAAAATCCGGGACCAAACACAAGCCCCACGGAAACGTATGATCCAGGGAACCAGACGTAAGGCGGAAAGGCCGGGTACCACCACGAACCGTAAACGACCAGCGGGTTGTAGTACGGCACGTAGACCACGGTCGGCTCGGCCGGCTCGATGACGATGGCCGAATCCCGGACCACGACCCGCTGCTGCGGGTAGTCCTTGAGCGCGCCCGTCTTTTGGGCCTGGCGCCGCAAGTCCTGGATCATGGCCATGACGTCGCCTTGCTGGGCCAGGAAGGCGTTGCCCAGCATGGTCGTGCGCGAGAGATTCTTGTCCATTTCCGCCAGCACCTTGGGATAGTGGCACAGCGACTTGACGCTTGGGTCCCAGTTTTGCTTCAGCAGTTCGGCGTCCAGGGCCTCGGGCGAGCGTTTCGGCTGCCGCTTCAGCCAGCGGTCGGCCTCTACAACCTCGATGGGGTAGGTCGAAGCCATGAGGATCTGCGACAGCAGCGGGTCCGGGTAGAGGGCGATGGGCGCCAGCATTTGGGCCAGCTGCTCCCGCGAATAGGGCGCCGACGCAGGTTGGGGAGCCGGTTGCGGGGGCGGTTCGGCGGGCGTCTGGGCGGAAACCTGGAGCGGGGGCAGGAAGGCAGCCAGCATCAATGCGACAAACAATGCTATCCGATGTTTTTTCATAATGTTCTCCATGGTCCGAACACGATCCGCCAAGGCGAGCGCCCGGCCGTAGGCGCGGGCGGTTGAACGGGAGAAAACGATTATGCATAGCATAAACTCAATTTTCCGGAACACGTCAATGGGAAATGTCTCCGGGTTGGTGTGTCTTTCATGTGAAGGAAATTTGATCGAGGCAGCGAAGCGGGCCGGGCATTGATGAGGCCCATGCCGCCGAAGGACACGTTGAGCAAGCCGATTTTAAGGGGAGACAGGGAAATCTCCGGTGAAAATCCGCCCCCCCGTACGGGGGGTCCGGGGGGACAGTTGTCCCCCCGGCGGGGTCTGGGGCGGAGCCCCGGGCATTTAGGCGGGCAGCGCGGTCAGCCGGCCGCCGTCGAGCAGGTAGAGTTTGTTGCAGGTGCGGGCCAAAAAATCGCGGTCGTGGGAGACCACGGCGAAGGTCGGCACGTTATGCAGCAGCATGGCCTCGAAGCGGTCCGCGTGGTCGTCGTCCAGGCCGGTGCTTGGTTCGTCGAGCAGGACCGCTCTGGGGTCCATGGCCAGCACGCCGGCCAGGGCGGTCAGTCTTTTTTCCCCGCCGGAAAGCTGGTGGATGAGCCGACGCTCGAAGCCTTCCAGGCCCAGGGCATTTAAAGTCGCGGTCACCTTGTCCTTCACCAGTCCCCGTTCCAGGCCCAGGTTGAGCGGCCCGAAGGCCACGTCCTCGAACACGGTCGGGCAGAACAGCTGGTCGTCGGAATCCTGGAACACGAAGCCGATGTGGCGCCTGGCCTCCAGGAAATCTTTTTCGGTTGCAAGCTTCCTGTCGAAGCAGCGCAGTTCGCCCCGCAAGGGCTTGAGCAATCCCATGGCCAGCCTAAACAGGGTCGATTTGCCCGCGCCGTTGCGGCCGACGATGCCGGCCCGATCGCCCTGGCGCAGGCAAAAGTCGAGGCCGCGCAGTATCTCTGGGCCGCCGGGATAGGCGAAGTCGACGCCGGTGAGACTTACGATATCCATTGCGGCTGCCTCACATCGAGAATCAGGACGGCGGCCAGGGCGAAGAGCACGGCCAAGCCGAAGGCGGTGTCGCGCCGTCGCCAGTGGAAATGGTCGATCAGCCAAAACGTGCCGGTAAAGCCCCGGCAGAGCATGGCTGCATAAACCCGTTCGGCCCGGTCCCAGGCGCGCACCAGGATCATGCCCACGAGATAGCCCATACTTTTATAGGTATGGGTGTCAAAACGCGGTGCGAAGCAGCGCGTGCGCATGGCCGCGCGCAACCGGGTGTATTCGCCGTGGATGACGTGGACGTAGCGGTGGAACAGGAAAAATACGGCCACCAGTTTGGCGGGCAGGCGCAGGTGGGCCATGGCGTGGAGTACGCGGTCGAGCCGGGTCGATCCCAGGCAGCCGAGCAGACAGGTGAAGACGGCGTTGATCTTGAGCGTCACCAGAATGCTCACGGCCACGGCCTCGGGGTGATAGACGAAATGAAGCCCGCCGGGCCCTAACTCGATGCGCCACAGCAAAAACACCCACATGAAGGCGGTAAAGACGTTGACCGCGGCGGCGCGTCGCAACGCGGTTTTCGGGGTCACGCCGGAGAGCGCGGTCAGAAGCAGGCCGAGCGCACACACCAGGGCGGCTCCGGTCATGCTGTGGCAGGCGGCCGTGGCCAAACTCATGCCGAGCGCGGCGAGAAGCTTCACGCGCGGGTCGAATTGGCTGAGTGGCCCCTGGCCGAGCGCCGGGTCGAGCGGGGAAGGCTTGGCCGGGCCGCCGGCGGCCTGGCGCGGAGTGGGGGCGTGATGATGGCCGTGTCCATGGTCGTGATGATGTTCGGGCGGGGCAGGGCGGCGCATGGATACTCCTTGGCTGTTCGTGTTACGACAATGCAACGGCTGTGTCCATAGTAGCATGCGTTGCGATGGGCCGTCTTTTCCGTTCTTTGCGTGCCACCTATTTTTTATTCGGTAACACGGGACCTGGTTGATCGGCCGAACGGGATTCCAGTTGACGCATGATTATATGTGTAGGCATATATGCAACATAGTGAATTCAGCCATGACTTGAAATGCCGGCGGGTTGGATCAAAACGCGGGCGAACGGTCCAATTGCGCCAGGGGTTTGGGAGTGACCGGGGGGGTAGGGCTAACACGTCAATCGAATCCGGTTTTTCGAGGTGCCGCGGCGGGAAGGAAAGAGGCGGTCTGTTGCAGGGATCGGCAAACAAATCGGCGGGCTCTAGTTGGAAAGATGTATTAGGATAGAAGCGAGACAAAAAAGATCTCTTTTCCCGCCGGGAAAAAAAGGATGCAAAAACACCCCACTTCCGGCGTTGCAAGAAATAGAGGCTAGCGACGCGCTCCAGGGTCAAACCTCGGGCAGGGTATACCTTTTCCCATCGGCAACCAGGAAACCGAACCAAGATTGTATCTTATCTCGGACCGGCGACAACCAAGGCGTGGCAACGATTCGCGTTCCTCCTGCCCGCGACCGCACGTGGTAAGGGCGCACAAAAAAACTCCATGAGCTTATGTCGTCCATACATTTTTTCTCTGGTCTTTGTCCACGCGTTTCGGGAATTTTTTGGGGCTGTCCGCGCTTCGTCCATTGCTTTGGCGATAGGATGGCGCCGCCGTCCGATCCCTCGTTTTGAGAGGTCCCAAACCAGAACCACTGTTTTTTCCCCGGGAGGCTTCCGCCCCGGTCCCTGCTTAAAACCAAGGGGCTTGCGTCTCTGGCCCTCGCGTAAAGGCAAGGGGTTCGAAGGGGCGAAGCCCCTTGGCCGCCGGAGGCATTCTTCCCGCCACGTTCTCCCCGCCACGCTCGCCCCTTTTCAATCCGGGCCAACCCGGCTATGACCCCGGGCCATGCAACAGCAGCCAGGAACCTTCAGCATCAGCCACGCGAGCGGGCAGGCCCGGCGCGGGGTTCTGCACACCGCCCACGGGGCGTTCGATACCCCGGCGTTCATGCCGGTCGGCACCCAGGCCACGGTCAAAAGCCTGGGGCCGGACGACATCGCGGCCACCGGCGCGCAGATCATTTTGGGCAACACTTATCATTTGCGCTTGCGTCCGGGCGACGAACTGATCGCCCGTCGCGGCGGCTTGCACAAATTCATGGCCTGGGACCGGCCGATCCTGACCGACTCCGGCGGATTTCAGGTGTTCAGCCTGTCGGGGCTGCGCAAACTGACCCAGGACGGGGTGGAATTCGCCTCGCACATCGACGGGTCGCGCCATTTTTTCAGTCCCGAGAGCGTCATCGCCATCCAACGCAATTTGGGCAGCGACATCATGATGGTCCTGGACGAATGCCCACCCTACGGGGCGGACTTCGCCTACACCGCGAAATCTTTGGAATTGACCACGGCTTGGGCCAAGCGTTCGCGTCTGGCCTATCCTCAAGGCCAAGGCGAACAACTCCTGTTCGGCATCGTGCAGGGTGGATTTTTTCCCGAGCTCAGGCGCCAAAGCGCCGACGAGATTTGCGCCATCGACTTCGACGGCATCGCAGTGGGGGGCCTCAGCGTCGGCGAATCGACGGAGAAGATGTACGACATTCTGGCGGGCGTGGCCCCGCTCTTGCCCCAGGACAAGCCGCGCTACCTCATGGGCGTGGGCAAGCCCCAGGACATCGTGACCGCGATCGGACTGGGCGTCGACATGTTCGACTGCGTCCTGCCCACGCGCAATGCGCGCAACGGCACGCTGTTCACCTGGAACGGCCAGTTCAACATCAAAAAAGCCGACTATAAGGAAGACGACGCGCCCATCGACCCGAACTGCCCGTGCTACGCCTGCCGGACCTTCTCCCGGGCTTACCTGCGCCATCTCTACATCGCCAAGGAACTGCTGGCCTACCGCCTCAACACCCTGCACAACCTGACCTTCTACCAGGAACTGATGCGCCGCGCCCGGACGGCCATAGAACAAGACCGCTACGACGCTTTCGCCGCCGAAGTCCTGCCCGGCCTGCGCCGGGATCAGGGAGAGGAATAAGAGGGTGGCGATGCAGGGGGCGCTGTCCCCTGCACCCCCGCCGGGGGGCATGATGCCCCCGGGCCCCCACGGTAAGGGTTCGGTCGAGCCCACTTACACGGGGGGGCTGGGGGGACAATTGTCCCCCCAGCGGAGGAGTCCAGGAGGCGGAGCCTCCTCTGGCCCCCGGAGGGCGGGGTCCAGGGGCGCAGCTCCTGGGCGTCAGATCAAGGTGAGTTGCAGGGATTCGTGGTCGGCGCCGGTGAGCAGGACTTTGTCTTCGCCGTCGCGTTCGGCGACGAACACGTCCACCCGGCCGGATTTCGGAACATTTACTCGTTTGCCGACGTAATCCGCCTGGATCGGCAGTTCCCGGCCGCCCCGGTCGATCAGGGCGAGAAATTCTACCTTGCGCGGCCGGCCGTAGTCCAGGATCGCCTCCAGGGCCGCTCGCACCGTGCGGCCGGTGAAGAGGACGTCGTCCACCAAGATGATGTTCAGGTCTTGGATATCAAAGGGAATATCGGTTTGTTCCAGGCTCGGCTGGATCGAGAGCTTGGTCCAGTCGTCCCGGTAGAGGTTGATGTCGAGCTTGCCCAGGGGCACCACGCGACCCAAGCGTTCGCTGAAGACGACCGTGAGGCGCTGGGCCAGTTCCGCGCCCCGGCGCTGCACCCCGATAAGGGCCAGCGGACTGTCCGTGCCGTGCCGTTCGAGCACCTCGAAAGCCAGACGCTCCAGCGTGCGTCCCATCTGCTCGGCGGTCATGATGATTTTGTGATTATCCATTGAAAAGAGTCGTCCCTGTATATCGTAAAAAACGACATTTTACAAATTCGCTCCGTAATCGGCAAGCAAAAAAAATGACCAATCCGGCTGGCTTTCCAATCCCTGCCGCCGGTGCTAACAGCCCAGGGCCAGGGGCGCTGCCCCTGGCCCAGAGAGTGAGTACCTCATGACGAAACCGTGCCGGCCGGTCTTGGCCGCGATATTGCTTCTGTGTTGCGCCGCCTCGGCCTTGGCCGCCGGGGGCGCTCCTCTTGTCGTCCAGGATATCCTGAAGCGCATGGAGGTCGTGGGCTTGCGTTTCGACGTCCAGTTCGGCAGGCCATGGAGGACGCTCTCCATCGCGCCGGCCCCGATGCTTGATCCGGCCTTTCGCGAGCAGCTCGCCTTTTATCTGTATTTCCAGCAAGGCCGGGACGTGGATTTGTATTTTCAGGATAAGATGGTCGTGGGGGCTGGCCTCCCCGGAGCGCCGCCGTTTCTGGGAATCGTGGACGGCGCGCCCGTGGCTGTCGCCTCGCCGGAAACCGTCCCGGAGATCGTCGGCGAACTCTCGGTCCAGGGCGCGCCCGCCTGGCGCGAGCGCCCGGCAGTCGTCGCTTTTTTTGAAAACAAATCACTTGCGGCCGCTGATATCGGCAAAAGGCCGGAAGAAATCGAGGCCGCGTACGGTCTTTCGCTGGCCGCCGATGGCACGGCGGTCTACCGGGAAAGGCCCGCCTCGCGCGAGGCGACCCTGGCCTATGTGGGGCTTGACGCCTCGGGCCGGGTGCAGGCCCTGGCCGGCTATCTCCTGTTCGTTTCCGGCCGCGCCATGACAGGCTATCCCGCGGCCAAGGCGATCACCGCCCTGGTCGGTCCGGCCGACGACGTCACCGTGCAAGACGGCGGCGATCTCGTCATGCGCTATTTCGTCTCCGTCGGGGGGCGCAACCTGGAATACACCTTGGAAATGCGGTCGTTGAGCGGCCAGCCGGAGACGGGCAAGGATTATTTCGGCTTTGAGATCGTGGGGCGGATCGTCGACGCGGGCGAGGCGATTGTGGGGGCCAAAGCGGTTGCGCGCTGAAGACGGGCAGGAATAATCCGATCGCGGCCTGCGGGGGAAGCGCGCGCTTTCCACGGGATTTTTTCAGGACGAGGCCCTGCCCCGCTTCCCGTGCAGCCCGGGCGGTTGCCGGGAAACGGCTTTGGTGCTAGAGTATGGCCGATATCATGGACGGCGCGGGACGTTTTCGTTTTGGCCGCCCGCAACAAAACGACGCGAGCGAGGCCTTGGCGCGTGAGCGATAAAATCGTCATTTCAGAATTGCCCATCACCGGCGAGTTCATGCCCGAACGCCGCCTGATCCAGGATCGCGGCGAATTGGCCCTGATCGTGGACGGTTCACCCATCCGGCATCTGGCCTATTTCTCCCTGATTCCCGGTCCCTACTTTCGCGGCGGCCACTACCACCGCGTCAAGGCCGAATTCTTTTACGTGATCAAGGGCAGGGCCAGGCTCCTCACCCACGACCTGGATACCGGCGAAAAAGCCGCGCACCTCCTCGTCGCCGGCAACAAGGTCAAGGTTTTTCCGGGTCTGGCCCACCGTTTTGTCGCCGAGGAAGAAACCCAGGTCATCGAATACTACGATGCCGTTTACGACGTGCAAGACGACGTCCCTTTTACGGATTTTTAAGTCGTGCCGCGTTCCTTTGCCGCGATGCCCCGTGTCCGGGCCGTATTCCCATGTTTGCTGGCCGCGCTGTGGCTGGCCGGCTGCGCGCCCGCGCCGAAGCCCATCCCGCCCGTCCCCGCGGCGCCTGTCTTGGATCTTGTCCGCATTCCTCAGGACCCGGCCTTTTTCGCGAGCGGACCGGGCAAGGATCGGCCGCTGCTCACCCCGGACGTCAAAGCCGTCCTGGCCGACGACTTCGTTCAGACTTTTTTCAAGCCCTGGCGGCAACCCGGCAAGCCGGTCGCGAGGCGCGACGTGGCCGCCCCGTTTCGTGAGTACGCCGCCAGCCCAGGTTTCGGGGCGGACAACCTGCCTAATCCCCCGGACTTCGCCCCGCGTATTGAAGCGAGCGCCGGCCTGGAAAACTATCCCAACCTGAACCGCCCGGCGGTGACCGTCGATGCGGCCGACCTGCGCGCCCTGCCGACCATGGCGCCGTCCTATCTCGATCCGACCAAGCCCGGCGAAGGCTATCCCTTCGACTACCTGCAATACTCGCGCATCCCCCCGGACACCCCGCTTATGGCTCGGCACGCCAGCCGCGACGGGAAATGGCTCTTCGTGGAGCTGGCCTCGGGCCAGGGCTGGCTGCCAAGCAGCGCGGTGGCCTATGTCAACGAGTCCTTTATGGCCGCCTTCCAAACCGGGACATACGCCGCCTTCATCCGCGAGGGCGTGGACATCCCGCTCGACGATGGGAGCGGTGCTCTGCGCGGCGGGCTGGGAACTGTTTTCCCGGTGCAAAGCCAAAGCCCCTCTGGTTTTATCGGCCTGGCCGCCGTGCGCCAGGGCGCTTTTGCCCGGCTGGCGCAATGCACCGTCCCGGCCGGCCAGGCTGCGATCATTCCCATGGCCGCCACCGAGGAGGATATCGCCGGGTTGGCCCGTGAGCTTATCGGCCAGACCTACGGCTGGGGCGGACTGGACGGCAAACGCGACTGTTCGCTCATGGTGCGCGACCTCTTTACCCCGCTTGGCGTCTGGTTGCCGCGCAACTCGGCCGCCCAGGCCAAGGCCGCGCCCTCGGTCTCCCTGGAGGGGCTCACGCCCGAGCAAAAGGAACAGACGATCCTGCGCCTGGGCGTGCCGTTTCTGACCCTGATCACGCTGCCCGGCCATATCGGGCTCTATATCGGCGCCTTTGACGGCCATCCGGTCATGCTCCACGACATCTGGGGCGTGCGCACGCTTGACGCGGGCGGACGCGAAGGCCGCCGGGTCATCGGCAAGACCGTGATCACGACGCTCACGCCGGGCCGGGAATTGTCTGACTACGACCGTGACAAGAATATCATAGGCCGCGTGAATGGGATGACGTTTTTGGGAAGATAAGCGGGAAGACCGGGGGAAAACCCCTTTTCCTCCAAAAAAATTACTCATTAAATATGGATTGGGACTGATGTTGCAGACGAAATATGATGGGTGGATAGGCGTACGATCGGGAAGATTGGGCCATGCGCGCCTGCCGTGGCTGGCCCTGATTTTGGTCCTGCTTGTGGCCGCCGGCTGCGCCAGGGGGCCCAGGCCCGAGCCGGGCGGCCCGACGTTCACCGGCAAGCAGCAAAGGGGCGGCATCCCGGACGCCAGTATCGAAGACCTGCGCCGCCTGCCCCAGGACGCGAGCTACTACCTCGACGCCAAGGCTCAAGCGCCGCTGGTTTCGCCCGAAGCCGCCCGCATTTACGACCAGGCCTGCCTGGACGCCCAATTCGGACCCTGGCGGCGCGAGGCGCCGGGCAACCCCAAGGCCAAAGCCCTGTGGGCGTTCCGCAAGGTGAGAAAAAAACACCCCGCCGGCCTGGCGGCGCAGCTCGCCCCGCTGGCCGACATCAAGCATTACCCGAACACCAGGCGCAAGGGCATCACCCTGGTCAACACCAGCCTGCGCGCCTTGCCGACCTCGACCCCGCACTACAACGGCCAGGCCACCCCGAGCGGCGAACAGGCTTTCGACTTCCTGCAAAATTCCGCGGTCTGGGCCAATACCCCGATCTACATCTCCCATACTTCCAAGGACGGCGCCTGGGTCCTGGCCGAGGCGCCCTTTTCCCACGGCTGGATGCCGGCCGCCGACGTCGCCTTCGTGGACGAGGCCTTCAGGCGCTCCTTTGAAACCGGGACCTACGCCGCCATCGTCAAGGACAATATCCCGGTCACGGGCGATGCCTGTCCGCTCGGGCTGACCGCCCGCATCGGAACCATCTACCCGGTGGCTTCGGCCGCAAAGGACGGCTTTACCGCCTACGCCGCCGCCCGGGGCGAGAACGGCTACGCGAGGCTCGTCACCGTGCGCTTCACCAAAGACCAGGCCGCGGCCATGCCGCTTGCGGCCACGCCGGCCAATATCGCCTCCGTGGCCAATCAGTTCATGGGCGAAACCTACGGCTGGGGCGGGACAAACGGGCACCGCGACTGCTCGGCGACCATGCGCGACCTGTTTTTGCCCTTCGGCATCTGGCTGCCGCGCAACTCCGCGGCCCAGGCCAAACACGGCGCGTTTGTCTCCCTGTCCGGCCTTTCCGCCGAGGAAAAGGAAAAGGCCATCCTCGCCCAGGGCGTGCCCTACCTCACCCTGATCTGGATCAAGGGCCACATCATGCTCTATATCGGCCAGAAAGACGGCCATCCCCTGATATTCCACGACGTCTGGGGCGTGCGCACCTTCGAGCCCGACGGGTCGAGCGGCCGCGAGGTCATCGGAAAAACCGTGATCACGACCCTGTGGGCGGGCAAGGAACTGCAAAACGTCCGCCAGGACAAGCTGCTCATCAACCGCGTCGAGGGCATGACCCTGCTCGCCCCCTCCGAAGCCGGAACCTGCCCATCGCAGGGCGACGCCGGCGAAGAAGAAGGGAATATTTAAGCGAAGAGCCGGAGACGGCAGGCTCTCAGTCTTGACGCAGGGGCCGGGGGCGGCAGCCCCCTTGGGAAAAACAATGGTTCTGGTTTTCATTCTCTCGACATGAGGGCCGGGGAAGGCGGCGTTATCCCCTCCTCATGCAGCGGGCCTCGCTGGGACAGGAAGTAACGCCCGGGGCGTCAGGCTGTCAGCAGGTTCTTGACCCGGGTCAGCTCGCGTTCGGTTTGTTCCGTCAGTTCCGGGATCGGCTCTCGAAGGCCTTGTCTGGCCGATTCTTCCAACTTGGCCGCCAGTGCTGCGCAGGGGCCGGCCCCGATGGTCATGGCGTTGTTTTTGATGTTGTGGGCTACCAGCCGCAACGCGAGAAGGTCGCCCTCGGCCGCCGCCTTGCGCATTTGGCCGATCTTGGCGGGCAGGTCGCCGAGGAAATGGGTGATGATCTCCTGGAGGAGGGCTTGGTCGCCATCCAGGCGGGCCAGGGCGGCACCCACGTCGAGGCTCCCGGAGCCGTCCGGGGCATACTGGGGCGAGGCGGGCGGCGACGCTCCCTCGCCTCCGGCGATGCGTTCCAAAATTGTCGACATTTCCAGGAAATTAACCGGCTTGGAGATGTAATCGTCCATGCCGGCGGCCAGGCAGCGCAACTTGTAGTCCGCCACCGCGTGCGCCGTCAGGGCGACGATCGCGACGCCTTTGGCCGCCTCCCCGGCCTTCCCGGCCCGGATGCGGCGGGTGGTCTCGAAACCGTCCATTTCCGGCATTTCCAAATCCATGAGCACGATGTCGAAATTCTTGCCCGACAAGGCCTGGGTCGCCTCCTTGCCGCCGGCGGCCACGGTGCAACGGTGCCCCATGCGACGCAGATAGGACTGGCCGACCTTGACGTTGATGGGATTGTCCTCGACCAAAAGGACTTCCAGGGAGCGCGAGGGCGCGGTGAACGTCAGCGGCGCGGGCGCGTGGGCGATGTTCGCCGCCTCTCCCTTTGCGAGCGCCGCGGTGAAGGAAAAGACGCTCCCCGAGTCGGGCTCGCTTTCCGCCCAGATCCTGCCGCCCATCATCTCCACGAGCTGCTTGCTGATCGACAGCCCCAGCCCGCTTCCTCCGTATTTCCGGGAAATGGAGTCGTCGCTTTGGCGAAATTCCTCGAAGATGCCGGCTAGCCGGTCCTGGTCCATGCCCATGCCCGTGTCCCTGACCTCGAAAAGAATCGTCTGGACGCCCTCGGCCGATTCAGCCGGTTCGGCCAATTCGCCCGGTTCGGCCAGAACGACAGTGATCGAAACCCCGCCCCAGTCGGTGAATTTGACCGCGTTGCCCACCAGGTTGACGAGAATCTGGCGCAGCCTTGCCGGGTCGCCCTTGACCACGCGCGGGACCTCGCCGGCGAAATCCAGGTCGAGTGAGAGCCCTTTCACCTTGGCGGCCGCGGACATGGTCCGCATGGTCGAATGCACCACCTCGCGCAGGTCGAAATCGATGTTTTCCAGTTGCAGTTTTTTGGCCTCGATCTTGGAAAAATCCAGGATGTCGTTGATCAGGCCGAGGAGCGTGTTGGCCGATTCCTGCACCGTTTCCAGATAGTCGCGCTGTTCGGCGGTGAGGCCCGTGTGCAGGGCGGCGTCGGTCAGGCCCAGCACGGCGTGGATGGGCGTGCGGATCTCGTGGCTCATCCGCGCCAGGAAATCGCTTTTGGCCCGGCTGGCCTCCTCGGCCGCCTGTCTGGCGCCCCTGAGTTCCCTGACCATGCTGGCCAGTTTGGCGGCCATTTTCGCCTTGCGGCGGGTGGATTCGATCAGTTGCGCCTCGGTTCGCTTGCGCTGGTCGATGTCGATGGTGAAACCGTCGTAATACAATATCTTGCCCCCCTGGTCGCGCGCCGCCCGCATGTTGCGCGACGTCCACAAGAGGCTGCCGTCCTTGCGCCTGATCCTGGCTTCGTAGTCGGTCACTTCCCCTGTCCGCGCCAGGAGGCTTCGCACCTCGGCGAATTGTTCGGGATCGGCGTAAATCTGCCGGGCGATGTCCCTGGCGTTGCGGATCAGATCCTCGGCGTCCGCGTAGCCGTACATCCGGGCCAGGGTGTCGTTGGCCGTGAGGTAGCGGCCCTCGGGGGTCGATTGGAAAACCCCGATCGGCGCGTTTTCAAACAGATTGCGGTAATTGGCCTCGCTGCGGCTGAGCCGTTCCTCGGCCAGCTTGCGCCGGGTGATGTCCGTGGCGAAGCCTTCCATGAACTTGACCCCGTCCCGGCCGTCCCGCACCGCCCTGACGCTTAAGCTCAGCCAGATTTTCGAGCCGTCCTTGCGAACGGCCTCGATTTCGAAGTCGGAAACCGTTCCCTGCCGGTCGAGTTCCCGGATGATCTCGATCCGTCTTCGCGGCTCGACGTAGATCTGGGCGCCGATGTCCGTGATCGCGCCCAGGAGTTCGGCGGCGGAGTCGTAGCCGAAGATTTTGGCCAGGGTCGGGTTGGCCAGGATGATGCCCCCGCCCGGATTGGTCCGGAATATGCCCTCGGTCGCGTTTTCGAAAATGCTCCGGTAGTTTTCCTCGGCCTGCCTCAAGTTTGCGGCCTGTTCTTCCAGAGCGTCGGCCATCTTGTCGAAGGACCTGGCAATCTGGGCCAGTTCGCCCTTGGCGTGGGGCACGCCGATGCGAAAGCTCAGATCCCCGGAGGCCAGGCGCTTGGTCGCCGCCAACAGCCCGTTGGCGTGGCGCAGGATGAAGATGTTGCCGAACACGGCCGTGGCCAGGATGGCCACGACCCCGGCCCCGGCGATGATGAGCAGGTTGCGCCTCAGCGCCTTTTCCGCTTGGGCGTAAGCCACCTTGGCCGGAATGCCGATGCGCACGAACATCTCGGCCCCGGGTTCGCCGAGCAGCGGGGCGAAGGCGTACAGGCGCGCAATCCCGTCGACGCCTTCGGCCTCGGCGGTATCCGGGCCGTTGCCCGTCAAGGCGGCGAGAATGGGTTCGTTTTTGGGGATGGACTTGTCGAACCAGTCGCCGCTGTCCGGATACCTGGCCAGGAGCTTGCCCGTGCGGTTGACGACCGAAATGGTCGTGCCCTCGGGCAGGGGCAGGCCGGACGCGAGCCGATCGATCCAGCCGCTCTCCATGGTCAGGGCCAAAACGTGGCTCACCTTGCCCGAGTCGCCCCACACCGGGGCGGCCAGGATGATCCCCGGCTTTTTCGCGATCCGGCAAAAAAGCGGGTCGCTGACCACGAAGGCCTTGCCCTGCATGGTCTGCATGAACCAGGGATTGTCCGCGACCGAAAGCCCGGCCGGGACGGGCAGGGAGGAGCAAATCGGAACGCCCTGGGCATCGATCAGGGCGACGTTGGCATAGTCGGCATTGCGCGCCAGCAGGTTTTCGAAGAAATTCCGGCAGCGCGCCGGGTCCAGCAGGACGTCCTTGGGCAACTGGCCGATGGTGGTCATTAACCGGCGCCCGCCGTCGAAAAGTTCCCGGCCGTTGCCGGCGGTGAGAATCGCCAGCCGGCGGGCGTCCTCGACGGCCTCGATGCGGGCGTATCTCACCGCTTCGCCGTGGGTGTACAGCGCGTAGACGCCGCAAGGGATCAGCGCGGCCAGGACGATGAGGATGAGACGGGCGCGCAGGCTGTACAACAGCGCATGAGCCATGGATACGCCTTACATGACGCGGTGTGGGACTTTAATGCCAGATTGTTACGAAATAGGTAACAGACCTGGCGCGGCAAGGCAAGGGAGAAGAGTTTTTTTGTGGGTATTGCGCAATCTTTGCGTCCGGCCGGGCAGGCCGGCGCGCTCCGCGCCGCCGGGAGAGAGTGATCCCGGGCGGCTTGCCGGAGACCGCGCCGGGGTGTAATGCTGACGGCGCTTGCGCGCCATCGCCGGGCAGGGCCCGCAATCCGCGCGCGGAAAAATTCGGCCGGGACACCGTGGCCCGCGCCTGTTCGCCGAATCCCCAGTACCTCCAAGGAGAACCATATGCAGACCAAAATCATCCTGCCCGAGGCCGAAATGCCAAGGCAATGGTACAACGCCTTGCCCGATCTGCCCACGCCTCTCGCGCCGCCGCTCAATCCTCAGACGCAAAAGCCGCTCACCCCGGACCAGCTGACGCCGATCTTCCCCATGTCCCTGATCGAGCAGGAGGTGTCGAGCGCGCGCCTGATCGATATCCCGGAGCCGGTGCTGGACGTCTACCGGCTCTACCGGCCCACCCCCTTGGTGCGCGCCCGCCGGCTGGAAGCGGCCATCGGGAGCAAGGCCAAAATCTATTACAAGAACGAATCCGTATCCCCGGCCGGGTCGCACAAACCCAACACCTCCATCCCGCAGGCCTATTACAACAAACAAGCCGGTATCAAACGCCTGGCCACCGAGACCGGCGCGGGCCAGTGGGGCACGGCCCTGTCCTTCGCCTGCAGCATGTACGGCCTGGAATGCACCGTCTACATGGTGCGCTGCAGTTACGAACAAAAGCCGTACCGGGGCATCCTCATTCGCACCTACGGCGCCGAGGTCTTCCCCTCGCCCTCCACGCGCACCCGGGTTGGCCGGGAAATCCTCGAGCGCGATCCGAATTGTTCGGGCTCGCTCGGCGTGGCCATCTCCGAGGCCGTGGAAGACGCCGCCACCCATGGCGACACCAACTACGCCCTGGGCAGCGTGCTCAACCACGTCCTGCTGCATCAGACCGTGGTCGGCCTGGAAACCAAAAAACAATTGGCCATGGCCGGAGAGAAACCGGACGTACTCATCGGCTGCGTCGGCGGCGGCAGCAACTTCGGCGGCTTTGTCCTGCCTTTTCTGCCGGAAAAACTCGCCGGGGACAAAGTGCGCTTCCTGGCCATCGAACCCCAGGCCTGCCCGACGCTCACCCGGGGCGAATTCCGCTACGACTACGGCGACGTGGCCAGGCTGACCCCGCTGATCAAGATGCACACCCTGGGCCACGGCTATTTCCCGGCCCCGATCCACGCAGGCGGCCTGCGCTATCACGGCGACGCCCCGATCGTCTGCAACCTGGCCAACGAGGGGCTGGTCGAGGCCAAGGCCTATTACCAAAGCGAAGTCTTCGAGGCGGCCCGGCTCTTTTTGCGGACCGAGGGCTTTTTGCCCGCGCCGGAAACCTCGCACGCCATCAAGGGCGCCATCGACGCCGCCCGCGCCGCCGAACCCGGCCAGGTGATCGTGTTTTTGTATTCCGGACACGGCCTGCTCGATCTGGGGGCCTACGAGGCCTACCTCAAGGGCGACCTGATGGATTTCGCCTATTCCGACGAGGAGATAAAAAGGGCTCTCGCCGATTGTCCCACGGTCCAGGGATAATCAAGCGAGCGCCCGGGAGTTAATCGCATGCGCATGACAAAATCCGTGTTGTGGGCGGTGCTTCTGGCAGTTGCCTGCGCGGCCTTGGCGTTTGCCGGGGGCAAAACCATGAGCGTCGCCATCCGTGACGCCCAGCTGCGCGAAACGCCCTCGTTTCTCGGCAAGATAATCGGCCCGGTTCCTTACGCCGGGCAAGTCGAAGTGGTCGAGGAAAAAGGCGACTGGGACAAGGTCGCCGCGCCCGGCGGCAACACCGGCTGGCTGCACGTCTCGGCGCTTTCCGACAAAAAAATCGCCCTGGCCTCGGGCGGACTCGACGCCGCCCAGGGCGTCTCGGGCAAGGAAATGGCCCTGGCCGGCAAGGGATTCAACGCCCAAGTCGAGACCGATTACCGCCGCGGCCACGCCGGCAACTACGAATGGATCGATAAGATGGGCCGGGTCACCTATCCGCCCGAGGCCCTGGCGGCCTTCCTCGCCCAAGGCGAAATCCATCCCAGGGAGGCGGGCGCGCAATGAAAACCCTCCGCATCCTCCTCCCCGCGTTTTCGGCCGCCCTCGTCCTGGCGGGCTTTTACGCCTGCGCGCAGAGCAACATGCTCGGCGGCGTGGTCGGCGCTGTCCCCGGCGGACAATACCTCCAAAGCGGCATCAAGGTCGGCGCTGCCGCGGCCAAAGCCGCCGAAGACTTCACTCCGGAACAGGAGTACTTCATCGGCCGGGCGGTCGGCGCGGCCGTGCTCGACCGCTACAAGCCGCTCGACAACATGGCGGCCAACGACTACCTGAACCTGCTCGGTCAAACCCTGGCGATGTTCTCGGAAATGCCCCAGACCTACGGTGGCTATCACCTCCTGATCCTGGACTCCGACGAGATCAACGCCTTCGCCGCGCCCGGCGGGCTGATCTTCGTGACCCGGGGCATGATCCGCTGCTGCCCGGACGAAAACGCCCTGGCCGCGGTGCTGGCCCACGAAATCACCCACGCATCCAAAAAACACGCGCTCAAAGCCATCAAGAAGTCCCGGGTCACCGACGCCCTCACCCTCCTGGGCACCGAAGCGGCCAAAGACGTCGTGGGCGGCTCGGCCGGACAACTGACCTCGGTGTTCGCCGATTCCATCGGCGACATCACCGCGACCATGATCAATTCCGGCTACTCGCGCGACTTCGAACGCGAGGCCGACCGGGGCGCCGTGGCCATCCTGACCAAGGCCGGCTACGACCCCCACGGGCTGATCGTCATGCTGCAAATCATGGACAAACGACTCGTCCCCGGCGGCCACGACTTCGCCCAAACACACCCCAAACCCAGCGACCGCATAAACGACCTCCAAAACGTGGTCACCACCTTCGCCGCCGCCGAACCCGAACCCGCGCCCAGACAGGCGCGGTTCAAAAACGCCGTGGGCGCGTTGTAGCGAAGACCAGAGGCGCTGCCCCTGGACCCTGCCGGGGGGCATGATGCCCCCGGCCCCCCCCGACAGGGGGGGCTGGGGGCGAT
>Ga0326727_10011827_pt1 | contig 20121 bp, 19 predicted proteins | sample MB2enrmetagenome_FD_207643 | JGI IMG/M metagenome (GOLD analysis project Ga0326727, IMG submission 207643) | Lab enriched peat soil microbial communities from McLean, Ithaca, NY, United States - MB29MY | ecosystem: Environmental > Terrestrial > Soil > Wetlands > Peat | place: USA: New York...
TTCTACCGTTGATCCCCGCGCTTAGTTTGCGCTGGCATATTTTTGGTATTGACCTGCGCGGGCACGGGAAGTCGGGCCGCGTGGCGCGCGGTTATCGCATGCGCGAATACGGCGAGGACGTGGCGCGCCTGCTGCGCGAGCGCATACCGCAACCGGCCGTTGTTTTCGGACATTCGCTGGGCGGCATGGTGGGGATCTGGCTGGCGGCCCATCATCCCACGCTGGTACGCGCACTGATTCTCGGCGACAACCCTATCGTGACGAGTCGGGGCGCACGCAATCCGATGTACGGGGCTTTATTTACCGGATTGCGCGATGTGGCGCGGCGCGGCGGAGGGCTGGAGGCGGTCGCACAGGGAATCGGCAGAATTGTTTTGCCGGTGCCGGGGACGGACGAATCGGTTGCGATCCAGGAACTGCCGGGCAACGACGAAGCGTATCTGCTGTCATGGGCGAGATGCGTAGAGCAGGCCGACCCGGAGGTTTATGACATGACTCTGGACGGCTCGTCGCTCGAGGGCTGGGATGGGGAGGGGTGGTTGCGGGGGATCACCTGTCCGACGCTGCTGCTGCAGGGAAGTCCGCAGCTTGGCGGTTTGATGGCGGATGCGGACGTGGCACTGGCCGCGCGGTTGCTGGCGCACCACACTCACGTGCGTTTTCGGAATCTGGGACATGCGCTGTTTATTCAGCAGCCGGAACCGGTACTGCGGGCGGTGACCAATTTTCTGGAATCGCTATAGAGTGCCCATCTAGCGCGCGCGTTTTTCTTCGCCGTGCAGCCGCCAAAACGCATGGATTCGTATTCTTTACTTATGGAAGGGTCGAGCGGGGGCGAGGCACTGGTTGTTCACAATATGACTATGGTACAATGACTATGGTATAAAAGTCCGATTCTATTTAGAGGATCTATGAAAATTATGGCGGCAGGATCGTTCAAGATTCATTGCCTCTCGATAATGGACGAAGTTCAGGCAAAACGAGAGACTCTTGTTATCACCAAGCACGGCAGGCCCGTCGTCAAGGTTGTTCCGGCCGACCAGAGTGCGGACGAGATTTACGGTTTCCTGGAGGGCAAGGGCAGGATTCGGGGCGATGTGGTCGCGCCGGCGATTTCTCGCAAGGAATGGGGCAAGCTGCAGTGATCCTCATTGATACGCACGTGGTGGTATGGCTGGCCTTCGAGCCGCAGCGATTGTCAAAGAGAGCAAGAGGCGCGATCGACGAAGCGAGGCGGAGCGGAAAAGGACTGGCCATTTGCGACATCACGCTGCTGGAGTTGACGACGTTGGCTCGAAAAGGACGGATCGGCCTGGATATCAGCCTGGAGTCTTTCCTGCATGAAGTGGAGGCGCGGTTTGTAGTCCTGCCGCTCACGGGAAAGGCTTGCGTTCGGGCACTGGAACTTCCCACTACTTATCCGAAGGACCCAGCGGATAGGGTCATTGGGGCGACAGCGCTGGTCGAGGGGCTTGCTTTGGTGACTGCGGATCGAGAGATACGGCGGTCGAGGGCATTGAAGACGACGATCTGGTGAGGTGCACTTCTACGTCCCGGTCGGCAGCAGTTCCAGGTGAGGAGAACTAAGCAGGAATCGTCAATCCAAGCGGGCTACTACTCCGCGGGCGGGAATCATCGAAGAGCGCCAGTATCCAGTTGAAAAATCTTTCACACTGTTTGAAGCGGCAGAACGGTGGTATGCTTCTCGCCGTTTTACCTTCCGTCGGAGAATTCATTTCAGCTTGAGCGGTGAGGCTTCATTGCGGACTTTTTTCGAAAGGCATTGCGAAAGAAGTTTTTCGCGAAAGGAGAAGGAGACTATGAAATCGAGGACTGTGTTCATCACAACATTGCTGATGGCAGCGTTGCTGTCATCGTGGGCGGGCGCGCAAGTATTCTATGCGGCGCCGCCGACGGGCTTCGATCCGGTGAAAGCCTCGGATGACGAACTGGACCAGTACGGGCTGCCGCCGCGGCCGGATGCATCGGAAACCGTGGCTTACAACGCGTGGAAGCGGCTGGTGACGAGTCCGCAAACACGGCTGGAAAATCCGGCGGTCGAGGTCACCAACATTGTGAACGGCCCGGCGCAAAATTGGCAGATACAGGGAACGGTGAAGGGCAACCTGACGGCGACGACGTCGGACAACTGGAGTGGGGTTGCCATTACCGCGCCAAGCGGCACCTTTACCAAGAACAAGAGTGCCGTGTACATGCAAGGTGTGATGCCGGCGATGGGCGTCGATAACTGCTCCTATGGACCTTACGCGATGTCGTGGTGGATAGGTTTCGACGGGGCTGGTAATGGGGATGTGTTGCAGGCGGGCTCGAACAGCACGACGTGCAGCACGTCGTATGTGGTGTGGTATGAGTGGTTCGAAGCGGGATGCACTTCGTCGTCGGGAAGCTATCCCTGCTACCAAACAAACCTCAGCCTGGCGGTAAGCCCCGGCGATTACCTGGCGATGGAGGTTTGGTATACGACCGCTTCGCCGAAGGGGCATGCTTACATTCTGAACTACACGACGGGGAAGTCGGTGTCGGTCGGGTTCAACGAGCCGAGCGGGACGGCCACGTATGAGGGCAGTAGTGTGGAGTGGATTACGGAAAGGCCGGGCTACAGTTCGGGGCTGGCCAACTTAGCCAACTATCTCGGCCAGCCATCGGATGCCGCTTATGCGTACAACGGGTCGAGTATCTTCTATCCTGGCAAAACCCCATCGGGGACGACGGCGTACTCCATCACCATGACTTGTCCGCCGTGGAACCCCAGTTCGGCCTGCCCGAAGAAAAATACGGCATTGTCATTGACGGAGGTGAGCGGGACGTCGAACATCTGGACGTTTGTTGATGGGCCGGCTTACCAATAGTGGAGACTGACGGCGGAGCTTTCACCCCGGCCCGCGAGAATCGCGCGGGCTGGGGACCCCGGGCCTGGGTGGGGAACCGAGGCTATTTCCCAGGGACAACTCGCGTCTAGGTTTCCCTGCGCAGGAGATCGCTGATGGTTTCGCGCTTGCGGATGACGCGGGCGCGGGTGCCATCCACCAGCACCTCGGCGGGGCGGCCGCGGGTGTTGTAGTTGGAGGCGAGAACGGAGCCGTAGGCGCCGGTGTCGAGGACTGCTAGCAGGTCGCCTTCCTGGGTGATGGGAAGTTCGCGATCGCGGGCGAGGAAGTCTCCGGTTTCGCAGATGGGACCGACGACGTCGGTGAGTTCAGTCTCGATTGATAAGTTGTTGTCACTTTGGCCAGCGGCCTCAGCGGCTAAAGCCGCATCTCTCCGCAATGTGTTCTTCGCAGCGCTGAAGCGCTGCGCCACCCAAAATCTGTCGGATACATTTTGTGTATGCACGGGCACGATTTCGTGGTGTGCGCCGTAGAGTGACGGGCGAATGAGGTCGTTCATGGCGGCGTCGACGATGAGGAAGCGCTTGCCGTCGTTTTTCTTCCGGTAAATCACGCGCGTGAGGAGCACTCCTGCCGGGCCGACGATGGAGCGGCCGGGCTCGAGGAGAAGATGAACGTCGAGTTTGCGTAACGGGGCAATGACGGCTTGGGCGTAGGCGGCAATCTGGGTGGAGAAGGGAATGCCAGCCGCGATTGAGCTTACTTCTTGCCCATCCGCATGCGCGCGTGTTGCCCCAGTGCGCGTGGATGAGTAGGGGTCCTTCGACTCCGCGGATCGGGCGGCTTCGCCGGCCGATCTGCTCCGCTCAGGATGATTTGGGTGAGAAAACGCCGCTGTTTCATCGTCGTGGTAGGGAATGCCGAGGCCGCCGCCGGCGTCAACGTAACTGATGGTGTGGCCGGCGCGGCGAAGATTGCGAACCAGCTCAGCGACGCGGCGCAGGGCGTCGGTGAAAGAAGACAGGTCGATGATCTGGGAGCCGATGTGCACGCTGACTCCGGCGACGCGGAGGCTAGAGTGCTTTGCGGCTTCGGCGTAAAGATGTCGCGCTTCGGAGATGGGAACGCCGAATTTGTGCTCGTGCAGGCCAGTGGAGATGTAGGGATGGGTTTTCGCGGAAACGTCGGGGTTCACACGAAGGGCGATCGATGCTTTTTTCTTCAGGCGGCCGGCGAGCGCGGCGAGTGCGTGGAGTTCGGAGGCGCTCTCGACGTTGAAGAGCAGGATGTTCGAGGCAAGAGCGAGTTCCATCTCGGGGACGGTTTTGCCGACGCCGGAGAAGACGATGGGCAATGTGCGTTTGGAACGGGAGCGCGCGTCTGGGGCATCGATCACGCGGAGGACGCGTTCGAGTTCGCCGCCGGAGACTACGTCGAAGCCAGCGCACTGGGCGGCCATGAGGCGCAGAATGGCGAGCGTGGAGTTGGCCTTTACCGAATAACAAACAGTGTGGGGAATAGAGCGGAAGGCGGTATCGAAAGCCTGGAGGCGGGTGCGTATGGTTTCGCCGGAGTAGACGTAGAGTGGCGTACCGTAGCGCGCGGCGAGGTGGCCGAGGTCGACTTGCTCACAGAAAAGAGACGGAGTGTGATTGGCAGATGCGCGGCGATAGACGAAGGCCGGGGCGCGGAGCGTGCGTTCGTGAATGGGTTGTGGCATCGATTAGCGGGCTGGTTTTGGCGGCCAGCGGTCGCGGGAAGTTCCATGCTATCGCAGCAAGGCAACTGTGTGGCGATGACTCAGGCGATCGGTGGCTGGTGGAGCACAAAGAACCGGCCTGGGACAGGCCCGTTGTGCGCCTGCGATCGTCCGTGTAACATGCCATACCACATATAGTTATGTGGAATTGTCGATCCGTTAGTTGCACTACAAACGACTGGCGGCGGCCTAGTCTTCGAATGGCTGGGCCGGACGAGAGATTCCAAACTATCGGTTGGCCGAAGGAAGAAAAAATCCGCAAGAACAGCCCCCTCTCACGATAAGATCAAGAGAACCTCTGGCCCGGCTGACAATCGTCATGCGTGGCGAGAATGTCATCCACGGGGCCAGGCTCCCCTAAAATTAGCAGTTGCGAGAATTCGTGTCCGAAGCCGTTACCATTCCCGAGCCCCTAATGGAGCAAGACCGTTGGCCTGAGCCGCCGCGGCTGCTGGTGGAGTGGTCGTCGCCGTGGGAAGAGTTCAAGACGGCCATCCGGCCGGCTTTGAAAAAGTCTACGAAGGCGCTGGCGGGCGAAGCGCCGGTGGGCATTTTCCCGTATCGCGGAATGCTGACGGCGTGGGTGGCGGAGTGCATTCTGCTTATCATCGTTATTTTTATTCCCGCGGAACTGGCCAAGCTGAATCCAGCGCCGGTGCTTCCGAAGCCGACATGGGATGTCATTTACTACTCGGGCGACGAGCTGCCGCAGACGGCCGACCGGAGCGGGGCGGCCTCGGGCAGATCGGGGAGCGCGGGCGGGCAGCAGGCGCATCATCGTTCGCAGACGATTCGGGTGACACGCGGCGAGCGACTGGTGGAAACGGTGGTCGACGCGCCCAAGCTCAAGCTTCCGCGCAGCGACAGCGCGGTGGCGAATCTGCTGGCATTCAAATCGAATCCGGGACCTCCGCCAGCGGAAGGTATAGCCGCAAAATTGGTGGCGCCACAGCTTCCGGCGATGAGTGCGGTACCTCCGGCTCCGGATGTGCAGGCACAAGCGAAGCCGCCTCAAAGTTTGAATGCGAACGTAGTTCCGCCCACGCCGGAGATGGCGCACCAGAGCGCGCGGAATTCGCCTACGCTCGAGCCGAAGCTGGTGGCGCCGGCTCCGACGGTGACGCAGGACAAGAGGCACGCACTGGCGGGGCTGAACCAGAATGTGGTTGCGCCAGCGCCGCAGGATCCGCGCGACTTGGCGAGTTCACGCGCGCCAGTTTCGCAAGCCGTGAATGCGGTTGCGCCGCCGGTTTCAGCGCCGGCACGGGATTCGACGATGGCATCGAAGCTGTCGCTGCCGGCTCCCGCAGTGATTGCACCTCCACCATCGCAGGTGAGCCGCGACTTGAACAGCTGGGGTGGTTCGAGCACGGGAGCGATTCGCACGCAGGCAGTTCCGCCTCCACCTTCTTTCGCGGGCGGAGGAGCGACCAGCCGCACCAGCGGGAGCGGGAGCGGAGCGCTGGGAGCCCAGGTGGTGCCACCTCCGCCGTCATCCGATGTGATGGGAACACACGGGCGCGGGAGCGGAGGAACGCTAACCTCGCAAGTGGTGCCGCCACCGGCGAGTATATCCGGGGTCGCGGGCAATGGTGGTGGAACCACGCAGGCGCGCAATGCGCAACTGGGAGCGGGCACGGCCGTGCCTCCAGCGCCCGGACTTGGCGGCGGAACGGCCGCTGCCGGGACTGGCCGGGGAAAGAAGGGAACGGGAGCGGGCGGACCGCTGGATCTGGGCTCGTCGGTTGCGCCGCCCACGAACGCGGGAGGAAACGCCGCAGGGAATGCGGTGGTTGTTTCGGGCGACCCGGGAAAGACCATCGGTCTGCCGAACAAGGCGGGTACGGGAACCATTGCCAGCGCGCCTAACGGTACGGCGCGAGCGGGAATGGGCGGCAGCGGCGGAGGAGCGGGCATCGGCAACGGAACCGGAGGCCCGGGCAGCGGATTGGAAGGCGAAGGCTCGGGTGCGGGCCGGCAGGGAACGGGGCATGGTTCCGATCCGAATACGCGCGCGGGAATTTCACCCTATCCGGGACCGGGCGGAGCGGGCAGCGGAACCAGCGGACCGCCGGCGGTGCCGGGAGTTTCGGTGGAAGGTGGCACGACGACGGTGACAATCCCCAGCTTTGGCGATGCGGCGAAGGGCGATCTGGCGAATGGGCCTGGACATTCGTCCGCCGGCAATAAGCATGGCGAGCCGGGATACGTGATCGAAGCAACGCCGCGCTCGGGCGGCGTGTTTGCTTGCTATGGCTGCCTGCGGGGCGACCGCAATTATTCCATCTACATCGAAACCTCGATCGGGGAAGTGGTGATGCAGTATGCCGACCCCGCCTCGGCCGAGCATGCCTCAGCATATGCGCTGGCTGCGCCAGTAGTGATGCGCAAAGATCTGCCATCCAGTTTGCGGTCGACGCGGGTGCAATTTACGTGCATCCTGGACCGCGAAGGGCAACTGAAAAACCTCAAAGTGCTGGACGACGGAAACTCAACGGCGGAAGCAAGATCGAAAATTCTTGCGGCGTTGCAGAGTTGGAAATTCCGTCCGGCATTTCGAGGGAATGACCCGGTGGAAGTGGACGCGATATTGGGATTCGGGATCGACACGCGATAGACAAAAGCAGATTGTTCAAGCGCTCGCCGCAGCGGCCAAGCACAGCTTCGTTTCACACACCCAACGCGCGAAGCAGCCTCCCGTGACAAAAGACTAAAGACTGGTTTCAAGAATTCAATAAGTGGTCTTCGATGTCAGCCGGCTTTCTTGACGCGGAGGTCGGCGCCCGTCATTTCTTTCGGCTCGGTGATGCCGAGGATGCCGAGCATGGTTGGCGAAATGTCGCGCAGGGAGCCGTTGGGCTTGAGCGTGTAGTTCTTCGCGTCTTCGCTGATCACGATGAACGGAACGGGATTCGTTGTGTGCGCGGTGTGCGGGCCACCGGTTTCGGGATCGATCATCATCTCGGCATTGCCATGGTCGGCGGTGATAAGGATGGCTCCGCCTTTGGCGCGGACGGCTTTTTCGACTTCACCCAGGCAGGCGTCGACGGCTTCGATGGCTTTCACGGTGGGTTCCATTCTGCCCGAGTGGCCGACCATGTCGGCGTTGGCGAAGTTGGCGATGACGACGTCGAAAGCGCTGTCGTTCGCGGCTTTGGCAATGGCTTGGGCCACGCCTTCGGCGCTCATTTCGGGCTTTAGATCGTAGGTGGCGACTTTGGGCGATTGGATGAGGATGCGGTCTTCGCCGGGAAAGGGCTGTTCGACTCCGCCGTTGAAGAAGTAGGTGACGTGCGCGTATTTTTCCGTTTCGGCGACGCGCAGGTTGCGCAGATTCAGTCCGGCCATGACGTTGGCCAGGATGTTGGCCATGGACTCGGGCGGAATGACGACCGGCAGGTTGAAGTTTTTGTCGTATTGCGTCATGCAGACGTAGTGCAGATTTTTCGGCACGCGGTCGCGAGGAATGGTGGCGTCGAGATCGGCTGCACCGGGGAGATCGCTGCCGCCCTTTTCGTTCAGGCCAGAGTTACGGCAGAGGATGCGCGCGGTCTGGCGCACGCGATCGGCGCGGAAGTTGAAGCTGATGCAGGCATCCTCGTCTGCAATCTTGGCGAGCGGCTCGCCGTGACCGTCGGTGCAGACGAAGGGAACGACGAACTCGTCCGTGAAACCCTTGTTGTAGGACTCTTTCATGCCGTGGACGGGGTCGGTTTGCTTGCCGCCTTCGGCGTCGCCGTACACCATGGCGTTAAAGGCCTTGAGATTGCGCTCCCAATGCTTGTCGCGATCCATGGCGTAGTAACGTCCGTTCACGGTGGCGATCTTGCCGGAGTTATACTCGCGCATTTTCTGCTGTAGTAACTCAAGGTAGCTGGCACCGTTGTCGGGCGGCGTGTCGCGGCCATCCATGAAGGCATGGACGAAGACGCGCTCGACGCCATATTGCTTGGCCATTCTGAGGAGGGCGTGGAGGTGCTCCTGCCGCGAGTGCACGCCGCCGTCGGAGACGAGGCCGAAGAGATGAAGCTTGCGCCCGCCGACGCGCGCATGCTTCATAGCAGCGACGAGGACGGGGTGGGAGAAAAACTCGCCGTTCTGGATCATGAGATCGATGCGCGTGATATCCATGTGCACGATGCGGCCGGCGCCAATGTTGAGATGGCCGACTTCGCTGTTGCCCATCTGGCCTTCGGGCAGGCCGACAAATGGACCGCTGGTGTGAATGAGCGTGTTGGGATAGTCGCGCAGCAGGCGGTCGTAGGTGGGCTTGCGGGCCTGGGCGATGGCGTTGGCTTTGGTTTCGGCGCGGTATCCCCAGCCGTCGAGGATGATGAGGACGAGAGGTTTAGGACGGATCATGTGTCAAGGAGTTCCTTTATGACTTGGGAGCGATCGATACCAACGTATTCCGCTACATCTGTAAGCACTGAATTCAGCGTTCCAAGACGCAGGCTATCGTGGTCAGGAACGGTTACGCTGTGAGGATGACCACGGAGATTCGACCGCAGCCGAATGTGACTGCCAACTTGCCGGTTCAGCTCGTACCCATAACGCCGCAGCAATCTCGCTAAATCACGACCGGAAAGATCGCGCGGCAATCTCAAGCGGGAATGACCTCGTCCTTGACGCTATGAAGACGAATCACAGCAGGGACGGCGCCTTCCTCGAAGTGGCAGCGCACGGCTTCCCGAACATTTCGCCGCAGCTCGTCCATCGTGTCGCCCTGAGTGAAAATGGAGTGGCCAAGCGCACGCGCTTCGTAGCCGCCTTCGGGGGATTCTTGAACGGAGAAAATGATCTCGGAGTCCGGCATAGGTTGAGGCGATTATACCTTGTCCACTCCGCTTGTCGGTTGGCCGCTGCCCGTCCCAGCCATCGAGAATGAGGAGAACGAACGGTTAGGACGCAATCATAAAATGGCTTTTCGCTCCTGGCTTCTTAGTCCTTCGCGTTTAGAAGATAGAAAGAATCGCGTTGTGCAGCCACGCATCTCATACTAGCTATTGCAAATTTTAGTCTTAAGAGGAGAATCATGCCGATTAGCGATCTGCTGCTGACAGAGTTTGACGTTGAGATGAAGAACACTCGCGTGATGCTGGAGCGTGTGCCCTTCGACAAGACTGGGTACACGCCGCACGCGAAGTCGATGCCGCTGGATAAACTGGCGCCGCACGTGGCGGAGCTACCCGGATTTGGTTTGACCATCTTGACCACGCCGGAGTTGGATTTCGGCGCGGGTCCGAGCCGGCCGCGGCCTCCGTTTGAGAAGGATGGGTTGCTGAAGCTTTTTGATGAAGGCGCGGCCAAGGTTCGCGCCGCGCTGAAAACCACCGGTGACGCGGCCTGGACCGAGAACTGGAAGCTGAGTTTTCAGGGGAAGACAATTTTTGCCGGGCAGCGGTTTTTAGCCTACCGGGAGATGTTTCTGAATCATCTGGTGCATCATCGGGCGCAGTTGGGAGTGTATTTGCGGTTGAACGATATACCCCTGCCGGCGACCTACGGGCCGAGCGCGGATGACAGGATGGGGTTCTAGGGGAAAGCGCGCGCGCACTCCTACCAGAGAAGTTCGACAGAATATCGCGAGAAGGCAGGATCGGCGGTCACGATAGGCAAGCCCTCCTTAATGCTCTGCGCAATCAGAATGCGATCAAAAGGATCGCGATGGTGCATGGGGAGGCGTTCGAATGCGAGCAGATGGTCAAGATCAATGATCAGCGTTTCGATGTTGTTTTCTGCCAACTTGGTGAGAATGTAAGGCCCGGCCGGTCGCGGAAGTTCAAGCTTGCCCAGTTGCACTTTGATGAGAATTTCCCAGATGCTTGCCAGACTCAGCGAGAGATCACTCGGTCCGGTGAAAATCTCGCGGGCATGCGGTGACATTCGCGGATCTCCACCGATTCCCCACAAGAAGGCGTGCGTGTCGAGGATTGCTTTCACTTATAGAACAGGTCCTCTATCTCCGGGTCCGCTTCGTTGAAGTTTTCCGGAACGGTAAATTCGCCTCGGGCACAGCCGAAAATCCGCTTCTTCGGCCGCTTGCTCACGGGCACGAGCTTCGCCACCGGCTTCCCAGCCTTGGCGATGATGACCTCTTCGCCCAGGGCAACTCGCTCCAAGAGCTTGGAAAGATGGGTCTTAGCCTCGTGGATGTTGACTTCCATGGGGCTAGAATAGACTAAGTCCTTAGCTAAGTCAACACCCCGGCTCAAGCGGTGGTCCATCCCTCGCAGCCGTTTCTCTTCACGGCGCGTCAATGCACCCTTCAGCCCCCGTCCCTCGGCAAAGTGGCAATCCTCCCAACTTGGCGGCAAGCGTAACTGAAACGTAACGGAAGGGAGGTTACATACGATTTGGTGATTCAGCGGTGAGATCACAGCACAATGAAGCAGGCTGGTGCACACTGGTCGTTAAGGTCAGAGGTTCCCAATGGATCGTGATTTAGAAAACGACGGCGTCGCTGGCAGGTCTTCCTCAGATGCCGCCGTCGAATTAAGCATGCCATCCCAAGGCCACACCGTAGGCCAACCTTGCGACGATTCCCGCTTCGCCGCCATGCGGCGCTGGCCGCGCTTTCACGTGGACATGGCGGTTCAGGTCCGAGTGACCACTCAGGGCCCCACCAAGGTCGCGACCTGGGAGGGGCAGGGCACCGACATCAGCGCTGGCGGACTGGCTGTCGTCTTCAAGGGCAATTTGCCGATTGGCTCCCAGGTGGGAGTCGAGTTCACCTTGCCCAACACCGACCAGCCCACGACCTTCCGCGGCTTTGTCCGCAATCGCGACGGCAACCGCCACGGCGTGGAGTTCATCGCCGAGAACGACGACGACTACAGAAAGATCGGAGAACTACAGGCGATTCTTGAAGCCACGAACAGCTCCGCCGCCGCGCCGGAGCGTACCGCCGATTAGCGCGGAAGGCTGCAACACTCGTATCGAACGCCGAGGCTTACGCTCTGTAGTTCAGAGCCTTAATCCCCAGGAACCGCGCCCCGCCACCCAGCTCTTCCTCAATCCGCAGCAACTGGTTGTACTTCGCGATGCGGTCCGTCCGTGATGCTGAGCCCGTCTTGATCTGGCCCGCGCCGGTAGCAACCGCAAAGTCCGCGATGAACGTATCTTCGGTTTCGCCGGAGCGATGCGAGATGACCGAGGTGTAGCCGTTGCGCCGCGCCAGGTCGACGGCGTCGAAGGTCTCACTTACGCTGCCGATCTGGTTGACTTTGATAAGAATCGAATTGGCTACGCCTTTGTCGATGCCTTCCTGGAGAAAGCTGATGTTGGTGACGAAGATGTCGTCGCCGACGAGCTGAATTTTTCCGCCGAGTTCCTTGGTCAAGTTCTGCCAGCCTTCCCAGTCGTTTTCGGCCAGGCCGTCTTCGAGCGAAACGATCGGATAATCATTCGCCCACTTCGCCCAATACTTCACCATGTCGTCGGAGCTCTTCGCCGACTTGTCGGATTTCTTAAATACGTACTTGCCATCTTGATAGAACTCGCTGGCCGCCGGGTCGAGCGCAATGGCAATCTCTTCGCCCGACTTGTAGCCAGCCTGCTGGATGGCTTCGAGGACGACTTCAATGGCCTCGACGTTCGACTTCACCGACGGCGCGAATCCGCCTTCGTCACCAACGGCAGTGTTGTACCCGCGTTTTTTCAGCACGCCCTTGAGGGTGTGGAAAACCTCGACGCCCCAGCGCAGCGCATCCGAAAAGCACGGCGCGCCGACCGGCATGACCATGAATTCCTGGAAGTCGACGTTGTTGTCGGCGTGGGCGCCGCCGTTGAGGATGTTCATCATGGGAACGGGAATGATGTTGGCGCCGGCTCCGCCGAGATAGCGATAGAGCGGAATGCCATAGTCATTGGCCACCGCGCGCGCCGCCGCCATAGAGACGGAGAGAATAGCGTTGGCGCCGAGTCGCGCCTTGTTGGGCGTACCGTCGAGTTCGATCATCTTGGCGTCGAGGCCGCGCTGATCGGCGGCGTCCCAATTACCCAGTGCGTCGGCAATTTCGCCGTTCACGTTTTCGACAGCCTTCAGCACGCCTTTGCCCTTGTAGCGTTTCTCGTCGCCGTCGCGCAGTTCGACCGCCTCGTGTTCGCCTGTCGAAGCGCCACTAGGGACGATCGCCCGCCCCACGGTTCCACTCATCAACTGCACTTCCGCTTCCACGGTAGGATTGCCGCGCGAGTCAAGAACTTCGCGCCCGATAATCGATGCGATATTGGTCATGTGTTTTCTGCCTTTCATTTGTGTATCAAGAGTTCGGGCCCAGGAATCGTCGTCAATGCGCATGGCGTTGCGGTTGAGGGGAAGATTGGAACCGAAGGTGACGCCTCCGCCGGAGAGCGTGCCAACGCCGTTCAACACTTTGCCCATTCCATTCTCCAAAACTGGCGATTATAGCGGAGAGGTGTGCGGCGGGTCAGCGAGATAGGTCACGGAGCAGTCGTCGCGGCCGAGGCAACGATCCGCGCCACTATCCCTTGCGCTTGTGGGCGCTGCCCTTGACCTTGATCGCGACTACGGTCTGATCGTCGAAGGCCTCGACGCCGGCGGCGTGTTCAGTAACGGCGCGGAAGATGTTGCTGACGACGCAATCGGGGCTTTGCTCCTCGCATCCGGCGACAATCTGCTCGACGCGCTCGCCGCCGAAAGACTGGCCATTGCGGTCGCGGGCGTCGAGGATACCGTCGCTGAAGAACACGAACATATCGCCGGGCTTGGCCTTAAAGGTGAACTCGTCGTACTCAGCTTCGTCGAACAGGCCGAGGGGCAGGCCCGTAGCTTCGATCTTTTCGATCTTGCCATCGTGGCAGTAAAGCGGCCGCGGCAAGCCGGAGTTGGCAACGGTCAGAGTGCGGTTGGCGTCATCCCAGACGGCGTAAATGATGGAGACGAACTGGGCGGCAATGCGGCGTTCAGCAAGCGAGAGGTTGACGGCGGAAAGCATTTCGGCGGGAGCGGGCTCGATGGGGGCGTGCGAACGCAGAATTCCACTGACGAGCGCGGCATAAATGGCGGCAGGCGCGCCCTTGCCGCTGACGTCGCCGATGGCAATGCCGAGGCGCGAGAGCGAGTAGGGAAGAAAATCGTAGAGGTCGCCGCCGATGGCGCGGGCGGGAACGAATTTGGCCTGGACCTCGAGGTGGGACATCTTCGGTAGCGCGTGCGGCAGCAGACGGAACTGGAGCTCGCGGGCGAGAGCGAGATCGCGTTCGAGGCGGTGCTCCTGGCGGGCAATTTCCTCGTAGAGGCGCGCGTTTTCGATGGCGATGGCGAGCTGGGCGGCGAGCGTGGTGAGGATGCGCTTGTGGTCCTCGGTGAAGTAGTTGCGGCGAGTGTGCTCAAGATCGATCACGCCGATCACATTTTCCTTGTAGATGAGGGGAACGGCGAGTTCGGAGCGGGTTTCCGGATTGACGGCGATGTAGCGCTCGCTCTTGTCGACATCGGGTACCAGCGCGGCCTCTTTGGCCTGGGCGGCATAGCCGACCACGCCGCGGCCGAGGGGAATATCGTGCTTCAGGTGCATGCGCTGCTCGAAACGCTCGGAGAAACGATGCTGTAGTTTTTCGCCGGTGGAATCGAGCAGGAGGATGCTGAACATCTGGTAGTCGATGAGGCGCTTGAGGATTTCGGCAATGCGCTTGAGCAACTCGTCGAGGTTGAGAATCGAGGTGAGTTCGCGTGCGATTTCGTTGAGCAATGCGAGGGTGCGCGCCTGGCGGGCGACCCGCGTGTGCAGGCGCGCGTTTTCGATGCCGACCGCCATACGCGAGGCGATAAGGGTAAGAACGCGTTTGTGCTCCTCAGTGAAGTAGCCTTTTTCGCGGGCCTCAATGTCGATGACGCCGATGAGGCGATTCTTGACGATCAGCGGAATGGCAAGTTCGGAGCGAACATTCGGCAGGGCTTCGATGTAGAAATCGGGGAGGGTAGTATCGGCGACGAGTACGGGCTGGCGGGTGGCGGCAGCAGTTCCGGTAACGCCCTGGCCGACGCGAACGCGCAGGCGCTCGGCAACCTCGGGCGGATAGCCCACTTGAAAGCGGACATAGAGTTCCTGGCGCGGCTCGTTGAGGAGGAGGATGGCGAAGATTTCGTAGTCGATGACCTTGCGGACGAGTTCGGCGACGCGGCGGAGGGTGGTTTCGAGATCGAGCGTGGTATTGACGACGTCCGCCACTTCGAGCAGCAGGGGTTCCACTTGTGAGGCTCGGATGTGGTGGGTGGCGGAGTGTTTCACGGGTTTCATCATACCAGCCAGGGAATTTGTAATTGGTAATTTGTGATTTGTAATTGAAAACCGGCACAGCCAAAGGCACCTGCTCTTCAAATTACAAATCACAAAGTACAAATTCACGGGTTTTCTATGACGCAAACATCCGGAAGGTTGCGATAGCGTTCGGCGTAGTCGAGGCCGTAGCCAACGACGTAGGCGTCGGGAATGGTGAAGCCGACATAGCGAGCCTGGATGGGTTGTTTGCGGCGCGAAGGCTTATCGAGAAGAGCGGCGATGCTGAGCGAGCGCGGCTGGTGGGCCTGAACGAGCTTGGAAATGTAGTTCAGGGTCAGTCCGGTGTCGAGGATGTCTTCGACGAGAATGACGTTGCGGTCGACCAGGGACTGGTCCATATCCTTGGTGACACGGACTTCGCCCAGCGAATCCCAGGCGGCGTGGCCGGCGGGGTCTTCTTTGGCGGTGGGACGATTGCCGTAACTGGAAACGCCGATGAAGTCGAAAGTGGCATCGAGCGGCACGTTGCGCGCGAGGTCGCTGAGAAAGATGGCCGCGCCTTTGAGAACGCCGACGAAGATGATGGATTGGCCCTGGAAGTCGCGGGCTATTTCGGCGCCCATTTCGGCGACGCGCTTGGCGATCTGATCGCGGGAGATGAGGATTTTCAGGTTGGCCATAAAGAGAAAGTTTATACACCATTTGGCGCAGGAATGCTCGCCTGACGCGGAAGGTTGAGGGCGTCGTCGCGAAGGCGCCCGGCCCGCCCTGTGCTGACCGACGACTTCGTTGCGCGCTTTCCGGGGCGTTACTACAATGACTGGTTCGCGCGAAACGTATCTTTGATCGGCCGTGGCTACGGTCGAGAAAAATTCCGAGGGGCCTTATGGATCTGAAGGGAATCAAACTAACCTGGCTGGGACACTCTACCTTTCGCATCGAAACGCCGGAAGGAAAGACGTTCTACGTCGATCCCTGGATTGGCGGCAATCCGTCGTGTCCGGAGAGCGAAAAGAATGTGAAGAAGGTCGACGTGCTGGTCATCACGCATGGACACTTTGACCATATTGCCGATGCGGTGGACCTGGGCAAGCGCGAGGGCACGACCGTGGTCGGCATTTTTGAGCTGTGCTCGTGGCTGGAGAAGAAGGGAACGAAGAAAACTTCTCCGATGAACAAGGGCGGCACGCAGTTGGTGGAGGGCGTGAGGATCACGATGGTGCATGCGGTGCACTCTTGCGGGATTCAAGACGGCGACCAGATCGTATACGGCGGCGAGGCTTGCGGGTATGTGATGGAATTTTCCAACGGGGTGAAGATTTATCACGCGGGCGACACGAACGTGTTCAGCGATATGGCGATTATTCACGACCTCTACGCACCGAAGATTGCAATGCTCCCGATTGGCGATCATTTCACCATGTCGCCGCGCGAAGCCGCCTATGCGTGCAAGCTGCTCAAGCCGGAAACGGTGATTCCCATGCACTTTGGGACCTTTCCCATCCTGACGGGGAAGCCAGGTGATTTGCAGAAGCTGGCGCCGGAAGTGAAGGTGCTGGAGATGAAGCCGGGGGTGACGATTTCGTAGCAGAGCGGACCAATGGCCCTCAGCGGCTAAAGCTCGGTTAAATCAATCTTAATCGCAGCGCTTGAAGCGCTGCGCCACCCAAATCACAAACTTGTGAAAGCTGTCGGACATTCGAAAACGAAATTCGGGGAAAGACATGGCAAATCAGAACGCAAAACCGGATTGGCGCATGGGCGGAATTACGGTGCCTGAGGTTGAAGATTATCTCTATGACATGCTGCCCGCGCGCGACGAGGTGCTGACCGAGATGGAGTCCGATGCCGCGAAGAATGACTACGCGATCGTCGGACCGGCCGTGGCGCGCGTGCTCTATCAACTCGCGGTGATCAGCGGGGCGAAGAAGATCTTCGAACTGGGGTCGGCGATTGGCTACTCGACCGTTTGGTGGGCGCGCGCCGTGGGCGAGGGCGGGAAGGTCGTCTACACCGACGGCGATCCAAAGCGGGCGGAGAAAGCGCGGCGCTATTTCGACCGCGCGGGCGTCAGCCAGCGGATTTCGGTGCGTGTGGGCGATGCGCTGGAGATCCTCTCCGAAGAAAAAGAACCATACGACATCATTTTCAACGACGTCGATAAAACCGATTACCCGCGCGTGTTTCGCCTGGCGCTGCCGCGATTGAAGAGCGGCGGACTGTTTATCGCCGATAACGTGCTGTGGAGCGGGAAGCTGCGCAAGTCGAATCCGGATGAGCAGACGCGCGCGATTCTTGAATTCAACCGGATGATTTTCGAGTCCAAAGACCTGTTCACGACTATTCTGCCGATCCGGGATGGGGTGGCGGTGTGCATCAAGAAGTGACTGATGTCGCGATTCCTTCTTGCTTGTGTTTCTCAGCCTGGTGAAAGGTAGGCAGTGGGCTCCGCTACTTGGCATGCGTCTTCAACGAGTAGTTCCGCGCCGCGCCAAAGCCCGCCACGCTCATATGTGCAATCGAGAGCGCGCGCTCCAGTTTGTGATGTCCTGTCCGATGCAGCAGGTAGGAAAGTCCGATCGAAGTTGCAGTGCCAGCCGCCTCCAACGCGGCAAGAGCGGGATGATTGCGCACTACATCCTCCGGCAACAGCAGCTCCGTGTTTCCTCGTCGCAGCATGTTCAATGTTGAGGTGTAGTCCAGGGTTCGCGTGGCGACAACCCCAGCAAAGAGGCACAAATTCTTCTGGTCCCCAAAATTGTGCGGTTTCGCCGCAGGTGGCAGTGCCACTACCGGCAATGCAACCGAGGGCCGCGACACCCTGGGAAGGTCTGTTTCGGTGCCAGCCACGGGAGCAGCGTAAGTCCTCCCAGCCAGAACTATGCTCAGCAGCAACACCGATTTCAGTCCGGCTCGCGGCACGCCCATCTCGTTTTGTTCACTCTATCAAGAATCCGACTAAAGCGAGAGAGAATGCCCGTGGATGCACTAGAAGCCGGGGGAGGCATTACACGACGGGGAAGACACGGGGGGCGTTTTTGTTTCTTGAATTAGCCCAAAATCCGACAGGCAAATAGGCGCGCGATGGTTGCAGCTGCGGTGCTAGAATACTCAGTTTCCGTTCCGTGCGATGGCTCCTACATCTTTACCGGCAGAGAAAACTCGCGAAGCCCAGAACGAGGCAGAGCATACTCCCGAAACCTTGACTCGCGCCCAAGCGCATTCGCGGCCCGATTCTTTTGCAGATGTGATCGTGGTCGGCGCGGGGCCGACTGGCTTGGCATGCGCCATCGAGGCGGAAAAGGCGGGGTTCAAGGCGCTGATCCTCGACAAGGGTTGCCTGGTCAATTCCATCTACCACTATCCGACCAACATGGTGTTTTTTACGACGCCGGAGCTGCTGGAGATCGGCGAAATTCCGTTTACCACGGCGCTGGCCAAGCCGACGCGCAACGAAGCTCTCGAGTATTACCGGCGCGTGGCCGAGCACTATCACCTGCATATCCGGCAATACGAATGGGTGAAAACGATTACCGGCGAGGACGGGAAGTTCTGCATAACCACGACGGACCGCCACGGCGCCATCCATGATTACCAGGCGCGGAAGGTCGTGGTGGCGACCGGATACTACGACCTGGCCAATAAACTCGGCATTCCGGGAGAGGACCGGGAGAAGGTCTTCCATTACTACAAAGAGCCGCATCCTTATTACGATACCGACGTGGTGGTGATCGGCGGGAAGAACTCGGCGGCGGAAGCGGCGCTCGATTTGTGGCGGCACGGAGCGCGGGTCACACTGATTCATCGCGGTCCGCAGATGCATCTTCATGTGAAGTATTGGGTGCGGCCGGATATTGAGAACCGCATCAAGGCCGGCGAGATTCGCGCCTATTTCAACACCACGGTGCAGGAAATCGGCGAGGACTGCGTAGTGGCGAAAACGCCGAACGGGACGATTCGCCTGAAAAACGATTTTGTGTTTGCGCTCACCGGATACCATCCGGATTACGATTTTCTGCGCAGCATTGGCCTCGAACTGGCAACCGAGCAACAGCGGCCGGTGTGCGATCCGGAGACGCTGGAATCGAATGTGCCCGGCATTTACGTGGCCGGCGTGATTGTGGCGGGATCGCGGACGAACGAAATCTTCATCGAGAATGGCCGCTTTCACGGCAAGCTGATCGCCGACCATTTGAGCGCGCGGATGGGGCGAGGAAATCCCAACATCCCTCTGGATGCGACGTAGGCTGCCCCGCGGCGAAATCCTCCCCGAATATTTCTCTTGACATCGATAAACATGTAACCGTATAGTTACGCATTATGCGGAACCGTTCGGTTACATATTCGACGGGCGAGACTTTTCAGGCTCTTGCCGATCCGACGCGGCGCGCCGTGCTTGATCTTCTGCGCCGGGGGGCGCAACCTGCAGGACAGATCGCGGAAGCGTTTCCGGTGTCCCGTCCCGCGATTTCCAAGCACCTGCGCCAACTGCGGAAAGCAAGGCTCGTGATTGAGCATCGCAGCGGTCGTCACCGCTTGTACCGTCTGAATCCCGAGCCGCTGAAGGCGGTCGATTCGTGGCTGGCGGAGTATCGCCGCTTCTGGCAGATGAACCTGGCCAGTTTGAAGACTTTTGTCGAAGGGGAGTATGCGCGGGAAACGGGTAAGGTCCCGGGCCGGGCCAAGTGAATTCAACACACAATTACATCTCAGGAGGGTGGTATGAAGCAGGTTCGCAGATTTGCCGTTGTTGCTATGGCCTCAGCGTTGTTATTGAGCGCGGGCACGATGCTGGCGGAAATCGATGCACAAAAATCATTCCAGCAACTCGCGGCGCTGGAAGGGAACTGGGCGGGCAAAGGCTCGGAAGGCCAGCCGGTTGAGGTCAGCTTCCGCATGACCGCGGGCGGGTCGGCGCTGATGAGCGAAATCCACGGACATGGACACGAGAACATGATCACCATGTTCCACATGGATGGCGACCGGTTGCTGATGACGCATTACTGTGGCGCCGGGAACCAGCCGCGCATGAAGGTGATTTCGTCCGACGCCAAATCGACGACCTTTGAGTTCTTCGACGGCACCAATATCAAGCCCGGCGACGGGCACATGCAGCGCGTGACGTTCACGCAGCCGGATGCGAACCATCACACAGAAGAATGGGTGTTTCTCGATCACGGCACCGAACACAAGGAAGTATTCACCATGGAAAGGGCGAAGTAGCGAATGGGTGCCCCATTCAAGCCTTCTTTTGGCTTGAGTGGGC